>Ga0308174_10001266_pt1 | contig 11602 bp, 9 predicted proteins | sample PhyPR2_FD_203894 | JGI IMG/M metagenome (GOLD analysis project Ga0308174, IMG submission 203894) | Soil microbial communities from UC Gill Tract Community Farm, Albany, California, United States - DLSLS.P.R2 | ecosystem: Environmental > Terrestrial > Soil > Agricultural land | place: USA...
CCGGACAGCAAAATCTTCCGCAAAGTCCGCGTGGCGGTAAACCTGCCGAACGTGACCGTGAGATATCGCCAGGGATATTACCCGGCGGCCATGGCCCAATAGCCCGCCGGCGATTATACTGGCGTGGGGAAACGAGCCTGCTTTGTCTCTGGCTCGAAGCCGCCGCAGTTGTTCGGCGATGCGATCGCGAGCGTAACAGCCCAGACCGATCTGCCCGGAGCGAGTCCCTGCGTGTCCAGTTCATCGGGCTCGCGATTCAGCCCCTCCCGGGAAATCTGAGCACGCCACCCACTACCGAGCCAACAGGAAGCGCGATCGCCGGCCTCGGCTCGGTTTCACTTTTGCTTACGGCCGGAACCACGGGGGGCGGTTTCGCGAGATCGAGCGCCACGGCCAGCTATAAGTACGAGGTGGTTCTCCCCGGCGCGACTTCGGGAGCTGGCTTCGTCGCCTGGGGATCGGCGCAGCTCATCGGCTTTTTCGATCCGCGGGGAATCCGATTCCAATTCCGCGTCGCGGCCGAGCCGCGGGCTGGGCGGTGCTCCGCCTGTGTCTGGTGCTGATGTGGCGGCGGAAGCGGATTGGATAGGGTCGAAGCGGCTAAGATAGAGGGATGCCCGCGGCGGTTATTTCGATTGGATCGAAGCGCCGGGGATCGTGGTCTCTGCTTGAAGCGCAATTGCCCGGGAGAGGGCCGGAGCCTCTGGGCATCCTGCTGATCGATGAAGCCGCGAATGACCTGACGGTGCGGCTGCGCCCGGCTTCGGAGATCGAGGGCCTGGAAGAACAGGAGATCGATATTCTCGATGCGCTCGGAGCCGATCTGGAAGCGAAGGCGCAGGAAATGGGCGCGCGCGGCCTCCTCGAGTATCTGGAAGATTCGCTTTCGAACTTTCTGCTGATCGGCGATCGAACGGCGGTGGCGTACTCGAACCCGGGCGTCATTGCGGACCGGCTGTTCGAAGAGCACGTGGATCGCGTACGGGAATTCGAAACGCATCTGCCGCTCTACAGCGTGCGGGCGGCGGCGACGCGCTTCGGAGAAAGCATGGACGCGGAACCCGAACGCTGGGTTCGGACACGCCCGGGCCTGCGGCTGAATGAATCCATGTTCGTGGCGCACGTGGTGGGCCGGTCTATGGAGCCGCGCATTCCGGATGGGAGCCTGTGCGTATTTCGCGCGTGGGGCGGGGGCACCAAGAAGGGACGGCTGTTGCTGATCGAAATGTACGGCGAGGCCGATTTCGCGGCGCGCTATACGATCAAGCGCTATCGCAGCGTGGGCGAGGGCGAGGCGAAGCGGGTGATTCTCGAGCCGCTGAATCCGGAATTTGAGGCGTTCGAGCTGGAGAGCGAGGACGATTTTCGGGTCATTGCGGAATTCGTCGAGGTGCTGGGCAGCTGATTTTCGGCCGGGACTTCTCGAAAGCACTCCTGCGCTGGTACGACGCGGAAAAGCGCGATCTGCCCTGGCGGCTAAATAACGATTTTTATCCTGTCTGGATCTCCGAAATCATGCTGCAGCAGACGCGCGTCGAGGCGGTGACGCCGTACTTCCTGCGCTTTATGGAGCTGTTTCCGGATGTGCGCGCACTTGCCGGGGCGGAGGAATCGCGGGTGCTCGCGGCGTGGAGCGGCCTCGGGTATTACAGCCGGGCGCGTAATCTGCATCGCAGCGCGAAGACGATTGCGGCGGCGGGCGAGCCGCGCGATTTCGATTCGATCCGTGCTCTGGCGGGCGTGGGGGATTATACTGCCGCTGCGATTGCGAGCATCGCTTTGGGAGAGCCGCGCGCGGCGGTGGATGGAAACGTGATGCGCGTGATCAGCCGCCTTTCGAACGATGCCGCGGATATTCGGGCGGGGAGAACGCGGCGGCGGTTTGCGGAAGAGGCTGGGCGACTGCTCGACCGGCGGCGTCCGGGCGATTTCAATCAGGCCATGATGGAGCTGGGCGCGACGGTGTGTACGCCGAAAGCGCCCGGTTGCGGCCAGTGCCCGGTGGCGCGATTTTGCGGCGCACACGCGGCGGGTACGGCGGCGCAGTTGCCGGTGAAGCTGGGAGGAAAAGCGGCGCGGGAGGTGAACCTCGACGTCGCGGTGCTGGCGCGGGATGGGCGGGTCTTCCTGATCGAGAGAGCTTCGAGCGAGCGGCGGCTCGCCGGTTTTCGGGAACTGCCGGCGAAGAAAGACCTGCCAGGCGCGCGATTCCGCGCGGCCGGCGAGTTCACACACCAGATCGTGAATGACCGCTTCCGGGTGCGCGTGTGGGTCGCGGGACGAGCATCGCAGCTTCCGCCGGGCGAGTGGATCGCTGCTACAGACCTGGGCGGCCTGCCCGTCACTACCACTGCCAAAAAAGCGCTCCGGCTCGCCGGGATCCTGTAATCCGGCGTATGTAACCTTTCGGGCGCCGGGCAGTTAGCCCAATCAGAAGCGCGAGATGATGGCGCAGGGAACAAAGCCAACGCAAGCCACCGACCATGAGCTGATGGCCGCCGTCGCGCGCGGAGATGTCGCGAGCATGAGCGGAATCTACGAGCACCGAAACCGCGCGCTGTTCCGGTTTTTCTACCGGCTCACCGGGCGTCAGGCGCCGGCCGAAGATCTGACGCATGAAGTGTTTCTGCGAATGATCCGATACCGGCATACGTATCAGACGGGCGACGGCTTTGAAGCGTGGATGTACCGGATTGCGCGCAACGCCTTTGCCGACTACGTGAAGAAGACGCGGCTCGAGATGCCTGCGGGGGAGGGAGAAATGGAAGCGGTGGAAAGCGCGAATCCCTCGCCGTTCGAGAGCCTGGCGAAGCAGCAGGATCTGGCGACGCTGCATCGCGCACTGCGGCGGCTCGCGGATGAGAAGCGCGAGCTGATTCTGTTGAGCCGGTTCCAGGGGCTGAGTTACGACCAGATCGGGCGGATTATCGGGTGCGAGACAGGGACCGTGAAGGTGCGGGTGTTTCGCGCCGTGAAAGAGATGGGCAGGATCTACGGAGACCTGCTGCGGGAGAAGGCGTCATGATGTGCGGGAATGCGAAAGAGTGGATGGCGGCGGCGTGGCGAGGCGAGCTGGATGAAGCGGCCGAGGCGCAACTGAAAAGGCATCTGGCGGGATGCGCGGAATGCAGCGCGGAGATGGCCGAACTGGGTGCTCTGTGGGAGCGGCTGGGCGATTTGCCCGCGCCTGAGCCGAGCATGGCCCAGCACGTGCGCTGGCAGGCGGCGCTCGAATCGCTCGCGCGAACTGAAGGGGCGAGTCCGCACATGGGCGGGCATTCCACCGCGTGGGGCTCGAACGCGTGGAAGTTTTCGCTGAATGCGTTGTGGCCGCGGCGTCCGGTGTGGCAGGCGTCGATTGCGGCGAGTTGCCTGATCGCGGGGTTGTTGATCGGCGCGGCGTGGCAGCACGAGAAGCGCGATGAAGGGCAGATGGCGGCGCTGCGCAGCGAAGTCGAGACCACGCGCGAGCTGGCCGCGCTTTCGCTGCTCCGGCAGCAATCGGCCACGGAACGGCTGCGGGGCGTGGATTACAGCCAGCGCATGCCGACGCTCGAGCCGCGCGTGGCTTCAGCGCTGATTGAAGCCGTGAATCACGATTCGAACGTGAACGTGCGGCTGGCCGCGGTCGACGCGCTGGCGCGCGCGGCGGACGATGCCAATGTTCGGCATTCGCTTGCGGAGTCGCTTACGCAGCAGGATTCGCCGATGGTGCAGGCAGCGCTGATCGATTATCTGGTGGATTCGAGAGATGCTGCGGCTGCGCCTGCCTTGCGCGAGTTCAGCGGCAGGGCGGACCTGAACGAGGCCGTAAAGCAGCATGCCGTGATTGCGGCGCGGCGATTGACGGAATACCGATAGAGCCGAGGTAGCGAGATGAAGACGTGGACGATGTGCGTACTGGCCGTGGTGTGCGCGGCGGGGATGTGCCGGGCGGACGATTACCGGCTGGAGCAGCGTGAGAGGGTTCAGCGGACGCTTTCGGGTGTGACCGCGGTAGATGTGAACAACGTGAACGGATTTATTCACGTGACCGGCGACTCGGGCAATACGGTGCGGCTCGACGCCGAGAAGGTCATGCGGGCGCGGGACTCTGACGAGATGGAGCGGGCGAAGCGCGAGGTCAGTCTCGATATCAATCAGAAGGACGGGATCGCGCAGTTCTATGTGAACGGTCCGTTCCGCGATCACGACCATGCGAGCAGTTATCACGGGTTCCACGAGCGCGAATCGCGGCATTATGAAGTGACTTACAACCTTACGATCCGAGTACCGCGAGCTATCGAACTTACTCTTAAAACAGTAAATGGAGAAGTTACCTGCGCGGATACTTCGGGCAGGTTCGAGGTGAATGGAGTGAATGGCTCGATCACGATGAACGGAATCGCGGGTTCCGGGTCTGTGCGAACGGTGAACGGACGCACGACGGTGTCGTTCCGTGAGAATCCCAAAGCGGAGAGTGAGTTTCATTCACTGAACGGAAAGGTGGAAGTTACATTTCAGCCCAACTTATCCGCGGATATGCGCGTGAAGACATTCAACGGCTCCGCGTATACGGATTTCGAGTCCACGGCGCTGGCGTCGCAGGCGTCCGCCGCGCAGAACGGGACTAAGTGGGTTTACAGGAAGAATCAGTTCGCGAACCTGCGAGTGGGTAAAGGCGGTCCCGAACTGACTTTCGAGACATTGAACGGAGATATCCGGATCAGGAAGGCTCAATAACATGATGAAAATGGCCGTAGTCGCATTAGTCGCGGCGCTCGGTTGCGCTGCGCCCGGTTGCATGGCGCAGGACAAGCTGACGGTTCCGCTCTCCAGCCCGGGACAGCCGGTGACGATCAAAGCATCTTTTGTGAATGGCGGCGTGACTGTGACGGTGGGTTCAGGACAGCAGGTTACGGTAACACAGGAGGGGAGCGGCCGGCGCGAGCACGCGCGGTCGGACGCGCCGCCGGGCATGCACCGGATCGACGCGGGCCGGAACGGTCTCGATATCGAAGAGGACCACAACGTGGTCACCATCAGGCCCCGCGGATGGAGCCAGGGCGGAAATCTGGTGATTGAAACTCCGGTGAATACGTCGCTGCAGATCAAGACCGTAAATGGCGGGCATATCGATGTGACCGGCATCAACGGCGATCTCGATCTGCAGGAGACGAACGGCGCCATCAATCTGAAGAATGTATCGGGCTCGGTGGTGGCGCATTCCCTCAATGGCGCCATCACGGCCGCACTGGATCGCGTGTCGCCGGACAAGCCGATGTCGTTCACTTCGCTCAATGGAAAGATCGACGTGACCCTGCCGGCGGCGACCAAAGCGCGGCTGCGGCTGAAGACGGATAACGGGTCGATTTACACCGATTTCGACGTGAAGCTCGAGCCGACGTCGGCGTCGGTGGAGGATTCGCGGTCGAACGGCGGCAAATACCGGATTCGCCTGGACCGGACGATGTTCGGGACGATCAATGGCGGCGGGCCGGAGTATCTGTTCCAGACGATGAACGGCAGCATTTTAATTCACAAGAAGTAAGGTGGCGCGCAGCGTCCCAGGTTCGGTTGAATAAGCTTGATTAGAGGTCGAGCCGTGGCATCCGTTCCCATTCCGGAAGAAGCAGCAAAGCACCTGTGGGAGATGCTCCTGTCATTCAATCGTGAAACCTCGAGCCGCCTGCTCGATGAAGCCGAGGAACTGGCTGCCCAGAGACAGGCAGCGCCCGCTGCGATTATTGCGGCAACTGTACTCGAGTACCTCCTGAGGAGTCCTGCCGTGAAGTTATTGGCTGCTTCGCGGAAGAGCGAATTCAATGCCTGGCGACGGCTTCGCGATGAGGCAGCTTACGGAGTAATGAGCCCTGATGCCGACGAGGTCCGGCGGATGCTTCAGGCCGTCCGTGAAATTTCACTTTCCGGAACGGCGGCCGAGGCCGGTACAGAAACGCCGGGCCCGCCCCGCGCGGCTGTCTCCCAGCTAAGGGGCAAGTATGCGCACGTGCGCACGAGCGCAGATGAGTTCATGAAACGGAAACGCGAGGAAGTCGAACTCGAAGATCGCAAATGAGCATCGTGTTCGACGCATCTGCTCGTATCTGAGGGACGAGCCGGGGGCAGAAGCTGTTGAAGCCCATTTGCCCAGAGGCGGTAGCGAGTTATACGTGCACGCACTCAACCTGTGCGAAGTCTATTATGACTTTCTCCGCGCGTCCGATGAAGAGTCCGCCGAGGCGGCTGTCACGGATATTCTGATGCTGGGTATCCATGCAAGAAGCGACATGGGTCCGGAGTTCTGGCGCAGCGCAGGCAAGCTCAAAAGCCAAACATCGACGCATATCGCTTGCGGACTGTTGTGCGCTGGCGCTGACAATTCAACTGGGCGCAAAGCTCGTGACCGCCGATCGCCACAAACTGGAGCCGCTGTCGAATCAGTCCGTGTGCCCCGTGGAGTTTATTCGATAGCTTCGGATTGACCAGAAGCGAAGGGCGGCGCCGTGTTGCCTGCGGGTGGCTTGTCGCGGGTCCCCTCAACGTCCAAAGCGAAATCAACTGAACTATGCGGCCGTTCGGCAAAGCCGTGGCATAGAGTTGTTTCAAAGGACAGGAGATTCGATTGGAAGATATCAGGCGAAAGCTCGCGATCGGAGGGATTCCGGCCCTGTTGCTCGGGATCACAGCGGGGATGAGTCCGGCCCAAACTGACGATGCGGCTCTGATCGCGAAAGCCCGGCGCATTCACGATCACGTGATCAAGCTCGATACTCACAACGACATCGATCCCGCGTACTTCACGGCCGACTGCAACTACACCATGCGCCTCGCAACGCAGGTGAATTTACCGAAGATGACGGAAGGCGGGATGGATGTTTCGTTCATGGTCGTCTATGTCGGGCAGGGTCCGCTGACTCCCGCGGGCTATGAGAACGCGTACCGGCAGGCGATCGCGAAGTTCGATGCGGTGCACCGCCTGACGGAAAAGATCGCGCCGGCCAGGATCGGTATGGCGCTGACTCCGGCAGACGTGGTTGCGCTACACAAGAAGGGTCTGAAAGCGGCCGTAATCGGCGTGGAGAATGGATATCCGATCGGAATCGATATCCGGCGAGTGAAGGAATTTTATGACCGGGGCGGGCGCTACATGTCTCTGGCCCACAACGGAAACAGCCAGCTTGCCGACTCTAATACGGGAGAGACGCGGGGTTATCTGTATCACAACGGGCTTTCGCCGCTCGGCCGCGAAGTGATCGCGGAGATGAACCGGCTGAGCATGATGGTGGACCTGTCCCATCCGTCAAAGGGCGCAAACATGGAGGCCATGCGACTTTCGAAAGCCCCGGTGATTGCGTCTCATTCGGCGGTGCGCGCGCTGGCGGATGTGAGCCGGAATATGGATGACGAGCAGTTGCTCGCGTTGAAGAAGAGCGGTGGCGTCATTCAGATCGTGGGCTTCGCGGGGTATATCAAAACCGATTCGAAGGAGCGCACGGCGGCGCTGGCGAAGCTGCGGAAGGAATTCGGGGCGAGCGGCGGCGGCGGCGCAAGCAGGACAGAACGCGTCGGGGCGAATGCGCCGTGTCCGCTGGAGGCGGCGAGCGCGCCGGCCCCGCAGCGCCGCGCGGCGGCCGGTGTTACCGCGCTTGCCCCCGAACGGCGCGCCGAATACGAGAAGCGTCTGGCTGAAATCGATGCGAAGGTTCCGCCGGCCGGGCGGGCGAATGTGAAGGATTTTGTGAACCACATCGACTACGCGGTGAAGCTGATCGGTATCGATCATGTGGGGATTTCGTCGGATTTCGACGGGGGCGGCGGAATCGATGGCTGGAACAGCGCGGCGGACGCGTTCAACGTTACGCTGGAACTGGTCCGGCGCGGCTATACGGAGGAGCAGATCGGGAAAATCTGGAGCGGGAATCTGCTGCGCGTGTGGGCGGAAGTGGAGAAGGTCGCGAAAAGGCTGCAGCAGGAAAGCAATTGATCAGGTGTGGAAGTTCGGATTTGGCGTGGGAAATCGCGCTCTCTCTCGAAAGCGGATATCTGATTCAGCCGGCAGACGTCGGCTGCCGCGGGGCTTCCAGTGTGCGATTCTGCGGCGAGGGCAATCTCTCCGAAGGTCGTTTCAGGAGCACGACACGCGGAGATTCGAGATCCCGGGTACTCGCGCGTGTGATCACCAGGCAGGAGGCAGAGCAATCACGAGGCGCTCACCGCAGCCTGGCATTTTCCACTTTGGCTTGTTGAAGAACCGGGATGTCCGGATCGGCCTCTTTCCACAACCGGAAGAACTGCTGGAACGCCTTCCGGGCATTGACCACGTCGCCGGCAAGAGCCGCGCCACGCGCCATCCCCAACCAGGAAAGCGAATAGTATTCGCCCCAGCGGGGGTAACGCCAGGCACTGGCCCAACTCGCGCCCTTGTGATCCGTTATTTTGCGGAATTCTTCGACCGCCTCCGCGCCCTTGTTCAGGCGAAGCCAGGCGAGGCCTCGCAGATAAATGATCTCGAGATAATCGCGCTCCCAGGACGCAGCGGTTCTCAGCAGCTGCACGCTCTCCGCCGGGTGATTGCGATTGAGAGCAATTGCGGCGCGAATCGCGGGCAGCTGGACGGCGTTCCAGATGGTTCCGTTCGGTAAAATCTTCGAAGTCTCCGCAGAAAGCCTGTTGGCTGCGGCCGCATCGCCGCAGATCGCCAGCGCGATGGCCGGACGCCCCAGGCGCCGCACCGTCTGGCAGTTTCCTACGAGCGCGTCCGCACGCGCGTCGGCCTCATCGAGTTCAGAGGCGGTACCCAGAAGCCCTCTTCGCAGAGCCGCCTCGGCAGCTCGCTGGAACAATTTGCGCGATTCACGACGTTGGCCGTGTACATTTCGGTCGGCCGCCTGCAAGCCGATACCGATGTACTCCTCAGGCTTACCTGCGAACCAGTGAAGCTCCTGGGAGATGGCCGCCTGGTCGTCCTCGATGTAGGCCATTTCCAGGAAGCGCTGGTGGATTAACGCTCCGGCGATCCCCTGGGCCCGCATCTTCTGCGCAAGTTGTCCGGCTTCGGGAAGACGATCCAGACAGATGTAAGCATCCAACTGACGGCGATAGGGAGGTTCAGCCTCGGGCTGCAGGCTACTTGCTTCCAGTCCCTCCTTCAGAGCGTCTTCGAATCGGCCCAGATCGATGTAGAGAGTAGCTAAATTGTTATGATCTCCCCACCATCGCGGATAATCACGTATACCCGTCTGATAGGCTTCGATCGCCTTGTCTGCTTCGCCGGTGGCCAGGTAGTAATATGGCGCGATCTGGTCTCGCTCGTACGTGGAAACCCGGTCGATGAGACGGAAGGCCTTTATCGCATAATCCCGGGCGCGCGCCATGTCCCCGGCCTGCTCGAAGCCGACGCCAAGATAGTAATAAGCCATGGCGAAGTTCGGATCGATCGCGACCGCGCGCTCAAACAGAGGAACAGCGGGCAGGAAATTACCCTGCGCCATCGTGGAAAGAGCCACCGTGTAGTTTTGAAGGGCCTCGAGCGATGAGGTGGTGGCCTCTTCCAGCGCAAGATTCATCCTTCGGATGGAGTCGCGCGGTTCTCCCAGCTTGCCCCGCAAGGAAATCGCGGCGCTTCCCAGCGCCTTCAATACGCCCGCTCTGGTTTCGGACCGGATCTGTTCGCGGGCAAGCGTTGCGGCATTCCCGCAATTGATTGCGCGGAGCGTTATGACGTATTCGTTACCCTGCCTCCCAATAGCTCCGCCAATGATGGCGCTGGCCTTTTCGAGGGTGCAGATTTCGCGCGCGACCGCATCCGTAACGCGTGCGCCCCGCGGCAGGTTCATTCGGCGAAGAGCGCCCTGGATCTGCTGGCCTTCCATGATCCTGAGGAAAGGCGATTGCTCCAACTGGATCTCGAGGTCCTGGCGCAGTGTGCCGTCGAAGATGGGATCGCCGGTCTCGTTGACGAAGTCAGCGAGGACAATCGTGTCTTTGTCGGTGAGTTTCGCCGCGGGCCGGAAATAAAACCACGCGGGGATCAGAACAGCGAGCAGTGCAAGGAGGGCAACGGCGGCGCTGGCCCGATTGGAATTTCGTTCGTTGTTGTACGCCGCTGCGAGCGCTCTCCCCGTATCCGCGGCCGATTGCCAGCGGTGTCCGGGGTCCGTCGCGACGCAACGGCTCACAATTTTTTCCAGCTTCCTCGGTGAAACCGGCTTCCGCCCGGACGTGACGCGCTCGCCGGTCAGCATCTCATAAAGGACGCAGCCAAACGAATAGACATCCGCGCGTGCGTCGGCTGATCTGCCTTCGCGCTGTTCCGGCGCCATATAGGCTGGCGTGCCCGCGATCATGCGGCCGACTGTGAACGACTGATCGCCTTCCCTGATGGCGAGCCCGAAGTCGAGAACCTTGACGCCGGTTGCCGTAAGCATGATGTTCGCGGGTTTGAGATCCCGGTGAACAATTCCACGCGAATGGGCCGCGCTGAGCGCATCGGCAATTTGCGTCGCATAACGCAGGGCTTGTTCGACCGGCAGCCGGCCTTTTCTCAGTCTCGCTGCGAGGCTGTCGCCTTCGAGGAACTCCATTACCAGGTAGTCCGCGCCAATGTCGTACAGCGTGCAAATGTTCGGATGATTCAGCGATGAAATCGCGCGCGCCTCGTGGTCAAAGACGCCGCTGAAGTCCTGATGAAGAAACTTGATCGCGACCAGACGGCCCAAACGAGTATCGACGGCGCGAAAGACTTCACCCATGCCTCCCTCGCCGAGCTTGTCCTCGACCTGATAGGGACCCGCGAGAGTGCCGCTGCGCGAGCGCTGCCCTGCGCCGGACGATCGCACGGCGCTGTCAAGAAAAAGCCGGGCTCCCTGCCGCTCGAGCAGCGACTCGACTTCGCCACGCAATTCGGGACGGGCCCTCTCGAGCAGAGCGAATCGCTCTTCGACCGATGCTTCGCGCGCGGCGTGATACAGATCCTCGATTTGCCGAAGAAGATCCGGCGTCATGAGTGTGCAATGATCTTACTCTCTTTGCCGTACAGCGATCGGTGGATCGGAACTCGCGGCTGTTTTAAAAGCCGAGTTCGCGGGCGAGCCAGACGCGTGCGAACTCCCAGTCCCGGCGGATGGTTCGGGCAGAAACTTTCAGAACCTCGCCGATCTCCTCCTCGCTCAATCCGCCGAAATAGCGGAGTTCCACCACCTTCGCCTGACGCGGTGCGATTTGCGCGAAAGCGGCCAGGGCGTCATCAAGTGCAAGTATGGACCGGTCCGGCCGGGGTGAAACGACGGCCGTTTCATCGAAGTCCAAATAGACACGCGCATCTCCGCGCTTCTGCGCCGCCCGGGCACGCGCCGCGTCCACAAGGATACGGCGCATCATCTGCGCTGCCATGGCAAAGAACTGCGCACGCTGGCGCCATTCCACCTCGGTGACTCCCGCCAGGCGCAAGTAAAGTTCGTGAACCAGTGCGGTCGTTTGCAGCGTGTGGCCTGCTTGTTCGTTCCTCATGTGGCGGCGCGCCATGAGGCGCAGTTCGGAGTAGACATGGTCCGACAACTGCTGCAGGGCAGCGGCTTCCCCCGCGCTCCAGGCTTTTAGTAATCGGGTAATTTCCGCGTCC
>Ga0308174_10001267_pt1 | contig 11601 bp, 10 predicted proteins | sample PhyPR2_FD_203894 | JGI IMG/M metagenome (GOLD analysis project Ga0308174, IMG submission 203894) | Soil microbial communities from UC Gill Tract Community Farm, Albany, California, United States - DLSLS.P.R2 | ecosystem: Environmental > Terrestrial > Soil > Agricultural land | place: USA...
CCGTCGTCACGTCGGCGCGCGCGCACTCGAGGGAGGCCGCCATGAGGTTGGTCCTCGAGGCGGCGTCGGCGCGGAGGCGCTCGAGGGCGGCCTCGGCCCGGGCCCGGCGCTCGGGGTCGGCGTCGCGCTTCTCCCGCCACCCGCGTACGGCCTCGGCGGCGTGGCGCTCGACGTCGTGGTCGACGGTCTGGATCGCGGTCTCGAGGTCGGCGGTCAGCGGGTTGGGCTCGGTCGTCTCGAAGCGGTTGAGTCCGACGACGACGGACTCGCCCGACTCGATGCGGCGGCGGCGCTCGGCGTGGGAGGCGACGAGCGCTGCCTTCATGTAGCCGGACTCCACGGCCGCCACGGCACCGCCCAGCTCCTCGACCCGGGCCATCTCGGCGCGCGCACCCTCGACCAGCTCGGCGACCTTCGCCTCGACGACGCGCGAGCCGGCGAAGAGGTCGTCGTACTCGAGCAGGTCGGACTCGTAGGCGAGCACCTGCTGCATGCGCAGGCTCCACTGCTGGTCCCAGGGCCGCGGGAGCCCGAGCGCCTCGTTCCACGCCGGGAGCTGGATGGCGCGGGCGCGGGCGTCCTTGGACAAGGTGACGCCCAGCATCTCGAGGACGATGCGCTGGACGTTGTTCTCGGGCTGGGCCTCGGTCAGGCCGAGGCTGTTGACCTGCACTCCGTAGCGGAACCGCCGTGCCTTCGCGTCCGTCACGCCGTAGCGCTCGCGCGTCAGCTCGTCCCACAGCTGCACGAAGGCGCGCATCTTGCACAGCTCCTCGACGAAGCGCACCCCCGCGTTGACGAAGAAGGAGATGCGGGCGACGACGCTCGCGAACTCCTCGGGCGGCACCTGACCGGAGTCGCGGACCGCGTCGAGCACGGCGATCGCCGTGGACATCGCGTAGGCGATCTCCTGCACCGGCGTGGCCCCGGCCTCCTGAAGGTGGTAGCTGCAGATGTTGATGGGGTTCCACTTCGGGATCTCACGGACCGTGTAGGCGACGAGGTCGGTGATGAGCCGCAGCGATGGTCCGGGCGGGAAGACGTAGGTCCCGCGCGAGAGGTACTCCTTGATGATGTCGTTCTGCGTCGTGCCGGACAGGGCGTGCACCCACTCGGCCGGGTCCTCGCCGGCCGCCTCGGCCTGGCGCTCGGCGGTGACCTGGTAGAGCGCAAGCAGCCACATCGCCGTCGCGTTGATCGTCATCGACGTGTTCATCTCGCGCAGCGGGATGCCGTCGAAGAGGGCCGCCATGTCGCCGACGTGGCTGACGGGGACGCCCACCTTGCCCACCTCGCCCCGCGAGAGCACGTGGTCGGGGTCGTAGCCGGTCTGCGTGGGCAGGTCGAAGGCGACGGACAGGCCCGTCTGACCCTTGCCGAGGTTGCGACGGTAGAGCGCGTTGCTCGCGGCGGCACTCGAGTGGCCGGCATACGTGCGCATGACCCACGGACGGTCGGGCGTCACCCGAGTGGTGGGGGGCGGCGTGCTCTCCGTCGAAGACATGGCTCGACGGTAGCGGCGGGCCCGCGCGGCGAGGAGTCGCTCAGGCGGTGAGAGGCGCCACAGTCGCCGACGGACGGCCACCCACCGGGACGTGCCGAGGGGTGGCGAGGATGCGGTCGAGGCGGCAACCGCGCAGCAGGCGGGTCGTGCGCTCGCTCGCGTCGACGAGCAGCAGCCGGCGCTCGGCTCGCGTGGCCCGCCGGTGGAGGTGGACGATGACCCCGAGACCCGTGGCGTCGCCGATCTCGGCGTTACGCACGTTCAGGCGCAGCTCGCCGGGCCCCTGCGAGATGACCGCGTGGATCGCGTCGCGGATGTCGGGCACCGTGTGGACGTCGAGGCGCCCCTCGATGATGACGTCGTGGCCGTCAGGCGCCTCGAGTACTCGGACCAGACCAGTGCGGTGGGTGTTCAGCGTCATGTGGACCCCTTCCAAACGCTGTGACGTCACTCATGATGACGTCTCGGTCGACCGAAACGTTGCCCCTTGGAGTCAAGAACTGGTCAAGAAAATACGAACATCGCGGGTCGAACCGAGCACCGCTTCGGGATGCTCCGGACGTTCGTGACGAATCAGTCGAAGGGGAGCTCGTCGTCCGGCTCGCGGATGACGTCGGCACCCAGCGCGCGCAGGGCCTCCTCGAACCGTGGGTAGCCGCGGTCGATGTGGTGCACGCTGCTCACGAGCGTCTCGCCGTCGGCCACCAGACCGGCAAGCACCAGGGCGGCGCCGGAGCGGATGTCGCTGCTGACGACCGGTGCCCCGGAGAGGATCTCGACACCGTGCGTCATCACGTGGTGCCCGTCGATCTGGGCGTCGGCACCCAGGCGCGCGAGCTCCTGCACGGTGCGGAAGCGGGCCTCGAAGAGGTTCTCCGTCACCATGGCGGAGCCGTCGGCGACCGCGTTGTACGTCAGGGCGAAGGGCTGCAGGTCGGTCGGGAAGCCCGGGTAGGGCAGCGTCGCCACGTCGAAGGCGCGGGGACGCCGCTCCCGGGCCGAGACCCGGAAGCCGGCCTCGGTCACCGCGACGTCGCAGCCCGCCTGCTCGAGCGCGCCGAGGGGCGCCCGCAGGTGCTCGGCCACGCCGCCGACCACCTCGATGTCGCCGCGGGTCGTGGCGGCCGCGAAGGCCCACGTGCCGGCCGCGATGCGGTCGGGGACCACGGCGTGGCGGGTGGGGGTGAGCAGCTCGACACCGTGGACGGTGAGCCGGGACGTGCCGGCGCCCTCGACGCGGGCGCCCATCGAGACGAGCATCTCGGCGATGTCGACGATCTCCGGCTCCCGGGCGACGTTGTCGATGGTCGTCGTGCCACGGGCCAGCACCGCTGCCGTGAGGATGTTCTCGGTCGCCCCGACGCTCGGGAAGTCGAGCCGGATGTCGGCGCCCTCCAGCCCGTTCGGAGCCGTGGCCACGAGGTAGCCGTGCGTCACGTGCACCTCGGCGCCCAGGGCCTCGAGGCCTGCGGCGTGCAGGTCCAGGCCGCGCGAGCCGATGGCGTCACCCCCGGGCACCGCGACATCGGCCTCCCCCACCCGGGCCACGAGCGGCCCGAGGACGGAGATGGACGCGCGCAGGGCCCGGACGAGCTCGTAGTCGGCGCGGTGACCGATGCGTTCCGGCACGTCGAGCACGACGACACCGGCCTGCGGGTCGTAGTCGACGCCCACGCCCAGGCGACGCAGCAGCTCGGCCATGATCGTGACGTCGGCGATGGCCGGGACGTTGGTCAACGTCGTGCGACCGACGGCCAGCAGGGCCACGGCCATGAGCTTCAGCGCGCTGTTCTTGGCTCCGACGACGGCCACCCGGCCGACGAGGTGCGCGCCGCCCACGACGCGGAATCGCTCTCTCACCCGAGCACCCTACCGGGGCCCTCGACGCGGGCCGGCCGACCGCCGGAGGGCGCTCAGGGGGTGAGAGAGTGACCCCATGGTCAACCTCACGCGGATCTACACGCGAACCGGCGATGACGGCACGACGAGCCTCGGGGACTTCTCCAGGGTCAGCAAGAACGACGCCCGGCTGCACGCGTACGCCGACTCCAACGAGGCCAACGCGGCCATCGGCATCGCCGTCGCGTGCGGGGAGCTCCCGGAGGAGGTCGTCGCGACGCTGCGCCGCGTCCAGAACGAGCTCTTCGACGTGGGTGCGGACCTCTCGACGCCGCTGCGCGAGACCTACGACTACCCGCCGCTGCGCGTCGAGCAGCCCTGGGTCGACGACCTCGAGAAGGACTGCGACCACTACCTGGAGCAGGTCGAGAAGCTGCGGTCGTTCATCCTGCCCGGCGGCACGGCCGGCTCCGCCTACCTGCACCTGGCCACGACCATCGTCCGGCGCGCCGAGCGGTCCGCGTGGGCGGCGGTCGACCAGCACGGCACCGCACCCGCGCCCGCCGCGCCCGCCGCGCCCGCCGGGTCCGAGCCGAAGGAGGCCCGCGGCGTCGGCGGCGTCGGCGGCGTCAACGTGCTGACCGCCAAGTACCTCAACCGGCTCTCGGACCTGCTCTTCATCCTCGCGCGCATCGCCAACAAGCCGATCGGCGGGGACGTGCTGTGGCAGCCCGGTGGCGGCCGCGTCGAGAAGCCGGAGCGCGCCTCGAAGCACTGACCCCACCACCGGGCACACGCACTCAGCCGGCGAGCCGGTCCGCCGCCGCTCGCGTTCGTCGTCGCGGGTGCCGAGGCCCCCTCGTCGTGCGCGAGGTCGCGCATGCCCTGTCGCCAGCACGCCGCAAGCGCACGACCAGGCGCCGGACCTGCAGCCGTCCACACCCCCGCTCGCCGGACGTCGCCCGTCCACAGCTGTCGCCCGGGTCTGGCGGCGAGGCTCGGGTCGCACGCACTCTGGCGCGGTGGATCGCACCCTCTCCCCGGCCCTGCGCGACGTGGCCCAGTTCCAGCACGGGGTGCTCACGCGGCGCCAGCTCCTCGACGGTGGAGTGACGCCGGCCCAGCTGCGGACCCGGCTCGGACGCGAATGGCGGCTGGTCCTGCGCGGCGTCGTGCTGCTGTCGAACGCCGTTCCCTCGGAGGCGCAACGTCTCGTGGCCGCCCAGCTGTTCGCCGGCCCGCGCAGCTGGTTGGCCGGTCCGACCGCGGCGGCCCTGCACGGGATCGGGGGCCTGTCGGTGAGCAACCCCATCCACGTCCTCGTGCCGACGCCCTTGCGGTCACGGAGCCACGCCTGGGTCGTCGTGCGCAACACGACCCTGCTGGACGAGCCCCTGCACCGTCGCGGACCACTCACGCTCTCCTGCCCGGCGCGCGCCGCGGTGGACGCGGCGGCGTCAGCACCGTCCGACGCCCAGGGGCAGGCCGTCATCGTGGCGGCCGCGCAGTCGCGGACCGCTCGGATGAGCGACCTGGTCCACTGGACCCTCGCCCGCGGCCAGGTGGGCTCCCGCCGGCTGCACGACGGCTTGTCGCTGGCAGCGACCGGCGCCTGGTCGCTGCCCGAGTCGGAGCTGCTGCGCCTGCTCGCGTGCTCCAAGGTGCTGCCCGAGGCCTGGGCGAACCCCGACCTGCGCGACGCAGCAGGAGTCCGACTCACGACGCCCGACGTGTGGTTGGACGACGTGGCCCTTGCCGTCATGGTCCACAGCCGGCAGTGGCACGCCGGTGAGCTCGACTGGGAGTCGACGGTCGAGCACGACACGGACCTGCAGGCCTCACGAGTCGTCGTCGTCGGCGTGACGCCTCGCTCGATCCGCACTCGACCGAGCTGGGTTCGCGAGCGGATCGAGGCGGCCTACCTCCGCGCCAGGGCCTCCGGAAGCCGCGCTGACGTCATCGCCATCCGCCGGGACCCGTGGCAGGACGGCCGGCTCCTGCTGCCTGGGCCCCGTGGGGCGTGAACCGGCGCCTGGTCGCGCAGCAGGTCCCGCACCCGGTGTCGTCAGGGCGCAGCAGGTGCATGATCTGGCGCGCGTCCACGCGTCGCGGTCAGGCGACGCGGTCAGGCGACGCGGTCAGGCGACGCGGTCAGGCGACGCGGTCAGGCGACGCGGTCAGGCGACGTTGACGTTGTAGCCCGGAGGCGAGGCCTCCTGCCAGGACCGCAGCGCGGTGTAGGCCGGCCCCTGCAGGGCGAGGTCGAAGCGGTGGTCGCCGTCGCTGCACGGCACCCGGCTCGCACCCGGCAGCAGCGGGATCGAGTCAGCCCCCCGCAGCAGCACCGGCGCCTCGAGGAGCAGCCGCTGGCGCAGCCAACGCCGCTTGGGGCGCAGGGAGACGCCCCCGAGGGTGTACCACTCGAGGGCGTTGTCACCGAACCGGATGAGGCCGAGGCGCCAGCGGTCGGTGCCGGCCCGGCGCAGGCCGCAGAGCGTCAGCGGCAGGCCCTTGGCGATGTAGCGGCGGCGCAGGTAGGTCGTCGCGAGGACGACCACCGCGGCCACCAGCAGCGTGCCGACCACGACCTCGGTGGAGATCAGAGCGGACGGCACGCGGCGACCTCAGTTGGTGTGGAGCGACGAGGCGTCGACGTGCTCGGCGACGATCGTCACCACGTCGGAGTCGACGGAGAGGAAGCCACCGTCGACCATCGCCGTGCGGCGCTCGCCCTCGAGCGACTCGATGGCGACCTCGCCCTCGACGAGCACGCCGAGCAGCGGGGCGTGGCCGGGCAGGATGCCGAGCTCACCGGAGATGGACCGGGCGCGTACGAACTTGGCCTCGCCCTCCCAGACCTTCCGGTCGGCGGCAACCATCTCAACCTTGAGCGAACTCACGTTTCCTCCGGATCGTGGGGGTGTGCCCCCGAGTTTAGTGCCTCTGGCAGGATGCTCCGAACGCGCGGGGTCCGGCTTCGCCCGCCCTGCTTCCCGACCCTCCACAAGGAGTCCCGACCATGAGCACCACCGTCTCCGAGGCCCTCCTCGAACCGTCGCGCCGGCCTGTGGCCGTCACGGCCCTCACCGACGTGGTCGACGCCGAGGTGGCCGACAAGTCCGGGATCGGCGGTGTCGCCGTCAAGGCGGGCTACGCCGCCGTCAAGAAGCTCGGCGGCGGCTTCGTGCAGCGCGCCACCGACCGACTGCTCCCGCAGTTCGCCACGGCCCTCGACCCCTTCTGGGCCACGAAGGGCGACCGTCCCTTCGGTCACCACCTGGCCTCGCAGCCCGACACGGTGGCCGACGCCCTGCTCGCCGTGACCGACGCCAGGGCGGCGAGCACGTCGCACGCCTCCGCGGCCAAGGTGTACGGCTCCCTCAGGGGCAAGGCCAAGGAGCACGTGGTGGCCGCCCTGCCGCGCCTGGGTGCGGCCGTGGAGCGCCTCGTCCGCTGACGACCCGAGCATGTATGCCGTGGGGCCGGGTCACGCGACCCGGCCCCACGGCATACGGGGACAGGCGGGGCTCAGTCCGCGCGAGGACGCTCCGCGGGAGCGGGTGCCTGTCGCGCACCGGGCGACGCCTGTGCCGCCGGGGCGGGGACGCCCTGCGCCCGAGCAGCGGCCTGGGCCTGGGCGCCCGGGCCCGCGTCGAGCAGGTCCGCCTCCTGGTCAGGGCGGTCGTGGGCCAGGCGCGGCAGCTCCGGGCCGAACTGGTCGCCGAGGTCGGCGATGGCCTGTCTGGCGAACACCTGCTGCTCGGTGACCACACGCTCGGAGCGCCCGCGACCGATGAAGGTCACCACCCAGTGCAGCAGCGTGGTGATGCGGTGCTTGAAGCCGATGATGTAGACGAGGTGCACCGCGAGCCACAACAGCCAGGCGAAGAAGCCGCTGAACTGCGCCTTGCCGACCGAGGCCACGGCCGAGAACCGCGAGATCGTGGCCATGGAGCCCTTGTCGAAGTACTCGAACGGGCCCTTGGGCTCGCGACCGTCGAGGCGCCGCATGATCTGCTCGGCGGCGTAGCGGCCGCCCTGGATGGCCACCTGCGCCACTCCGGGGAGCCGGCCCAGAGACATCATGTCGCCGACCACGAACACCTCCGGGTGCCCCGGGAGCGTCAGGTCGTCCTGGACCTCGATGCGGCCGGCGCGGTCGAGCTGGGCCCCCGTCTGGTCCGCCAGCTGGCGCCCCAGCGGGGAGGCGCTCACCCCGGCCGCCCACACCTTGCACACCGACTCGATGCGCTCGCGTCGGCCGTCCTGGTGCTCGACCTCGATGCCGGTGGAGTCGACGTCGACGACCTTGGCACCGAGGCGCACCTCGACGCCCATGTCCGTGAGACGCTTCACCGCTCGCTCCCCCAGCTTCTCGCCGAACGAGCCGAGCACCGAGGGAGCCGCGTCGAGGAGGATGACCCTCGCCTTGGTGGGGTCGATCCGCCGGAAGTCGCGACGCAGCGTGCGCTTCGCGAGCTCCGAGATCTGCCCCGCCATCTCGACGCCGGTGGGTCCGGCCCCCACGACGACGAACGTCATGAGGCGGTCGATCTCGGCCTGCGTCGAGGCCAGCTCGGCCAGCTCGAACGAGCCGAAGATCCGGCCGCGCAGCTCGAGGGCGTCGTCGATGGACTTCATGCCGGGGGCGTGCCGCGCGAACTGGTCGTTGCCGAACCAGGACTGGCCCGCGCCGGCAGCCACGATGAGGGAGTCGTACGGCGTCACGGTCTCGCGCCCCACGGTCGTGTGCGTCACCGTCCGCGCCTCCAGGTCGATGTCGGTCACCTCGCCGAGCAGGACCGTGGCGTTGGGCTGGTGGTGCAGCACCTCACGCGTCGAGGGGGCGATCTCGCCCTCGGACAGGATGCCGGTGGCCACCTGGTAGAGCAGCGGCTGGAAGAGGTGGTGGGACGTTCGAGCGATCAGGGTGATGTCGACGTCGGCTCGCTTCAGCTTCTGCGTGCTGAACAACCCGCCGAAACCCGATCCGATCACCACGACCCGGTGGCGGGGGGCCTGCTGGGTGGACGTGCTCACGATTCTCCTTGGGCTGGGGTGGAGGTGCTGGTCCCGTCGGCGCTGACGTCGTTCATCTGTGTCAACACTGGGAGGCGTACCCGCATGCCCGCCGGTGATGCGAAGAGCCCGGATACGACGAGGCGGGGAGGTGCCCCACAAGGGCACCACCCCGCCTCGGGAGTGTCGGACCGCTCTGGTCAGAGACTGGTCAGAGGTTCTTCTGGATGTCGGCCCACTGGCGCTCGACGTCGTCGAGGCCACCGCACATGAAGAAGGCCTGCTCGGCGACGTGGTCGTACTCGCCGTCGGCGATCTTGGTGAACGCCTCGATCGTGTCGGACAGCGGCACGGTCGAGCCCTCGATGCCGGTGAACTGCTTGGCGACGTAGGTGTTCTGCGACAGGAAGCGCTGGATGCGACGGGCCCGGTTGACGAGGATCTTGTCCTCCTCGGACAGCTCGTCGATACCGAGGATCGCGATGATGTCCTGCAGCTCCTTGTTGCGCTGCAGGATCGAGCGGATGCGCACCGCGGTGCTGTAGTGCTCCTGCGTCACGTAGCGCGGGTCGAGGATCCGCGAGGTCGAGGAGAGCGGGTCGACCGCCGGGTAGATACCCATCGACGCGATGTCACGCGAGAGCTCGGTCGTCGCGTCGAGGTGCGCGAAGGTCGTGGCCGGGGCCGGGTCGGTGTAGTCGTCGGCCGGCACGTAGATCGCCTGCATCGAGGTGATCGAGTGACCGCGCGTGGACGTGATGCGCTCCTGGAGGGTGCCCATCTCGTCGGCCAGGGTGGGCTGGTAGCCCACGGCGGACGGCATACGGCCGAGGAGGGTGGAGACCTCCGAGCCGGCCTGCGTGAAGCGGAAGATGTTGTCGATGAAGAGGAGCACGTCCTGCTTCTGGACGTCGCGGAAGTACTCCGCCATCGTCAGCGCCGACAGGGCGACACGAAGACGCGTGCCCGGCGGCTCGTCCATCTGGCCGAAGACGAGGGCGGTCTGCCCGAGGACGCCCGCCTCCTCCATCTCGACCATGAGGTCGTTGCCCTCACGGGTGCGCTCACCGACACCGGCGAACACCGACACGCCACCGTGGTCACGGGCGACACGGGCGATCATCTCCTGGATGAGCACCGTCTTGCCGACACCGGCACCACCGAAGAGGCCGATCTTGCCACCCTGGACGTAGGGCGTCATGAGGTCGATGACCTTGATGCCCGTCTCGAACATCGTGGTCTTGGACTCGAGCTGGTCGAAGGCCGGAGCCTTGCGGTGGATGCCCCAGCGCTCCTTGACCTCGAGCCTCTCGCCCTCGGCGAGGTTCATGCAGTCGCCGGTCGTGTTGAACACGTGGCCGAGGGTCACGTCACCGACGGGGACGGTGATCGGGCCGCCGGTGTCCTGCACGGCCGAACCACGCACGAGGCCGTCGGTCGGCTGGAGCGAGATGGCGCGGACCATGTTGTCGCCGATGTGCTGGGCGACCTCGAGGTTGAGGTTCTTCGTCTCACCGGAGAGGGTGACCTCGGTGGTGAGCAGGTTGTACTGCTCGGGCATGGCGTCGACGGGGAACTCCACGTCGACGACCGGGCCAATGATCCGGGAGATGCGTCCGACGCCGCCCGCGGGCGGGGCCGTCCACGTGGTGTCGCTGACAGTTGCAGTCATGGTGGTCTGCTTCCTTACCTGTGGGCGTTACTTCTGGGCGTCGGCGAGGGCGTTGGCGCCGCCCACGATTTCGCTGATCTCTTGGGTGATGCCGGCCTGTCGGGCCTGGTTGGCGAGGCGCTGGTAGGTCTTGATCAGCTCCGTCGCGTTGTCGGTCGCCGACTTCATCGCGCGCTGGCGGGCAGCCAGCTCGGAGGCCGCCGAGCTGAGCAGCGCGGTGAAGATGCGGTTGCGGACGTACTTCGGCAGGAGCAGGTCGAGGACCTCGGCCGCACCCGGCTCGAAGGAGTACTCCGGCGGGATCTGGCCCTCTTCGTAGTGGTGCACGCTGAGGTCCAGGCTCTCGTCGTCGCGGGCCTCGTCGGCCTCGACGACCTCGAGGGGCAGCAGTCGCAGCACGTGCGGGTCCTGGCGGACCATCGAGCGGAAGCGGGTGAACACGACGTGGATCTCGTCGTGACCGCCCTCCTCCGTGGGCTTGAGGAAGTCGGCCGTGATGCGGTCGGCGATCTCCTTGGCGTTCTCGAACGTCGGCGCGTCGGAGAACCCGGTCCACTCGGCGGCGTAGTCGCGCTTGCGGAACTTGTAGTAGCTCACGGCCTTGCGACCGACGAGGTAGGGCACGACCTCCTTGCCCTCGGCGGTCAGCTTGGAGATGAGCTCCGCGCTCTCCTTGATCGCCGCGACGGAGTAGGCACCGGCAAGTCCGCGATCCGCCGTGATGATGACGACACCGGCCCGCGTGGCGGTCTCCTTCGCCGTCGTCAACGGGTGGTCCTCGTTCGTGTTGGTCGCCACGGCGGACACGGCACGCGTCAGGGCGGTCGTGTACGGCATCGCCTCAGTGGCCCGTTGGCGGGCCTTGACGACGCGTGCGGCAGCGATCAGCTCCATCGCGTTGGTGATCTTCTTGATGGAGTTGACGGACTTGATGCGCTGGCGGTAGATCCGCATCTGCGCTCCCATGTGCTCCGCCTCTCTTGGTCTCGTGAGTCTGTGGTGACGTGTCCTGCTGGCGTATGCCGTGTGCTCGGCCGTCAGGCCGAGCCCCGTCCGTCTGCGCCAGCAGACGTGGGAGGCCCGCTCGAGGGGCTCCGCTTCCGAGTGTCCCCAGCCACGCGGGCGGTCGGGGGGCACTCGGGGGGCGAAGCCCCCCGAGGGTTATTTCTGCTTGACGATCTGCGCCTGCGTGATCTGGTCGTCGGCGATCTCGTCGAACTCCTCGTTGCCGGCCTCGAGACCGTCCCGACCGGTGCCGCGGAAGGTGAACTTCACCTCGTCGACCACCTTGGCCAGGGCCGTCTCGGTGTCGTCGTCGAGCTTGAGCGTCTCGCGGATGGTCTGCAGGATGCGGCCCTCGCGGCGCAGCGTCTCGAGCAGCTCCTGCTCGAAGGTGCGCACGTCCTCGACGGCGACGTCGTCGAGCCGGCCGGTCGTGCCGGTCCAGATCGAGACGACCTGCTCCTCGACGGGGTACGGCGAGCTCTGCGGCTGCTTGAGCAGCTCGACGAGGCGCGCACCACGGGCGAGCTGGGCTCGCGAGGCCGGGTCGAGGTCGGAGGCGAAC
>Ga0308174_10001268_pt1 | contig 11599 bp, 12 predicted proteins | sample PhyPR2_FD_203894 | JGI IMG/M metagenome (GOLD analysis project Ga0308174, IMG submission 203894) | Soil microbial communities from UC Gill Tract Community Farm, Albany, California, United States - DLSLS.P.R2 | ecosystem: Environmental > Terrestrial > Soil > Agricultural land | place: USA...
TGCGGGGCGCGCCCAGTCTCGGACGCGTGGGGTGATCGGAACCACAGTCGCCTGCGCCGGTCAAGCGTCGCCGCGCGTCAGCCCCCGAACTCGGTGGTGACCGCCAGCACCATGACGATCGCCGCCAGGAACGGCAGTTCGTTGGTCATCCGCCAGAACCTCGCCGACCGCGGCCGCTCGCCGCGGGCGATCTGCTTGCGGGCCCGGGCGAGATACCCGTGCCAGCCGGAGAGAAAGACGATGCCGGCGATCTTGGTCAGCATCCAGGGCTTCAGGAGGAACCCCCACCCGAGCCGCTGGGCGCCGTCGACATATATGAGCGCCAGGCCGAAAATGAAGGTCGCGATCATCGCCGGATTGACGATGATGCGCAGCAGCTTGGCCTCCCAGACCTTGAAATGGCCGTCGAACTCCGAGCCGGGCGGGGCGGTCTCGGTGTGGTAGGCGAACAGCCGGGGCAGGTAGAGCATGCCGGCCATCCAGGCGATGACCGCGATGATGTGCAGGCCCCGCAGCAGGTCGTACCACTTCATGCGCCCGCTCCCGTGCGACAGGCGCATTTCGCATGGCCGGCGGGACAGAGCCAGGGTCCGTGCGGCGCGATCGGCGCGTCGCGGGCGGCCGCCTCGAGGGCGGCCTTGGCGAGCTCGGCGATGAACGCCGCGCGCACGCCCGGCGTGGGCGTCCGCAGGTAGGGCGCGCACCCCGCCTCGGCGGCGACCTTCGCATAGTCGCGGTCGAGCTCGACCAGCGTCTCGACGTGCTCGGAGACGAAGGCGATGGGCGCGACGATGACCCCCTTGCCCTCGGCGCCGGCCCGGCGGATCTCCGCATCGGTGGCGGGCGCCAGCCACTCGAGCGGCCCCACGCGGCTCTGGAAGCAGACCCGCCAGTCGGGGAGCTCCGGCAGCTGGGCCGCGATGGCGGCCGCTGTGGCCTCGACCTGGGCGCGGTAGGGATCGCCGGCGTCGACGATCTTTTTCGGCAGGCCGTGCGCCGAGAACAAGAGCCTGATCCCGCTCGGCTTTCCGGCGGTGAGCCAGGCCTCGCGGATGGCTTCCGCGTGGGCCCTCGCCAGGCCCCGGGCCGTGGGATAGCAGCAGATCGCGCGGCTGCGCCCCGGCCCCGCATAGGCGCGCCGCCAGGCCTCGAGCGACGAGGCCGTGGTGGTCGTCGAGTACTGCGGATAGAGCGGCAGCAAGACGATACGGTCCGGCCCGTAGGCCGCCACCTCGCGCGCCGTCTCGGCCGCGAACGGCTTCCAGTAGCGCATGGCGATGAACGCCCTCGTCTCGGTGTCGGGCGCCTGGGCCTGCAGCGCGCCGGCGAGCGCGCTCGCCTGGGCCTGCGTCTCGGCGAGCAGCGGCGAGGCGCCGCCCATGAGCCGGTAATTGGCCTTGGCCAGCCAGCCTCTCCCGCCGGCGCGCGATGAGGGCGGCGAGCGGCAGCCGCAGGATCGCCGGCGCCGCTATGATCGCCGGGTCCTTGAACAGGTTGTAGAGGAACGGCCGCACCGCGTCCGGGCCGTCCGGGCCGCCGAGGTTGAACAGCACGAGGGCGAGCTTCATCCAGGTTGCTCGCCTTCAGGGGGAGCTGCCGCAGAGCGACAGAGGGGGCTTCCGCCCGGGCTTCCGGGGATGAAACCGCCTCCGGCCCTCTGGGCCACCTCCCCCTGTCCGCGCTGCGCGCTGGGGCAGGAACAGCGCAACGAAGCCATCACGCCGCAGCCTTCACCCGATTGCCCGTGACGCGCTCCACCACCCGGGCGATGTGCTCGATCGGCGTGTCGGGCAGGACGCCGTGGCCGAGGTTGAAGATGTAGGGCCCGTCGCCCCACTGGGCGAGGAGCTGGGCGACGCGGGCGTCCATCGCCGGCCCGCCTTCGCGCAGCAGCAGGTTGTCGAGCGCGCCCTGGATGGTCTTGCCCTGGGCCTGCAGCCTCCGGCCGAGCGCGGCGGAGGCCTGGGTGTCGAGCGCGACGGCTTCGACCGGCGCGGCCTCGGCATAGCTCTCGACCAGCGCGCCCGCGCCCCGCGGGAAGCCGATGAACGGCGCGGTGACTCCGGCCGCGCGCACCTTCTCGACGATCGCGGCGTGCGGCCGCACGACAATGCGCTCGAAGACGTCCTCCGCCAGGTTCTCACACCAGCTCTCGAAGATCTTCAGGGCCTGGGCTCCCGCCCTCGCCTGCATGACGAGATAGCGCGCCGTGGCCTCCACCAGAACGTCCAGCAAGGCGTCGAGCTCGTCCGGATGGGCGTAGGCGAAGGCGCGGGCGGCCTCGCGCTTCGAGCCGCGGCCCTCGATCATGTAGGTGGCGACCGTCCAGGGTCCGCCGGCGAACCCGATCAGCGCCCGCTCCGGCTCGAGCTCGGCGCGGACCCGCGCCAGCGTCTCGGCGATCGGCGCAAGCCGTTCGGTGGACGCCTCCACCTGGTCCGCCAGCGCCGCGACGGCCGGCAGGGGCCCGAGCCGCGGCCCCTCGCCCGCCTCGAACCACAGCTTCTGGCCGAGCGCGTGGGGGATCAGCAGGATGTCGGCGAACACGATGGCGGCGTCGAACGGAAAGCGCCGCATCGGCTGCAGCGTGACCTCGGCCGCCATCTCCGGGTTCATCGCCAGGCTGACGAAGTCCCCCGCCTTGGCCCGCAGCTCCCAGTATTCCGGCAGGTACCGGCCCGCCTGGCGCATGAACCAGACCGGCGGCCGCTCGAGCGTCTCGCCGGCGAGGGCGCGGAGCAGGCGGGGGGCTTGGGGATCGCTCATGGACCCGCTTAAAGCCCCTGGCGCGGCCGGGCTCAAGCCCGGGCTCCGATGCCGATCGGTTCGCCGGCCTTCTATCTTCCTAAGAATTTTGAGAAGGGTAGGGGGAAAAGGCAGAAGGACCTGTCGATGAGGTGAAGAACCCGGCCGACCCTGCGGCGTTGCGGACCTTGTCCCCAGCTTGTCCGGCCGCACGGCAGGCTGTGCGGCGAGGCTGTGGAAGACGGGGAGAACCGCCTTAGGCGTTTGCCGGCCTTAAGGTTTCGTTAATCCTTCCGGGGACGGCGGCGCGGGGCTGCGCGATCGGCGCCCGGCCTGTCGAAAAGCGCCGCCCAAGCCTTGCCCCGCAGCCTCACCGGTGGATTAAGGAAACGCAAACGCCATGTCTTATCCCGGTCTTCCCCGACCGCGGCCGGCGGGCGAGGCTGAGCGGCGAACTATCCCCATCCTGGGGGAGCTTCGCTAAGAGAGGGTCCACAGACCTTGTCCCCAGATTTTTCGGGCCCTGCTGTGCCGAACGCCCCATCCCCGCCGCGGCTCGCCACCTATTTCCATATCCACCTGGTGTCGGATTCCACCGGCGAGACCCTGAACGCCATGGCCCGGGCGGTCTGCGCGCGCTTCGACGACGTGCTGCCGATCGAGCACATCTACGCGCTGGTGCGCTCCAAGCGGCAGCTCGACCGCGCGCTGGGCGACATCGAGGAGGCGCCCGGGATCGTGTTCCACACCATCGTCGAGCCGGCGCTGCGCGAAGCCCTGGAGGAGGGCTGCCGCAAGCTGGACATGCCGTGCTTCCCGGCGCTCGACCCGCTGGTCTCGGTGCTGTCGCGCTACCTGGGCGCCTCGACGACGACCCGGGTCGGCGCCCACCTGCGGCTCGACAGCGACTACTTCAACCGCATGGACGCTCTGAATTACGCCATCGGCCACGACGACGGCCAGGGCGGGCAGGACCTGGACCGCGCCGACGTGGTGCTGGTGGGCGTGTCGCGCACCTCGAAGACGCCGACCTGCATCTATCTCGCCCATCGCGGCGTGCGGGCGGCCAACGTGCCCCTGGTGCCCGGCCGGCCGGTCCCCGATCGGCTGGGGCAGGTGAAGAACGCCCTGGTGGTCGGCCTCACCATCTCGCCCGACCGCCTGATCCAGATCCGCCGCAACCGCCTGCTGTCCCTGAAGGAGCAGCGGGAATCCAGCTACATCGACCTCGACGCCGTGCGCGAGGAGATCGTCCACGCCCGCCGGCTCTACGAGAAGCAGGGCTGGCCCACCATCGACGTCACCCGCCGCTCGGTGGAGGAAACGGCCGCGGCCATCCTCAACCTGCTGCACGGCGGCCATGGCCAGGTGGAGGTCCTGGGGTGAGCGGCGCCATCGTGCTGGCCTCGAAGAGCCTCGCCCGCCGCGCCGTCCTGGAAGCCGCCGGCGTGCGAATCGAGGTGGCGGACGCCGGCGTCGACGAGGAGGCGCTGAAGGCCCGGCTGCTGGCGCGCGGGGCGGCGCCCAAGGCGATCGCCGAGGCGCTGGCGGCGGAGAAGGCGGCCGTCGCGGCGCGCGGGCGGCCGGGGTTCGTGGTGGGCGCCGACCAGACCCTGGAGCTCGAGGGCCGGCTCTACGACAAGGTGGCCACCCGCGACGCGGCCCGCGCCCGGCTGAAGCTGCTGCGCGGCCGCGCCCACCAGCTGCATGCCGCCGTGGCCGTGGCCCGCCAGGGCGAGGTCGTCTGGCGCGAGGCGGCCACCGCCACGCTGGTCATGCGGGACTTCTCCGACGCGTTCCTGGAGGATTACCTTGCGCGGGAGGGCGCCGCGGCCCTGGGCTCCGTGGGCTGCTACCGCCTGGAAGGACCGGGCGTGCAGCTCTTCGCCAGGATCGAAGGCGACTATTTTTCGATCCTCGGCCTGCCGCTCCTGGGGCTGCTGGAGTTCCTGCGCCGCGAGGGAGCGCTGAGCGCATGAGCCGACGGATCACAGGGGCGACCATCGTGGCCGGGGTGGCCGGCCAGCCGGTGCGCCATTCGCTGAGCCCGCTGATCCATAACGCCTGGCTGGACGCGGCCGGGATCGATGGCGCCTACGTGCCCTTCGCTCCCCCGGCCGATGCATTCCAGAAGTTCGCCGAGGGGCTGCGCGGGGGCGCCGTCAGGGGGCTCAACATCACCCTGCCTTTCAAGGAGGCGGCGCTCTCGGTCGCCGACCGCTCGACCGGACGGGCGGACGCCGCCGAGGCGGCGAACCTGCTCATCTTCGAGCCGGAGGGCGAGATCATCGCCGACAACACCGACGGGGTTGGGCTTCTGGCGGCGTTCGCCGCCCAGGCCCCGGCGTTCCAACCGACCGCGGGGCCGGTGGTGATCCTGGGCGCGGGCGGGGCGGCGCGCGGCGCCGCGGCGGCGCTCAAGGCGGCGGGCGCGCCGCAAATCCGCATCGTCAACCGGACGCTCGCCAAGGCCGAATTCGTGGCGGGCGCGCTCGGGACGGCGGCCTTCGCCTACTCGCTGGACCAGGCCAGGCGGGCGCTGGAAGGCGCCACGGCGGTGATCAACGCCACCTCGGCGGGCATCTCCAACGGCGGGCGGCTGGAGATCCCGCTCTGGTCGACGCCCAAGGAGGCGGTGGTGATGGACATGATCTACACCCCGCTCCTGACCGAGTTCCTGCAGGAGGCGCGGGCCCTCGGCCGGCAGACCGTGGACGGGCTCGGCATGCTGGTGGGCCAGGCGCGGCCCTCGTTCGAGGCCTTCTACGGGCGGGCGCCGCCCGACGATGTCGACGTCCGCGCGCTGGCCGTCGAGGCGCTCGAGGCGCGCCGATGATCCTGGTCGGCCTGACCGGCTCGATCGGCATGGGCAAGTCGACCACTGCGGCCATGTTCCGCGAGGCGGGCGTGCCGGTCTATGACGCCGACGCCGCGGTGGCCGACCTCTACGCGAGCGGCGGGGCGGCCGTCGGGCCGGTGGGCGAGGCCTTCCCCGGCGTGGTGAAGGATGGGGCCATCGACCGCGAGGCGCTGCGCCAGCAGGTGCTTGGCGATCCGCAGGCGCTGAAGCGGCTGAACGGGATCGTCCATCCTCTCGTCGGCCGCTCGCGGGCGGGGTTCTTCGAGGCGGCCGAAAGGCTGGGGGTCGACATGGTGGTGCTCGACATCCCGCTGCTGTTCGAGACCGGCGGCCACGCCAGCATGGACGCGGTGGTGGTGGTCTCCGCGCCGGCGGAGATGCAGCGCGAGCGGGTGCTCGCCCGGCCCGGCATGACGCCCGAGCGGCTCGACGCCATCCTCGCCCAGCAGACCCCGGACGCCGAGAAGCGCGCCCGCGCCCATTTCGTGGTCGATACCGGCCAGGGCCTGGCGCACGCCCGCGCCCAGGTCGGCGAGATCATCGCCATCCTGCGCGATCCGGAACGGCGGCCGAGGAAGACGTGACGTAAATCCCGTCCCTGAAGAGGAGGGAGAAGGCCATGCGCGACCGCAGGGCCGCTTGAATCGGGCCGCCGAAACACGTCACAACCCGACCATGGCGCGCGAGATCGTCCTCGACACGGAGACCACCGGCTTCGAGCCGCAGGCGGGCCATCGCCTGGTCGAGCTCGCCTGCCTGGAGATCGAGGACTTCGTCCCGACCGGCCGCAGCTTCCACAGCTACATCGACCCGTGCCGCGACATGCCCTCCGAGGCGCAGCGCGTGCACGGGCTCTCGAGCGCCTTCCTGGCCGGTCAGCCGCGCTTCGAGCACCCGGAGGTGGTCGACGCCTTCCTGGCGTTCGTGGGCGAGGCGCCGCTGGTGGCGCACAACGCCGGCTTCGACCGGGCCTTCGTCAACTGGGAGCTCGCCCAGGCGGGCCGCGCGCCGATCCACGAGCGCCGCTGGGTCGACACCCTCGAGCTCGCCAAGCGCCGCTACCCGGGCATGCACAATTCGCTGGATGCGCTCTGCAAGCGCTTCAGGATCTCGCTGTCGGAGCGCGAGAAGCACGGCGCCCTGATCGACGCCAAGCTGCTGGCGGCGGTCTATCTGGAGCTGAAGGGCGGGCGCGAGCGCCGGCTCGAGCTGACCTCGGCGGCGGCGGTCATGGCGGTGGCCGCAGCGACCCGGAACGCCTATGGCGCAAGGCCGCGGCCGCTGGCGCCGCGCTCCACCGAGGCCGAGCGCGCGATCCACGCGGCCTTCATCCGCGAGGCCCTGAAGAACGAGGCGCTCTGGGGAGGGTTCGGGCTTTAGCCCCGGCCGCCCGGCCCGCGCTTGGGAAGCGGCAGGATGGGCTCGGGCGCATCGGACTGCGGGGTCGGGCCGATCACCTTGTGGTCGATCAGCAGTTTCTCCAGCTGGCGCACCTTATTGATCATCTCCAGCGCCCCTTTGCTCGACATGATCACGCGGGCGGAGGTGTAGGCCCACTGCTGGGGCGGCTGGTCCCCGTCGGGCTCGTCAAATCGGCTGACATAGAACTCGAAACGCACGCAGACGCCGTCGAAGAGAAGGCGCGCCAGGCCATCGGCGAACACCTCGGGCACCTCCGGCCGGTCGACGAAGATCGGCCTAGTGGGTGGGCGCGTCTCGGCCGGCATCTTCAGGCTCCCGTCCTGTCCAGCTTGGTCGAATTCGCCATCGAGGCGAAGGTTCCTCGCGCGGAACGCGAGCGGCAGAGCCGGCAAGACCAATGAACTTTTCGGCGCGCGGGTCGCTTCAAGTCAAGCAGTCCCGCATGGAAGCCGAGCGACGGGCTTGGGCTCAATCGGGCGGGCGCGCGGATGATGGACGCCAAGGGCCAGAACCCCCCCAGGGATTCCGCGCCTCCGCACGCGAGCGAGGCCCGCCAGCCGGTCTATGTCGCGGCGCTGGCGATCTCTGTCCTGTGGGCCGCCGCCCCGTTCGCCTTCGCCATCGGCTACCGCGGCCAGGTGACGCCGCTGCACGACGACGCCTTCGCCCTACCGCTGCTGGTGCTGCTGGCCGCCGGCCCCGCCGCCGGCGTGTGGGGCGCGGCCTACCTGGTGCGGCAGGGGCAGAAACTCGCGTCGCAGGCCCGCAGGGCCGAGGCGACGGCCCGAGAGGCGCTAGCCGAGGCCGCGCAATGGACCGGCCCGGGCGAGGTCTTGAACAGCTTGCGCGAGGAGATCGCCCGCAGCGCCACGCTGGCCGAGACGGCGAGCGGCAGCATCGCCGGTCTGCGCGAGGCCCTGGCGCGTGAATCCGACCGGTTGAACGCCGCGACAGTGTCTTCGGCCAGGACCGCCAGCGAGCTGGCCGGCATGGTGGAGAGCCAAAACCAGAGCCTGGCGGCCAACATCGAAATCCTGGAGACCCGCGGCGCGCGGCTGGCGGAGCATGCCGCCCGGCAGACGGAGGCGCTCAGCGAAGTCGCCCAGGCGGCCAGCACGCACCTGGACCGCGCCGAAGCATCGTTGGCCGAGCAGGCGCAGCGGCTGAAAGCCGCGGCGGAGGCCGCCCACCGGATGCTCGCCGAGGCAGGGGATCGGCTCCGGCAGGAGCTCTCCGGCCTGCAGGAGATCGGCCTGGTCTCGGAGGTCGAATCCGCCACCGCCGCGCTGCGCGAGCAGAACGAGACCGTCCACCGGACCGCCCAGTCGCTCCGCGTCGACACCGACCTGCTCGGAGCCGCGATGGATCAGCACGCCGCCCGGCTCACCGGCCTGGTGGAGGCCTCGCGGGCGAGCGCGGACGAGGCCGCCGCGGCCCTGCAGCGTAGCGGCGAGGCCCTGGTGGCCTTGCTGCACGAGGCTGACCAGCGCTTCGCCCATGCTCTCGAGACCGCTCGCGCGGAGCACGGCCGGCGCGAGGCGGCGCTCAACCAGGTGCTGGGCTCGATTTCCCAGAGCGCCGCGACGCAACGCGAGGAGCTGCAGGAGCATGCCCGAGCGATGCTGGCGGCCCTGGCGGAAACCAGCGAGCAGGCGAGGACGGCCGCCGACCGACTGGCCGAGGAGGCGCGCGGGCAGCTCGAAAGCTCCTCGGCGCTGGTCGAGACCTGGGGCGCGAGCGCCGAGCAGCGGGTGGCGGCCGTGGCCGGCGCGGCGCGGGCCGCGGTCGAGGAATGGACCAGCGCCGTCGCCGTCCTGGAGGAGCGGGCGGAGCGGCTGCCCGAGGCCGGCCGTGAGTCCTTGGGCAAGCTGCAGGAGGCCGTGGCGCGCGGGGCCAACGAGCTGCTGCAGGTCTCGCGGCGGACCAGCGAGGAGGCCCGCGCCGTGGACGAAGCGTTCCAGGAGCGGCTGCGCCGCCACTTCGCCTCGCTCAGCGACGCGCTGCGGCTGATGGGGGCCGACGCCGCGATGCCGCCGCCGCCGGAGGACCGCGCGGCCGATGCGCCGAAACGGGAGCGGCGGCGCTCGGCCGGCCCCGCCGCCGCGGCCGAGCACGCGCCGGCGCCCCGCATCGCCGACCGCGGACCCCGGGCCTCGGCGCGCGCGCCGGAGACCGCCAGGTCGGCCGCGCCGCCGTCCCCGGCCGAGCCGGCCGCCGCCGAGATCGGCGACAGCGGTGCGGGGACGGAGGCAAGCGGGTCGGCGGGGCCGGCCGACGGCGACGGGCGCGTGCTGCAGCGGGACCTCAAGCGCCTGGGCGTTGAGCCCCTGCGGACATTGAGCGAGGCGGCGCTCGGCGACATCGTCGCGGCCATCGCCCAGAACCAGCGCGCCAGGGCGCGGCATCTGGTGGCGAGGCTGGTCCCCGGCGCAGTGTCCCGCCTTTCATCGAGCCTGAAGACCAATCCAGCGCTCGCCGCCCGCAGCGCCGCCTACCAGGCCTCGTTCGAGAAGGAGATGGCGGCCGCCGACGATCCCAAGCGCCCCGGGGCCCTCGCCGACCTGCTGGCCAGCGAGGCCGGGCGGCTCTACCTGCTGCTCGGCGCCGCTGGCCAGGCGCGCGCCACGAACCCGCCTCGGGGAGGCGCCGATTGAGGCCTGCGGGCGCAGCGCGCTGGGCGCCCGGGCGCGCGGCGGCGGGCTCGCCAACCCGGTCACCGCGGGCAAGATCTGCACACGCAAGGTCGAGGAACCTCCCCTCTGGTTGAGTGTTGGCTTGGGGCGGGTTGCAGGCTGGGCTGTGGCGAGCGTCCTCCAGCGCCGGAGCGATCCGGGGTTCGTCAAGCTCGAGGGGAAGATGGCGAAGACGATTTGGCAGGGTGCGATCCCCGGGGCGGCGGCGGACGCCGGGATCGCCAGCGGGGGGAAGGCCTTTCACCGGGGCGCCGCCGATGCCGCGGAGGGACGTTCGACGCCGCCGCCACAGACCTCAGTTGCGAACGACGGCCTGGCGCGCCTGCGCACGCGGGCCAAGAAGGCGCTGACCATTCAGCTCAAGCTGCCGGCGGAGCTGCCGCTGACCCGCCTGACCCCGAGCTCGGTTCCCGGGTTCTTCAACGCGGCCGTCATGCCGCCGCTGAGGTCCGACGAAATCCAGGTCGTCTGCCGGCATGCCTACTACACGCTGGACGCCCGGGGCTTTCAGGTCGGCGAGCCCCAGCTCGAACAGGTGCGGAACTCGACGCTCCGCTTCCGGCGCGTCGCGACCGGCTTCGAGCTGGCGGACGTCGCCGCGCTCCCGGCCCTCGATCGCCTGGAGGACATCCGGTTCTACGAGTTCGACGGCTGCTGCTGCTTCTTCGCGGTCGGGTTCGTCGCGCCGAAGGGCGAGGCGAGGCCGGTTCCGGTGGTCGGCCGCCTCAGGCGCGAGGAGGGGCTGAGCGCCGAGACGCGGGTCGTGACGCAGGCCGTCGGCCCGGTCGAGAAGAACTGGGTCTACTTCCGCGGGCGCAACGGCCTGTATCTCGAAAAATATCCCGGCATGTCCGAAGTCTATCGGGTCCATCCGCAGTCCCTGGGCCTGACCTACTCACGCACGGGATCGGCGACGTTCAGCTGGTCGGGAACCAAGAGCGTTCCCGTCGACGACGGCAATCTCTTCCTCGATCACCGCAGGGTTTACCTGATCCGCGGCGGTCGCACGGTGCAGCGGTATGTCTACCGCTTTCGGCATGTGCCGTTCGAGGGGATCACGCGGCATTCCAAGCCGTTCCGGGTGGGCGGCGAGACGGCCCTGGTCTACGTGAGCGACATGGCCCTGTCAGCGGATCCGTCCAGGCTTCTGCTGGCCGCCAGCCGGGACGACAACAGCTTCGATCTGTTCGACCTCGAACTTGCGCAGGCCCTCGCCATGACCGCACGGAGGTGAGCGCCGCGCGAAGGCGGCGTCAGGCGTGGCCGACTTCCTGGCCGGCCTCGGCCTTGCGCGCGGCGTACACGCCGGCGAAATCGATGGGGTCCAGGAGGAACGGCGGGAAGCCGCCCTCGGAGGTCACGTCGGCGATGACCCGGCGGGCGAACGGGAACAGATAGCGCGGGCATTCGATCAGCAGCACCGGCTCCATGTCCTCGGCCGAGACGCCGCCGATCTGGAACAGGCCGCCGTAGAGCAGCTCGACCACGAACAGGGCGCCCTCGTCCCGCTGGGCGGTGGCGGAAAGCTTCAGGTCCACCTCATAGAGCCCGTCGTCGCGGCCGCGGGCGTTCATCTCCACGCCGAGGTCGATCTGCGGCTGCGCCGCGCCGGTGCGCAGGGATTCCGGGGCCCGCGGATTCTCGAACGAGAGGTCGCGGATGAACTGGGCGAGGATGCGGATGCCCGCGCCCTCGGCGGGCGTTTCGCCGCCCTGGCCGGCCACATCGGTGTCGGTCATGGTCCCGCTTCAAATCCTTGGCGAAACGCGCGCCGAAGACGCGCTCCAGGGGCGGCGGGCTATCACGCGCTCCTGATCGATGCAACGCCGCCCCTGACGGGGGCGTTCGGAGGGCATATATAGTCGGAAACGTCTGTTCG
>Ga0308174_10001271_pt1 | contig 11597 bp, 11 predicted proteins | sample PhyPR2_FD_203894 | JGI IMG/M metagenome (GOLD analysis project Ga0308174, IMG submission 203894) | Soil microbial communities from UC Gill Tract Community Farm, Albany, California, United States - DLSLS.P.R2 | ecosystem: Environmental > Terrestrial > Soil > Agricultural land | place: USA...
TCGCCGACGCCACCGGCACGGTGAACGGCCAGACGATCAAGGGCGCGCAGGACGCGGTCCTCCTGAAGTACGATTCCGCGGGCAATCTGGTCTATACGCGCACCCTCGGCGCGGCGTCCTCGGCGAGCGGCATGTCCTTGGCGGTGAGCGCCGACGGCAAGGTGGCGATTGCGGGCTCGGTCACCGGCGAGCTCGACAGCGGCGATTCAGGCGCCGACCCCACCCAGAGCGACAGCTTCGTCACCCTCTACGACTCCCAGGGCCAGGAGCTGTGGACCCAGCGCCAGGGCTCAGACCTCGGCGACGACACGGCCAAGGCGGTCGCCTTCGATGCGAGCGGCGACGTCTATGTGGCGGGCCAGACCCAGGGCTCGATCGGCGGCCGCTCGGCGATCGGCGGCGTCGACGGCTATCTCCGCGCCTACGACTCCAACGGCGTCTCGCTCTCCACCCGCCAGTTCGGCACGACGGGCGACGACGGCATCTCCGGGCTGGTGGTGGATGGAACCAACGTCTACGTGGCGGGCCACGACGGCGGGACGGCGACGATCCGCAGCTTCGACGCCTCGGATCCCACGCAGCTGACGCTGACCGCGACGCGCAGCCTCGGCAGCGCGACGATCGGGGGCATCGGCCTCGACGGCTCCGGCAACCTGCTGATCGGCGGCTCGACCAGCGGCGGCCTGAGCGTCGCCAACACCACCCGGACGCTCAGCGGCGGTCAGGACGCCTTCGGCGCACGGATATCGGAGGACCTGACGTCCACGGCCACCGACGCGGCGGCCTACTTCGGCGGTTCCGGCACGGAGAAGGTGACGGCGGCGACCGTCGCGGGCGGGCAGGTCTGGGTCACGGGCACGACCACCTCGACCGATCTTCCCGGCCTTGCCCCGGTCGGCAAGACCGACGGCTTCGTGGCCGGACTCGACGTGGGCGCCGGCGCGGTGACCTATTCCCAGCGCTTCACGGCCAAGGACTCCATCGACGCTCCGGAATCGATCGCCGTGGACGCGAACGGCGGCAGCGCACTGGACAAGCTCGGCCTGCCGAAGGGCGCGCTGACCTCGGACAGCTCGCAGCTCGTCACCTCCGCGACCTCGGCGCGGGCCGGCGACGAGTTCCAGATCAAGGCCGGAAACAACTCCCCGAGCACGGTCACGATCGAGGCCGACGACACGTTGCAGACGCTGATGACCAAGATCCAGCGGGCCGGCCTGTTCTCGATCAATGTCGAGACCGGCTTCAGCGTCGAGGGCTCGACCCTGTCGCTCACGCCGGAGGACAATCGCGCGACGTTCCAGCTGCTGCCCGGGCCGGCCGGACAGGATGCGCTGCAGGCGCTGGGTCTGCAGCCCGGCCTGATCCGCAACACGGTGGTCGACAAGACCAAGGGCGTCCTGCCGGCCGACGGCGGAACCCAGACCTATGGCCTGCGGCTTCCGTCGCGCCTCGACCTGAACTCCGCGGCGGATATCGCGAGCGCCCAGGATGCGCTCACCAATGCGATCACCACGGTGCGGGCGATCTATGCCGACCTGAAGCAGGCGGCGACGCCGCAGAGCCAGCAGCCCAAGGTGACCGGCGCGGTCTCGGCCTACACCCAGAGCCGCATCGCCGATTACCAGGCGGCGCTCGATCGTTTGACCGGCGCCGATGGGTCGGGCTCGTCGCTTGCCAGCCTGTTCGGCTGAGTCTAGCGAGGGGCATGAATTTTGACGGGGCTCGTAGAACCGGCGTCGTGCTGGGCGGCGGCGCCGTGGTGGCGCTCGCGGCCGGCGGGCTGATCGCCTGGGCCCTGATGGGCGGGCATAGCGGCGAACCCACGCCGCCGCCGCCGGCCTCGCAGGGCGGCCTGATCATCAAACCCAATCAGACCGAGTCCAAGCCGGTCGCAGCGGCCAAGACCTTGCGCTGTTTCGCGTCTGGCCAGTTCGTGGGCGAGTTCACCCTGGCCGAGTGCGCCAAGCGCAACGGCGTCGCGACCGACAAGCTGGATGTCGGCGTCGATCCGACCGGGGCGCTGGCCGCCGCCCGGCCGGGCGGATCCGTCGTCGCCCCTCTGCCGCCCGCCCCCGAGCCGGTCAGGCGGCTGGCCCCCAAGCCGCAACCGGCGCCGCGCGCCGGCCCGCTCGGCGCATGCTGGCGCTATGCAGAGGGGACCTGGCGCAGGCTGCCGAACGACATGGCGCTGAACCTGTGCGCCCGCACCCTGTTCGACGGGCGCTGCGAACGGCCCGGCCAGGCGCTCTACGGCCGCTGGGGGCAAGAAACCATCCGCCTGGTCCCCGGGAAGGTGGAGATCTCCTCGGACAATCGCAGCTTCCGCGGCCTGATGGAGCAGGGGCAGGGCTGCAGCCTGCCCACAGGCTGACGCCTCGCGCCGGCCGCAAGCCTTGTGTAGGTTGCCGCCCATGCTCCGCACCAGCCTTATCCTGTTCGCCGCGGCCCTGGCGCTTGGCGCCTGCGCCAAACGCACCACGCCGCCCGGCACCGCGGGCGTCTGCTATCACGTGGTCTTCGAGAAGAACGGGAGGCTGAAATACAACAGGCTGGTCAACGCGCCGAACCTCGAGACCTGTGCGGCGAACCTCGAGGCGATGCGGCTCAAGTTCCTCGGGATGGGCGGCTCCGCCACGGAGCTGCTCGGCGCCTACCAGTCGAATTTCATTTTCGTTGAAAGGGAAGGGATCTTCACTTCAACCTCTCTGGAAGGACCGCGATATGTCGCCCTGGTGCGCACCGGCGATGGCCGGCTGGCGATTCCCGGCGCCATGCCGCAGCAATAGGCTGTGGAGAACCGGCCGCTCGATTCGAACGTAACAAGAACGTTTGCTTGCCGAGCCGTTAACGGCGCGCTACCGTCGGCCTGGGCATCAGCCCGCAGGCACGGAAGCTTAGGACATCGACATGGCGGGCAGCGTCAATAAGGTCATTCTGATCGGCAACCTCGGGGCGGACCCCGAAATCCGCTCCCTCAACTCCGGCGACCGGGTCGCCAACCTGCGCGTGGCCACCTCCGAGACCTGGCGCGACCGGACCTCCGGCGAGCGCAAGGAGAAGACCGAGTGGCACCGCGTGGTCATCTTCAACGACAACCTCGTGAAGGTCGCCGAGAACTATCTGCGCAAGGGCTCGAAGGTCTACATCGAAGGCGCGCTGCAGACCCGCAAATGGGCCGACCAGTCGGGGCAGGAGAAGTTCTCCACCGAGGTCGTGCTGCAGAAGTTCCGCGGTGAGCTCACCATGCTGGACGGCCGCGGCGACGCCGAGCGGGAGGAGGGCGGCGGCTATGCCGGCGGCTTCTCCTCGGGCCCGCGCACGCCCAGCTCCGGCCCGCGCGAGGACTTCACAGCCGAGCTGGACGACGAGATCCCGTTCTGAGCCGTCCCGCGGCCGCTCAGCCCGCGGCGGGGGGCGACTCCGGGCAGGCTTCGGCGATGCGCCGGGCCTCGGTCGTGGCGTGGCCCGAGACCGGCAGTCCCAGGAAGCGGGTGGTCATGACAGCGTCCACGTGGAAGCTCGTCGGGGTGTAGGCGCCGGACGCGCTCACCTGCACCTGCCGGCCCTTGTTGTCCGTGCAGATCCCCTTCATCGCCAGCTTGCCGCCGCCCACGCGACGGGTGGGGTAGATGCAGGTGTAATGGTGGTTGATCGGCCCGGTCAGGAACCGGTCCACGTCGGCCGGGCTGATGCAGCGCCGCGAGGTGCTGGTCGAATGCAGCGGCGAGCTCACCGTGTTGGTGGATTCCCAATAGCCGGGAAGGATCGGGCTCTGGGCCGCCGCCGCGGAGCCCGCCAGGGCCGCGGCCGCCAGGGTCGGAAGGAAGAGCTTCATGCGCGCGCATATAGGCGGGCCTATGAGGCGCCGCCATGGCGGCTGGCCGATCCGTCGCGTCCGGCGCGCCTGAGATAGGCCTCACGGACCTCGGCGCCGGCCTCGTCATAGAGGAAGGGCAGGAAGGCGTAGCGGCGGCCGCGCCTGACCCGCAGCGCCTCATGCATCAGGCCGCAGGCGAAGACCACGGCGCCCCCCACCGGCGGCCGGTAGGTCGTCGGCCCGAACTCCGGGAAGCGCAGGTCGCCGCCTTCGAAATCGTCGTTCAGGTTTATCGAGCAGGCGAACTTCCGGTGCGCCGTCTGGAAGGTGGTGTTGTCGCGGTGGGCGTGGAACACGCCGCCGTCCTCGGCGTCGTAGCAGCTGATGAGGTAGCGTTCGATACGGGTGACCTCGCTCGCCAACGCGCGCCCGATGAACGGGAACAGCCGCCGCTGCAGCCGCTCGGCGATGGCGGCCCTCAGCGCGTCGTCCTCGACCAGCAGGTCGCGGCGACGCTTCAGCTCGTCCATTTCCATCACCGTGACGTCGCCCTTGTCGCGCATGACGCCGGTGAACTCGCCGCCGCCTCGCGAGGCGTGGAGCGCGATCAGCTCGGCGCAGAGCGCGGGCTCGAAGATGCGGGGCGCGATCAGCACCGGCGCGTGCAGGGGCGCGCCGGCGGGGTCGCCGGGCGCCGGCAGGGCGGCGAGCTCGGCGAAGAGCGCCGGAGCGTCCTCGATGGCCGCCCGCCGCATCACCCTGAGCGCCGGGTCCAGCAGCAGCCAGAACCCCGCATTGTCGGCGCCATAGAGCCGGCTCACCTCCCGGCCCTCGTCCAGGATCCAGCGCAGGCCGCGCAGGTCGCGCACCTGGGCCGCGGTTTCGGGCTCGCGCACCACCACGAAAGCCGCGAGCGTGGCCTCGTCGAACAGCCGCTGCCCGCGGGCCAGCGCGCTCAGCGCCGCCTTGCGCGGCTCCGTCGCCACGGGCAGGAACAGCATCAGCACGAAGCGGCCGCCGGCGGTGTCGAACACGAATTCCGGGCTGGAGGCGCTCGCCGCCTTGAACCAGGGCGCGGGCTCGCCGGGATCTAGGGGCGGCGCAGTCATCGGGGGCGGAGCCTAGGCGCGAAGCGCAAGCAGGTCACGCGCCGCCCGGTCCTCACGCGCGTACGCGCGTGCGCGCGAATTCGTGGCGCTCGCCCCTTCAGAATGCTAATCAAACACCCCACATAAGCCTCACGATTCGAACGGCGAATTTCTCCCCTTGACCGACGAGAACACCACTCCGCCTGACGACCGGCGCGGGGCTGTCGCCCCTATCGCCATCGAGGACGAGCTGAAGCGCTCCTACCTCGACTACGCCATGAGCGTGATCGTCAGCCGCGCCCTGCCGGACGTGCGCGACGGCCTGAAGCCCGTGCACCGCCGCATCCTGTTCTCGATGAACGAGCAGGGCCACACGCCCGAGCGCGGCTACGTGAAGTCGGCCCGGGTGGTCGGCGACGTGATGGGCAAGTATCACCCGCACGGCGACCTGGCGATCTACGACACCCTGGTCAGGATGGCGCAGCCCTTCTCCATGGGCCTGATGCTGATCGACGGCCAGGGCAACTTCGGCTCGGTCGACAACGACCCGCCGGCGGCGATGCGTTACACCGAGTGCCGCCTGACCCAGGCCTCGATGTCGATCCTGGCCGACCTCGACAAGGACACCGTCGACTTCAAGGACAACTACGACGGCTCCGAGCAGGAGCCGATGGTGCTGCCCTCGCGGATTCCCAACCTGCTGGTCAACGGCGCGGGCGGCATCGCCGTCGGCATGGCGACCAACATCCCGCCGCACAATCTGGGCGAGGTGGTCGACGCCTGCCTGGCGCTGATCGACGACCCGGAGATCGGCCTCGACGAGTTGTTGGACATCGTGCCGGGGCCCGACTTCCCGACCGGCGGCGAGATCATCGGCCGCACCGGCGCGCGTCAGGCGCTGATGACCGGCCGCGGCTCGGTCGTGGTGCGCGGCAAGGCTTCGGTGGAGGAGATCCGCAAGGAGCGCGAGGCGATCGTCATCACCGCCATCCCCTACCAGGTGAACAAGGCCGCGCTGGTCGAGCGGATCGCCGAGCTGGTGCGCGAGAAGCGGATCGAAGGGATCGCCGATCTGCGCGACGAGAGCGACCGCGACGGCATGCGCATCGTCGTCGAGATGAAGCGAGATGCGCCGGCCGACGTGATCCTGAACCAGCTCTACCGGTTCACCCCGCTGCAGACCTCGTTCGGCGTCAACGCGCTGGCGCTCAACCGTGGCCGTCCCGAGCAGATGGGCCTGCGCGAGATGCTGCAGGCCTTCGTCGAGTTCCGCGAGGAGGTCGTCGTCCGCCGGACGAAGTTCGAGCTCGGCAAGGCGCGCGACCGCGGTCACGTGCTGGTCGGCCTGGCGATCGCCGTCGCCAACATCGACGACTTCATCCAGATCATCCGTTCGTCCAAGGACCCCGCCGAGGCGCGCGAGCGGCTGGTGGCCCGCGACTGGCCGGCCGGCGACATGCTGCCGCTCGTCGACCTGATCGCCGACCCTCGCACCGTGGCCATCGAAGGCTCGCGCATCCGGCTGACGGACGACCAGGCGCGCGCCATCCTGGCCCTGACCCTTTCGCGCCTGACGGGTCTCGGCCGCGACGAGATCTTCGGGGAGGCGGAGAGCCTGGCCGAAGCGATCCAGGGCTTCCTGGCGATCCTGGCCTCGCGCGAGAAGGTCATGGCCATCGTGCGCGAGGAGCTCGTCGAGGTGCGCGAGGCGTTCGCCGTGCCGCGCCGCTCCGAGGTGGTCGAGGGCGACGCCGACGTCGAGGACGAGGACCTCATCGCCCGCGAGGAGATGGTGATCACCGTCACCCACGGCGGCTACGTGAAGCGCACGCCGCTGTCGATCTACCGGACCCAGCATCGCGGCGGCAAGGGCCGCTCGGGCATGGCGACCAAGGAGGAGGATGCGGTCACCCGCGTCTTCTCGGCCAATACGCACAGCCCGATGCTGTTCTTTTCGTCGGGCGGCAAGGCCTACAAGCTGAAGGTCTGGCGCCTGCCGCTCGGCACGCCCACCAGCCGCGGCAAGGCCTTCGTCAACCTGCTGCCGATCGAGCCGGGCGAGAGCATCACCTCGATCCTGACGCTGCCCGAGGACGAAGCCTCCTGGGACCGGTATGACGTGATGTTCGCCACCCGCTCCGGCGGGGTGCGCCGCAACAAGCTCTCCGACTTCGTCGACATCCGCCGCAACGGCAAGATCGCCATGAAGCTGGACGCGGGCGACGCCATCGTCGGCGTCGCAGTCTGCAACGCGCAGGTGAACGACGTCCTTTTGACCACCGCGCTCGGCCGCTGCATCCGCTTCAAGGTCGACGACGTCCGCGTTTTCGCCGGCCGTGACTCCACCGGCGTGCGCGGCATCCGGCTCGCCGAGGGCGACAGCGTGATCTCGATGGCCATCCTGCGCGCCGTGCCGGCGACGCCGGAGGAGCGCGCCGACTATCTCCGCTACGCCCGCGCCATGCGCGTCGCCCGCGGCGAGGCGGCGGACGAGCCGGAAGACGGCGCCCTCGCCGCAGAGGACGAGCCGGAAGAGGCGGCGCAGTCCGAGGGCGACACGCCCATGTCGCGGCTGATCGAGCTCGAGGCGGCGGAGGAGATCATCCTCACCGTCTCCACCGAAGGTTACGGCAAGCGAACCTCGGCTTACGAGTTCCGCCGCACCGGCCGTGGCGGCCAGGGCCTGCTGGCGCAGGACCTCAGCAAGCGCGGGGGACGGCTCGCCGGCTCGTTCCCGGTGGAGGAGGACGATCAGATCCTGCTGGTCTCCGATCAGGGCCAGCTGATCCGCGTGCCGGTGAACCAGGTGCGCCTGGCCGGCCGCAACACCCAGGGCGTGATCATCTTCCGCAAGGGCGAGGACGAGCACGTCGTCTCGGTCGAGCGCCTCCCCGATCAAGGCGAGGAGACAAACGGCGAGGCGGGCGAGGACGAACCTTCCCCAGAGGATGGCGGCGAGGCTTAGCGCGCCTTCGCCGACCCGCGTTCACCCGAATTGACACCTGCCGGCGCTGGGTACAGCCTTCCTTCCTCACAGTAAGGGGAGGTTGCGAGATGGGACGCATTCTCGCTTTGTTCTATGGCGTCGTTTGCTACGCCATCTTCTTCGTCACGTTTCTCTACGCCATCGGCTTCGTGAGCGGCTTCGTGGTTCCGAAGACGATCGACAGCGGGCCCGTCGGGCCGCTGCTGACGCGCCTGGGCATCGATGTGGCCGTGCTGGGCGTATTCGCCATCCAGCACAGCGTGATGGCGAGACCGGCCTTCAAGGCTTGGTGGACCAAGGCGGTCCCGCCGGCCATCGAGCGATCGACCTATGTGCTGTTCGCCTCGGCGGCCCTGGTGCTGATCTTCTGGGCCTGGCGGCCGATCCCCACGGTCCTGTGGTCGGTGGGAGGTCCGTGGGGCCAGGTGATCCTGGCGCTCGCGGCCGCGGGCTGGCTCACGGTGCTCGCCTCGACCTTCCTCATCAACCACTTCGACCTGTTCGGGCTGCGGCAGACCTGGGCCTACGCCACGGGCAAGGAGACGCCGCCGCCCGAGTTCCGGACCCCGCTGTTCTATCGGGTCGTCCGCCACCCGCTGTACCTGGGCTTCATCGTCGCCTTCTGGGCCGCGCCGACCATGACCCTGGGCCGCCTGCTCTTCGCGGCGGCGACGACGGCCTACATCCTGATCGCCATCCAGCTCGAGGAGCACGACCTGACCGCCGTGTTCGGCGATGTCTACGCGAGCTACCGCAAGCGGGTGTCGATGATCATCCCGATGCCGCCCAGCAAGGCGTAGCAGCTTAGGGCCCCCAACTTAGCGCTTGCCATAACCGCACTCCACGGCGAAAGGCGGAAGCGGACAGTTGGGGGCCCACCTGATGACGCGCGTCGGCTTGTTTCCCGCCACTTTCGATCCCGTGCACAACGGGCACATCGACATCATGGAGCGGGCCGCCAAGCTGGTCGACAGGCTGGTGATCGGCGTGGCGATCAACATCGGCAAGGGACCGATGTTCACGCTCGAGGAGCGGGTCGCCATCCTGCGCGAGGAGACCGCCCACCTGGCCGGGCAGGTCGAGATCGACGTCCGTCCCTACGAAGGGCTCACGACGGTGTTCGCGCGCGAGGTCGGCGCGAACCTCATCGTGCGGGGCCTGCGCGCCTTCACCGACTTCGAATACGAATTCCAGATGGCGGCCATGAACCAGCAGCTCGATCGCGAGATCGACACCGTGTTCCTGATGGCCGATCCGCGGCACCAGGCGATCGCCTCGCGGCTGGTCAAGGAGATCGTGCTCCTGGGCGGCGACATCACCAAGTTCGTGAGCCCGCGCGTCAAGGTCCGGCTGTTGGAGAAGGTCGGCCGCCAATGAGGCCCGAGCCCCCAGGCCGTCGCCCGGGGGCTGGTCACGGACTCCGCCGCCTTCTACGAGTGATCCGATGAAGACCGCACTGATCGCCGTCGCAGCCCTGGCCGGGCTCGCCACCGCCGCGATGGCCGCGCCAAAGGCCAGGCCCGCCGCTTCTCCCGCAACCCCGGCCGCGCCGGGCCCCGCCGACTGGCGCATCCCCGATCCGAACGACGTCCTGGTCATCGACACCAACAAGGGCCGGATCCTGGTCGAGATGATCCCGGAGGTCGCTCCGCAGACCGTGGCGCGGATCCGCGAGCTCACCCGCGCGCACTTCTACGACGGCCTGCGCTTCTTCCGGGTGATCGACGACTTCATGGCCCAGACCGGAGATCCGCAGAACAACGGCACCGGCGGCTCGGACAAGCCAAATGTGCCGGGCGAATTCACCTTCCGGCGCGGCGCCGAGACGCCGTTCGTCCTGGTCGCCGACCAGACCGTGGCGGAGGTCGGCTTCATCAAGTCCCTGCCGGTGACCAGCCAGTCGATGTCGCTGGCGGCCATGACCAAGGACCAGAAGGTCGCCGGATGGGCGCTCTACTGCCCGGGCGTCGCCGGCATGGCGCGCGACGAGAACCCGGATTCCAACAACAGCCAGTTCTTCCTCATGCGGCGCAGCCATCACAATCTGGAGAAGCGCTACACCGCCTTCGGCCGGGTGATCGCCGGCGAGGACGTGGTGCGGGCCATCAAGACCGGCGAGCCGGTCGAGCCGCCGCAGGACCGCATGGAACGCGTGCGCCTGCTCGCCGATTTGCCCACCGCAGAGCGGCCGAAGATCCGGGTGATCGATCCCAGGAGCGCCTGGTTCAAGGCCCAGGCGGCGCGCGCCGAGCAGGCGAGCCCGAACGATTTCATGTGCGACCTGGAAATCCCCGCCGAGGTGAAGTGATGGATCCCGAGAACACCCTGATCATGCAGCTCGACACGGGACCGGTGACGGTCAAGCTCCGGCCCGACCTCGCGCCCGGCCACGTGGCGCGCATCAAGGAGCTGGCGCGCGAGGGCTTCTACGACGGCGTCGTCTTCCACCGGGTGATCCCCGGCTTCATGGCCCAGGGCGGCGATCCCACCGGCAGCGGGTCCGGCGGCTCGGACAAGCCCAACCTCAAGGCGGAGTTCAGCCGCGAGCCGCACGTGCGCGGCGTCTGCTCGATGGCCCGCACATCGAACCCCAATTCGGCCAACAGCCAGTTCTTCATCTGCTTCGACGACGCCCGCTTCCTGGACGGCGAGTACACGGTCTGGGGCGAGGTGGTGGAGGGCATGGAGAACGTCGACTCCTTGCCCAAGGGCGAGCCGCCGCGCAATCCCGGCAAGATCGTCTCCATGACGGTGGCGGCGGACGCCTGAGCGGGGCGGACCATGGCGGCCAGGCTCAAGGTCTTCGTCACCTCGGACGGCCTGACCGACTATGCGGTCGCGGCTTCGTCCAAGACCAAGGCGCTGGCGGCCTGGGGCAGCCACCAGGACCTGTTCAAGACCGGCTTCGCCCATGAGACCGACGACCCCGAGCTGGTGAAGGCCGCCGTCGCCCAGCCGGGCGAGGTGCTGCGCCGGCCGGCCGGCGCCCGCGGCGCGCTGGCCAAGCTGAAGCCGGCCCGACAGCCGAAGCCCAGCAAGCCGGCCGGGCCGTCCAAGGCGGCGCTCAGGAAGGTGGCCGACCTGGAGAAGAGGCTCGCGGCCCTCGAGGCGGCCCATGCCAGGGCGCTCGAGACGATCGCGGCGCAGCGTGCGGCGCTCGAGCGCAAGGCCGAGGCGCTCACCGCGAGGTTCGAGGCCGATCGGGCGCGCTGCCGGACGGCCCTGGCCGCGGCGCGACAGGCGCTAGGATAGCCACCACAGGGTAGTGGTCGGAGCCCAGCCTCGGGCCGGTGCGGACCTCGACCGTGGCCCAGCCGGGCCCGGCGTAGACGTGGTCGATCGGCAGGATCGGGAACGGCGCCGCCGGGCCGCGCCGCATGAACCGGCCGGCGGGCCAGCTGAACAGCGCCCGGTCGCGCCGGGTCAGGCCGAAGGCGCGGTCCCACTTCCGCCGGGCGAAGGACCAGGGCGTGGAGTTGAAGTCGCCCGCCAGGATGGTGCGCTCCTGAGGCAGGTCGGCCAGCACGTGGGCGAGCCGCGCCTCCTGGCGCTGCTGGTCCTGCCCGTCCGTCGGCCACGCGTCGTGCACGCCGACGACGTCGAAGGTCCCCTGCGCGTCGCGGAAGATGGCGTGCGACAAGGGCCCGACCGAAGGCTCGGCCGGCACATAGCCGCGGGTCATCGGCCGCTCGGAATAGATCATCAC
>Ga0308174_10001272_pt1 | contig 11596 bp, 9 predicted proteins | sample PhyPR2_FD_203894 | JGI IMG/M metagenome (GOLD analysis project Ga0308174, IMG submission 203894) | Soil microbial communities from UC Gill Tract Community Farm, Albany, California, United States - DLSLS.P.R2 | ecosystem: Environmental > Terrestrial > Soil > Agricultural land | place: USA...
GCGTCTGGCCGCCGCTGCGGACGCGGGTCTTGGTGCGGGTGCGCCCCTCATGGGCCAGGCCGACGAGCTCCACGCCGGCCGTCGCCAGCGCCCTGCGCACCTGCTCTCCTTCGGGGTCCGCCCCGACCGCGGCCACGAGCACCACCTCGGTCCCCGGTGCGCGGCACAGCAGCGCCGTGAGGCCCGCACCACCGGGACCCTGCAGCTCGGCTTCCACGTCGACCACGGGAACGGGCGCGTCAGGGCACAGCCGCTCCGCCCGGCCGACGACGTCGCGGTCGAGCAGGACGTCGCCCACCACGACGACGGTGCGACGGCTCACGCCCGCACCGCCGCGAGCTGGCCGCGTGACCGCAGCGTCGCGTCGAGCACCGCACACAGTGCGTGCACCGCCATGAGGTGCACCTCCTGGATGGCGGCGGTGGACCGGCCGGCCACGGTCAGGGCGCTGTCGGCGAGGCTCGCGAGCGGGTTGGGGCCGGGACCGGTCAGGGCCCACACCTGCATACCCATCTCGTGGCCGCGCTTGGCTGCGTGGACGACGTTCGTGCTGGTGCCGCTGGTCGACATCAGCACGAGGATGTCGCCGGGACGGCCGTGGGCCTCGACCTGGCGGGCGAACACCTCCTCGAGGCCGTAGTCGTTCATGATCGCCGTGACGCTCGAGCTCTCGGAGCAGAGCGACACCGCGGACAGCGGTCGGCGCTCGCCGCAGAAGCGACCGACGAGCTCGGCGGCCAGGTGCTGGGCCTCGGCGGCGCTGCCACCGTTGCCCGCCGCGAGCAGCCGGGCCCCACCGGGCAGGCAGGCAGCCAGCTCCTCCCCCCACCGCTGGACGGTCGAGGCCTGGGCCCGCAGGCTCGCCATCCCGGCCTGCACGTCGGCGTCGTGGCCGACCAGCCAGCTCGTCGCGTCCTGCGTCCCGGCGCCGGACACTGACGCACCGGCGGCGGGCTGGTGGCGGACGACCTCCAGCAGGCACCGTTCGGTCGCCGCCGTGACCACCCGCCAGTCGTAGTGGGTGACGGCCCTGGCGCGCGCGGCCTCACCCCACTGCGCGGTGGTCACGGGGTCGTCGAGCAGCTCGCGGACCGCCGCCGCCAGCGCCCGGGGGTCACGGGCCGGCACCAACCGGCCCGTGACCCCGTCGACCACGCTGTCGAGGAGCCCCCCGACGGCGCTGCCGACCACCGGCCTGCCGCTGGCCGCTGCCTCCAGGGGGGTGATGCCGAACGGCTCGTACCACGGGGTGGCCAGGACGATCGTCGACTCGCGGTATACCTGCGGCATCGCGCGGTGGTCGACCTGGCCGAGGAAGGTCACCCGGTCGGCCACGCCCGCGCCCCGGGCCACTCCCAGCAGGCGCTTGGCCTCCGGGTCCGCCGCCAGGGAGCAGGCGGGCGGACCACCGGCGATGACGAGCTCTGCGTCCGGCAGCTGCGCGAGGGCGCGGATCGCCACGTCGAAGCCCTTGCGCTCCACCATGCGACCGACCAGCAGCAGCCGTCGTCGGCCGGCTTCGGCCGTGGATCCGAACGGCGTGAAGTGCGAGGTGTCGACGCCGCACGGCACGACGCGCACGGTGGCCTCGGAGCCCACCAGCTGCCGGAGCTCCTCGACCTCGTCGGTGCAGGTGGCGATGACCAGGTCCGCCTCACGGGCGACCTGCCGCTCGAGCTCGAGGCGCGCTGCAGGGCTGGTGTCGGCAGCTCCCTGGAAGCGGCGTTTGACCGACCCGAGGGCGTGGAAGGTCTGCACGACGGGGACCCCGTGACGCCTCCCGGCCCGAAGGGCGGCCAGCCCCGACATCCAGAAGTGGGCGTGGACCACCGCCGGCGCACCACGCTGGGCCCAGTCCTGGGCCATCCAGTCACCGAAGGCGTCCATGAGCGGGAGCAGCTCGTCCTTGGGTACGGGTCGGGCGGGCCCGACGGGGACGTGGACCACGGTCGCGCCCGGTGCGAGCGGCACCCGTTCGGGAGCCAGCGGGTCGTCGCGACGGGTGTAGACGTCGACGGTGTGGCCGCGCAGGGCCAGGCCCCGGGCGAGCGCGTCGACGTGGACGTTCTGCCCGCCTGCGTCGGCGCCGCCGAGGGCCGCCAGCGGGCTGGCGTGCTCGGAGACCAGGGAGATCTTCACCGTGCCACCTCCTTGAGGATGCGGTCCCAGTCGCTGAGGAACCGGTCGAGGCCGTAGTGGGCGAGCGCGTGCTCGCGGGCTGCCCGTCCCTGCTGCATCGCGAGCTCTGGGCGCCTGAGCCAGAGGCGCGCGCGGGCGCGGAGCGCCGCCGGGTCGTTGGAGACCAGGCCGGCGGAGGCGGGTACGGCGTGCGGAGCCTCCGTGGTCGAGAGCGCGAGGACGGGCAGGCCGAGGGTCATCGCCTCGACCAGGGCCAGTCCCAGGCTGGTCCACCGGTAGGGGTGGAAGTAGAGCCGGTGACGGGCCAGGCGGTGGTGCAGCTGCGCCTGCGAGAGGTCGTGGAGCCGTCCGGACAGGTCGGGACCGCCCTGCTCGCGGGCGACCTCCAGCAGCAGCTCGCTGCCCATGCCGTAGACGTGCAGCGGCACCTCCCGCGCGAGGTCGAGGACGAGGTCGGTGCCCGCGACGCGCGCGCGCCGCACCGGCTCGTTGACCACCACGGCGACGCTGGCGTCCTCGCCGGTGTAGAGGTGGCCGGGGTCCGGGATGCCGTGCTGGACGACCTCGGTGGGGGCGGTGCCGCAGTCCCACGCCATGGCGTTGAACCACGTGACGTGCACGACCGGGAGTCCCGAGAGCGCCGGCTCCGCGAGCACGTGGTGCGGGGTCGACACGGCGTGCCCGGTGGGGGTGTTGTGCTCGAGGTAGACGGCGGGCACGTCGTGCCCGGCACGGAGCCCGGTGACGCGGTGGAGCAGCGCCGCCTCGTGGGGTCGCTGCAGCACGACGACGTCCGGCGGCTCGGTCCTCAGCGCCTCGAGCGGCACCTCCCGGGCGCTCGCGGGCCATGCCCAGCTGGTCGCGCGGCCGCGCCCGTCGGGCCCGCGGTCGGGGGTGACCGGCAGGAGGTACTCGTGGGACCCCGCCACGAAGCTGGTGGTCCACGACCCGTGCACGTGCCACAGCAGCACCTTCATCGGGCGGCTCCGTGTTCGACGACTGTGGGGGCGCCGGCGGCGGGGTGCCCGACGAGCAGCTCGACGGCGGCCACGACCGCCTCCGAGGGCACCTCCCCGACGCACGGGTGCCCCGGGGTGGGGCACTCCTGCGCCCGTGAGCCACGGCACTGCGCGTCCTGGTCGCCCAGGACGATGTGCGGCACGCCCCACGGACCCCACCTCTCCACGGGGACGACGGGGGAGAAGAGGCTGACGATGGGCGTGCCCACGGCGGCGGCGAGGTGGGCCGGGCCCGTGTTGCCGACCACGACACAGGCGGCGGAGGCGAGGACACCGGCCAGCTCCACCAAGGACGTGCCGCCCAGCAGGTCCACCAGCCCGGGGTCGGCGGGGAGGTCGGGCACCGGCGGTTCCCCGGGAGAGCCGGTGACGACCACGTCCCACCCGGCGCGCAACAGTGCGGAGACCACCGGACCGGTCTGGGCCTCTGCCATGGACCGGCTCGGCACCGAGGCGTGGGGGTGGACGACGACGTACGGTCCGGCCACGGGCAGCGAGGGGCAGGGCACCGGGCGGATGCGCAGCCTGTGGTCGTCGCCCTCGGGCACGGGGAAGCCGGCGGCGAGGGCCAGGAACAGGGCGGCCTGCGCCTCGTGACAGCCGCCCTCACCGGTGTCCGGCAGACCGTCGGCCATGCGGTGGAGGCGTAGGTCGACCAGCGACCCGGGGTAGTCCTCGCTGTAGGCGCTGACGCGGCGCACGCCGGCCCACCGCGCCAGCATGGCCATCGGCAGTGCGCTCTGGTGGAAGGACGTGAAGACGATGACGTGGTCGTAGGCACGGGTGCGCAGGAAGCCGAGCAGGTCGTCCAGTCGTTCTGGGGACACGGCCGGTGGCGGGTGGCCGGTCCACGGCGCGTCGAAGACGATCACGTCGTCCAGGCCGGGCAACAACCGTGCGGCCTCGGCGCCCCCGGGGGACACGAGCAGGTCGAGCCGCCGGCTCCCTGCTGCCACCGCACGCAGCGCAGGACCCGTGAGCAGGACGTCGCCCACGCTGTCCAGCCGGACGGCGAGCACTCGGGGTGCGAGGTCAGCGGCCATCGCGCCGTCCCAGCACCAGGTCGACGGCGGTGGCGAGGTCCGCGGCCACCTCGGGCGCCGTGGCCACCTCCTGCGGCAGGGTGGCATCGGTGGGTACGAGGATTCCCCGAGCTCCCGCGGCCCGTGCGGCGAGCACGTCGGCACCGATGTCGCCGATCACGACGCAGTGCTGCGGCGGCACGCCGAGGTCCCGCGCGGCGGCGTGCACCAGCCCGGGCAGCGGCTTGCGGCACGAGCACGCGTCCTCCGGACCGTGGACGCACACCTGCCAGGTGTCGAACGGCCCGACGCTGGCATCCACGGCCGCGTTGACCGCCGACAGGGCGTGCCGGCTGATGAGTCCCCGGGCCACCCCGGACTGGTTGCTCACCACGCCCACGCGGATGCCGGCCGAACGCAGCCGGGCCACGGACCGTGCGGCCTGCGGCAGCGGCGCGACCGCCCCCGGGTCGGGGTTGTAGGGGACGTCGCGCACCAGCGTGCCGTCCCGGTCGAAGAGCACCGCCCGGGGACGGGGAGGCCAGGGCGCGGCGCCGCGGTGGCGCCACCACCCGGCGAGGCGGTGCCATACGGCGGCGAACGGAATCGCCGTGCTGGTCCACGTCATCCGCCACACCTCGGACCGGTCGCGGGGACCGGGCGCGATGCGGTTGACGGCGAACCGGGTCGTCAGGCCCGCCCAGCCCGCGAGCGCTCCGAGGCCGACGATGGTGGTGGTGGTGGTGCCTCCGCGACGCCTCGTCGGGGCCGCCAGCGCGCCCGCCCCGAGCGCCGCCAGGGCAACGGTCAGCCCGTGCCACCGCAGGCGCCCTCGGCCGGTGGCGGCCTCACGTCGCCAGTCCCTGCCGTGCAGGCGTCGCATGAGCGCGTCGTCGGCGTTGCCGCGCTGGACACGCAGGCTGACACCGTCGTCCGCCGGCCTGACCGGGTGGACGGTCTGCCTCCGGCCGCGAACCAGCGACCACCCGTGCTGCGTCACGCGCAGGGCCAGGTCCGCGTCCTCGCGGTAGGCCCGGGGGAACCGCTCGTCGAACCCGCGCACCGCCACCAGTGCGGACCGCCGGTAGGCCATGTCGGCCGTCGCCCAGCGGGCGTGCTCGAGGCCCGCCGTACCGCGCTCCCAGTCGGTCGGTCGACGGTCCTGCGGCAGCGGCACCACCAGCCGGCCCTGGGTGCCGCCGATGCCGTCCGCGACCAGGAGGTCGTCGGCCAGGTCCAGCGCCCAGCTGTCGGTCACCACCACGTCGTCGTCGAGGAAGGCGACCCAGGGCGTCCGGGTCAGGCGCCAGCCGACGTTGCGGGCGGCGGCGGGTCCGTGTCCGAAGCCCGGCACGACGGTGACCCGCAGCCGGGCCGAGACCTGCGGTGTCACGGCCAACAGCGGTGAGGGGTCACGTCGGTCGTCCACCACGACGACCTGCTCGGGCAGCGGCCCGGACTGGCCGGCCAGCGACTCCAGGAGCCGGTCGAGGCTGGGGCGGCCCACGGTGGGGACGACCACGGCGTACCGCGGCGCCCCGGGGGTGGTCGTGGAGGTGGTGGGAGTGGTCACCGGCGACCCCCGAAGAGGGTTGTGCGGCGTACGAGGTGCGGCCCGAGGACGAGGACGTCGACCGGGCTCGACCCGAAGAGCTCGAGCGCGTCGCGTGGGTCGTCGACCATCGGGCGCCCGGCCGTGTTGAGGCTGGTGTTGACGACGACGGGCAGGCCGGTGCGGGCCTCGAAGGCGCGCAGGAGCGCGGCCACCCGAGGTGTGTGCGCCTCGTCGATGGTCTGGATGCGGGCGGTGCCGTCGACGTGGACCACGGCCGGGATCCGGTCGCGCCACTGCGGCGCGACCGTGTGGACGAACAGCATGTAGGGGCTCGGCAGCGGTCCGTCCGAGAAGAGGTCCGCCGCCCGGTCCGCCAGCACCATGGGCGCCACCGGCCGGAACTGCTCGCGACCCTTGACGGCGTTGAGCCGCTCGATGTTGCTCTTCAGCCCCGGGTGCGCCATGAGCGAGCGCTGACCCAGCGCCCGGGGACCGAACTCGCTGCGGCCGTCGAACCACGCCACCACACCGTCCGCGGCCAGGACGTCGGCGACCTCGCCGGCCAGGTCGGCCGGGGTGGTGAAGGGCACGGCCGCGGCACGGAGCCAGCCGGCCAGCTCGTCGTCGGCCCAGCCCCGGCCGAGGCCGGCATCCGTCATCGGCTCGACCGGCTCTCCATCCTCGGCAGCGAGCTGCAGGGCGGCGCCCAGGGCGGTGCCCGCGTCGCCGGCGGCGGGCTGCACCCAGACCTCCTCGAACGGCGTCTCGCGCCAGATCCGGCTGTTGGCAACACAGTTCAGCGCGGTGCCGCCCGCCATGGTGAGGACCCGGTCGCCGGTCTGCTGGTGCAGCCAGGACGCCAGCTCCACCAGCACCTCCTCGAGCCGGGCCTGGACCGAGCAGGCCAGGTCGGCGTAGGCGCTGGGCCAGTCGGTCTCGCCACCGGCGCGCCGCGGAGCGAAGGCCGACCAGTCCGGGACCGGCGCGAGGAAGCCGCCGTCCGGCGTCGTGGTGATGGTCTCGCGCAGCTGCTCGAGGTGCACCGGCTTGCCGTAGGAGGCGAGGGCCATGACCTTGAACTCGTCGCTCGACCGCAGGAACCCCAGGTGCTCGGTGAGCGACTCGTAGAGCAGGCCGAGCGAGTGCGGAAGTGACTGCGCCGCAAGGACTTCCAGATGTCCATGGTCGTAGCGCCCGGCGAGGTGCGAGGCGGACTCGCCGCGGCCGTCGAGGACGAGGACGCTCGTGCTGCCCTCCGCGGCTGCGGCGGGAGCGGCCAGTGCCGCAGATGCCGCGTGGGCCACGTGGTGCGGGACGAACCGCACCTGTTCGCGGTCCAGTCCGGGAAGCGCGCTCGCGAGGAAGCCGGGGGCCGACTCGGCGTACATCCTGCGCAGGTGGTCCCAGGGGTCGTCGAGGCCGAGGTCCTCGGCGGGCTTCGCGAGGGCGGGGTCGAAGGAGTAGCCCACCGCGTCCAGGTCCTGCGGTTCGAGGCCTGCTTCGTGCAGGCACCAGCGCATGGCCTGCTCAGGCAGCTCCCAGGCGGCGAAGGGGACCGGTCGCTTGCCGTGTTTGCGCCGGCTGAAGCGCTCCTCCTCGGCCGCGGCCACGACCTTGCCGTCCACGACCAGGGCCGCCGACGGATCGTGGAAGAGCGCGTTGACTCCCAAGATGCGCATGCCCACCCCTACCCCGCTAGAAGCGCTTCTATGCAGCCGTCTTCGAGGTTTGCGCGAGGGGCCGAGAACCCCTCGGCCGCCGGTCGGGCGCCGTTTACCCGGCGGGGCAGCGGGCACTTCTCGGGCATGACAGCCCAGGCATCGACAGGGAGCGCACCGGTGGCGATGGCGCCGGTGGAGACCACGCAGGAGGTCGACGGGATCGTCGGCCTGGCCGAGCGGGCCGGCCCGGACTGGCGGCGCACCAGCCCGGGCGTGCGGGCCTCGGCCCTGCGCTCCGCCGCCGCCGACATCCGCGCCTGCGCCGACGAGCTGGGGGAGTTGTTGTGCGCCACGACGGGCAGGCTCCTGCGAGAGGCCGTCGCCTCCGCGCAGGTGGCCGCCGACCTGCTGGACGAGGCGGCGGTGCTCGGCGTCGGGGCCCAGGGGCGGACGCTGGCGGGCGGGTCGGCGAGCGCCGACTGGACGCGCGCGGACCCATACGGCGTGGTCGCGGTGCTGACCCCGTGGAACGACCCCTTCCCCGCAGCCGCAGGGCTGCTGGCCGCCGCCCTGGTGACCGGCAACACGGTGGTGCACAAACCCTCCGAGCGGAGTATGGAGCCGGGTCTGCGCCTGGGCCGCCTGCTCGCCGCGCACCTGCCCGAGGGGGTGCTCGGCATCGTCGCCGGCGACGGCGGGGTGGGCGAGCGCATCGTGCGGGACGAGCGCGTGCGCCTCGTGGCCCACGTCGGGAGCAGCGCCACCGGCTCGCGGATCGCGGCGGTCTGCGGCAGCCGAGGAGCCAAGGCCCTCCTGGAGAACGGCGGCAAGGACCCCCTGGTGGTGGACAGCGGCGTCGACCCGCGGTGGGCGGCCCAGCAGGCCGCCGTCGGTGCGTTCACCAACGCCGGCCAGCTGTGCACCGCGGTGGAGCGCGTGTACGTGCACCGGTCCGTCGCCGAACCCTTCCTCGACGAGCTGGTGCGGCTCGCCGGCCGCCTGCGCGGCGGTGACCCGAGGCTGGACTCGACCACGATGTGCCGGCTCGTCGACGAGCGCCAGCACGCGGTCGTGCGCGAGCACGTCGAGGACGCACTGGCCCGGGGGGCGCAGTGCGTGGCCGGTGGCGTGCGCGACTCCGGCGCGAGGGAGGAGGACGCCCTGTGGTTCCCGCCGACGGTGCTCACCGGGTGCACCGCGGAGATGCTGGTCCTCTCGGAGGAGACCTTCGGCCCGGTGGCGCCGGTCGTCGTCGTCGACTCCTGGGAGGAGGCGCTCGAGCAGGCGTCGTCAGGCGCCTACGGCCTGGCCGCCACGGTCCTCACCGCTGACAGCGGCCACGCCCTCGAGGCGGTCGAGGAGCTCGACGTGGGCACGGTCAAGGTCAACCAGGTCTTCGGTGGGGCGCCGGGCGGGTCGGCCGACCCGCGGCGGGCCAGTGGGCACGGCTGTGGCTATGGCCCCGGCCTGTTCGACGAGCTCACGCTCACCAAGGCCGTTCACTGGGAGCCGCCGGTGGTCGCGGCGGCGGAAGGCGGCTGAGCCCGTCCGGCCGCCCCGGTGGCCGCAGCCTGGGTGGGGGCAGCCTCGGTGGTCGCAGCCTCGGTGGCCGCAGCCGCCCCGGCCGTCGCGGGGGCGACCACGACGCGTCCCTTCGCTGAGGCGCAGCGGGCGTGGCACGGTACGGGGGGCCGGGACTCGGGCGCCCGCAGCTGCTTGACGTGGACGAGGTCGGGTTCGGCGACCACCCGTCCGCACACCCGACACCGCACCGCCCGCGCCCGGCTCGCGCGGTTGGTCTCACGCACCCGCTCGGGGCGGGTCGTGAACCGGCGGCGAGCCACCTCGCGCCACTTCTCCCGGGCTCCGGCGACGCACTCGTCGCAGGGCTGCTCCCTGAGGCGGCGGTGGCGGAGGTAGCCGCCGAGGGTGCCATGGGAGGGCTTCACGGCCTCAGCTCCTGGGTTTCTTTTCGGGTCCGGCGTGGACTCCCTTACCCACTGCTCCGCCCGTACATGTTCCGGCGTCCCTCGGGGTAGCCACCCGGTGTGGCCGAGACCGTGACGACCGTCATTGCGACGCGCAACCGCTGGCATGAGCTGTGGGCCTCCCTCCCGCGGCACCGTGGGCCGGTCATCCTCGTGGACAACGCCTCCACCGACGGGACCCCCGACCTCGTGGCTCGGCACTTCGGGCACGTGCGCGTCATCCGCCTGCCGCGCAACGCCGGCGCCGTGGCCCGCAACACCGGGGTGGAGGCAGCCGACACGCCTCTGGTGGCGTTCGCGGACGACGACTCCTGGTGGGCGCCTGGTGCCCTGCGCCGGGCCTCGGGGGAGTTCGCAGCGGCTCCGAGCCTGGGCCTCGTCAACGGCCGCATCCTGGTGGGCCCCGAGGAGGTGCTCGACCCCACCTGCACGGTCATGGCGCGCTCGCCCCTCGGGACTGAGCCCGGTCTGCCGGGCCCCTCCCTCCTGGGTTTCGTGGCCTGCGGGAGCATCGTGCGCCGGTCGGCCTTCCTCGAGGCTTCGGGCTTCGACGACGTCGTGTTCTTCATGGGTGAGGAGGAGCGCCTGGCCCTCGACCTCTTCGGGCTCGGGTGGCGGCTCTGCTACGTGGACGGCGTCGTGGCGCACCACCACCCCTCCCCGGACCGTGACGCCGCGAGCAGGGAGCGCCGGGCCGCCCTGCGCGCCCGCAACGAGGTGCTGACCGCAGTCCTGCGCCGGTCGTGGGGGCAGGTGGGCCGGCGCAGCCTGGCGGCGTGGCGGTCCGGGCCGAGCGGCCGTCGTGGGCTGGCCCAGGCTGTTCCACGTCTTCCTCGGGCGATCCGGGCGCGGCAACCGGTCGCGACGGCCGTGGAGGCCGCCGCGCGCCTGGTGGAGTCAAGCCCCTGACCTGCACTGATGCAGGTCTAGGGGTTGCCAGAGCCGCGCCTCGGTGGTTTTCTGGGATGAAGCGCGGTCCAACAGCGGTGCCGACGCCTTTCCCCCGCCGAAAGGAAGCACCGTGGCACCGCTGACCTCCGTTCGACCCTCATCTCCCTCCACCAGGACGCAGCCCGCGGAGCACCGCCGGGCGCAGGACCTGCTCGTGGCGGCCACCCACACCGAGGACGACACCGAACGCTGCCGGCTGCGTGACGAGGCCGTGGTGCTGACCCTCGACCTCGCCGAGTCCTGTGCCCGTCGGTACCGGGGCCGGGGGGTGGACCTCGACGACCTCGTGCAGGTGGCTCGCATGGCCTTGGTGAAGGCCGCTCGCGGCTATGTCGACGGCCGCGGCAGTGGCTTCGACGCGTACGCCACCGTGACGATCAACGGCGAGCTGAAGCGGTACTTCCGGGACTGCTCCTGGTCCGTGCGGCCACCCCGGCACCTGCAGGAGAGCCGGGTCCTTGTGGCCGGCGAGGAGGAGCGCCTGCGGCACTCGCTGCACCGGGAACCGACCACCGACGAGGTCGCAGAGGCCCTGCGCCTCGACCGTCGGGAAGTGGAGGCCGCCGACGCCTGTCACCTCGCGTTCCACGCCCTGTCCCTCGACGCGCCCGGGCAGGCGGGGACCGGGGCCGGTGACCTCCTCGTCCTGGAGGAGGACACCTATGACGCCTTCGACACCAGTGCAGCCCTGGGTGGCTGCGTCGCGGCGCTCACCGAGCGGGAACGCCGGATCCTCACCATGCGGTTCGTCGACGAGCGCACCCAGGCGGAGATCGGCGCCGTGCTCGGGGTCAGCCAGATGCAGGTCTCACGGTTGCTCACCGCCATCCTCGCCAAGCTCCGCGCCGGGCTCGTCGAGCACGACGCCGTCGCGTGACCAACAACCCCGTATCCCGCTCCGGGGCCGGCCGGGCCGGGCCGAGGGCGGACGGCCGCGAAGCTGCATGACGTCGCTGCCGGTGGGTACGTCAAGGGTTCGACACTCGACGAAGGAGGCGCAGATGACGACGACACGCGAGGCCATGACCGCAGGGGCGGAGTGCGTGGGCGAGTCCGAGACGGTGGCGGTGGCGGCCCGGAAGATGGCCGAGCTCGGCGTGGGTTCCTTGCCGATCTGTGGCGAGGACAACCGGCTCAAGGGGATGATCAGCGACCGGGACATCGTCGTGAAGGTCATTGCCAAGCAACAGGATCCGGCCACGGTGACGGCTGGATCGCTCGCGGAGGGCAAGCCGGTCACGATCGGCGCCGACGACTCCCT
>Ga0308174_10001273_pt1 | contig 11596 bp, 7 predicted proteins | sample PhyPR2_FD_203894 | JGI IMG/M metagenome (GOLD analysis project Ga0308174, IMG submission 203894) | Soil microbial communities from UC Gill Tract Community Farm, Albany, California, United States - DLSLS.P.R2 | ecosystem: Environmental > Terrestrial > Soil > Agricultural land | place: USA...
CACCTGCTTGGGTACGACCATGAACTACGTTCAGATGCTGAAGAGATGGAACGGCTGGAGCGTCGGGTGCTGGCGCGCCTGGGTATCTCCGACCCCTACGTTTGAGTTTATCTTCACACATAACCTACTGAATTTACAGAGATTAAACTACCAGCCACAAAATACCGCTAGAATAAGCTGCTCGCCCGCATGGGCTCTGCACGCAACGCAATGAACGAGGACCACCCTAGTATCCAGCCCGCACGTTCCTGGCTGGAACGCATTTCGCACCTGGTTTCGGGCGAACCCCGCAATATCGACGAGCTGCTCGACGAACTGCGCAGCGCGCAGGTCAATGGCCTGCTGTCGAACGACACGTTATCGATGGTCGAAGGCGCGATCGAAGTGGCGGACCTGCGCGTCCGCGACGTCATGATCGCCCGCACCCATATGGTCTCGCTGCCGATCTCGGCGCCGCTCGAGGAAGTCGTGCGGCGCGTGATCGAGTCCGGCCATTCGCGTTTCCCGGTCCACGGCGACGATCCCGACGAGATCATCGGCATCTTGCTCGCAAAAGACCTGCTCAAGTGTTTTGCCGGCGGGCCGGCGCCGTGCGACATCCGCGCCTTGCTGCGCCCATCGGTAATGATTCCCGAATCGAAGAAACTGAATATCCTGCTCAAGGAGTTCCGCCTGTCGCGCAACCATATGGCGATCGTGGTCGACGAATACGGCGGCATCAGCGGCCTGATCACGATCGAAGACGTGCTCGAGGAAATCGTCGGCGAGATCGACGATGAGCACGATGAGGAAGATCCGGCGCGCAAGAAACTGATCCAGCCGCAGCCGGACGGCGGTTTTCTGGTGAGCGCCTTGACGCCGATTCCGGATTTCAATGCACGTCTCGGTAGCGAGTTCGACGACGACGAATTCGACACCATCGGTGGCATGGTTACCTCCGAATTCGGTCACCTGCCCGAGACCGGAGAGGAAGTCGTGATCGGCGGATTCCTGTTCCGCGTGACCCGTGCGGATGATCGACGCGTACTGCAATTTGCCGTACGCGTGCATGACGCCTGAAAGAATCCCCCTCTCCCCCAACAGCTCTTTCGTTGGCGGAGAGGGCCGGGGTGAGGAGGGAACGCAACGTACTGCGGAGACGTTGAGGGATCTCTTCGCCCTGCCCCCTCACCCAACCCTCTCCCCCAAGCAGGCTTGGGGCAGAGGGCTTTGGAAACTCGCGCTCCTTGGCGCGCTTTCCATCGGGTGGATTGAAGGCTGCCCGGCGCAGAGCCCAGCGGCTTCCGATCAGCAGCCCGGTGCCAATCTCGACGTTTCCTTGCTTACCTTCGGCCCCGGCGAGGAAGTCTGGGAGCGCTTCGGCCATAACGCGATCCAGATCCGCGATCGCGACAGCGGCGAGGCGCGCCTGTACAACTACGGCATCTTCGATTTCGGCGAGAAGAATTTCTTTCTCAACTTCGCGCGAGGGTTGATGACCTACCGCGTCGCTCAGGATGATCCCGCCGACGAGTTGCCGATGTATGTCGCCGAAGGTCGCTGGATCATCGAGCAGGAACTCAATCTGCTGCCGCCGCAGCGGGCGCAGCTGGCCGAGTACCTCGCCTGGAACGTGCGCCCGGAAAATTCGCGCTACCGGTACGACTACTTCACCGCGAACTGCTCCACGCGCGTGCGTGATGCAATCGATGCAGCGGTCGGCGGCGCGATAAAGGCCCAGACGATAGCGCCCTCGCGCGGATTCACCTACCGCATGGATGCCGATCGCCTGATGCGCCCGGATCCCGCGGTGATGCTGGTGATGGATGCGGGGCTCGGACCATTCGCCGACCAGCGTTTGTCATTCTGGGAAGAAAGCTTCATCCCCATGGAGTTCATGCGCCGCCTGCGGGCCGTTCGCGTGCCCGACGAAAGTGGCGCCGTGCAGCCTCTGGTGCGGCGCGAGACGCAGCTCGCAGGTGCGCGGCTTGCCGATCCGCCCGCTTTTGCACCGGATTGGCTGTGGCCTGCGCTCGCAACCGGCACCACCGCGGCTCTGGCACTGCTTGCGCTGACCGGATTGCGCCGGCGTGCGTGGGCGCGGGTAATCTTCGCTGCGGCAGCGATCTCGATCGCACTCACGTTCGGCGTTGCCGGCCTGGTGCTGACCGGCTTGTGGTTACTGACCGACCATGTCTCTGCCTGGCGCAATGAAAACCTGCTCCTGCTCAACCCCTTGTGCTTGTTGCTGATACCCGCCTGGCTGGGCGCATTGCGTGCACGCTGGCGCCCGTCCGCCTTCGCAACCCGCATTGGCCTGGTGCTCGCGTTCTGCGCGGCCCTGGCGTTTTTTATCAAGGTATTTCCGGCGTTCCGTCAGGACAACCGCTTCTGGATTGCGCTGCTGCTGCCGCTGCACCTGGCGTTCGCGCTGGTCCTTACCCAAGCGCGCGCACGCAGCCGCAGCTGACGTTGCGCGCACGCGCGGCGCTCGGCATGATGCAGATTGATGGATCGAGCCGCGCTGCCATGAACGATCTGCCCCAGTCCCCGTCGACGCCCGCGATGCTGGTCAACTGCATCGCTTACGCCAAGGACGGACGCAAGCTGCGCGACATCACGCTGGACGAGATCAGCGATTTCCTCGCAAGCGACAGTTTCGTCTGGGTCGGCCTGCACGAACCGGACGAAAAGCTGCTGGACAAGCTGCAGCAGGAATTCGGGTTGCACGATCTCGCGATCGAAGACGCCCATCACGCCCACCAGCGCCCGAAGCTCGAACTGTACGACGACTCGTTGTTCATCGTGCTGCACACCGCGCAGGTCGTCGGCGCCAAGATCGAGTTCGGTGAGACCCACATCTTCCTCGGCCGCAACTATCTCGTCACGGTGCGCCACGGCGCATCGCTGTCGTACGCACGCGCGCGCAAGAGTTGCGAGCAGAACCGCGAACTGCTTTCGCTTGGACCGAGTTACGCGTTGTATGCGGTGGTCGATTTTATCGTCGACAATTTCCTGCCGATCGTCGGCACGTTCAAGGAAGAACTGCACGAACTGGAAAAAGATATATTCGAGGATACGTTCAACCGCGAGGTGGTCGAGCGCCTGTACCTGCTCAAACGTGAGCTCGTCACGTTGCGACTCGCAGTGTCGCCGCTGCAGGACATCCTCAACCAGTTGACACGCTTCCACGGCGACCTCATCCGAGAGGAAATTCGCCCGTACCTGCGCGATGTCTACGACCACGCCGCGCGCATCAGCGATTCGACCAATGCCATGGGCGAACTGCTGACCGCGGCGATGTCGGTGAACCTGGCCATGGTGTCGGTCGGCCAGAACGAAGTGGTCAAGCGGCTGGCGGGCTGGGCGGCGCTGCTGGCCGCGCCGACGTTGATCGCGAGCTGGTACGGGATGAACTTCCATCACATGCCCGAACTCGACCAACCGTATGCCTACCCGGTCCTGATCGTCGTGACCGTCTCGATCTGTGTCGGCCTGTTTGTACTCCTGCGCCGGGCAAAGTGGCTCTGAAACGCCGAGTCCGCGACGATTTGGGCCCGGTCTACGACTAAAGGCTAATAGGTCATGTGCGCTTGCGTCTTGACCGGGTGCGCTGGCTGATGTGTATTGCCACCGTCCAAGAATGTGCCTTTGGCGGTCGAACCGGGCTTTTGCGATCACGCTTATCGCAAAGATTACGAAGCAAATGTGCTGTTGCGCTCGAACGTAGTTTTGCGGTCGATCCTTGATCGCCGGGATCACGGAGCGGCGATCGGTTGCCGCACTTTCAATTGGGCAATTTTCCTTGTGGAGCTTAAGAGCATGAACGCACTGGCAGGCAAACTGGTCTGGGTCGTGATCGCCGTGGTCGGCGCCATGTGCCTCGGGGTCATCGCACTGAACCGCGGCGAGAGTATCAACGCCATCTGGCTGGTCGCTGCCGCGCTGTGCGTCTTTTCGATCGGCTATCGCTTCTACTCGAAATTCATTTCGGACCGCGTGCTCGGCCTGGACCCGACCCGGGCAACGCCGGCGCTGTTGCGCAATGACGGTCTGGACTACGTGCCGACCGACAAATGGATTGTCTACGGCCATCACTTCGCGGCAATCGCAGGCGCCGGCCCGCTGGTAGGCCCGGTGCTCGCAGCGCAGATGGGCTACCTGCCCGGCACAATGTGGATCCTGTTCGGCGTCGTGCTTGCCGGGGCGGTCCAGGACTTCATGATCCTCGGCCTCTCGCTGCGCCATGACGCGCGCTCGCTCGGCCACATGCTGCGCGCGGAACTCGGCAATGTCGCGGGCGTCGTGTGCATGTTCGGCGTGCTGGTCTTGATGATGATCGTGCTCGCGGTGCTGGCATTGGTGGTGGTCAAGGCGCTCGCGATCAGTCCGTGGGGAACCTTCACGGTTGCGGCGACGATTCCCATTGCGCTGTTCATGGGGGTCTACCTGCGCTTCCTCCGCCCCGGACGCGTGCTCGAGGTCTCGATAATCGGCCTCGTGCTCCTGCTGCTGTCGATCTGGCTGGGCGGCAAGGTAGCGGTCGATCCGGACATGGCGAAATATTTCACGTTCACCGCGGCGCAGCTGGCATGGCTGGTGATCGGCTACGGTTTCTTCGCTTCGGTGCTGCCGGTGTGGCTGCTGCTCGCCCCGCGCGATTACCTGTCGACTTTCCTGAAGATCGGCACCGTCGCGCTGCTCGCCATCGCGATTCTGTTTGCCGCGCCGTACCTGCAGATGCCCGCAGTGACGAAATTCATCGATGGCAGCGGCCCGGTGTTCCAGGGCACGTTGTTTCCGTTCCTGTTCATCACGATCGCCTGCGGCGCGGTATCCGGTTGGCATTCGATTATTTCGTCGGGAACAACGCCGAAGCTGCTGCGCAACGAGCGCGAAGCACGCATGGTCGGTTACGGCGGCATGCTCACCGAAGCCTTCGTCGCGATCATGGCGATGATTGCCGCGTGCATCCTGCAGCCAGGCATCTACTTTTCCATGAATTCGCCGACCGCGCTGATCGGGCCGGACGTTGCATCCGCGGCTGCGGCAATCAGTCAATGGGGATTCGTCGTCACGCCCGACCAGCTGACGCAGACTGCCAAGGACATCGGCGAGTCGACCATTCTCGCGCGCGCCGGCGGCGCGCCGACATTGGCCGTCGGCATGGCGCAGCTACTGCATAGCATCATGCCGGGCGAAGGCATGCGTGCGTTCTGGTATCACTACGCGATCCTGTTCGAAGCGTTGTTCATCCTGACGACGGTCGATGCCGGAACCCGCGTCGGACGTTTCATGATCCAGGAGCTTGCGGGTCTGGCCGTGCCGGCGTTGAAGCAGACCGAGTCATGGGGAGCGAACATCGTCGGCTCGGGATTGTGCGTTGCCATCTGGGGTTACGTGCTCTACCAGGGCGCGGTGGATCCGCTGGGCGGAATCAATACCCTGTGGCCGTTGTTCGGCATCGCCAACCAGATGCTGGCGGCGATCGCGTTGACGCTTTGTGTCGTCGTGGTCGTGAAGAAGAAACAGGAACGCTACGCCTGGGTGCCGGGCCTGCCGGCAGTATGGCTCGTGATCTGTACCCTGACCGCAGGCTGGATCAAACTGAGCGACGCGAAAATCGGATTTCCGGCCACTGCGGCCAAGTACGCCGATGCGCTGGCGCAAAACAAGCTGCTCGCGCCGGCCAAGTCGGTGATCGACATGCAGCGCATCGTCAACAACAACTATCTCGATGCCGCATTGACCGGACTGTTCATGCTGCTGGTCGTCGCCACGGTGGTGTTCGGGGCGCGCGCCATCATGAAAGCGCGCGCTTCGTCGCAGCCGACCGTGAACGAGGAACCGTACATCGCCTTGACGTCGATGGCGCAGTGAGGCCCAAAACAATGATTGTGACGATGAACTCTGCAAGTGCACTGGTGCGCCATTTCTGGACCCAGGCGGTGCGCACGGCACGCTTGGCGATCGGCGTGCCGGACTACGACACCTATGTCCGGCACCTGCGCACGCATCATCCGGAACGCGAGGTGCCGAGCTACGAGCAGTTCTTCACCCAATGCCAGAACGCGCGCTACCGCAACGGCGGCACGCGCGGCTGTTGCTGAGCCTGGATCTGTCGGTCTCGGAGCAAAGAATAGATTGAACCACGAAGAACACGAAGAACACGAAGAAAGCAAAAACAATGAGTATTGGTTGAGCCCGGGTTCGCTTCGCGCTTTTGACCGACTAGCTCTTCTTCGTGTTCTTCGTGGCTCTTCTTCGTGTTCTTCGTGTCAACCTCTTTATTTTTCAAAGGTCGAAGCTCAAACCCACCCAGCCGGCGCGTGGGGCGCCGGGGCTGATGAGGCGCGGATCGGTGAATTGCGGCAACACGGTCGTGGGATTGCCGACGACGCCGAAGTCGGCGTACTGGTGATCGAAGATATTCTGCAGCCTCACGTAAGCCTGGAAGTGGTCGGCGATGCGCCAGGCGGCGCGCAGGTTCACGATCGTGAATCCGCCGATCGGCGGCAGCAGGTTCGCCTCGTCGCCACGGAGGTACTGTGCGCCGTTGTATAAAATGTCCCCCCCGGCGGTAAGCGCGGCAGTCAGCGCATAGTCGATGCCTGCCTTGAACGTGTTTTGCGGCAGACCCGGCAGGCGATTGCCCCGGTCGACCGTGATCAATCCGGTTTCCGGATCGGCGCCGGGATGGTTGGCGCTGATTTCGGTGAACGCGGTGAGGTAGCGGGAATCCAGGTGCGTGTAGTTCACGAACCAGTCGAACCGGTTCGCCAGCGCCTTGCCCGACAAGGATGCTTCCACGCCTTGCCGCCGCGTGTCCCCGATGTTGGCGAAGAAACCTTCGTTCGACTGCGCGCCGCCGGTTGCCTGGAACAGGATGTCTTGCACGTTCGTGGTGCGGAACAGGCCGGCCTTCCAGTGCGTCCGGCCTAGCCAGCCGTCGAAATCGCCACGTAGCCCGCCCTCCCAATTCTTGGCGACCACCTGCAACAGGTCAGGGTCGGCGACGAATTCGTTCGGCAGCTTGCACGGCGCGGTCGGTTCCGAACAGGCCAGTTCGACTGCCGTGGGGGCGCGAGTGGATTCGCTGTAGCCGCCATAAAAATTCATCGCCGGGCTCCACTGATAGGTCAAGCCGAGCGCCGGATTCAAACGCTGGAAATGATGCTCGCCATTGAGCTCCGGCGTGTTGCCGCCAAGGTCCTGGATTACCGAATGGGTATGGTTGTAGCGCGCCGACGCAGTCACTGCGAAGCGATCCGTCAGGCTCAGTGTGTCAGTGGCGTAGGCACCTATGTTGACGTTGTAGGCATAGACGCTCAAGGCATCTTCCGGCACGAAGATTCCTGAGTTCGCCGACGTGATCGAGCTCAGCGGCAAGTCCGGGTCGACGATCAGGGTAGCGGCCTCGAGCTGGGCGCTGTAATTGACCCGGCCGTGGTCGTAGTCGAGGCCGGCGATGAACTGGTTGCGCCGGCCGAACACGGTGGGCTTGAACACCCATTGCAGCGAGCCGCCATAACTGAGCTGCTTGCGCACGCCGATGTTGTTGATCGCGTCGAACGCACTCGATACGCGCGCGCCGTGCTCGTCCATCACCGGCGTCCCATCGTCGTTGCACAAGTAGCTTTCGTCATCCTCGCAGGCGATGAAGTCGGTCGCATCACCATTGTAGGAGCGCGTGTTCACCTGGCGCTTGAAAGCGGTCGCGGACAAGGTCGAATCGGCGGTCAGTTCATAGCTGCCTTGCAGGCTGATCAGGCTGTAGTAGTTCTGCGTGCGATCCGGGGCCGTGAATACGCTTTCGGGGCGGATCTCGATCGCACCGATCGGCGAAGCGCCGTTACCGTTCAACTTCGTTTCCGAGTGCGCCAGGTGCAGGTCCGCGCTGGCGCGGTCGGCGCGCCAGCTGAAAGCTGACGTGAACGCGGTCGCATTCGAGTTCGAGTAGTCGCGCCAGCCGCGCTCCTCGAAATGATTGGCCAGCAGGTAATAACCCCAGGTGCCGTTGTTGTTTCCGCCCTGGACAGTGCTTTCATTGCGGCCGAACGAACCACCCGAGATTTCGGCATGCAGGCCCGGATCAGTGAACCCGTTCTTGCTGCGAATATCGATCGCGCCGCCGAGCGTGTTCAATCCGAACACCGGGTTGGCGCCGGAGATCACCGACATGGTCGAGATCAGTTCCTCGGGAATCAGATCCCAGTTGACGCTGTCGCCGAACACCTCGTTCACCCGCACGCCGTCGAGATATACCGAAACGCCTTGCGAGCCGCCGAGCAATGGCGATGCGGTGAATCCGCGGAACTGCAGGTTGGGCTGCAGAGGATTGTTTGTGGCCGAGTTGATCGTGACCCCGGTCATATTGTGATTCATGAAATCGGTGATGCTCAACGACTGGGTGCGGTCGAGTTCGCCACTGGTCGTGGATTGCACGTTGTAGGGAATCATCATCTCGGGGAGGTTCGCTCCCGCGACCGGAGTGACGGCGATGACGTGGATCGTCTCAAGATCGGTTGCCTCCCCGCTGGCGGCGTCCTGGGTCGTGTCGGCCGCGCGCAGCGCGCCGGGAACCAAACACGCACTGGACAACACGAAATGCACGGCAAGGCGAAGCAGGGGCATCAGGTACGCTGGTATTGGGTTGGAATTCAACAATAACGCAAACGCCGCGTCCGCCGCACCGTTTGAACACGATGCGCTACCATCGAACACCTGCTGTCACTGCTTTGCCACAGCGAAAATAAAAACCAGGATCCCCCATGCGCCAAATCGCCGCTCTCAAGTTCCCCGTCATCCTGCTTGCCACCGCTCTGTTTCCGGCACTGGGTCTCGCGGCACCCCACGCCTACGTTGCCAATCAGGCTGATGGAACGGTCTCGGTGATCGACACCCAGCGCGATGAAGTGGTGCGCACGCTCGACCTGCACGCCAAGGCCAGCGGAAAGCTCCAGGCCGCCCTCGCCGATCATGGTGAAAAGACCCTGTTCGTCGTCGATGCAACCGGCAGCACATTGATCGTGGTCGACCTTGCCAGCGGCGAGATCCGCTCGCGCATCGCCACTGCCAAAGGGCCTGAAGGCGCCGGCATGTCGCCGGACGGCAAGCAGATTGCCGTCTGCGGCGAAGACGACAATGCGGTTTCAATGATCGACGTTGCCTCGCAGAAGGTCGTTCGCACGATAGCGACGCAAGGCAAAAATCCGGAGCATTGCGAGTTCAGCAGCGACGCGCACTGGTTGCTTACCAGCAATGAAAACTCCAACGACGTCGACATCATCGATCTGCGCGCCGGGAAGTCGGTCGCGCTGATTCCAACCAGCGGTCACCCGCGCGGAATCGCGATCCTCCCGGATAATCGGCTCGCCTATGTTGTGCAGGAAACCAGCGGAACCGTCGATGTGATCGACCTGGCACAACGCAAGGTCGTCAAGTCGATCAAGGTCGGCCTGCGGCCCGCGGGCGCGATCCTCAGCACTGATGGGAAGATGCTGTTCGTCGCCAACGGCGGTGCCTCGACGATTTCCGTCATCGACGTGTCGGACGACCACATCGTGGCCGAGATTCCGGTCGGCAAGCGCGCGTGGAACATGGCCACAACGCCGGACGGGCGCAAGCTCTACATCGCCAATGGCCGTTCCAACAGCGTCACCGCCATCGACCTCGCGACCCGCAAGCCGATCAAGGACATCGCCGTCGGCGAACTTCCCTGGGGCGTCAGTATCCCGAACTGATTAACGCGTCTGCCTGCACCGGCTTAGGCTTCCGATTGCGCGGGCCGTGCTGTGTTGCCCGCTACACATCCGTGTCGCGCGCCACGGATGGCGCACAGGACTGTCTCGCCTCGGGAACACTTCGTATTGCGGTGCAACAATTTATATTTTGTGCTGCTCCGCAAATCACTGATTTAAAACGCCTTCGCCGCGATCTCATTTTCATCCGCCTGAGGCTGAGCGTGGCATAGCCATTGCTATACAGGTTACCGCGGCGCTAGCCATCACCGTGGTTTGCGTTTTTCACTACGATGCCAGCAGTGCCGTTTCCGTCGCGTTTGCCGCAGCATGAAATACACAGGATCACATAGGGAGTTGTACGCGGACACGGCAATGCAAGGCGTTTTGTTGGACGCGTCCGGGTTTTTCCAGATGCCCGACGCTACCTCGCAGTGGCAGCAACAAACACAAACCCCGTAACAGAGGGAGGAGAATTGAGATGATTTGGCTAACAGCAAAGCAGCAAATAAAAATGTGGTCTGCAGGTGTTGCGCTCGTAGCGACTTGCGGCGCCGCATTGGCTGGCTCGGATACCGAGCAGTTTGCACGTTTCAAGGATCCCAATCAGTGGGGCGCTCCTGCGGGCAACCTCAACCAGACCCGGTACAGCGAACTCAAGGACATCAACACCGGCAACGTGAAAGACCTGCAGTTGTCGTGGGCGCAATCGAGCGGTGCTCTGCGCGGCCATGAAGGGCAACCGCTGGTAATCAGCGATGTCGGCGGCAAACCGATGATGTTCATCGTCAGCGGCTGCCCGGACATGTCCAAGTGCAACATCGTGCAGGCGCTCGACTTGTCCAATCCGGACGAGCCGGTGCAAGCGTGGAGTTACATGAAGACCAGCGGCCGCGATGAATCAGCAGTGCCGCGCGCATGCTGCGACACGGTTAACCGTGGCGGTTCGTATGCGGACGGCAAATTCGTATTCGGCACCCTGGATGGCTACGTCATCGCGCTCGACGCGGCGACCGGCAAAGAAGCCTGGGTCGTCAAACACGCACATCCGGACAAGGGCGAGACGATCACGCCTGCGCCGATCATCGCGAACGACAAGGTGTTCATCGGTTTCGGAGGCGACGAGTTCGCAGCCCGCGGCCGTGTCTCCGCGTACGCGCTGGCCGACGGCAAGAAAGTGTGGGAGTTCTACAGCAATGGCACCGACAAAGACATCGGCATGACGGCCAACACGAACAAGGCCCATCCGGAGTACGGCGTGGCCGGCAAGGAACTCGGCACCAAGACTTATCCGGGCGACGAGTGGCAGCGTGGCGGCGGTGCGGCATGGGGCTGGTATGCCTATGATCCGGAACTGCACATGGTGTACTACGGAACCGGCAACCCCGGCCTGTGGAGCCCGTCCTTCCGTTGCGGCGCCAAACCGCAAACGCAAGCGGCGTGCAACGACGGCTCGTACGACAACAAGTGGTCGATGTCGATCTTCGCCCGCAACGTCGACACCGGCGAAGTGGCGTGGGTGTACCAGAAGACGCCGTTCGACCAGTGGGATTACGACGGCATCAATGAAGTCATCCTGGTCGACAACCTCGACGTCGATGGCAAGAAGCACAAGGGTCTGGTCGAGTTCGACCGCAACGGCTTTGCTTATGTCCTGGATCGCACTGACGGCACGCTGCTGCGCGCCCACAAGTACGTCACCACGAACTGGGCCGAGAAGGTCGACATGAAGACCGGCCGTCCGGTCAAGGTTGCCGAACATTCCCCGCTGCTGCCGCAGCAGAATGTGCAGGCCTGCCCGTCCGCAATGGGCGGCAAGGACCAACAGCCCGCGTCGGTTGATCCGAACGAACCCGCGGTGTTCTATGTACCGACCA
>Ga0308174_10001274_pt1 | contig 11596 bp, 10 predicted proteins | sample PhyPR2_FD_203894 | JGI IMG/M metagenome (GOLD analysis project Ga0308174, IMG submission 203894) | Soil microbial communities from UC Gill Tract Community Farm, Albany, California, United States - DLSLS.P.R2 | ecosystem: Environmental > Terrestrial > Soil > Agricultural land | place: USA...
CCGCACTGCACGGCGCCACGTGGCGAGCAGGCCGGCCGGACGGTTACCTGTCCCCATGTCCGTGCCGACCTGGCTCCGCATCCGGCGCGGCCGCGATGCCGGCTCCGCCGACCGGTTGCTCGCCGCGCTGATCCGCGAGGCCTCCCGCCCGCAGCCGGACGCCCGGGCGCTCACCGAGCTCCTCGACGCCCTGGTCGCCCTCGACGCCCCCGGCATCGAAGCGCTCCTCGACGCGCTCCGGGGGCCCGACGCCGCCGTCCGGCCGGTCGTCGCCGAGCGCCTGCAGCGGCTGCAGGATCCGCGCACCCTGGGCGCGCTGGTGGTCGCCCTGCGGGACAAGGACGACGGCGTGCGCGCGGCCGCGGCGACGGCGATCGCCCACCTCGGCGATCCGCGCGCGGCCGATGCCCTGGCCCGTGCCCTCGACGACGAGTCCCCGGCGGTCCGGCGGGTCGCCGCCGTCGCCCTGGGCGAGCGGGCCGACCGCCGGGCCGTTCCGGAGCTGGTGCTCATCGCCCGGGTCGATCCGGTGACCGTGGCCTGGGAGATGGTGCGGTGGCTGGGCCGGTCCGTGCAGCCGCTGCCCGGCGCGACCCCACCGGTGGACCGGCCCCCGTCGAGTGCCGCCGTCGCCGCGGTCCTGCGGCCGGTGCTGGCCCAGGTGCCGGGCCTCGCGCCCTTCGTGCGGTCGGCGGCGGACCGGTCAGTGTTCGACCTCGACGGCGCCGGTGCCCTCGAGCTGATCCAGGGGAGCACCGCCTGATCGGGTCGGCACGCGACTGCCTACGCTCCGCCGGTGCCTGAAGGACACACGCTCTACCGCCTCGCCCGCGACCAGTCCCGCCTGTTCGCCGGGCGGCCGGTGCACGTCACCAGCCCGCAGGGGCGCTTCGACGCGGGTGCCGCTCTCCTCGACGGGCGCGTGCTCGACGCCGTCCGCTCGTACGGCAAGCACCTGTTCGCGGGCTTCGGCGCCGACACCCTGCACGTGCACCTCGGCCTCTACGGGGCGTACGCCGGCGGAGCCGGCACGCCGCCTCCGGCCCGTGGCGCGCTGCGGATGCGGTGGGTCGGCGACGGCCCGGACGGCGCCGGTGTGTGGACCGACCTGCGCGGGCCGACGGCGTGCGAGGTGCTGACCCGACCCGAGGTCGACGCGATCCTGGCCCGCCTCGGCCCCGACCCGCTGCGCCCGCGCGCCGACGGCGGCCGGGCCTTCCGCCGGATCGCGGCGAGCCGGACCCCGGTCGGGGCCCTGCTCATGGACCAGACCGTGCTCGCCGGCGTCGGCAACGTCTACCGCGCCGAACTGCTGTTCCGGCACGGCGTCTCGCCGTTCCGGCCCGGCCGCGCCGTCGAGGACGCGCTGTGGGCACGCATGTGGGCCGACCTGGTTCCCCTGATGCGCGCCGGCGTCCGGCTCGGCCGCATCGTGACGACGCGTCCCGAGGACCGGGCCCGCCGGCGCGGGCCGGCCGAGCGCGAGGACGCGCACTACGTCTACCGGCGGACCGGCCTGCCGTGCCGGATCTGCGGCACCGACGTGCGCACCGAGGTGATGACCGGCCGCAACCTGTACTGGTGCCCGAGCTGCCAGGCCGCCTGAGCACCGGGGTCGGAGGCCCCGTCAACTGCGGCAGCGTCGTAACGGTGCCGAGACGGGCCGGCGCCGTGTAGTTTCCCGCCGATGAGAAATCGGTTGCGCTCGGTCGTCGTCGTCGTACTCGCCGTGGCAGCGGCGGTCCTGGCCGTGCCCGGCGCGGCCTCCGCGACCACCACCACGACCCTCGGCTTCGACGTGTCCTACCCGCAGTGCGGCACGGCACTGCCCCGGGCCCACGCCTTCGGCATCGTCGGCGTCAACGGGGGGTTGTCGACGAGGGCCAACCCCTGCCTGTCCGACCAGCTCACCTGGGCCTGGAAGTCCTCGGGCGTGGTGGCGGCGCAGCCGAAGGCCCAGCTGTACCTCAACACGGCCAACCCCGGCGAGGTGCGCACCCAGATCACCACCTGGCCCGCCTCGGGCTCGACCCCGTACGGCGCCTGCGACGGCAGCAACTCGGCGGCCTGCTCATGGCAGTACGGCTACGAGCGCGCGCAGGGCAGCGTCTCCTTCTTCACGTCGGCCGCCCTTACCGCGCACGTCGCCAGCCAGCCGTCCCAGTACACCTGGTGGCTCGACGTCGAGACCAGCAACACCTGGCAGTCCGGCTCGACCGCTGCCCTGGCGCGCAACCGGGCGACGCTCGAGGGCATGACCAAGTACCTGACCGACCGGGCCGCGAAGGTCGGCCTCTACTCCACCCCCCAGCAGTGGTCCCAGCTCGTCGGCAGCGTCCCGGCGAGCAGCAACCTGGCCGGCAGGAACAGCTGGCTGGCCGGGGCCACGTCGATCTCCGGCGCCCGCGCCGCCTGCACCAGGCCGAACCTGACGCCCGGCGGCAAGGTGACGCTGGGCCAGTACGTGCAGGGCGGCCTGGACCACGACCGCAGCTGCTGACCCGGCGCGACCGGCGCCCTAGAGCGCGCCCTTGACCGGGTCGCCGGCCGGCACCGCGGTCAGCCGGAGCACGGCCGGCGCGCCGGTCACCTTCCCGTTCAGGGCGCCGCCCAGGGTGGTCAGCGCCTCGGCCGAGCCGTGCGCCTTGAGCGCCTCCGGGCTCTCCCAGCGCTCGATCATCACGAACTCGCCCCTGCCCTCGTGCACGGCGTAGAGCTCGCAGCCGGGCTCCTCGTGCACCTTCGGGACGGCGGTCAGCAGCGCCTCCCGGACGGCGTCGACGTGGTCGGGCAGCGGGGTGATGGTGGCGACGACGACGACGGACACGGATGGCCTCCTGGGGCGGGATCTTCGCGGGATACCGGACCCCTGCTCTGGTGCCCAGGCCCTGGCCGGGTCAGGATGCCAGTCGTGTCGGACGACGGTGCGCCCCCTCCCCCGTCCGCCGGGCGCCCCCTGCGCGTCGCCGTCATCGGCGCCGGCCCGGCGGGGATCTACGCCGCCGAGGCACTCACCCGCCAGGACGACGTCCCGGTGGCCGTGGACCTGATCGACCGGCTGCCGACGCCGTTCGGCCTGGTCCGGCACGGCATCGCGCCCGACCACCCGAAGATGCGCGCCATCCGCGACACCCTGCACCGCACCCTCGACGACCCCCAGGTGCGCTTCGTCGGCAACGTCGACATCGGCGTGGACATCTCGCTGGAGGAGCTGCGCCGGCACGTGGACGCGGTCGTCTACACCTACGGTGCCTCCCTCGACCGCCACCTCGGCATCGAGGGCGAGGACCTCCCCGGCAGCCTCGCCGCCACCGAGCTCGTCGCCTGGTACACCGGCCACCCCGACGCCGACCGGGCGCGGGTCGAGGCGGCGCTGGCCGGGGTGCGGTCGGTCGTCGTCGTCGGCGTCGGCAACGTCGCCCTGGACGTCGGCCGCGTGCTGGCCCGCACGCCGGCGGAGCTCGAACCGACCGAGATGCCCCAGCACGTGCTCGATGCACTGGCCGCCGCGCCCGTCGAGCAGATCACCGTGCTGGGCCGGCGGGGCCCGGCCCAGGCCACCTTCACCACGCAGGAGCTGCGCGAGCTCGGCGAGCTCGACGGCGCGACGGTGCTGGTCGACCCGGCCGACCTCGAGCTCGATCCCGCCGCCGAGGAGCTGGCCGCCACCGACCGGAACGTGAGCCGCAACCTCGCCGTCCTCCGCGGCTGGACCGACCATGCCGCCACCCCCGGCCGGACCCGGCTGACCCTGCGGTTCTTCCGCCGGCCGGTACGGCTGCTCGGCACCGACCGGGTGACGGCCGTGGAGGTCGAGCGGACGGCGGTGGACGCCGACGGGCGCGCGATGGGCACCGGCGAGTTGGAGGTGCTCCCGGCCGACCTGGTGGTGCGCTCGGTGGGCTACCGCGGGACACCGCTGCCGGGGCTGCCGGTCGACGAGCGGTCGGGCACCGTGCCGCACGAGGCGGGGCGCGTGCTGCGCGGCGGGCGCCCGTCACCCGGCGAGTACGCGGCCGGCTGGATCAAGCGGGGGCCCAGCGGCGTCGTCGGCCACAACAAGCACGACGCCCGGGAGACGGTCGCGGCCCTGCTCGCCGACGCCCAGGACGGCACGCTGCGGGTCGAGGGGCCGAGCGACGACCTGGTGGACGCCCTCGTGGCCCGCGGTGCCGAGCCGGTGCTGCTCGACGACTGGCGCGCCATCGACGCCGCCGAGGTGGCGCTGGGCGAGACGTTCGGCCGCGCCAGGACGACGCTGCACGAGCGCGAGTCGCTGCTGGCCGCCGTCCGCGCGGCCGCCGCCCGCCCCCGCTGACGGCGGGAGCTCAGGTGAAGGCGGCCAGGAGTTCGCAGGCGGCGGCGAGGGACGGCGCGGCGACCAGCCGCAGCGTCCGACCGCTGGGCGGGAACAGCTCGACCGGGTCGCTGTCGGCCGTCAGCGCGACACCCCCGGCCGCCAGCAGGACGGCGAGCCCGCCGGCGACGTCGTGCACGTGGCTGCCGCCGCGGTCCAGGTCGTGCCACGCCGCCGCCGAACCGTCGGCGACCAGGCACAGCTCGATCGACGTACAGCCGGCGATCCGCACCCGGTCGGCGGTCGGCGGCACCGCGACGACGCCGCCCGCCGGCGCGCTCGGCACGAGCACCGTGCTGCCCGGCTGCGGGGCGATCGGCACACCGTCGCGCCGGGCGCCGGCCCCCTCGGCCCCGCTCCAGCGGCGCCCCGACGACAGGTCGACCACGAGCCCGGCCACGGGCCGGCCGGCCTCCACGAGCGCGGCGGAGAACGCCCAGGGCGGCAAACCGGCCGAGAAGTTGCCCGTGCCGTCGAGGGGGGCGAGGACGACCCACGGGGAGCCGTCGGGCCCCGGCCCGTCGCGACGCTCCTCGCTGAGCACCGGCAGGTCCAGCGCGCGCAGCACGTCGGCCGCGGCGGTGTGGGCGGCCTCGTCGGCGCCGTCGGGCGCGAGCGCGACGGCGACCTCCACGCGGGTGGCCGCCAGCGCCGCGAGCTGCCGGAACCGGTCGATCGGGAGCGCATTCGCGGGCGGCGGACGGATCGGCACCGTGCGGTCCGTGGTCGCGTGCCGCACCCGCTCGCATCCCCACGCGAGCGCGGTGGCCACCACGGCGGGGTGCTCGAGGGGCACCCCGGCGCGATGCAGCACCACGGCCTCGGCCGAGCCGTCACCGACCCACTGGCGGCGCAGCAGCACGGCAGCGCCCTCGCCGTCGGACAGCAGGCGGGTGGCCGGCTCGACCAGGGCCGGGGCCAGCGCCACCCGCGGGAGGCTGAGCCGCTCGCCCACCGCCTCCAGCTGATCGGCCGCGCTGACGACCCGCAGCTCCCCCACCTCAGCCACTGTTGCGCAGGGCGGTCGCGATCCCGTTGATGGTCAGCTGGATGTTGCGGCGCGCGAGCTCGTCGTCGTCCCCGCCGCGGCGCCGGCGCAGCATCTCGACCTGCAGGTGGTGCAGCGGTTCCAGGTAGGGGAACCGGTTGCGGATCGAGCGGGCCAGCGACGGGTTGTCGGCCAGCAGGCGGTCGGCGCCGGTGACCGCCAGCAGCATCCGGCAGGTGCGCTCGTGCTCGGCGGTGAGCTGGTCGAACACGCGGGCCCGCAGGTCCTCGTCGGGCACCAGCCCGGCGTACTCGGCGGCGATGCCCAGGTCGGTCTTGGCCAGCACCATGCCCATGTTGGAGAGCATCGTCCGGAAGAACGGCCAGCGCTCGTGCAGGTCCTGCAGGCGACCCAATCGATCCTCCCGCCCGGACCCACCCCCCTCCGACCCGTCCACCCATGATTCGAGCGCCGCTCCGGTGCCGTACCAGCCGGGCAGCATGATCCGCGTCTGCGACCAGCTGAACACCCACGGGATGGCCCGCAGGTCGGCGATCTTGTCGCCGGCCTTGCGCGAGGGCGGCCGGCTGCCGATGTTCAGCTCGGCCAGCTCGCCGATCGGGGTGGCGGCCCGGAACCACTCGACGAACCCGGGGGTCTCGTGCACCAGCGCGCGGTAGGCCTGCTGGGCCCGGCCGGCGAGGTCGTCGAGCAGCTCGTAGGCCGGCTCGGCGTCCTCGCCCAGCCCCTCGATGTCGAGCAGGCTGGCCTCCAGCGTGGCCGCGACCAGCGCCTCGAGGTTGCGGCGGGCCAGGTCGGGGTCGGCGTACTTCGCGGCGATCACCTCGCCCTGCTCGGTGATCCGCAGCGCCCCCGCGACGGCACCCGGCGGTTGCGCCCGGATCGCCTCGTAGCTGGGGCCGCCCCCACGGCCGACCGTGCCGCCGCGACCGTGGAACAGCCGCAGCCGGATGCCCTCGGCCCGCGCCACGTCGACCAGCGCCAGCTCGGCCCGGTACAGCGCCCAGTTGGCGGCGAGATAGCCGCCGTCCTTGTTGCTGTCGGAGTAGCCGAGCATGACCTCCTGCATGTCGCCCCGGGAGGCCAGCAGCGACCGGTACAGCGGCTGACCGAGCATCGCGGTCAGCGTGGCGCCGGCGTTCTTGAGGTCGTCGATGGTCTCGAACAGCGGGGAGATGCCGACCGGGCAGGTCGGCCCGTCGGGGTCGAGCAGGCCGACCTCCTTGAGCAGGACGGCGACCTCGAGGACGTCGCTCACCGACTCGCACATGCTGATCACGTAGTTCGGGATCGTGCGCGGGCCCAGCAGCGCGATCCGCTCGGCGGCCGCGAGCAGCACGTCGACCTCGCCGCGGGCGGTCTCCGACAGCTCGGCGTCCGGCCGGATCAGCGGACGCCGCATCGTGAGCTCCCCGGCCAGCAGCGCCACGCGGGCGTCCTCGTCGAGGGCGGCGTAGTCGTCGCACGCCCCCGCCCAGGCCAGCAGCTCCGCGACCACCTCCTCGTGGACCGACGAGTTCTGCCGCAGGTCCAGCCCGCAGAGGTGGAAGCCGAACACCTCGACCGCGTCGCGCAGCCGCCGCAGCCGGTCGTCGGCCAGCGAGCCCGCGCCGTGGCTGCGCAGCGAGGCATCGACCACGTCGAGGTCGGCCCGCAGTTCGTCCGGAGTGTCGTAGGCCGCCAGCTCCACGTCCGGCAGCCAGGTCGGCGAGGGGCCGAGCACCCGCCGGGCCGTGGCGCACAGCCGGTCGGAGATGCCCCGCAGCGCCCTCCGGTAGGGCTCGTCGGCCCGGAACGCGGAGTCGTCCTGGGCGTTCTCGGCCAGGTCGTAGAGCGCCTCCGTGGGCCGGACGAGCCGATCGGACATCGACAGCTCCGTGCCCAGCTCGGTCAGCTCGGCGCGATAGTGGTCGAGCGCCTTCTCGGCCTGCGCCGATGTCGCCCGGCGCAGCGCGTCGGCGGTGACGAACGGGTTGCCGTCGCGGTCGCCGCCGATCCACGACCCCGGCAGCAGCATCGGCCGCGGCAGCAGCCCGGCGTTCGGCCAGCGCTCGTTGACGGCCCGGCGCAGCTCGGCGTTCAGCTCCGGCACCACGTCGAACAGCGACAGGTCGTAGTAGCGCAGCGCCTCGTCGATCTCGTCGGTCAGCCGCAACCGCGACAGCCGCAGCAGCGCCGTCTGCCAGAGGGTCAGCACCGAGCGCCACAGCTGGGCCGACCACTGCGCGTCGTCCACCTCGCCGAGAGCCGCGCGGTCGCGCTGAGCGATCAGCTCGTGGATCTGCCGCTGCACCTGGAAGATCGTCTTCCGGCGCACCTCGGTGGGGTGGGCGGTGACGACCGGGCAGACCAGCGCGCCGGAGAGCTCACGGGCGACGACGCCGGCGTCCAGCTGCTCCTCGTCGAGCAGCGCGAACGTGGCCGCCAGGCTGCCCTTCTGCGGCGGCGACCCCTCCCGGCGGTGGAACCGGCGACGGCGCTCGTGGTGGATGTCCTCGGCCAGGTTGGCCAGCAGCGAGAAGTGGCTGAACGCCCGGATGACGTGGTTCGCGCCGCGCACGTCGAGGGCGGCCAGCCGCTGTGCCAGCTGCTCGCGGGCGACCTCGGAGCGATGGACCTGGAACGCCTCGACGCGGGTCGACTCGACGAGGTCGAGCACGTCGCGGCCGGCCTGCTCCCCGATCACCTCCCCGAGGACACGGCCGAGCAACCGGATGTCGTCGCGCAGCGGGGCGTCGTCGGCGCGACCGTCGGCCGGATCGGGCGGGACGCCGTCCGGACGGCGGAGGTCGGCGACGTCGACTGTGGCTTCGGACACCGCCTAAGTATCGACGCCCCGTGTGACGGGGTCATGTCGTGACGTGGATCAGTGCCCGGTCAGCCCCGGTCGTACTCCCGGAGCGCCGAGGCGGCGAGCACGTCACCAGCGGCGGCGCCGAGCATGAACTGCTCGACCGCGCCCTCGACGTCACCCCGGTCGGCCAGCAGGACGCCGAGGTTGTGGTGGCAGTAGACGTCGCCGGCGGCGATGCCGGTGCGATAGGCCTCCTCGGCGGCCTCGACGTCGCCCATCTCCTCGCTGTAAAGGTTGCCGAGCGGCAGCCACGACTCGACGTCGCCCCGCTTGGCGCCCCGCTCCAGCACGAACCGGGCCTCCGCCGGGCGTCCGGTCTCCCGCAGCAGCGCGGCCAGGTCACCGCGGGCCGAGGGGAAGAGGTCGGCGCCGGCCCGCAGGTCCGCCTCGAGGGACGGGTCCCGCGTGGCGCACCAGCGCCAGCAGGCGAGCACGGCGGCCGCCTCGTCGTCCCCGGCGGCGGCGAGCATCTCGGCGACCTCGCGCGCCTGCTCGTGCTCGCCCTGCTCCTGGAGCAGGAACGCGAGCTGGAGGCCGCCCTGCAGGTCACCGGCCACGGCCGCGCCGCGGTAGGCGCGCATCGCCCCGGCGAGGTCGCCGAGGGTCTCCAGCACGCGACCGAGGTTGCGCCAGGCGTCGGGCTCCCCGCCGGCGAGCGCCTGCTCGTAGGCGGCGACCGCCTCCTCGTAGCGCTCCTGCCCGGCGAGGGCGTTGCCGAGGTTGAACCACGCGACCGGCTCCCCCAGCTCGGCCGCACGGCGGAAGCACCATTCGGCGTCGCCCTGCCGCCCGGCGTCGGCCAGATCGCAGCCCAGATCGAGCAGCTCATCGACGTCCACCGAGGTCCGCAGGCGCCGTAGGCGCACCTCGAGGTCCTTCCGCATGCGCTGATGATCTCGGCATGCGGCCGCCCGCGCGTCTCCCGTCCGGGTGACCTCACCCCAAGGTGGCGCGCCGCGGGCTCAGCTGCCGAAGGCGTCCCGCCAGGCGGGCAGCAGCGACCGCTCGGTCCACTCGATGAACGGCGCCTGCTGGTCGCCGCCGATCTGCACCAGGGCGAGGTGGGTGAAGCCGGCGTCGGCGTACTCCTTGGCCGCCGCGATCACCGCGTCGACGTCGTCGCCGCACGGGATCGAGCCGGCGACGTCGTCCTCGCGGACGAACTGGCTGGCCGAGTCGAACGCCGGCGGCCCGGGCAGCTCGGCGTTGACCTTCCAGCCCAGTCCGAACCAGCGGAACAGCGAGTGCGCCCGGGTGACCGCGGCGCCCTTGTCGGTGCCGAAGCTGATCGGCATCTGCCCGACCCGCGGCTTGCCGGCGCCCCCGGCCGCGTCGAACATCTCGCCGAGCTCGGCCTGCGGTTCGACGGCGATCATCACGTCGGCGAGCTCACCGGCGATCTGACAGGACTGCTTGCCCGAGACGGCGACGCCGATCGGTACGCGCGTGTCGGGCAGATCCCAGAGCTTGGCCGACTCGACGTCGAAGTGCTCGCCGCGGAAGTTCGTGTACCCGCCGTCGAAGAGGCCGTCGATGATATGGATCGCCTCCACGAGCATCTCCTGGCGCACGTCGGCGCCGGGCCAGCCGCCCCCGACGATGTGCTCGTTGAGGTTCTCCCCCGAGCCCAGCCCGAGGGTGAACCGGCCGTCGGAGAGGATCTGCAGCGTCGCGGCCTGCTGCGCCACGACCGCCGGGTGGTAGCGGAAGGTCGGGCAGGTCACGTAGGTCATCAGGGGGATGCGGCTGGTCGCCTGGGCGGCCGCGCCGAGCGTCGTCCAGGCGTGCGGAGAGTGCCCCATCTCGTCCAGCCACGGGAAGTAGTGGTCACTGCTGACGGCGAAGTCGAACCCCGCCGCCTCGGCACCGACCACGTGGCTGACCAGCTCCTTCGGGCCGGCCTGCTCGGTCATCATCGTGTAGCCCAGCTCCATGCCCATGGGGCTCGGCTACCCCCGTCCGGTTGCACCCAACCGGGTCAGACCCGCTCGGCGCGCAGAGCCTCCCGGATCTTGGTCCGGCCGCTGGTGCGCAGCAGCGCGCCGGCGTAGATCCGGCCGCCGAGTCGTACCACCAGGGCGATCGCAACCAGCATGATCAGCACAGCCGCGACGACCTCCCACGCCGCCGCGCCGCCCGCGGCCATGCGCACCGGCATGACCAGGGGCGAGAGGCCGGGGATGAACGAGGTGACGGTGGCCAACGTGCCGGTCGGGTTGCTCGCGGACTGGATGGCGATGAAGAAGCCCACCACCAGCAGGATCGTCGTCGGTGTGATCACGCTCGCGAGGTCCTCCTGCCGGCTCACCAGCGAGGCGGCGGCGGCGAACACGGCGGCGTAGAAGGCGTAGCCGAGCACGAACCACGCCACGACGGTCAGGACCGTGCCGATCAGCTGGCCGGGAAGGCTGACGACGTCGAAGGCGAGCGCGCCGGTCACGCCGACGACCGAGATGGCCACGATCTGGGCCAGGCCGAGCAACCCGAGCCCGATGATCTTGCCCGCCAGCAACTGCCACGGCCGCATGGTCGCCAGCAGGAGCTCGACCACCCGCGTGGACTTCTCCTCGACCACGCCCTGCGCGACGAACTGCCCCATGAGGATCAGCAGTGTGTAGAGGACGACGATCCCGACGATGGCCACGCCGGTCCGCTCGCCGGTCTGGTCGGCGGACGGATCGAGCGTGGTGACGCCGACCTTCGGCACGTCGAGGGACGTGATCCCGGCCTCGGCCAGCTGCCGGCCGACGGCGAGCGAACTCACCGCGCCCTGCACGGTGGCGGTGAGCGAGTTGCCGGCGTTGCGCTCGACCAGGAGCCGCGGCGAGCCGCCGGTGCCGTCGATCAGCGCGCCGTCGACGTCCCCGGCCTCGAGGGCCTTGCGGGCGGCGGCCTCGTCGGCGAGCCGGACGACGGTGACGTCGGCTCCCACGGCCTGCCCCTGCGTCTGGAGGGCCGCGCGCAGGGCGGGATCACCCACGACGCCGACAGTCAGCTTGCCCGCGCCGGAGGCGACGATCACCTGGAAGACCATCGCGCCGAGGACCAGCAGCAGGATGACCGCCGAGCTGATCAGGAAGGTCTTGTCCCGGATGCGGGTGGAGATCTCGCGGCCGGCCACCAGCCGGACGAGCGCGGCGCTGCCCGGCGTCCGCGGGGTTCCCGTGCCGCTCACGCAGCCACCTGCTCGGTCGGCACGGCGACCACCTCGCGGAACAGCTCCACGAGCGTGGGCTCGCGCCAGGCGAAGTGGGTGACCCGGCCGGTCCGGAGCGCGGCGGCGAGCACCGCCTGGTCGTCGGTGCCGGGGGCCGGTTCCAGCAGGGTGTCCCCCGCCTGCTCCGACACCACCCGGACGCCGGGCAGCCCTGCCGCC
>Ga0308174_10001275_pt1 | contig 11591 bp, 12 predicted proteins | sample PhyPR2_FD_203894 | JGI IMG/M metagenome (GOLD analysis project Ga0308174, IMG submission 203894) | Soil microbial communities from UC Gill Tract Community Farm, Albany, California, United States - DLSLS.P.R2 | ecosystem: Environmental > Terrestrial > Soil > Agricultural land | place: USA...
TAGGCGCGCCCCGATGGTCTGGGCACGTCGCCGTTCGGACCTGTCCTTGAGAAGCCGCAGCCCCGCCCGTCCGCGCACGCGCGGCGATGCGGAAGCCTCATCTTCCCGTCTCCCGGCGGCCGAGGGAGGGCTCTCCCCCGCGTTACGGCTTCGGACGGCCTCCGAAACCCCGCAGTTCTCGGACAGGAGCAAGGGAGGAACCTCCCCTGCCCGCCCCGCCTTGCGGCCGGGCGAAACTCTAGAAGGCGCGGCACATACAGGATGCCGGCGCGGAAATCAAACGGCCCGAAAGCGCAGGATCGCCCCGTCCCAGCGGTCGTCGGCCTGATCGCGCTCGTCCACCGGGCCGGCGGCGACCTGCGCGGCGACGCGGCGCCAGAAGGCCAGGGCGCCGGTGTTCTTGCGGGCCACCGCGAGCTCCCATTGTCCGGGGCGTTCGCGGATGACGGCGAGCGCGGCGGCGCGGCCGACGCCCTCGCGGCGATAGTGCCGGGCGACGAAGAACTCGCCCATGTTGTGGTCGACCGGCTCGCCGGAGTGGCTGTGACGGTCGATCAGCGCGAACCCCGCGATCTTGCCGTCGGCGCGGATCAGGTAGGGTTCGGCGCCGGCTTCGGTCCAGTAGGCGGCGAGCGGCGGATAGAGCCCGAAGCGGCCGTCCTCCCCGAAGTCCGTCCGGCGCGTCTCCCAGAAGTCCGCGAAATCATGCACGTAGAACTGGAACAGGTTCTCGACGGTCGCGCGCTTGTCGACGGCGGATTCCAGGCTCACCTGCATGCGAGTCCCCCCAAATGCAAAGGAGCGGCGTCGCCGCCGCTCCTTCTGGTTCTTCCCTGCCCCGGGTGGGAGGGATCAAGCGGCGCCGAAGGAGCCGGCGTCGACCTTGACGCCCGGCCCCATCGTCGACGAGAGGCTGATCTTCTTGATGTAGGTCCCCTTGGCGCCGGAGGGCTTGGCGCGGTTCAGCGCCTCGATCAGCGCCCGCACGTTGGCGGTCAACTGCTCCTCGGTGAAGGAGGCTTTCCCGACCCCGGCGTGGACGATGCCCGCCTTCTCCACCCGGAACTCGATCGCCCCGCCCTTGGCGTCCTTGACCGCCTGGCCGACGTTCGGCGTCACCGTGCCGACCCGCGGGTTGGGCATCAGGCCGCGCGGGCCCAGCACCTTACCGAGGCGGCCGACGAGGGCCATCATGTCGGGGGTGGCGATCACCCGGTCGAACTCCATGAAGCCGCCCTGGATGCGCTCCACCAGGTCCTCGGCGCCCACGATGTCTGCGCCGGCCGCCGTGGCCTCCTGGGCCTTGGCGTCCTTGGCGATGACCGCCACGCGGACATCCCGGCCGGTGCCGGAAGGCAGCGAGACGACGCCGCGCACCTGCTGGTCGGCGTGACGCGGATCGACGCCCAGGTTCACCGCCATCTCGACGGTCTCGTCGAACTTGGCGTTGGCGTTGGCCTTCACCAGCTTGACCGCCTCGGGCAGCGGATGAGCCAGGGCGAGGTCGCCTTCCCACTTCTGCGTGCGCTTGGGTTGCTTGGCCATGGGATCAGCGCTCCACGATCTCGAGGCCCATCGAGCGGGCGGAGCCCTCGATGATGCGCGCGGCGGACTCGACGTCGTTGGCGTTGAGGTCCTTCATCTTCTTCTCGGCGATCTCGCGCAGCTGGGTGCGGGTGACCCGGCCGGCGACCGAGCGGCCCGGCTCCTTGGAGCCCGACTGCAGCCTCGCCGCCTGCTTCAGGTAGTAGCTGGCCGGCGGCGTCTTGGTGACGAAGGTGAAGCTCTTGTCCTGATAGACCGTGATGACGGTCGGCAGCGGCGTGCCGCGCTGCTCCTTCTCGGTCCGGGCGTTGAACTCCTTGCAGAAACCCATGATGTTGACGCCGCGTTGGCCGAGCGCCGGCCCGATGGGCGGCGAAGGCGTGGCGGCGCCGGCGGGCACCTGCAGCTTGATGTAGCCGAGGATCTTCTTGGCCATCTTCTGCTCCTGGGGGCCGGAGCCCCGGTTGAGCCGTGGTCACGAGGTTACGGTGGCCGCCCTCTCCCACGGATTTGAATTCGCGCAAGCGCGAAGCGCGCGGCTCTAACAGACCTGCCCCCCCGAAACAACCTTCCCTCCCTTAATGGGGAGGGTCGACTCGCCGCAGGCGAGCGGGGTGGGGGGAGCTTGGGCCAGGACCGGTAGCTCGCCGATTGATCCTGATTTCCCCACCCTGACCGCTTCGCGGTCTGTCCCTCCCCATCAAGGGGAGGGAAAGGCCCTAGCCGATCTTTTCGACCTGGCCGTATTCGAGTTCGACGGGGGTGGCGCGGCCGAAGATGGAGACGGTGACGCGCAGGCGGGCGCGCTCCTCGTCCACCTGCTCCACCGCGCCGTTGAAGCTTGCGAACGGTCCGTCGGTGACGCGCACCTGCTCCCCGATCTCGAAGGTGATGGTGGGCTTGGGCCGTTCGACCCCTTCCTCGATCGCCCCGATGATGCGGGCCACCTCGCGCTCGGTGACCGGCATGGGCTTCGACCCCGAGCCCAGGAAGCCCGTCACCTTGGGCGTGTTCTTGACCAGGTGATAGGCCTCGTCGGTGAGGTCCATCTTCACGAGCACATAGCCCGGGAAATACTTGCGTTCGGAGTTCACCTTGCGGCCGCGGCGGATCTCGACCACGTCCTCGGTGGGCACCAGGATCTCGGAAAACGAGTCTTCCAGGCCCTGGGCGCGCGCCTGCTCGCGGATGCTCTCGGCCACCTTCTTCTCGAAGTTGGAATAGGCGTGGACGATGTACCACTTGTGGCGCGGATTGGAGGTTTGGGCGGGTTCCGACATGGGTTTCTTATCCGGGGCTCGCCAGCTTGAGGATCCAGGTGACGGCGTTCGAGATCGCCCAGTCCACGACCATGAAGAACACGGCGGCCAGAACCACCATGATGCCGACCATCACCGAGGTGATCCACGTCTCGCGGCGCGTGGTCCAGGTGATCCGGCGGGCTTCGGCGCGCACTTCGCGGGCGAACTGGGCGATCGAGACCCTCTTCTTCGGCTGGGCCTGAGCCACGGCCGAGGGCGAGGCCATCGCCGCCGCCGTCTTGGCGGCGCGATTCCTGATCGCTTGCGGCGGCCGTCCGCCCGATTTCCTGGCCATGGTGGCTATTTCGAACTCTCGTTTCCTGAAGGGGCCGGGGCCTGCGCCTGAGGGATGTCAGATAACTCTATATAGGTTGGCAGGAGTGGAGGGACTCGAACCCCCGGCCCTCGGTTTTGGAGACCGATGCTCTACCAGCTGAGCTACACTCCTTCGCCGCAAGCCCGACTTGACGCCTGGCCTCCGAACAATGAACAGCGCGCCGGAAGGCGGTGAAGCCTTCCGGCGCGCTCGGCTCATCGCCGGAGCCGCGCGGTTTAGCAGGGGCGCCCCGGGCGGGCAAGGCGGATCGATCGTCGCGGCCGGCCCGTTTGGAGGACGACTTCCCGCAGATTCCGGAACCGCTCCGATGCCCGAACGCCGCCCCCAGGACGCCTACAATCGCGACGATGAACAGAAGCCCGGCCGGCCGCCGCGCACGGCCTATGAGCCGAAAGGCTCGGAGACCTCCACCAGGACCAGGAAGACGGCCACGGACCCCGCCTCGGGCGAGCCGACCGGCGGCGGTCGGCGACCGGCGAAATCGAATTCGGACGAAACGCCGTCGCGCTAGCCGGGCCTCAGCTCTTCGGACACTGCAGGCCGGTGTACTCGACCTGCGCCTGGGTGAGCTTGGGACCGCAGGCGCCCTGCCCGCCAGGCGAGCCGGTGACGTTCACCGCGACGCCGCGCTTGAGATCGACGCCGGCGGCCGTCACGTCCCAGGTCTTGCCGTCGGCGGTCAGCGTGACGCAGTCCGGCTTCGGCGCCTTGGGGCAGCCCGTGGCCACGACGGTGACGTCGGACTGGGCGCCGTCCGAAGCCCTCGCGCTGGAGACCCCGCCGTCGCCGCAACCCGCCAGGCCCAGCGCACCCAAGGCCAAGGCGGCGCAGACTCCTGAACTGAAACGCATTCTCTCCTCCCAACCCGACCCGGCTGAGCGCCGGTTTCGACGACTGTGCGCCCGCGTACGGGGTGCGGCAATGAGAATTTCGCCGTTCGGTCAATTTGACGGCTATGGTGAAGCCGCTGTTTTCCTTGATCTTTGCCGGTCAGTTTTGCAAGCGTGCGCGGCCCGCGCGGAACCGCCGCGCCGGATCCGCGAGCGCCCGATTCGCCCCGCAAAAGGCCGCCGGGATGGCCGGCGGCCTTGGGACCGGGTGCGCGGCCTGGGCGGTCTATTCGAGGATCTTGGAGACCACGCCGGAGCCCACCGTGCGGCCGCCCTCGCGGATCGCGAAGCGCAGCCCCTGGTCCATGGCGATCGGGGTGATCAGCTCGACGCTCAGCTCGGCGTTGTCGCCCGGCATGATCATCTCCACCCCCTCCTTCAGCCGGATCACCCCGGTCACGTCGGTGGTGCGGAAGTAGAACTGCGGACGGTAGTTGGTGAAGAACGGCGTGTGCCGCCCGCCCTCCTCCTTGGTCAGGATGTAGGCCTCGGCCAGGAACTTGGTGTGCGGGGTGATCGAGCCCGGCTTGCACAGCACCTGCCCGCGCTCCACGTCCTCGCGCTTGGTGCCGCGCAGCAGCACGCCGACGTTGTCGCCCGCCTCGCCCTGGTCCAAGAGCTTGCGGAACATCTCCACCCCCGTGCAGATGGTCTTCTGCACCGGCCGGATGCCGACGATCTCCACCTCGTCGCCCACCTTGACGATGCCGCGCTCGATGCGCCCGGTCACCACCGTGCCGCGCCCCGAGATCGAGAACACGTCCTCCACCGGCATCAGGAACGGCAGGTCCTTCGGCCGCTCCGGCTGCGGGATGTAGTCGTCGACCGCGCTCATCAGCGCCAGCACCGACTGCTCGCCGATCTCCGCATCGCGGCCCTCCACCGCCGCCAGCGCCGAGCCCTTGACGATCGGGATGTCGTCGCCCGGGAACTCGTAGGACGACAGCAGCTCGCGCACCTCCATCTCCACCAGCTCCAGCAGCTCCTCGTCGTCGACCATGTCGACCTTGTTCATGTAGACCACCAGCGCCGGCACCCCCACCTGGCGGGCCAAGAGGATGTGCTCGCGGGTCTGCGGCATCGGCCCGTCCGCCGCCGAGACCACCAGGATCGCGCCGTCCATCTGCGCCGCCCCGGTGATCATGTTCTTCACGTAGTCGGCGTGGCCCGGGCAGTCCACGTGCGCATAGTGCCGCTTGGCCGTCTCGTACTCCACGTGCGCCGTGTTGATGGTGATCCCGCGCGCCTTCTCCTCCGGCGCCGCGTCGATCTCCTCGTACTTCTTCGCCGTCGCCCCGCCCGTCTTCGCCAGCGTCATGGTGATCGCCGCCGTCAGCGTCGTCTTCCCATGGTCCACGTGACCGATCGTGCCAATGTTGCAGTGCGGCTTGTTGCGGTTGAACTTTTCCTTGGCCATTTCAAGCTCCAGCCCTGTCCGGGCCTGTCCTCTAAACTAGGGTTGGATGGTTAGGCGTACTTCTTGATCACCTCGTCGGCGACCGCTTGCGGCACCGGCTCATAGTGGTCGTACATCATGGTGAACTGCGCCCGGCCCTGGGAGAACGAGCGCAACTGGCTCACATAGCCGAACATGTTGGCGAGCGGCACCATGGCTGTGATCACCTGGGCGTTGCCGCGGGTCTCGGAGCCCTGGATGTGGCCGCGCCGGCTGTTCAGGTCCCCGATCACGTCGCCGACGTAGTCGTCCGGCGTCACCACCTCGACCTTCATGATCGGCTCCAGCAGCTTGGGCGAGGCTTTCTCCCGCAACTCGCGGAACGCCGAGCGGGCGGCGATCTCGAAAGCCAGCACCGAGGAGTCGACGTCGTGGTAGGCGCCGTCGACCAGGGTGGCCCGGAAGTCGATCACCGGGAAGCCGGCCAGGAGTCCGTTCTCCTTGGCGTTCTCGAGGCCCTTGCTGACGCCGGGGATGTATTCCTTCGGCACTGCGCCGCCGACGATCGCGCTTTCGAACTTGAAGCCCGAGCCCGCCTCGGTCGGTTCGAAGACGATCTTGATGCGCGCGAACTGGCCCGAGCCGCCGGTCTGCTTCTTGTGCGTGTAGTCGATCTCGGCGCGCTTGCCCAAGGTCTCGCGGTAGGCCACCTGCGGCGCGCCGATGTTGGCGTCGACCTTGTAGGTCCGGCGCAGGATGTCGACCTTGATGTCGAGGTGCAGCTCGCCCATGCCCTTCATGATCGTCTGCCCCGACTCCGGATCGGTGTAGACGCTGAACGACGGGTCCTCGGCCACCATCTTGCCGAGCGCGACGCCGAGCTTCTCCTGGTCGGCCTTCGACTTCGGCTCGATGGCCTGCTCGATCACCGGCTCCGGGAAGGTCATGCGCTCCAGGATCACCGGCGAGCGGCTCGGATCGCAGAGCGTATCGCCGGTCCGCGTATCCTTCAGACCCGCGAGGGCGAGGATGTCGCCAGCGTAAGCTTCCTTGATGTCTTCGCGGTTGTTGGAATGCATCAGGAGCATCCGCCCGACCCGCTCGCGCTTGTCGCGCGTCGAGTTGAGCAGCGCCATGCCGCTCTCCAGCTTTCCGGAATAGACGCGGCAGAAGGTGAGCGAGCCCACGAACGGGTCGTCCATGATCTTGAAGGCGAGCACCGAGAGCGGCTCGTCGTCGGAGGCCCTGCGCTCCACTTCGGCCTCGGTGCGGAAGTCGATGCCCTTGGTGGGCGGGATGTCCACGGGCGAGGGCAGGTAGTCGACCACCGCGTCGAGCAGCGGCTGGACGCCCTTGTTCTTGAACGCCGAGCCCGCCAGGATCGGATAGAAGGCGCCGGTCAGCACCGCCTTGCGGATGCAGGCCTTGACCACCTCCTCGGAGGGCTCTTCGCCGGACAGGTAGGCTTCCATCGCCTCGTCGTCGAGCTCGACGGAATTCTCGATCATGTAATGCCGCGCCGCCTCGGCCTTCTCGCGCAGGTCGGCCGGGATCTCCTCGTCGTGGTACTTCGCCCCGAGCCCTTCGGAATCCCAGATCACCGCCTTCATGCGGACCAGGTCGATGACGCCCCTCAGCGAGGCTTCCGAGCCGATCGGCAGCTGGATCGGCACGGCCTTGGCGCCCAGCCGGTCGCGGATGGATTCCACGCACTTGTCGAAGTCCGCGCCGATCTTGTCCATCTTGTTGACGAACACGATGCGCGGGACGTTGTAGCGGTCGGCCTGGCGCCAGACCGTCTCGGTCTGCGGCTCCACGCCCTGGTTGCCGTCGAGCACGGCCACGGCGCCGTCGAGCACGCGCAGCGAGCGCTCCACCTCGATGGTGAAGTCCACGTGGCCGGGGGTGTCGATGATGTTGAGGCGCTTGCCCTTCCAGTAGGCGGTCGTCGCGGCCGACGTGATGGTGATGCCGCGTTCCTGCTCCTGCTCCATCCAGTCCATGGTGGCCGCGCCGTCATGGACCTCGCCGATCTTGTGGCTCTTGCCCGTGTAATAGAGGATCCGCTCCGTGGTCGTCGTCTTGCCGGCGTCGATGTGCGCCATGATGCCGAAATTGCGGTAGTCATCGATCTTATTCGTGCGGGGCATAGCGGATGCTCTGCGAAAAAGCTGTTCGTGGGGGGCTGAACGAACGGCGCGGGCGGTTTAGCTCAAACCGCCCGCACCGGGAAGCAGCCTATGGGAGGGTTACCAGCGGTAGTGCGAGAAGGCCCGGTTGGCCTCGGCCATCTTGTGGGTGTCTTCGCGCTTCTTGACCGCCGCGCCGCGGTTGGCGGAGGCGTCGAGCAGCTCGCCGGCCAGCTTCTCGGTCATGGTGTTCTCGCCGCGCGAGCGGGCCGCGTTCACCAGCCAGCGGATGGCCAGCGCCCTGCGCCGCTCGGGACGGACCTCGACCGGCACCTGGTAGGTGGCCCCGCCGACCCGGCGCGAGCGCACCTCGATGGCCGGGGCGACATTGTCGAGCGCGGCGTGGAACGCCTCCAGCGGGCCCATGTCCTTGCGGCGGGCCTCCAGGATGTCGAAGGCGCCGTAGAGGATGTTCTCGGCGACGGCCTTTTTGCCCTCGTACATCACGTAATTCATGAACTTGGTGACGACGATGTCCCCGAATTTCGGGTCGGGAAGGACTTCGCGTTTCTCGGCGCGGCGGCGGCGGGACATGGGATATTCCTAACTCTGGATCCCGGCCTTCGCCGGGACGACGTTCGCTTCGCTCATCGTCACTTCGGCCGCTTGGCGCCGTAGAGCGAGCGGCGCTGCCGGCGGTCCTTCACCCCCTGGGTATCGAGGACACCGCGCAGGATGTGGTAGCGGACGCCCGGCAGGTCCTTCACCCGGCCTCCGCGGATCAGCACCACCGAGTGCTCCTGCAGATTGTGGCCTTCGCCGGGGATGTAGCACACCGCCTCGATGCCCGTCGTGAGCCGCACCTTGGCGACCTTGCGCAGCGCGGAGTTCGGCTTCTTCGGGGTCGTGGTGTAGACCCGGGTGCAGACGCCGCGGCGTTGTGGGCAGCCCTTCAGGGCCGGCACCTTGTTGCGCGACGGCTTGGGCGAGCGCGGCTTGCGGATGAGCTGGTTGACTGTCGGCATCTATTCTCGCTTGCGGGAGGCGTGTGCCGTTAGGCCGAAGCGCCTCAAGGGGTCCTTGACTGTCATGGTCTTCGAGGCCGCCCGGTGAACGCAAAAACTCGCCGGGACGCTTTGCTCGGCGTTCCGGCGGGAAGAGCTCATCGGGACGGGGAGATGCTCCCGGCCTCGAAAGAGCGCGCTACATAGTCGCGAAGCGGCCTTGCGTCAACGTCTGCTGGCGGGCGCCTTGGCCGCAATCTACGGTGCGGTTTCGGTCACGAAAAGGCCGCGCGAAGCAGCGTTGCTGGGCGTCGACTGCAACGGGGACGGGCCGCGGATGGATGGGCCGAAGCGCGGCCGCAGGATCGGAGCCCTGGCGCTATCGGCGGCGTTCCACCTCGTGCTGCTCGTGGCGGTGGCCCTGCACGCGCCGAGCCTGGTCATTCCGCCGGAGACCGGCGGCCCGCCCGAACCGATCATCCCGGTGCTGCTGATGCCCAAGACGCCGCCCGCGCCGGCCGGACGGCCGGCCCCGATCCGGCTGCACCGCAGGCCCCAGCCCTTCGCGCTTCCGCCGCCGATCGCCCCGCTGCCGGTCCCGCCCGCCGTTCAGCCGTCCCGCCCGGCGCCGCCCGGCCCGGTGGCGATCCATCCCGCCCCGCTGCCGGAGAGCCCCAAGACCGACCTGCGCGCCACCTTGCGGGCGAGCCCTGTGGGGTGCGCCAATCCGGACGCGGTCGGGCTCACCCGCGCCGAGCGCGAGGCTTGCTTCGAACAGCTGGGCGAGGGTGCGAAGACGGCCCCCTTCCAGGGACTGGGACTGGCCCGCGACAAGCAGGAGGCGTTCGACCGCGCCGCCGAGCACAAGGAAGCCTGCCGCGCCTACCGGGATTCCAGCGGCGGCGAGCAGCCGCGCCTTCGCGACGGGAGTTGCTAGCTAAGCCGCGGCGCGCCGGCGCAGCGAAACGGCCCGGGATCGCTCCCGGGCCGTTCGGTACGCGCACTGACTGGAATGCCTAGGACTCGACGTGCTCGGCCTCGGCCGCCTCGGCGATCGACTCCGGCAGAGGCTCCATCGGCGCCATCGCAGGCTCGCGGCTGGCGGCCAGCTGCTCGTCGCGCCGGGCGGCGATCCGCTGCAGGTTGCGCAGGTACGAGCCGGTGCCCGCCGGGATCAGGCGGCCCACGATCACGTTCTCCTTCAGCCCCTCGAGCGTATCGATCTTGCCCTGCACCGCCGCCTCGGTGAGCACCCGCGTCGTCTCCTGGAAGGAGGCGGCCGAGATGAAGCTGCGGGTCTGCAGCGACGCCTTGGTGATGCCCAGCAGCACCGGCTGGGTGAGCGCCGGCCGGCCGCCGCGGGCTTCCGCCTTGGCGTTCTCTTCCTCGACCTCCAGCTTGTCGAGGTGGTCGCCCTTGAGCAGGCCGGTGTCGCCGGGCTCGAGGATCTCGACCTTCTGCAGCATCTGACGGACGATGGTCTCGATGTGCTTGTCGTTGATCGGCACGCCTTGCAGCCGGTAGACCTCCTGGATCTCGTTCACCAGGAAGTCGGCCAGAGCCTCGATCCCCTGGATCCGCAGGATATCGTGCGGATCGGGATTGCCGTCGATCAGGTACTCGCCCTTGCGGATCACGTCGCCGTCGTGCACGGCGATGTGCTTGCCTTTCGGGATCAGGAACTCGACCGCCTCGCCGCCGTCCTCGGGCGTGATCTTGATGCGGCGCTTGTTCTTGTAGTCGCGCCCGAACTCCACCCGGCCGTCCATCTCGGCGATCACCGCGCAGTCCTTCGGACGACGGGCCTCGAACAGCTCCGCCACCCGCGGCAGGCCGCCGGTGATGTCGCGCGTCTTGGCGCTTTCCGTCGGGATCCGGGCCAGCACCTCGCCGGGCTTGGCCTCGTCGCCGTCACCCAGCGACAGGATGGCGCCGACCGGCAGCAGGTAGCGGGCCTCGCCGCCGTTGGAGATGCGCTTGTAGGCGCCCTCGGCGTCGAGCACCGCCATGGCCGGACGCAGGTCCGAGCCCTTGGTGGAGGCGCGCCAGTCGATGACCACCCGGTTGGAGATGCCGGTGGCCTCGTCGGCTTCCTCGCGGACCGAGACGTTCTCCACCAGGTCCTCGAAGCGCACCCGTCCGCCCACCTCGGTGATGATCGGGGTGGTGTAGGGGTCCCATTCGGCCAGCCGCTGGCCGCGCTTGACCTTGTCGCCGTCCTTGACCCGCAGCCGGGCGCCGTAGGGCACCTTGTAGGCCTCGCGGTCCTTGCCATCGACCTGGACGGTGAGCTGCAGGTTGCGGCTCATCGAGATCAGCGCGCCGTCCGCCGCCGTCACCGTGTTGCCGCCGCTGATCTTCGCGACCCCCTCGTTGGCGGACTCGTAGAACGACTGCTCGGCCACCTGGGCGGTGCCGCCGATGTGGAAGGTCCGCATGGTCAGCTGGGTGCCCGGCTCGCCGATCGACTGGGCGGCGATGACGCCGACCGCCTCGCCGATGTTCACCGGCGTGCCGCGCGCCAGGTCGCGGCCGTAGCAGGCGGCGCAGACGCCGTTCTTGGTCTCGCAGGTGAGCACCGAGCGGACTTTCACCGCCTGCACGCCCGCGGCCTCGATCGCCTCGATCATGTTCTCGTCGAGGTAGCTGTCGGCCGGCGCGACCACCTCTCCGGTGCCCGGGTCCTTGACGTCCTCGGCCGCGAACCGGCCCAGCACGCGCTGGCCGAGCGAAACCAGCACATCGCCGCCTTCGACGACGGCGCGCAGGGTGATGCCGCGCGTGGTGCCGCAGTCTTCCTCGTTGATGATGCAGTCCTGCGCCACGTCGACCAGCCGGCGGGTCAGGTAGCCCGAGTTCGCCGTCTTCAGCGCGGTGTCGGCCAGGCCCTTGCGGGCGCCGTGGGTGGAGTTGAAGTACTCCTGGACGGTCAGGCCTTCCTTGAAGTTCGAGATGATCGGCGTCTCGATGATCTCGCCGGACGGCTTGG
>Ga0308174_10001276_pt1 | contig 11590 bp, 8 predicted proteins | sample PhyPR2_FD_203894 | JGI IMG/M metagenome (GOLD analysis project Ga0308174, IMG submission 203894) | Soil microbial communities from UC Gill Tract Community Farm, Albany, California, United States - DLSLS.P.R2 | ecosystem: Environmental > Terrestrial > Soil > Agricultural land | place: USA...
CGAGCGAATTCGCCGCGCGGGCCGTGCGCTGGAGCCGCGCCCCGACGTGATGCTGGAAGCGGGCGATATCGTGCTCGTCGTCGGGCGGCGCGAGGTCATGGTCGGCGCGGCGGCGCAACTCGGCGAGGAAGTCGCGGATACGGACGGCATCTGCATCGTCATGCAACGGCGGCAGGCGGTGTTCGCCCGGCGCGGCATGAATCACACGACGATCGCGGCGGTGCGTGCGACGGTCGACCGCGACGTGCGCCACGGCGTCTATCTTCAGGACATTTCGCGCGCGGGCATGCCGCTGCCGGTGCTGCCCGAAACGCGGCTGGAACATGGCGACGTCGTCACGTTCTACGGGTCGCCGCACGATACGAAGCGCGCCGCCGATGCCGCAGGCTACGAGCTGCCGTATTCGAACAAAACCGACTTCATCTATATGGGCGTGGGCATCGTGATCGGGCTTCTGGTCGGGCTCGTCGTCGTGCGGGTGGGCGGCGTTCCGGTCACGCTGGGCTCGGGCGGCGGCTGCCTGCTCGCGGGCCTCGTCTTCGGCTGGATGCGCGGCAAGCATCCGATGTACGGCGTGATGCCGCCCGCCGCGTCGCAATTACTGAAGGACTTTGGGCTCGCCGCTTTCGTCGCGGTCGTCGGGCTCAATTCGGGCTTGCAGGCAGTCGTGACGGTCAAACAGAGCGGTCTCGCCATCTTTCTGCTCGGCGTGTTCGTGACGCTGTTTCCGCTGCTTCTGACGATGCTCTTCGGGCGCTACGTCCTGCGCTACGACAACGCCGCCGTGTTCGCCGGTGCGCTGTCCGGCTCGCGCAGCGCGAACCCCGCGTTCGGCGGCGTGCTCGACAAGGCCGAAAGCCCGGTGCCGACAGCGGCGTTCGCCGTGACCTATGCGCTTGCGAACGTGTTGCTGACGCTGCTCGGGCCGCTGATCGTCGGCCTCGTCTGAGCGGGCGGCAGGCAAGCCGTGGATTGCGCGTTGCGCCATAATCGGCGGGCGAACAAGGAGGCTTTTCATGGCGAATACCTTACTCACCGTCACGCTGCCGGACGGCGAAGCAGTTCCGAAACTCGGTCAGGGCACCTGGGAAATGGGCGAGCGCCCGAACGCGCGCAAGTCGGAGATTGCCGCGCTGCGCCTGGGCGTCGAACTCGGGATGACGCTCATTGATACCGCCGAGATGTACGGCGACGGCGAAAGCGAAAAGCTGGTCGCGGAAGCGTTATCGGACAGGCGCGACGATGTTTTCATCGTCAGCAAGGTGTATCCCCATAACGGTTCCGAGCGCGGCGTGCAGGCCGCATGCGAGCGGAGCCTGAAGCGGCTGAAAACCGATCGCATCGACCTCTATTTGCTGCATTGGCGCGGTGGCGAAGACTTGCAGGGCGTGGTGGCGGGCTTCGGGAAGCTCAAGCGCGACGGCAAGATTCGTCACTGGGGCGTGAGCAATTTCGACACCGACGACATGGAAGAACTGTTTTCGCTCGACGGCGGCGACGCCTGCGCGACCGATCAGATTCTCTATAACGTCGCGCGGCGCGGCGCGGAGTTCGACCTGCTGCCGTGGCTGCGCGAACGCCGCTTGCCCGCGATGGCGTACAGCCCGGTGGATCATGCGCGTCTGCCGCGCGGCGGCGCACTGGAAGAGATCGCGGCGGCGCGCGGCGTGTCCGCGTTTCAGGTGGCGCTCGCGTGGGTGTTGCAGCAGCCCGACGTGTTCGCCATTCCGAAGGCGGCGGATGTCGCGCATGTGCGCGAGAACCGCGCGGCGCTCGATATCCGCCTGTCGGCCGAAGAACTCGCGGATATCGACCGGCAGTTCAGGCCGCCTGCAACGAAGCGCGGCCTCGAAATGCTGTGAGCTCGATGCGGCCCGGAATTACGAGCACGCGTGATGCGCGTGGACCGAGCCCAGCACGGCGACTTCGGCCGGCGTGCGCTTCAGATCGTCTTCGCTGACCTGTTTGGCGTCGGTGAGAAAGTCGTCGACGAGGGACGAGACCTTCGTGTCGGTCAGACACAACGAGACACGCTTCGTCTCGTTGTTCGCCAGCGAAGCGCGCTGCGACAGGAACAGCACGCCGTATTGATAGCCGCGCACGATGCCCCGGACCGCGCCGACGCATTGCCCTTGCGCGGCGTTGTCGCTTTTCTGGCCGCACTGCTGCGCGAGCGACCAGGCGGAGAAGCTCGGATCGGATGCGCCGGGCGTCGGGCCCGACTGCGCGTGAGCGGTGATGGCGGTGCAAAGCGCGAAAGAAGCGGCAAGCGAGAGAGCGCGTTTCATCGTCGAATTCCTCTTGTTTTATGAATGGTGAACCGGTGAGAGACGAACCGCGCGCTTTGGTTCCGGCGCGCGCCCGCTTTCACGTCACCTTTTCATGCGACTGCAGCGCTCGCAATTCGTCGACGGGAATGTGGCAATGGATCGCGTGGCCGTTGCCGGCATCGCGCGCGGGCGGCGTCTGCCGTTCGCAGATCTCGCCTATCTTGCGCGGGCAACGCGTATGAAACACGCACCCCGAAGGCGGGTTCGCCGCGCTCGGCAATTCGCCCGACAGACGGATGCGTTCGCCGTGCGCGTGCGCTTCATCGAGCGACGGCGCCGACGACAGCAACGCTTCGGTGTACGGATGCTGCGGGCCATTGAAGACATCGGCGGCGCGGCCGATTTCCATGATCCGCCCGAGATACAGCACCGCGATACGGTCCGACAGATACCGCACGACGTGCAGATCGTGCGAGATGAACACGTAGCTCACGCGCCGCTCGCGCTGCAGATCGGCGAGCAGATTGAGGATGGCGGCCTGCACGGAGACATCGAGCGCGGACGTCGGCTCGTCGCAAACGACGACGCGCGGATCGCCCGCAAATGCCCGCGCTATCGCGACGCGCTGCTTGAGCCCGCCCGACAACTGCCGCGTGCGCGAGCCGAGATAGCGCTCCGGCAGGCGCACGGCTTTGGTCAGCGCGTGCAGGCGTTGCTCCTTCGCTTCGCCACGCAGCGCGCCGAGCTTCGACAGCGAGCGCGCGATCAGCCTTCGCACCGAATGCGCGCGATTGAGCGCCGAATCCGGATTCTGAAAGACGATCTGCAGCGATTTGACCTGCTCGCCGCTGCGCCGCGTGACGCGCTCGGGCAGGTGCTGGCCGTCGAGTTCGAGCGTCGCGCCTTCGTCGGGGGAGACGAGCCCGAGGAGCAGCTTCGCGAGCGTCGTCTTGCCGCTGCCCGATTCGCCGACCAGTCCGAGCGTTTCGCCCTGCACGAGATCGAGGGAAACATCGTGGACGGCGCGAACGTCTTCGTCGCCGACGCGGAAGGTCTTCGACAGATTGCGCGCCGACAGCGCGAGCGGTGCATCGCTGCCGGTCGCGAGCGGCACGGGCGCTTCGTCGGTGGAACGCGGCAAGGTTTCGGCGCGCTCGTGGTAATGACAGCGCGCCATCTGACCGCCATGCAGCGACGCCACGCGATACGGCGGCGGCGCGTCCTTCACGCAACGCTCGTCGGCCAGCTTGCAGCGCGGCGCGAAGATGCAGCCCTGCGTCACGGCACCGGGCGCGGGCAGTGAGCCGGGAATCGTATCGAGACGGCCGCTTTCCTTGCTGCGTCCGCTCGTCGGCAGGCAGCGCAGCAGGCCCACGGTGTACGGATGCCGCGGTTTCGCGAACACGTCGGCGGTTGCGCCTTCTTCGACGAGCCGGCCCGCGTACAACACGCCGACGCGGTCGCACATGCGCCCGATCACCGCAAGGTTATGGCTGATGAAGAGCACCGCCGTGCCCAGTTCCGCGCGCAATTGCGCGATGAGATCGAGCACTTCCGCTTCGACGGTGGCGTCGAGCCCGGTGGTCGGTTCATCGAGAATCAGCAGATCCGGATTGCACGCGAGCGCCATTGCGATAATGACGCGCTGCTGCATGCCGCCCGACAACTGATGCGGATAACTCTCCATCACGCGCTCCGGCGACGCGATGCGCACGCGGCGCAGCATGTCGGCGGTGCGGGAGAGGGCGTCGCTGGCGGATGCGCCCGCCGCTTCGAACGCTTCGGACACCTGCCGGGCGATGGTCAGCGATGGATTGAGCGCGCGGCCGGGGTCCTGATAAACCATCGATACGGCGTTGGCCCGCAACTCGCGGAGTTCATCGGCGGCAAGCGCGGCGACGTCGCGGCCGCCTATGGAAATGCGGCCTGCCTTGACGCGCCCGTTGCGCGGCAGGTAGCGCAGCATCGCGAGCGCGGCCGTCGATTTCCCGCAGCCGGATTCGCCGACGAGCCCATACGCTTCGCCGCGTCCGACGCGCAGCGTCACGTCCTGAAGCACGTCGCGCTCATGCCAGCGCGAGCGATACGCGACGGTGAGGCCGACGACCGACAGCGCGTCGGCCGCGCCGCCCTTGGCCGCGCCGAACGCGGGAAAAGCGGATGGCGGCGGTCCGTTCATCGGTCGAGCACTCCTTGCACGGCATCCGCGACGAGATTGACCGCGACGACGAGCGTGGCGATTGCGGCGGCGTCGAACACGACGGTCCACCAGGCGCCGCCCGCCATCAGCGTGTAGCTTTCGGAAAGCGCGAGGCCCCAGTCGGCGGAAGGCGGCTGAATGCCGAAGCCGAGAAACGAGAGCGTCGCGACCGCGAAGATGGCGTAGCCGAGCCGGACGGTTGCCTCGACGATGATCGGCGGCAGCACGTTCGGCAAGATCTCCGCGAACATGATGTACACCGCGTTTTCGCCGCGCAGTTGCGCCGCGAGCACGTAGTCGAGATGGCGTTCGCCGAGCACGGCGGCGCGCACGGTGCGCGCGGTGATCGGCGCGAACGTGAGGCCGATCACGAGTATCACGGTCGTGTTGCTCGCGCCGACCGCCGCGAGCGCGAGCAGTGCGACGATCACGAGCGGCAGTGCGAGCAGCGCGTCGATGACGCGGCCGATGACGGCATCGACCCAGCCGTCGAAATAGCCGACGAGGAGCCCGATGGCCGTGCCCGCGGCCGTGCCGATCAGCGTCGCGAGCGGCGCGATGGTGAGAATGTCGCGCGAGCCGACGATCACGCGCGCGAACACGTCGCGGCCGAGCTGATCGGTGCCGAACCAGTGATCGGCGGAAGGCGGGCTGAGCGAGTTGAGCGGATCGGAGGCGTAGGGATCTTGCGGCACGATCCAATGCCCGAAGAGCGCGCACGCCACCCAGAAGAGCAGAATCAGCACGCCGATATCGAAGGTGCCGGAACGCAGCAGCGCGCCGAGCGCGTCGAAACGTCGCCGCGGGGCGGGGGACGCGGTGGCCGTGCTCATCGCGCGCCTCCCGTGCGAAGGCGCGGATTGAGCACGACGTATAGCGCATCGGCAATCAGGTTCGCCGCCGTATAGATCACGCCGATGGTCAGCACGCCGGCTTCGAGCATCGGAAAGTCCTTGGCCTTGGCCGCGTTGTAGATCAGCGAGCCGATGCCCTGATAGTGAAAGAGTGTCTCGACGACCACGAGCCCGCCGATCATGTAGCCGAGCTGCGTCGCGGCGACGGTCACGGTCGGCAGCAGCGCGTTACGCAGCACGTGCCGCAAGATCACGACGCGGCGCGGCAGCCCCTTCAATATTGCGGTGCGCGTGTAGTCGGCGTCGAGCGCCTCGACGGTGCCCGCGCGCGCCATCCGCGCGATATAGCCGAAGAACACGAAGACGAGCGGCAGAACCGGGAGAATCAGATGCTTCAATTGCACGAGCAGGCTCGCGTCGGCGGGCGCGCCCGCTTCGATCGGCAGCCATTGCAGCCAGATGCCGAAGATCAGAATCAGCACGATGGACGACACGAATTCCGGCACGACCGTCGCCGTCAGTCCGCCGATGCTGATGATGCGGTCGATGGCGCGCCCCGCGTGCAGCGCCGCATACACGCCGCCCGCGATCCCGAGCGGCACGACCACGACGAACGCGAGCGCCCCGAGTTTCGCCGAGTTCCATAGCGCGCCGCCGATAAACGGCGCGACCGGCGCGCGAAACGCGTAGGACTCGCCCATGTCGCCGCGCAGAAAATGCGTGATCCACGCGCTGTATTGCGTGAGAAGCGGCCGGTCGACGCCCAGTTGATGATTGAGCGCAGCGACGGCGCGCGCATCGGCGAGCGGTCCGAGAATCGCGCGGCCGACATCGCCGGGCAGCAACTGGCCGCCCGCGAAGACGATCATCGATAAAAGCCACAGCGTGACGAGCGCCAGCAGCACGCGCACGCCGACAAAGCGCACGATGCGCCGCGCCTTTGCGAAGCCGTTGCGTTTGCCGGCGACGGGCGCCGTTGGCGATATCGTGCTCAAGCGGCCACCGTCGCGCGGTCGAACCACATCTGCGAGATCGCGTTGAAGCGCACGCCGGAGACGTTCGCGCGGGTGACGATCAACTGGTCGTAGAAGTACGGGATGACGACCGGCGTTTCATCGAGCAGAAGCCGCTGGATGTCACCGGAGACTTTCTTCTGCGAAGCCACGTCGAGCGCCGCGACGAACTGCGCAACGAGCTTGTCGTACGCCGGGTTCCTGAAGTGCGCCGCGTTCCATGTGCCGCCGCTCGTGAGCGGCGCGTTGAGGAAAACGTTCGGCACGCCGCGATGCCCGTAATCCGTGATGCCCAGCGGCGAATCCAGCCAGTCCGACTTGCCGAACGTGCCCGCGCCGTAATAGAGATCCTGGCTCTCCACCTTCAGCGTGATGCGGATGCCGACCGCCTTCGCCGCGTTCTGCACGACGACCGCGAGATCGGGAATCTCCATGTACTTCTCGGTCGTGAGCGTGATGTCGAAGCCGCTTCCGACGCCCGCTTCGCTCATCAACTGCTTCGCTTTTGCAATGTCGAAGCGCCGCTGCGGCACGCTGAGGTCGCTCGATGGAAACACCGGCGCGAACGGGCTGTCGTTGCCGACGACCGCGCGGCCGCGAAACAGCCCCTTCACGATGACTTCGCGATTGATCGCGAGCGCGAGCGCCTGACGCACGCGCTTGTCCTTGAACGCGCCCATGTCGCAGCGCATGTGAATCTGCCGGTGCGAACTCGACTTTGCGCCGAGCACCTTGAACTGCGGGTTCGTCAGCATCGAGACGCCGCCCTGCACCGTGAAATCGCCCATTACGTCGGCCTGGCGGCCCTGCATCGCGAGGAGTTGCGCCTGCTGGTCGGCGTAGAACGAAAAGTTGACGCGGTCGGGCAGCGCCTTGTCGCCCCAGTAGTCGGGATTGCGCACGAACGACGCACCGACCTTCGGCGTGTACTTTTCGAGCTTCAGCGCGCCCGTGCCCATGAACGACTTCTCGTAGGAGCCGGTGAAGTTCGCCGGCAGGATCACGGCGTTGTAGTTGTCCGACGAGACGTAGTACGGGAAATTGCCGTTCGGCGCGTCGAGATGAAACTCGACGGTGTGATCGTCGACGGCTTTCGCCGAATTCTTCGACAGCACGCCCTTGAGCACCGACAGCGCCGCCGAGCCCGCGCCTGGGTCCGCGAGGCGGTTGAAGGTGGCGGCGACGTCCTTCGCGGTCATCGTCTGGCCGTCGTGGAACTTGACGTTCGGGCGCAGTTTGAAGGTCCAGACATCGCCCGTTGCATTCGACGACCATGACAGCGCGAGCACCGGGCGCAGCGTGAGCGTTTCGCTATCGTCGTCGATCAGGAATTCGCCGGTCTGATTGATGAGCGCGAGACCCGAGGCGTCCGTGACCGTGAGCGGATCGACCGCGCCCGCGGGCGTCAGATGCGCGACGCGGATCGTGCCGCCCGGTTTCCCCGTGCCCTGGGCGCGAGCGGCCGGCATGCCGAACAGCCCGCCCGCCGACAGCGCAATGCCGAGCACGCTCGCGTGCCGCAGCAATTCGCGGCGCGTGAGCCGGCCGGCCCTGAATTCGTCGATCGCGTAATTGCCCAGCTCGCCTGCGTGCGCGCGCGCGAGTTCGAGGGGATGCGCGTCGGTCGAAGATTTCTTCATCGGTGATCGTTCCGTGTGCTGTGTTGTAGTTGTGCGGCGCGGTGTCAGTGATCGTGCGGATGCTTGTGAATGGGATCGACCCAGAACACTTCCTCGGGCGTTTCGACCGCAGCGATATTCAGATTCACGACGACCGCTTCGTTGTCGCTGCGCACGAGCACGCATTCGAGCGGCGCGTCGGTGCTCGCGTTGATTTCCTGATGCGGCACGTAGGGCGGCACGAAGATGAAATCGCCCGGTCCGGCTTCGGCGGTGAATTCGAGGTGCTCGCCCCAGCGCATGCGCGCCTGTCCGCGCACGATGTAGATCACGCTCTCCAGCGCGCCGTGATGGTGCGCGCCGGTCTTCGCGTTCGGATGGATCGTCACCGTGCCCGCCCAGATTTTCTGCGCGCCGACGCGCGCCGCGTTGATCGCCGCCGCGCGGTTCATGCCCGGCGTCTGCGGGGTGTTGGTGTCGAGCTGATCGCCCTTGATGACCTTGACGCCGTTTTCGCGCCAATCGATGGGATGTGCGTCGCTCATGATGGCTCTGGTCTGCGGATAAAAAAAGTCCGTTGCCGCCACCAACACGGAGCGAGCAACGGATTTCCGATATTACACGGGTATTTGGCAACGTCCAGCCGCGATCATTTCCCTTTCGAGTTGATGATTGCCTCGGACACGTTGTTCGGCGTTTCGGCGTAGTGCTTGAACTCCATCGTGTAGGTCGCACGGCCCTGCGTCAGCGACCGAAGCGACGTCGAGTAGCCGAACATCTCGGCAAGCGGCACTTCCGCGCGCACGATCTTGCCGCCGCCGCCCGCAATGTCCTCCATTCCCTGCACGATGCCGCGCCGGCTCGACAAGTCGCCCATCACGTTGCCCATGAATTCCTCGGGCGTTTCCACTTCGACGGCCATCGTGGGTTCGAGCAGCACCGGCTTCGCGCGGCGCATCGCTTCCTTGAAGGCGATCGAGCCGGCCATGCGGAACGCGTTTTCGTTCGAGTCGACATCGTGATACGAGCCGAAGGTCAGCGTCACTTTCGTATCGACGACGGGATAGCCCGCCAGCACGCCTGCCTTGAGCGTTTCCTGAATGCCCTTGTCGACCGCCGGAATGTACTCGCGCGGAATCACGCCGCCCTTGATGGCGTCGACGAATTCGTAGCCTTTGCCAGGGTCCGGTTCCAGCGTGATGACCGCGTGGCCGTACTGACCGCGCCCGCCCGACTGCTTGACGAACTTGCCCTCGACGTCCGTCACCTTGTTGCGCACCGTCTCGCGATACGCGACCTGCGGCTTGCCGACGGTCGCTTCCACGCCGAATTCGCGACGCATCCGGTCAACCAGAATTTCGAGGTGCAGCTCGCCCATGCCCGAGATGATCGTCTGGCCGGACTCCTCGTCGGACGTCACGCGGAACGACGGATCTTCCTGCGCCAGACGATTGAGCGCGATGCCCATCTTCTCCTGATCGGCCTTCGTCTTAGGCTCGACGGCCTGCGAAATGACGGGCTCGGGGAAGATCATGCGTTCGAGGATGATGACCTTGGCGGGATCGCAGAGCGTGTCGCCGGTCGTCGCTTCCTTCAGGCCGACGGCCGCCGCGATGTCGCCGGCCCGCACTTCCTTGATTTCCTTGCGCTCGTTCGCGTGCATCTGCAGGATGCGCCCGAGCCGTTCCTTCTTTTCCTTCACCGGGTTGTAGACCGTATCGCCCGAATTCACGACGCCCGAATACACGCGGAAGAAGATCAACTGGCCGACGAACGGATCGGTCATGATCTTGAATGCGAGCGCGGAGAACGGTTCGTCGTCGCTCGGATGGCGTTCGGCTTGCTCGTCGTCCTCGGTGTGGCCGAGAATGGCCGGCACGTCCACCGGAGACGGCAGATAGTCGATCACGGCGTCGAGCATCGCCTGCACGCCCTTGTTCTTGAACGCGCTGCCGCAGAGCATCGGCACGATTTCATTGGCGATGGTGCGCTTGCGCAGCGCCGCCTTGATCTCTTCCTCGGTCAGGCTTTCGTGATCTTCGAGATACTTTTCGAGCAGCTCTTCGCTCGATTCCGCGGCGGCCTCGACCATCTTGCTGCGCCATTCGTGGGCGAGGTCCTTCAGATTGTCGGGAATCTCCTCGTAGTTGAACTTGATGCCCTGGCTTTCGTCGTCCCAGACGATCGCCTTCATCTTCACGAGGTCGACGACGCCCTGAAAGTGTTCTTCCGCGCCGATCGGAATCTGGATCGGCACCGCGACGCCCTTGAGCCGCTCGCCGATCTGCCGCTGCACGCGGAAAAAGTCCGCGCCCACGCGATCCATCTTGTTGACGAACGCAATGCGCGGCACCTTGTACTTGTTCGCCTGACGCCACACGGTTTCCGACTGCGGCTGCACGCCGCCGACGGAGTCGTACACCATGCACGCGCCGTCGAGCACGCGCATGGAGCGCTCCACTTCGATGGTGAAATCGACGTGTCCCGGTGTATCGATGATATTGATCCGGTGCTCCGGATAATTCCCCGCCATGCCTTTCCAGAAGGCAGTGGTCGCGGCGGAGGTGATCGTGATGCCGCGCTCCTGCTCCTGCTCCATCCAGTCCATCGTCGCCGCGCCGTCGTGAACCTCGCCGATCTTATGGGTCACGCCGGTGTAGAAAAGGATGCGCTCGGTAGTCGTAGTTTTGCCGGCATCGATGTGAGCGCTGATACCAATATTTCGATAGCGCTCGATGGGAGTCTTGCGGGGCACGTGAACCTCCTGTGGGAAATGTCGACCGCAATCAGGGCTTCAGCCCTTACTGCGGTCACATGCAGAGCTGTCGACCGGAGCAGGGATTAGCCACTTACCCCGGTTTGGGCGATCTTTTTAGGATAGCGCGTAGACACGCTTCTTGCAGGAATCTTGCCAGCCCGGCGGAAGGCATGCGAAATCGGTTCTTGCGGCGGATAACGCGGCCGTTTGGCGAAAAAAAAGGCGCGTCATGCGACACGCCATTTTTCCGATTCCCGCGCAAGACACTCACTGCGCGTTCGGCAATCCCCGAAGTTTCATGCCCGGCTTGATGCCCTTCGCCGTGAACCAGCCCTTGCTCATTTCCAGCGCATACGTGCCGTTATTGCGCGGGCAATGGTTATTGGTCGTTTCGGCATCCATCTCGTCGATGTCGGTGATCGTGCCGTCCGCGCGAATGAACGCGATCGACAGCGGGATCAGCGTGTTCTTCATCCAGAAGCAATGGACGGCGTTCTCGTTGAACACGAAGAGCATGCCTTCGTTCGCGCCCAGTTGCGTGCGATACATGAGTCCCTGCTCGCGGTCGGCGTCGCTGGCGGCCACGGCGGCATCGATGACGAACATGCCGGCGGTGAGCTTCGCGCGCGGAAATTCCGACGGCTGCTTCGCGCCCGGCGGCATGGTCTGCGCGTGCGCGAGCGAAAGCGTGGCGAGCGGCAGCAGCATCGCGATGACGCATGCGCGCAGCGATCCGGCGACACGCGTAATCAGGCGCGCGAGAGAAACGGATTCAGCCGGGAGAAATGAACTACGGGAACCACGGGAAACACGCGAACTAGACGAGGTACGCGAAGTGCGCAGAGAAAGCCACAGCGAATTCACACGATGCTCCTT
>Ga0308174_10001277_pt1 | contig 11589 bp, 10 predicted proteins | sample PhyPR2_FD_203894 | JGI IMG/M metagenome (GOLD analysis project Ga0308174, IMG submission 203894) | Soil microbial communities from UC Gill Tract Community Farm, Albany, California, United States - DLSLS.P.R2 | ecosystem: Environmental > Terrestrial > Soil > Agricultural land | place: USA...
TCAGCATGGACCCTCGTTGCCGCGCCACCGCTGCTGAGCTGGCCGCCCAATTTCGCTGGGCGCAGCGCGCCTTTGAAGAGATGATTGTGGCGCGAAAGTCTGTCGCCGAAGTGAAAGGGCTGCAGGCTCAGTTGGAAAGCGCAAAAGCGCAGATCGCACCGGATCAGGCTTCAACCCTCAACCAAATCAAAGCTGCCGCCGAAAAGGCAGACCAGATCCTCAGCGGTGCCGAAACCACAGCGGATCAGGGGCTGCAATCGGCCAGCCGGGGCCTCACGGTTGCTCTCAGTTCGCTCGAAAGCGCCGACCGGAATCCGCCGTCCCAGGTCATCGCTCTGTATCTGCAGTCATCACGTACGCTGAAGGCACGCCTGGCGGACTGGGCCGCTTTCAAAAGGTCGGCTCTGGCCAACCTGAATCAGCAGCTCCGCTCGGACGGTCTTCCTGCGATCGAAATCTCTCGTATCGAAGAGCAGGCCGAGCAAAGCCTGTCGAAGTAGTGAACGCTAATCGCCGAACGCGGATTGCTGAACGCCTTTGGATCTGACGAAAGGAGAGCCTATCTATGTCGCGAAAAAGGATTTCTAGCGGTGTGGTACACGAACTGCCCGCAGATTTAAAAAAAGCACTTGCATCCGATCCGCAAGTGCTAGCCGCATGGGAGGATATTACACCGCTCGCACGCAACGAGTGGATATGTTGGATCGAGTCAGCCAAAAAAGCAGAAACTAGAAGCCACCGGATCGAGTGGGGCTGTTCAAGTCTTAAGGAAGGGAAACGACGCCCCTGTTGTTGGCCAGGATGCGCCCACCGTTAATTCCAAGAAGGTCGAAGTGGAGATTGCGACGGCGCACTGGCTGGGACGTTCGAAACTGAACAGGAGGGGCGCCGGAAAAGTGTCAGAATCAGCCGGAGCACGAAACGAACCCGGCATCCTGATGATCCTTATGGCTGAGAGTTAAGCTTTGCCATATGCCGTCCGACGATAATCACGACATCGTCTACGAAGCTCATGGAACAGAAATTAAGACCAACGCGGGCGGCGGACGGCGTTATCGCAAGCACTTCAAACATTTCCGATGGCGCGATATTCAATCGTTACTAGGCGAGAGCTTCGGAAATTGGAACCGGCACAACGATACGCGCTTGGGCGCTTCGCTGGCATTCTATAGCCTGCTTTCACTCGCGCCTTTGGTGCTGCTGCTGGTGAGCATTGCGGGGCTGGTGTTTGGGCATCGAGCTGCCGCGAGCGCAATTGTCCGAGATGCCCGGGCGACGATCGGACCAGCGGGTGCGGACATTATCAAACAATTTCTTCTCGGCTCGCATAAGGCATCTCATGGGATTCTGGCCGGCGTTGCCGGCGCGATCACTCTTCTGTTTAGCGCCTCGGGCGTGCTGATCGAGTTGCACGACACGCTCAACACGGTCTGGGAGATCCCTGGGCCAAACATCAACGGCTTGCATTATTTTGTCGTCTATATCAAACAACGGCTCTTTTCTTTCGCCATGGTCCTTGCGATCGGATTTCTGCTCATCGTCTCGCTGGCACTTACGGCATTTATCGCTTCCCTCGGAGCCTTTTCGGTATTGCATTTTCCCGGTGAGGAAGCGCTATTGCATATCGGCAACTCGGTGCTCTCGTTTGTTGTAATTTCCAGCGTATTCGCGGCCATCTATAAGATCGTGCCTGATGTTCATCTCCAGTGGCGCGACGTCATCCTGGGTGGCGTCGTTACTTCACTGCTTTTTACGCTCGGCAAGCTGATCCTGGGAATCTATTTAGGGCGGGCAAGCTATAGCTCTATGTATGGAGCGGCAGCGTCAATCGTGGTGGCCATCGCGTGGGTTTATTATTCGGGGCAAATCTTTTTCCTGGGCGCCGAGTTCACTCGCAGCTTCGCGCGGCGATACGGTTCGCAGCCCAAGCAGCATCCGAAGGAAATGGTAAAGCTCCACAGCGATACCGCTCCCGAGATAGAGCCGCAGATCATCACGCCTCCAGAAGGGCGCGGATGAGCCGCAGTTAGATGAGGGAATATGACGGCTGCGTGCGAGCGATCCAAGACATTCTGCGGACCGCGTAAAAGGAGGATGGCATCTTGGTTGAGTTTTTGAGGAGACTGCGTTATCTCCTGCAGCGGCTGCTATGGGCAAAGATTGTCATTATGGAAGGCATGCGTACTGTCTTCGAGGCGGCGGGTGGCAACGAGGGCCTGCACCGTCTTGCCGATGCCTGGCATCGTCGAGTTATGGCCGACGAGGTAGTCAGCCATGCGTTTAGTCACGGTTTTCATCCTCAGCATATCGAGCGGCTTGCCGCTTATTGGGCCGAGGCGCTCGGCGGACCAACCACGTATTCCGATTACTATGGAGACGAAACCAGAGTGATTAGGATGCACAGCGGAAACGGGGAGCACGATGAAATGGATCGCCGCGCGATCGCTTGTTTCGACCAGGCTCTGGCTGATACCGGACTAGCCGAGGATGGTGCGCTGCGACAAGTGCTGCACGATTACTTCGCTTGGGCGACTACAACAACGATGTCCCGCTATCACGAGTCCGCTGATGATGTGCCTAGCGGCTTAAAAATCCCACACTGGTCATGGGGTGGACTTCAGGAGTAAGACTCGCATCGTTGACCTGCGCCGGACCGGCATTCCCTCTCCATTCGAAACTTATTCGGCGGATTTAATATAGTCACCATCGTGGTGAACCGCGGGTAAGTCCTCACCAAGCGCGTGTCCACATCGCGTCATGCTTCGGCCTTGCAAAAAGGGTTCGTTTTTAGACTCGACGCCACCTTGTAGATTGGACACATGGCGCTCAAACGGATGGACAACGTAGGAATCGTCGTCGATGACCTCGGAGAGACGATTGATTTCTTTCGCGAGCTCGGCCTCGAGCTCGAAGGGCGCGCCATGATCGAAGGAGAATGGGCCGGACGTGTCACTGGACTGGGCGATCAGCGCGTCGAGATTGCCATGATGTGTACGCCGGACGGTCACGGCCGGATCGAGCTCTCCCGCTTCCTCAAGCCGCCTGCCGTCGCGGATCATCGCAACGCTCCGGTGAACGCTCTAGGCTACCTCCGCGTCATGTTCGCCGTGGACGACATCGACGAAACTCTTGAAAGGCTCCGCAAGCGCGGCGCGCAGCTCGCAGGCGAAATAGTCCAGTATAAAGACGCGTATCGGCTCTGCTATATCCGCGGGCCTGAAGGGCTTCTCATCGGACTCGCCCAAGAACTCAGCTGAGCGCAATACGAAGACAATGACGAACAGCCACCAGTACCCGAACTGTTTGACAAACACGTGATTGTCGATTAAACTATAGAGAGCCCGAGCATTCCAGCTCGCCCTTTCGGAGCATCTGAGCTAAGCAGATATTCTGGACCAGTCTCCTTAGCAGCACTCAAGTTGCACACCGCTCGATCCGTTGCCCAACTGCTCAGGGCAGACTCGGCGCGACTACTTCTATGGTGCGAGAAGGACGGAGGAAAGTCAGCATGCGTTTTTTGTATCAGGGCTTCACGCATAAAGACGGGGCCCGATCATTCATTTTTCAAGGTATAAGTGAGCAGAAAGTCGAAACCATTTTCTCCATTCGCGTGAATCTTCTCTTGTTTGCGCGTAATAAGATGGCCATACAGGACGGGCCTGGGTTCTGTCTGAATCTACTTACAAGTGCCTGCGCATCCACGCCGGACGCCTTAGAAAAGCTTCAGCAATACCAGGTGCTAGAAGCAGATCTACTTCCTATCTTGGCGGACCGCGAGAAACGTGCACTGCTGAAGGCAGGCAAAGGTTCTTCGCATCGGTTCGTTCGGAAGCCCTCGCCTGGTTCGCAATTCCGGTCCCCAAGCCGGACCGTCATATAGGATGCCGCTGTGGGCTCGCAACCCACCAAAACCCCGCCTGAAATGCCGTTTTACGAGCGCGGCCAAAAGTGGTTAGCGGCCAGCGCGCCAAACCACACTGCAACCAGTCCCAAACCGACGCTCAACGCGAGATAAAAGATCGCGACAATACTCGCACCCTCTCGCATCCCGAAGAATGCTTCCCACTCGAAGCTCGAGAACGTAGTGTATCCGCCCAAGATTCCGGTTACCAGAAACACCCGCCAACTTGGATCAATTGATGGGCGATTCAGGAATAGCATCATCAGCACACCAATCAGGAACGATCCGGTTACATTGATCAGGAATGTGCCAAGCGGAAAAATAGTCGAGTACGCCCTTGCAACCAGGGTGCCGAGGATAAAGCGCGAGACCGCGCCGAGAGAGCCCCCAAGCATCACCAGAAAATACTTGTTCATTTCGTTCGAAAATACACTGGAGCCAGCCTCCGGGATCAACCGGCGGCCTGCCGGCTGATCGCTATTTCCCTACGCTCGACTCCGCCATGTTCAGGAACACGTTCCGCAGGCCGTCGGTACCGCCGTCCGCTCGCTGGATTAGCAAAATCGAAATCAGATCGCTCTGCGGGTCGATCCAACCTTGGGTGCCGAATGCGCCGCTATGCCCGTAAGTTCCTTTCATGTGGCCGGTCAGTTCACCGAACGGACTTGTTACTACTTCCCACGCAAGCCCATAATCGGAGCCGCGCATCCAGCCTACTGGTTGAATACCGGTCGTGTGCGCTTCAGTCATGAGGTGGACTGAGAACGGCGACAGATAACGGCGGCCCTCGTATACACCGTCGCTCAGCATCATACGGTAGAGATGTAGCAGGTCTTCGGCAGTCGAATACAGGCCCCAGGCTGGGGCGGGGAACACGGCTCCTTTTCGGTACTTTGCAGGATCGCCTCCGAGGATCGTCGCGGGCGCGCGCACTAGTTTGCCATCTTTCCGCACGTACACCATCGCAATGCGCGAAACCTTGTCTGCGGGCGGGTAGAAAAACGAATCCTTCATGCCGAGCGGATGCAGAAGGCGATTCGTGATAAAGTCTTCGTACTTCTGGCCGGAGCACACCTCGATCAGGCGTCCGAGTATTTCGATTCCGGGGCTGCTGTAGCTCCACTGCGTTCCGGGCTGAAATAGCAGTGGCTCCTTTGCTATCCCGCGCACTACTTCATCTAAAGGCACGTTCATCAACTGCGGATAGTCGTGGATTGTGGCGGGCGCGGAATCTGTAATGCCCCCTGTATGCGTGAGTAGATCGCGAATCGTGACGGGGTGATCCGGTACGCCCAGGCGTGCCGCATCCGGGCCGACATTCGTCCTGACCCGCTGGCCGCGAAATTCCGGCAGATACTGCTCGACGGGATCGCGCAACGCGAGCTTTCCTTCTTCGGCCAGCATCATGATGCCGATCCCGGTAACTGGCTTCGTCATCGACATGATCTGGAAAATCGTGTCCTTCTGCATGGTCCGGCCGGCCTCAATATCCGCCATGCCCAAAGCGTTGAACTCTATAACTTCCTTGCCATGCGCGACCAGGGTGACGGCGCCGGCAACCGTATGTTCACCGATGAAGTGTTCTATCCGCTGCGGGATTTGTGAGAGGATCGCGTCGTTTACGCCCGTCGGTGGTCCACTCTGGGCGGCAGCAAGCACAGTTCCGCAGAAAGCAAGAAGAAGTATGTAAGAGGAAGGACGTCGCACGGAACTCAGCATATCTGACGCGCAACAATCCTACACGCACGGTCTATAGCCAACTCAGATATATCCACAGCGGATACAATAGCTGGTTTGGCCGAATCGAAACCGGATGCCGAAGCCCTGCTCCCCTGCAGTGCGCGGCTTTTCATATCCCGATCGCCCTAACGGACGAAGATCGCCACGGATACGCAATTTTCAGGATATCTCGGCGTGAACGGGTGGCCCGTTCAAGTTAAGTGCTGGAACCGGCAGTTTCTGGCCCGCATTACGCGCACTGCGTATCGATCCTATGCCCGCAATCCGAGCTGATTCTACATAGATCGAGGGACGGTCTCGCCCCGCTTCTAATTAGCAGGCGGATTCGACACCGTGAACCATCTCGAAACCGTTCCGCCCTTTCCGAAAAGCGGCTCCGCCGTGGCGCTCACTCTGTGCGGCCCGTTGCTTAATTGGGTCGTATCAAATAATAAGCTCCAACCCACGTTGGGGCAGAACGCTGCGTACGGATGGGCCGTGCAAACGTCCGGGCGGCTCCAGCCGTACTGGGCGTTGCCGTAGGAAACGCCATCGATTGAAATCTGAATGGTTGTCGCCGGGAACGTATTGCCGATTGCCCACCCGGCAAAGCCCGTCATTCCGTTGACCGGACCGTCCGTGGCACTCGGCTGATCGATCGCGATAAAGAGTCCATTCGTGGTCAGGTTTGCCACCGTGAAAGTAGCCGTGGCCGTCGAGCGCCAGCCCTCGCTCGATGTCGTCGTCACCTCCAACAGATGAACGCCATCGGTGAGCACACTCGTGTCGATCGCGAAATTCCAGCCCACGTTCGGACATCCGAACCGGCCCGGAAGCCTGGCGCACACATCGGGACGGCTTCCACCGTAGATCGCATTTCCATACGGAAGTCCATCAATCGCAATCGATACGTTCGTGATGGCGGAGTAGTCATCTACGGCCCAGCCTCCAAAATTCGTAAGGCCGGTTAGAGGCATCGCGCCGGAGTTGGGCCGGTCGATTGAAATTCGAGTCGGATTCGCAACCCAGTTTGCAACGTGGAACAAGCTCCGCGTTGTGACGTATGCGCCGGTACTCGAGTACGCAGTCACCTCAAACGTATGTGTCCCGTTCGATAGAGGCGTGGTATCGAGTGGAAAGTTCCAGCCGACGTTCGGGCAGCCGGCGCGGCCGGGGAAGTGAGCACACACGTCCGGCCGGTTCGCTCCGTAAATCGCATTGCCTTGCTCCACGCCATCTACCGATACCGCAACTCGTACAATCGAGCCTGTATCGTCCATCGCCCAGCCGCCGGTCATGATACCGGCGATAACAGCTCCTCCGCTAGCAGTTGGATTATCAATCGAAGTCCGGATGGAGCTGCCCGTCAGATTGGCCACCTGGAACGGTATCGTTGCCGCGGAGTGCTGCCCTACTGCCGATGTCGCGGTTACCTGCAGAGTATGCGAACCATCTGTGAGTAGTTGCGTATCGATCAGCGCGTTCCAGCCGACGTTTGGACAGCCGGCGCGGCCGGAAAATAGCGAGCACACATCCGGCCGCTCACCGCCATAACTCGCATTTCCATATGGGATGCCGTCGACTGAGATAGCCACTCCGCCTATTGCCGCTGCGTCATCAATAGCCCAGCCGCCGAGTGCCGCAATGCCGCTCAGCGGAGGGCTGTTAGCGTTTGGTTTGTCCACCGATATTCTGATCGAACTCGCCGCCGCATTGGAGGTCTGGAACGTCGTTGTCGTATTGGCGCGACGTCCTCCCATGGAGGTGCCCGTTACTTCCAGCGTGTGAAGGCCATCCGGGAGCAGGCTCGTGTCCAGCGGAAACGACCAGCCCACGTTTGGACATCCGGATCTGCCCGGATACACTGCGCACACATCCGGGCGGAATGCTCCATAGCTTGCGCTTCCCTGGGGCACGCCGTCAATCGAAATACGGATGCCGTTCAAAGCTGCGAAATCGTCAATCGCCCAACCTGCAAACACGGCCGGTCCGCTTAGAGCGCCGCTCTTTGTACCAGGGGAATCGATCCATATCCGCATCGGCGGCACGGCGTTCGCAACGGCGAAACTGGAGCTTGCGGTATAGCTTTGCCCGGTGCTCGAAACAGCGGCGATGTCAAGACTGTGAGGGCCGTCCGTCAGCATCGTTGTGTCCAGGAGGAAACTCCAGCCGACATAAGGGCAGCCAATTCGATTTGGGAGCGCTGCGCAAACATCTGTCCGGCTCGATCCGTAAATCGCTGCCCCGTACGGAACACCATCAATAGCGTAAGTAACCGTTGAGATCGTATTGATATTGCTGAAGGCCCAGCCCGCAAATTGAACTAAACCGCTGAAGGATGGCTGCTTCGCGCCTGGCACATCGATACTGATCAAGATGTTCGAACCGGCGCCGGCCCCTGCATTCCATTCGTTTACCAGATTCGTTACGTTGGGCGAGCCTAGTCCGGTGGCCAGGTCGTAGCCGGTTCCCGCCAGGTAGTCTACGAGAGCGGTGGTTTGGCCGGGCACGTTGTTACCACCTGAAGTTACATCGTTGAAAATGCAATTGGAGAAAGGTGACGAAGTGCTGGCATTACACTCCCACAAGTTTTCTGTTGCCGCCAGACTGTATAGCTTGTAATTCGCCTGGCCCTGTCGTGCCCCTGTTTTTTGCTTCACCAGCGCCATAATCCCCGCAAATGCGGGCGTTGCCGCCGACGTGCCGGCGATCCCCGCAAACTGAATTTGGCGGCTGGATGTCGCTTGGCAGGAACCAGCCAGACAAATCAGATACGGGTCATGGCCGGCCGACGTCAGCGAGAGATCCGGTACGTCGCGCGCTCCGTCATCGGGAATGCCAGCGACTCCTCTTTGCCACGCTGGCTTCGAAAAAGTCCTGCTTACGCCGCCGCCTCCCGCCCAGATACCGGGGCATTGGAACGAAGTACAGGTTTCTGACCAAGTTTCTTCGGGGATGTAAGAGCGTGCGGACGCTCCGTTGCCCGCATTCCCGGAATTCCAATAGAGCGTAGGGTTCCCTTCGTCTTCGAACTCGGTGCCCCCTACCGCGATCGTGTAGGGCGTCGACGCGAAGATATTAACCGAGAGAGCGCCTGTCGCTTGAATCTCGGCATTGGGATCGTCGCAGCCAGCCGATCCCGAATCTCCAGCGGCCACCGCATACGTGATCCCTTGTGCCGCGGCCTGTTCGGCCAGAGCGGAGATTACGGCGGCTTGTGCCTGAGTGAAGTTGGCCTCGCACGTACCAAAACTCTCCGTCATCACATCGGCCAGATTATTGTCGATGATGTACTCCTCGGACAGAAGTACGCCATCGGTGGTGTTCGTTGAGCCGGAGACGACCAGTTTCACCGTAGCGCCGGGCGCGGTTGCTCCAGACCACGATGCATCCAGCACTGCTTCCGCTTCTTCTCCTCCGCCCAGATCGCCTGGGTCCGGCCCGTTGACGACAATCTGCGGGGGATTGTTCGACAGTCCGAAGTTGCTGCGGAAATCAATCACATCCTGCACTCTGATATTGCTGCGGGCGACCACTCCGATGATCGTCCCGGCTCCGTTGATGCCGGCCTGATAAAGCGGGTTGATATTGTAGATCACCGCATAATCGGCCGGTGATAGCGCATGACCTCCACTGCTCGACGTGAATTGAGGGCGCGCCGAGCCTGGATCGCGATCCCGTCGGAAAGTCATTGGCGACAGGGTCGATTGCGGCCGGGCGTTGAAATTATGCAAGCTCGCAACACCCGCTACTACGGTTGCCAGCGCCGCCGGAACCTGTGGATCGCTCGCATTTGCCACGTGCCCTTCTCCGCCCACGACATAGCGATGTATTTCGGTATGAAACGCATCTTGTACCTGCCCCGCAGTGCCCGAAAATTCGACCACGCTCCGGCCTCGCGACACTCGCGCTATCCGCATCCCATGCGACTCCAGCCACGCCGTTACTGCCTCTACATCCGCTTCCGCCGGGCCGAACCGCTGCCCAAATTCATCGGACGTCAGCCAGCGATGATACTGCGGCGATGAAGTGTCGTGTTGCTTCTCCAGCAGGTCCTGAAGAGCGGCTTCCTGCTGCGCGCTCCGGCTTAAGACCAGCAGCATGCGCTCCATCGGCAGGTTGCGCTCCACCATGCCTCGGTCGAATTCGGCGCGCGCCAGCGGATGAGTATTGCCGCGAAGTGGGCGCTGGTCGGCCTCATTGATTCGCCCCGTGATTCGCGGCGAAATGAGCGTAATCCTGTCTTGTGCAATCGCAGCAGGGCCGGCGCAAGCAAACGAGGAAATCAAGACAAGAGCGGAGCGGAAGCCGCCCCGGAATGAACGCATTGGAATATTAGTTGCTCGGTCATCGCTAACCTCTCTTCGTTCGGCTTTGCTTTCCAATCTGAATAGCTGCTATCGGGAAAGATAATGGGCCCCGCCCTGTTACGATCCGGAACCGCCCGTCACTTAGTCTCGAGCTTCGGCGGTTGAGCGGCGAAGTGAGCCTCCTGCCGGCCGTTCTTCGCTTTGTCGAGCAATGGTCGTCGAAGTGCACCGAACCATACAAATCGGTTCCGGGAATTGCGGAGGATTCCCGGAATGTGGAGGATTCCGTGGCTTCAGCCGCCGTACAGTTCGATACCTTCACGACGAAGGACCGTCTCCTCCGCCTGACAACTCCCTTGCCGGAAGACGTGCTCCTGGTCGAATCCTTCTCCGCGTTTGAGTGCATATCCGGGTTGTTCGAAATGAACCTGCAGTTGATCTCGACCTTAGACAACGCCCCGGACATCACCGCTGAAAAACTGATCGGCTCGCCGGTGGCGCTCTCCGTGTCGGTGTTTAGCGACTTCGAAAAGGGGCCTTGGCGATACTTCAACGGCATCGTCAGCCGCTTTCACAAGATCAGTTCCGAAGGCAGCCGCTTCAATCACTATCAAGCGGTTGTCGTGCCCTGGCTCTGGCTCCTGACTTTGGATTCGAAGTGCCGGATCTATCAGGCGAAAACCGTTCCCGCGATCGTAAAACACATCTTCGATGAATACGGCCAGCACTTTTCATCGGTGGTTTCTTTCAAAGATACTCTGACGAAAGCTTATACCAAGCTGGATTACTGCGTTCAGTACCGCGAAAGCAGCTTCAATTTCATCTCCAGGCTGCTGGAATCAGAGGGCATTTTCTATTATTTCGAGCACTCCGAAGACAAACACACGCTCGTTCTCGCGGACGCACCTTCCGCCCACAAGCCATGTCCCGAACAGCCCAAAGGACGGTTGGTTGGAAGCAGCGGTTGGGGCGAATCGGATAACCCAATTCTTACCTGGGACGAGCGGCAGGAACTCCGTCCAGGTAAGTACACCATGCGGGACTTCCATTTTCAGATGCCCTCTAAAAACTTGGAGGTTGCTGAGTCCAGTCTGTGCCCGTTCGATGCCTGCAAGCCGCTCGAGATCTACCATTATCCGGGCGAGTATGCCAGCCGGTTCAATGACAAGCAGCGTGATAGCGAGGTGCAACCCGAAGCGGAAAAGTTCGTGCGGTTGCGCATCGAGGAGCAGGAAGCCATGATCTCGGAGGCATCCGGCACTTCTCTGTGCAGAGCGTTCTCACCGGGACAGAAGTTTGAGCTAGATAATGGCGCAAAGAGCCCGGCTAAATATGTCATTACAGCGGTTCGACACAGCGGCGTTCAGGTTCCCTGGTATGTGGCGGACGAGGAGCACTTTTCTTCTGAAGATCCGTATCAGAACAGCTTCTCTTGCATTCCGCAGAACGTCGTCTTTCGTCCACAGCGGCGCACTCCCAAACCGGCGGTTTCCGGACCGCAAACCGCGATTGTCGTTGGAAAAGCCGGAGAGGAGATCTGGACGGATGAGTTCGGCCGGGTCAAAGTGCAGTTCCACTGGGATCGCGAAGGCAAGCGAGATGAAAACAGTTCCTGCTGGGTGCGCGTCTCGCAGCCGTGGGCCGGCAAGAACTGGGGAA
>Ga0308174_10001278_pt1 | contig 11582 bp, 13 predicted proteins | sample PhyPR2_FD_203894 | JGI IMG/M metagenome (GOLD analysis project Ga0308174, IMG submission 203894) | Soil microbial communities from UC Gill Tract Community Farm, Albany, California, United States - DLSLS.P.R2 | ecosystem: Environmental > Terrestrial > Soil > Agricultural land | place: USA...
GCTCTTGCCGCGTAACTGACGTCCTAACGGACAGAGGTTACAAAGCTTAAGCGCGGTCGGACCCCGCCGGGCAACAGAAGGGGATTCCAGCGGCACGGGAGGCGCCGGGCAACAGAAGCCTCCCACTACCCTCTACAGATTTGCTGAAGTGAAAAGGGCCCGGCGCGACGGCCGAGCCCTCTGACTGTGCGACGCCGTAGCGGCGTTTAGCAGGTCGACTTGCCCACCTCGCGGCCGACCAGCGCGCCCAGCGCTGCGCCGACGATCGTGCCGGTCGTCCCGCTGTGCCCACGATAGCGATCGCGACCGATCGAGCGGCCGAGCAGTGCACCGGCACCCGCGCCGACGATCGTGCCCGTGGTGCCGCTGCAGCGGTGCTGACGGTAACGATAGCCGCCATTGTAATAGCCGCGGTCGTAGTAGCCGCTGTCGTAGCCGTAGGCCTGCTGCGGATAATAGCCCTGCTGGTAATAGCCTCCGGTATAGCCGTAGCGGTGATGCCGGTGGGCATCCGCCGTCGCAGGGATAGCGACCGTCGACAGAGCCGACAGGGCGAGCAGAGATTTCTTGAACATCTTACGTTCCCTTCGATGTTGCCGTTGTTTGGCGTCGAAGGCGGGTTTGCGCCCCTGCTGCTGTAATCACTCTGAACCCGCCGTTCAGCGGGCGTACGGCTTGGTTAAAGAGCAGGCCGCGCTCAAGACGCTTCGTGGTCGAGCGGCTTGTTCAAGCCGTTCCACAGGGTCATCGGCCCGCCGATGATCGTCGGCACGTCGACGCGCTGCTGCCCTAGCAACACGGCGCCCACGATGCCCATCAAGAACCAGACGCAGATGGCGCCAATGATATAGGGCTTCATCGCTCTCCCTTTCCGAGCTCCAGCCGAAGACGGAGCATCGAGCGATGCCTAAGGGCGAACTCTTTATGATCGGTGTTCAGCAAGGGCGCGCGCGCATTAATCGTCAAATCATCGTTTAATCATCGGTCGCCGATCAGCAACAATCGGCTCCCCCTCGCTTACCGGCTCGGCTGCAAACGCGCGACTGACTGGCGCGAAGGGAAGGAGACGCATGATGATGAGTGCCATTGTTCGGGTTGCCTTTGGCTGCATGTTGCTGGTGGGCGCTGCGGCGGCGACTGCCGCGACTTTGCCGTTCACGGGAACGGTCACCGGAGTGAGCACCCTCATCGGTGCTGACGCAAGTTGCGCTCCCTTGCAGTTCCGGTCCGTCATCAATGCCTCGAGCACGGTCGGCCATTCTACGCTGGGCGACTTCACCTACAGCACCAGCACCTGCCTCGCTCTCGGAGGCGGTAGTTCGAACGGCACTTTCACGATCGATTTCGGGCCAGATTCATTCAGCGGGACCTTCGATGGCGGCTCGACCCCCTCGGACACGGCCGGCATCAGCGACACCGCCTGGCTCTTCACCATCCTGAGCGGCACCGGACGCTTCGAGGGTGCATCGGGAACGTTCGAGGGCAGCGGCCTTGCCGATGCACGGACCCGACCGACCCACGTGGTCATCGGCTTCATCGGCGACATCAACGCGCCGGCGGTGCCCGAGCCGGCCAGCTGGGCGCTGATGCTCCTGGGATTTGGCGCGATCGGCGTCGTATCAAGGCGCCGGCGGCGGCCGATGCTCGCGCAGCCGGCGTAAAGGCTGCTGGTACGGATCGGGGCGGTTCATCACGGCTGGCGGCCGCCCCGGATCAAGGCTCCGGTTCCCCTTCGGCAGGATATCGCGCGTTTGCGATGCCCCAGGCGGCGGCGAGTGCGAGACCAGCCCATGCGGGCAGGGCATACGCGCCCTGGAAACCCGTCAGCACGATCGTGACCAGGGCAAAGAACGCCAGCAGATAGAATCCGGACGGAGATCCTTTGCCGGCCAGTTCCTGGGCCAGCCAGCTTGTGTCGCTGGAAGATGCCGGTTCCTCGTTGGACTTCAACCGAGCCCGCCGGTCCCGAGTTGCCATGACCATGAGCGCAAGAACGCCGACGACGACCGCGAGGCCGTAGGGGAGCCACAGGGGCACGCTCGCCCAAAAGCCCACGAGCGCACCACATAGGGTGCCGACGACCACCGTGGGTGCGTGCCCGGAAAGGGCATCCAGAACGGTCCTGCCTCGCATGGGTGCTTCTATCCTCTGCGGAGCCCATGTCCGCAATGGGCGCGCCAGGGAGCGACCGTGAGCGACCGCGATCAGAGCCGCCCACTTTATCTCCGTTCGATTTGGCGTCTATCGTGGCTCGATCACGTTCATCCCCCGGGGGTTTCCATCATGCGCCGTCTCATCATTGCTGCCCTGCTCACTGCCGGTGCGTCGATTGCCATCGCCGCGCCGACGCCTAAGGAGCAGCTGCTGGTCCCGCCAGCGGGCGCGCGGCACTACACCATCACTTCGAGCGCCGGAAAACACGGCGACAACTGGTCGTGGACCTTGCCGGACGGGCGCACCGCCTATCGCATGTCGATGTCGTTGCGCGGGTGGGTGACGGAGGATGACGAGGTGATCACGTCCGGGCCCGACGGCCGCCCGACGGCGATCGCGATCCGCGGCTATACCGATCAGGGCGATGCAACCGAGGATTTCAACGTGGACGCCAGCGGCGTTGCGCACTGGAAGACCTCGGTGGACTCGGGCTCAGCGCCTTACGGCGCCAAGCGCTACAACACGTACGGCGGGCCGAGGCTCGCGTCCGAGAAGGACATCGACGCGCTCGTGGCGGCCGGTCCGAAAGGTATCGACCTGCTCCCTAGCGGCCATGCCTCAATCAGCATCGGCCAAGCCGTTCAGATCGACGGTCCGCAGGGGCCCAGGTCGGTGAAACTTGCCTTCGTCAGGGGCTATGGGTTCGCTCCCTTCCCGGTCTGGCTCGACGAGAAGAACCGCTACTTCGGCTCAGCAGGCGTCATCTCGATGCTCCCCGAGGGTTTCGAGAAGTCGGCTCCGAAGCTGAAGGACATCCAGGACAAGGCCACGGCGGCCATGGTGCGGGATGCCGCGCACCAATTCCTCCGCCCGGCCAATCGCACCGTGACGCTGGTCGACCATGTGCTCATGTTCGATTCCGTCGAGGGCCGTTACCGGCCCGACAGCGCAGTCCTGATCGCCGACGGGAAGGTCGCTGCAGTCGGGCCGGCCGGTTCGATCAAGGCGCCCGCTGGCGCTACGATCGTGGACGGCCGCGGCAAGACGCTGCTGCCGGGGCTGTGGGACTCGCACCAGCACGTCGGCGACGACTGGAACCTGCTGCAGAACGTCGCCACCGGCATGACCAATTACCGCAGCCCCGGCAGCATGATCGACGAGGCGCTGAGCATCTTCAAGCGGCGCGCGGCGGGCGACCTGCTCGCGCCCGACGGCAAGGTGTCGGTCATCATCGACCGCAAGGACCCGCTGGCCGCGCAGGGCTCGCTGACTGTCAGCAGTGCGGCGGAGGCGGTGGCCGCGGTCGACAAGATCAAGGCGGCCGGGCTGTGGGGCGCGAAGTTCTACACCTCGATGAACCCGGCGTGGATTGCACCGGCAGCGGCCGAGGCGCACAAGCTGGGCCTCCACGTCCATGGCCACGTGCCCGCGGGCATGCGGCCGCTGGACGCGGTCCGGGCCGGCTATGACGAATTCACGCACATCAACTTCATCATGATGCAGGCGATGCCGCAGGACGTGGTGGACAAGGCGAACACGGCGGCGCGCCTCGAAGGGCCGGCCAAGTACGGCAAGGACGTCGACCTGGATTCCCCGGCGATGAAGGCCTTCTACGCCGAGCTGGCCAGCCGCAAGACGATCATCGACCCTACGCTGGTCGTGTGGGAGCCGCTGATGACTTCGGACGGCAGCACGATCTCGCCCGAATATGCGCCCTTCGTCGATGTCGCACCGGCGGCGGTCGTGCGCGGGTGGAAGATCAGCGGCTATCCGCTGTTCGGCGGCCTCACCCGTGAGGATTTCCGCAAGAGTTTCGACAAGATGGTCGGGCTCGTCACCAGGCTTCACCAGGCGGGCGTCCGCATCGTCGCCGGCACCGACGGCTATGGGCTGGAGTTGGTCCGCGAGCTGGAACTGTACCAGCAGGCGGGGCTGACCAACCCCGAGGCGCTGCAGACGGCGACCATCGTCCCGGCGCGGATGACGGGAATGGACGACCGGACCGGCTCGATCGCGAAGGGCAAGACCGCCGACCTCATCCTGGTCGATGGCGACGTGTCGAAGAACCTCGGCAACCTGCGGCACGTGCGCACGGTGTTCCTCGACGGATATCGGCTGGACGGCGAGAAGCTGCGCGAGGCGAGCGGGCTCAACGGAATGCCCAAATAGTTGCCGACGTCATCCTGAACTTGTTTCAGGATCCATTTTTCGCACGCACCGAGCGTGTCGGAATGGATCTGAAACAAGTTCAGCATGACGAGGCTTGGGGGCGCCGATGGATGCTGAAACAAGTTCAGCATGACGGGTTATGATCGCCGGCGAAGCTCGTCTCTGATCTCCGCGAGGAGCTCGACCTCGGTCGGACCGGTGGTCGTCTCCACCACATCCTCGCGCCTGCGCATCAGCTTCGTCGCCCAGCGCACCATCAGGAAGATGATGAAGGCGAGGATCAGGAAGCTCACCACTTGGGTGATGAACTGCCCCCAGCCGAGCACCGGCGCGCCAGCCTTCTTCAGCGCGGCATAGTCGGTCATCGATCCGTGGTAATCGGCCGGCACCGGCCCGAGCAGCGTGAAGTAGCTGGAGAAATCCAGGCCGCCGAAGACCTTGCCGACGATAGGCATGATGATGTCGTCGGTAAGGCTGCTGACGATCTTCGCGAACGCCGCGCCGATGATCACGGCGACGGCCAGGTCGAGGACATTGCCCTTGGCGATGAATGCTCGGAAGTCCTTCAGCATGCGCTTCCCTCCTGCTTTGCGGGAACTGCATAACCCAGCTACGGCTGTTTCGCACGTGAAACGCTGCTGTGTTGCTGTCCTATGACAGCATATTGAAACCAAACGGCCGCGAATCTACTTATGCGCTCGACATCATAGGGGACCTCACATGACCGCAGTTCGCCGCCTGGGTTTGCTTGCACCGCTTGCCGCGCTGAGCCTTGGCGGGTGCGGCATCAACACCGTTCCGACCGCGGAGGAGCAGGTGAACGCCAAGTTCGGCGACCTGCAGGCCGACTACCAGCGCCGCGCCGACCTCATCCCGAACCTCGTCGCCACGGTGAAGGGCTATGCCCAGCAGGAAAAGACGGTGCTGATCGAGGTCACGCAGGCGCGGGCCAGCGCCACCAGCGTCAAGCTGAGCGGCGACGATCTCAGCGATCCGGCGAAGGTGCAGGCGTTCGAGAATGCGCAGGCGCGGCTGGCAAGCGCCATCATCCCGCTGCAGCGGCTGCAGGAAGCCTATCCGGATCTCAAGTCGAACCAGAACTTCATGGCGCTTCAGGACCAGCTCGAAGGGACGGAAAACCGGATCGAGGTGTCCCGCCGCGACTACAACGAGGCGGTGCGCCAGTATAACACGCTGATCCGGACCTTCCCGACGGCGATCGGCGCCAAGGTCTTCTACGGCGCCAAGCCCAAGGTGCCGTTCACTGCCGCGGCGGCCGCGCAGCAGGCGCCAAACGTCAACTTCGGCAACGCGAGCTGAGGGTCACGTGAACTCCCCTGCCGTCACCCCCGCGCAAGCGGGGGTCCCGCTGCCCTCGGGCAGAAGCGGGATTCCCGCGTTCGCGGGAATGACGAGGTGGCTTGCGGCGCTGTTGCTGGTGGCCGGGATCGTTGCAGCGCCAGCATGGGCGCAGACCTTTCCGCCGCTTACGGGCCGCGTCGTCGACCAGGCGCACCTGCTCAGCGCAGCACAGGTCCAGGACATCACCAGCAAGTCCGAGGCGCTTGAGGCTCAGTCGGGACGGCAGTTCGTCGTCGCGACGGTGAACAGTCTCGAAGGCAGGCCGATCGAGGACTACGGTTATCGTCTCGGCCGCGCTTGGCAGATTGGCGCGAAAGGCAAGAACAACGGCGTCATCCTTCTGGTCGCGCCGAACGAGCGCAAGGTACGGGTGGAGGTCGGCTACGGCGCGACGATCTTCATCACCGATGCGGTCTCCGGACTGATCATCCGCGACGCGATTCTGCCCAAGTTCAAGCAGGACCCGCCAGACTACGGCGCAGGAATCGTCGCGGGCGCCGACGCCATCATGAAGCAAATGTCGCTGCCGCCTGAGGAAGCGCAGAAGAACGTCGCCAACGCGGAGCGTTCGCAGCAGCAGCGGCAGCATTCGGGCGGCAACCCGCTGCCAATCTTCTTCTGGGCGCTGGTGATCGGCTTCGTGATCCTTTCGCATCTCCGCCGGCGGTTCGGGCGGCGCTATCGCTCGCGGCGTGGCGGGATCAGCCCGTGGGTCGTCCTGTGGGGCCTGAATGAGCTCAGCCGCGGGTCGCGCAGCAGCGGCTGGGGGGGCGGCAGTTCGTGGGGCGGCGGAGGCGGCGGCTGGGGAGGCGGCGGAGGCGGCTTTTCGGGCGGCGGCGGCTCGTTCGGCGGCGGCGGAGCATCCGGCTCGTGGTGATGAAGCTCAGCGACGAGGATCGCGCCAAGATCTCGGCGGCGGTCGCGGCTGCCGAGGCGAACAGCAATGGCGAGATCGTCACCGTGGCAACGCCGATCAGCGATCCCTACCACGATGTTGCGCTCCACTGGGCGCTGATCCCCTTGTTCGCGGTGCTCGCCTGGGCGGCGTGGCGCCCGAGCGCGCTTACCTGGTGGTACGACCTGCTCGCCGGGGGCTGGGACACCGAACCCACGATGAGCCAGCTGCTGACGCTGCTGATGGTGTTCGCGGCGCTCAAGTTCACCGTTGCGCTGCTGATACTCAAGTGGATGCCGCTGCGGATCGCGCTGACCCCGCCTGCAACGAAGCAGCGCAGGGTGCGCCGCCGTGCCATCAGCATCTTCAAGGCAGCCGCCGAGCGCCGGACCGCCGGCCGCACGGGCATCCTGATCTATCTCTCGATGGCGGAGCATCGCGCCGAGATCGTCGCCGACGAAGCTATCCTCAAAGTGACTGACGAGCATACCTGGGGCGAGGCGATGGAAGCCTTGATCACGGAGGTGCGCGAAGGCCGGCCAGGCGACGGGATCGTTGCCGCGGTACAGCGCGTTGGAGTGGTGCTGGCCGAGCATTTCCCCCGCTCGGACACGGATACCAATGAGATCCCCGACGCGCTGATCGAACTATGAAGCTTGAAGACCTGCCTCCCGTCGAAGTGATGTGGGAGGGCAAGTTCGTCCGGGCGCTGCGGCGCGGACATTGGGAATATGCCAGCCGCGCGCGCAACATCGGCGCCGTGGTCATCCTGGCCGAACATGAGGGCAAGGTTATCCTCGTCGAGCAGCCGCGGGTGGCGCCGGATTGCCGCTGCATCGAGCTTCCGGCGGGCCTCGTCGGCGACGAGGACCCGGGTGCGACCGTGGAGGACACCGCGATCAAGGAGCTGCAGGAGGAGTGCGGGTTCACCGCCGAGCGGATCGAGCGGCTGGGCGAGTTCTATGCATCTCCGGGCATGCTCTCGGAGGCGTTCACCGTCGTTCGCGCGCACGGCCTGAGCAAGGTCGGCGACGGAGGTGGCGACGAGCATGAGGATATCAAGGTCCATTTCGTCGCCCGCACGGACATCCCGAACTTCATCGAGCAAAAGCGCGCCGAAGGCATCGGGGTCGACGCCAAGCTGTTGCTGCTTTTGAACTTCTGACGCGCGCATCGTCACCCTAAACTCGGTTCAGGGTCCATTTCTGCGACTGCTGCGCACTTCCGCGGGATGGATGCTGAAACAAGTTCAGCATGACAAAGTTGATTCAGCCATGACCCGCATCGTCCACCTCTCGGACCTCCACTTCGGAGCGCACGACCCGCGACTAGTCGACGCCGTCGCCGCGGAAGTGAACGAGCTCAAGCCCGACCTCGTCGTCATCAGCGGCGACTTCACCCAGCGCGCCCGCACCGAGCAGTTCCGCGAGGCGTGCGAGTTTCTCGAGAAGCTGCGCGAGAGCGGGCATGAGGTGCTCGGCGTACCCGGGAATCACGACGTGCCGCTCTACGACGTGCTGCGCCGCTTCCTCTCGCCGCTCGCGCGCTACCGGCGCTTCATCGACGAGACTTTGTGCCCGTTCATGGAGATGCCCGGCGTTGCAGTGCTCGGCGTCAACACCGCGCGCTCGCTGACCTTCAAGGATGGGCGCATCAATAAGGACCAGGTCGAGTTCATCCGCGAAACGTTCTCCCGCACCCCGAGCGAAGCCATGCGGATCCTCGTCACGCATCACCCGCTGTTCGCGCTGGAGGTCGGCGGCGAGGTCGAGCGCGCGATCGGACGCCAGGAATTGGCGCTCGACGCGGTCGAGGATTCGGGTGTCGATATCGTGCTTGCCGGCCACAACCATCATGCTTCCAGCCAGGACGCGAGCGATCTCGTGACCCGCACGGGCGGCGTGCTCGTCGTGCAGGCGGGCACCGCGACCTCGACCCGCGTGCGCGAGCAGGAGCAGAGCTTCAACACGATCGATATCGCAGAAGCGCTCGTCACCATCACCGTCCACAACTGGAAGGGCGACCGGTTCGCGCCGAGCGGTGCGCGGCATTACGAGTGGCACGAGGGCAAGTGGGCGATTCGCCAAGCGGCGGCTGCCGATCACTAGCTTGTCCGCGCCTGCCGCCGTCGCCTAGACGCGGCGCATGGCTTTACCCGCTGACTTCGACCTCGACGATTTCGTGAAGCGCGCGCTAGCCGAGGATCTCGGCAGCGGCGGCGACGTGACGTCCACCGCGACGATTACGAAGGATGCTCGGTTCACGGCGGAGATGAACGCGCGGCAGCCGATCGTCGTGGCGGGACTCGACATCGCGGCGGCCTTCTTCCGCGCGCTCGATCCCGCGGTGCAGATCGACGTGCCCACAAACGACGGCGATCGCGTGCAGCGCGGCACGACGCTCATGCGCCTCAGCGGCAATGCGCGCGCGATGCTCGCGGCAGAACGGTCGGCGCTCAACACGTTGCAGCATCTGTCCGGCATAGCGACCGTCGCACGGACGTACGTCGACGCGATCGCCGGGACCGGCGCGGTGCTGCTCGATACCCGCAAGACGATCCCCGGCCTGCGCGCACTCGAAAAATTCGCGGCGCGGATGGGCGGCGCACAAAACCACCGCATGCGGCTCGATGACGGGGTGCTGATCAAGGACAATCATGTCGCCGTGTGCGGCGGCGTTGCCGAGGCAGTTCGTCTCGCCAAGGCGGCGAACACGGGTCTCCAGGTGCAGGTGGAGGTCGACCGCACCGACCAGATCGAGCCCGCGCTTGCGGCAGGCGCCGACCGCCTGCTGCTCGACAATATGGATCCGGCGAGGCTCCGCGAAGCCGTCCGCCTGGTGGCTGGGCGGGTTCCGCTGGAGGCGTCCGGCGGGGTCACGCTGGATAGCATCCGATTTCTTGCCGAGACCGGCGTCGACTTCATTTCCGTCGGACGGATCACGCAGTCGGCGCCTGCGGTCGATATCGGTCTGGACTATTCGATCAGCTGAGCACGGCTGGCAGCGACTGGAGGCAAGCTTATCGTTTCCTGACGGAAACGTTCACACCCATGTCAGCTTGCCAAGCGTATTTGCTCCATCACATGGTCGCGAGTTCCCTCCACGGCCACTTGAGTGAACGGAGGAAAATGATGTTCAAGAAGATCGCACTGGCGCTTTCGGCCGCCGCGGTGATGGCAGTCCCCGCCGCCGCCGACGCGCAATATTACGGCGGCTACCGCCACCACAGCTACCGCAACTACGGCTATTCCTATCCGCGCACCACGACCGTGATCTCGATCGGCTCGCCGGGCTACGGTTACTATGGCGGCGGCTACGGCTACCCGGCCTATGGCTACGGCGGCGGCTACGGCGGCTACCCGGCATACAATTACGGCTACGGCGGTTACCCCGGCTATTACGGCAACTACGGCTACAACGGATACGGGTACAACAGCGGCTACGGTTACAATGGCTACGGCTACAACTCGGGCTATTGCGGCACCAGGACCGGCGCTGGCGCAGCGATCGGTGGTGTTGCCGGTGCGCTCCTCGGCAGTCAGGCTGCCAGCGGTCATCGCTACAGCCGCTACGGCTACCGCCATCGCTCGGGCGGCGATCGCACGGCCGGCGCCCTGATCGGCGGCGTGCTCGGCGCGGCGGTCGGGGGCGCCGTTGCCAGCGGCAACTGCTACTAAGACCTGACATCGGTCAGTTCGAAAAGTGAGCGGGGCTTCGGAACTTCCGAGGCCCCGCTTAACTTTTTTGGCGCATTGGTAACGACGCTCCTATATGGGCGCGATGGGCGCATGAGGCGCCGGGGAGATGGCGTTTGTTCAAGGGGCTCCAGCCCATCCTCTATGGCGGCCGCGAAGTCTGGCCGCTCGTCGAAGGCGGCAAGGGCGTGTCGGCGACCAACCATGCGAGCAGCGGCGCCTGGGCGGCAGCCGGCGGCATCGGAACGGTCTCCGCGGTCAACGCCGACAGCTACGATCCCGAAGGCCGTATCGTTCCCCAGATCTACGCCGGCCTGACTCGCCGCGAGCGTCATGAAGAGCTGATTAAATACGCGATCGACGGTGCCGTTGCGCAGGTCCAACGGGCCTACGAAATGGCGTCCGGCAAGGGCGCCATCAACATCAACGTGCTGTGGGAAATGGGCGGCGCGCAGCGCGTGCTTCAGGGCGTTCTCGAGCGCACCAAGGGCCTCGTCACCGGCGTTACTTGCGGCGCGGGAATGCCCTACAAGCTGAGCGAAATCGCGGCGTCGCACGGCGTGAGCTACCTTCCGATCATCAGCTCCGCGCGCGCCTTCCGGGCGCTGTGGAAGCGTGCATACAGCAAGGCTGCCGAGTGGCTTGGCGCCGTCGTCTATGAGGACCCGTGGCTCGCCGGCGGGCACAACGGCCTGTCCAACGCCGAGGACCCGCGCAAGCCGCAGGACCCGTATCCTCGTGTCAAGGAATTGCGCGACACCATGCGCGCCGAGGGCATCGCCGACAGCGTGCCGATCGTCATGGCCGGCGGCGTGTGGCGGCTCGACGAATGGGAGAACTGGATCGACAATCCCGAGCTCGGGCAGATCGTGTTCCAGTTCGGTACCCGTCCGCTGCTGACCCAGGAAAGCCCGATCCCCCCGGAGTGGAAGGCGCGCCTGTTGACGCTCGAAGAAGGCGACGTGCTTCTGCACCGCTTTTCACCGACCGGCTTCTACTCATCGGCCGTTCGCAACCCGTTCCTCCGCAACCTCGAAGCGCGCAGCGAGCGCCAGATCGCTTACACCAAGGAGTCGATCGGCGATCACCATTTCGAGCTCGACGTCGGCATCGGCACGAAGAAGAATTACTGGGTCACCAAGGGCGACCTGACTCATGCCCGCGAGTGGTATGCTCGCGGCTTCACCAACGCGATGAAGACGCCGGACGACACGCTCATCTTCGTCAGCCCCGAGGAAGAGAAACAGATCCGGATCGACCAGGCGGAATGCATGGGCTGCCTCAGCCAGTGCGCCTTCTCCTCTTGG
>Ga0308174_10001279_pt1 | contig 11579 bp, 9 predicted proteins | sample PhyPR2_FD_203894 | JGI IMG/M metagenome (GOLD analysis project Ga0308174, IMG submission 203894) | Soil microbial communities from UC Gill Tract Community Farm, Albany, California, United States - DLSLS.P.R2 | ecosystem: Environmental > Terrestrial > Soil > Agricultural land | place: USA...
CTCGAGGAGCTGCTCACCTCCTCGGCGCGGGATCCCGAGGGACTCCGGCAGCGCGCCCGCCGCCTGGGGGCCGACCTCGACCGGCCGCAGGCCGTGGTGGTGGCGCGCGTCGAGGAACGGCACCGGCCGCGAGCGCTCGCGGCCGCGACGCACCTGGCCGCCACCCGGGGCGGGCTCGCGGGCGCGCACGACGGGGCCGTGGTGCTGTGCCTGCCCGACCTCGCCCCGGACGCGGCCGCCGCGACCGTGCTCAAGGAACTGGCCACGGCCGGTGTCGGTACCGCGACCGCCGGCGGCGCCGGCCCGGTGTGCGGGCCCGGTCCGGTGCCCGCCGCACACACCGAGGCCGCCCGGTGCGCGGCCGCGCTCATCGCGCTCGGCCGGACCGGGACGTCGGCGAGCGCGGACGAGCTCGGCTTCTTCGGGCTGCTCGTCGGCGAGGGGCGGGACGTGCGGGAGTTCGTTCTCGCCACGCTCGGCCCGGTGCTCGAGTACGACGGCCGCCGCGGCACCGACCTGCTCGGCACCCTGGAGGCCTACTTCGGGTCCGGCGCCTCGCCCGCGCGGGCCGCCGAGGCGCTCCAGGTGCACGTCAACACCGTGACCCAGCGCCTCGAGCGCGTCGGCCGGCTGCTCGGCAAGGAATGGTCGGCGCCCGCCCGGGCGCTCGAGGTGCAGCTCGCGCTCCGCCTGCACCGGCTCGCGCCGGCAGTCTCCGGCTGAGCGCCTCCTACGCTGGCGGAGTGCCCGCCCGATTGCCCGCTCCCGTGTGGGCGGAGCTGTCGCGGGCGCACGCGGGGCGCGCGGATGCGCTGACCGCCGGCCATCGGGCGCGCAAGGCCCGCGGCGAGCGGCACGCGGTCGAGGACTTCCTCTTCGAGTACTACACCACCCGCCCCTCGCTGCTGCGCCGCTGGCACCCGGGGCCCGGTGTCACCCTGGAACCCGCGGACGGTGCGCCCGCGCCGCAGCACGCCTGGCGCTGGTACGCGACCGGCCCCGACGGCGCCGTCTCGCTGGACGTGGCCGCGTTCCTGGCCCAGCGCGGCGACACCGTCGCGTTCGTCGACCGGCTGCTCACGGCCACGGCGTCGCGGCCCGCGTTCGCCGGCTGTTTCGGCCTGCACGAGTGGGCGATGGTCTACCGCCAGGGCGAGCACCGGCATCCGCTGCCCCTGCGCCTCGGTCAGGCCCGCACCGACGAGGTCGTCGAGGCGCACCCGATCACGTGCACGCACTTCGACGCCTACCGGTTCTTCACCCCCGCCGCCGAGGGGCTCAACCGGGTCCGGCCCACCCGGGCGTCGCAGACCGACCTCGAGCAGCCCGGCTGCCTGCACGCGAACATGGACCTGCACAAGTGGGCCGGCAAGCTCGGCCCCGCCGTCCCCGGCGAGCTGGCCCTCGACTGCTTCGAGCTGGCGCGCGACGTGCGCCTGCTCGACATGCAGGCCTCCCCGTACGACGTCTCGTCCTACGGCCACCGGCCCGTCGCCGTCGACACCTCCGAGGGCAAGGCCGAGTACGTGCGCCGCCAGCGCGGGTTCGCCGAGCGCGGGGCCGTTCTCCGCCGCCGGCTGCTGGACGTCTGCGCGGCACTGCTCGCGACCGCGCCGGAGGAACGCCGCCCCCGGGCCGGATCCGTCACAGGACGTACGGTCGGACCGTGACCTCTCTGCGCACCGGCCGCTGGGTGCGGCTCGACGGCACCACGAACACCCGCGACCTGGGCGGCCTCCCGACCACCGACGGCGGGCAGACGCTGCCGAACCGGATCCTGCGCAGCGACAACCTGCAGACCCTCAGCGAGGACGACGTCCGGCGGCTCGTGCACGAGATCGGCCTGCGCGAGGTGATCGACCTGCGCACGTCGGCCGAGATCCTGCTCGAGGGCCGCGGCCCGCTGCGTGCCGTCGACGAGGTCAACCACCGGCACTTCAGCCTGATCCCCGAGCGCGGCCACTACACCGACGTCTTCGCCGTCGAGGAGGACGACCCGATGGGTGACCTGCCCTCGGGCTGGATGGAGTCGATCCTGCCGCGGCAGGCGGCCGAGCACGACCAGGCCGAGCCCCCGGCCGTCCGCTCCTACCTGGGATACCTCGCCGACCGCGGGGACAACGTGCTCGGCGCCCTGCGGGCGATCACCGCCGGCTCGGGCGCGGCGATCGTGCACTGCGCGGCGGGCAAGGACCGCACCGGCGTCGTCGTCGCGCTGGCGCTGTCGGTGGCCGGCGTCCCGCACGAGGAGATCGTCGCCGACTACGCGATGACCGCCGACGTCATCGACGCCCTCGTCGCGAAGCTGGCCGCCTCGCCCACCTACGCGGAGGACATGGAGCGGCGCGACGTCGCCAGCCACACCCCGCGGGCCGAGACGATGGACCGGGTGCTCACGCTGCTCGACGAGCGGTTCGACGGGCCGGTCGGCTGGCTGGACGCGCACGGGTTCGGCGCGGACGAGCGGGCGGCCCTGCGGTCCCGGCTCCGGGACTGAGCGACCCCGCCGAGCTTTTTCCCACGAAGTCGCGGGGCCTTATCCCACGAAGTCGCGGGAGTTTTCCCACGAAGTCGCGGCCGGGGCGGTCAGCCCGCGGAGTGGGCCGGCCCGAGGCCGCGCTGCTTGTGCCGGTACATCGCCGCGTCGGCCGCGCGGATGAGCTGGTCGGCGGTGCTCTCCAGCCCGGTGTGCACGGCCACGCCGACGCTGGTAGCCGCCGCGACCTCGCGGCCCTCCAGCCGGAACGGCTCGTCGAAGCAGCCGATGACCCGCGCGGCCAGACGCTCGGCGTCGCCGTCGTCCTCCAGCCCCGGCAGGATGATCGCGAACTCGTCGCCGCTGAGCCGGCCCACGGTGTCGCCGGGGCGCACGGCCGCCCGCAGCCGGGCGGACACCTGACGCAGCAACTCGTCGCCGGCCGCGTGACCGAGGGTGTCGTTGACGGTCTTGAACCGGTCCAGGTCGCAGAACAGGACGGCGAGGTGACCCGCGGTCCGCTCGCCGGCGAGAGCCGCCTCGAGCTGGTCGAGGAAGAGCACGCGGTTCGGCAGGCCGGTCAGCGCGTCGTGGGTGGCCTGGTGCCGCACGGTCTCGAGCAGCCGGGCCTTCTGCAGCGCGGTGGAGGCCTGGTCGCCGATGCCCCGCAGCCGGGAGAGCACGTCGCCCTCGAGCTGCGGCGGCGCCTGGCCCTGCACCCAGCCGGCGGCGGCGATACCCAGGAAGGAGGACCCGCTGAGCAGCGGGACGGTGACGACGTCGGCGGAGCCGATGCCCTCGAGCAGCTGCCGGACACCGGGGCTGCTGGTGCGGTCCCGGAGCACGCGCGGGGCCCGGTCGGTGAGCATCCCGACCAGCTCCGGGGCGTCCTCGGGACGCACGGCGGCCGCCCGCATGATCGCGTCCTGCTCGTCGGTCATGCCCACGGAGGCGCGCGTGCGCAGCAGGCCCTCGGTCGGGTCCCACAGCATGATCGCCGCGCGCCCGCAGCCCACCACGTCGGGGAGCGCCTCGGCGACCACCTCGCAGACCTCGGTCGCGTCGGAGGCCCCGGCGAGCTCGTGGGCGAGCGCGAGGAGCGCCCCTGCCCGGTCGGCCTCGAGCCGCGCCTCGTCGCGGGCCATGAGCAGGTCCAGCGCGGCGGCGGCGTGGCCGGCGTAACTGGCAAGCATCGAACGCTCGTCGCCCAGGGCGCCGTCGCCGGGGCGGTAGACGGCTGCGAGGCGACCGTGGAAGCGGCGCGCCGAGGCGACGTCGACGACGACCGCGTTGGGCCCGAGGTCGCCGCCCGCCAGGAGGTCCACGGCCATCGACGCGAGCCGTTCCGGAGGCACACCGGAACCGTGCACGAGGGGTGCGCCGCCGCCGGGGTCGGAGACCGCGAGCAGGTAGGCGGGGGCCAGGACCGCCTCAGCGGCCCGCGCGACGATCCGCGGGAGGACGGTGTCCAGGTCCTCGCTGGCGACCAGGTCGGCCGCGGCCGACTGCAGGATCCGCAGCTGGCTGCGCAGCGCCAGGAGCTCGGGCCCGGCTCCGGCGTCGCGGCTGCGACGGGCCCACACGCGGGTCCGGCGGTCCCAGGTCACGTGGTAGACGCAGGCTCCGTACCCGTCGGACTCGCACTCGTTGTGCAGCACAGTGGCCCGGGGGAGACCGAACACGGTCGGGACCATGCTGATCAGGCCGCGCACGTAGTCGCAGTCCAGCCGGGAGTGCCGGTAGCCCTCGTGCAGCGAGAACCGGACCGAGGCGAAGGTCGCGCCCGAGTCGGTGATCTCCATGGTCGAGGTCGTGGAGAACTTCGCCACGGCGCGCGGCAGCTGCCGGAACACCTGCCGCGGTGAGCCGAGCGCCCGGACGACGAGCACGAGGGCGGGATTCAGTCCGTTGGTCATCGCCTCGGCGCCGACCTGGTGCATGGTCTCGGGATCGTCGAGCACCTCGGTGGCGGCGGCGAAGAGCTTGATCCGGGTGTCGTAGCTGCACCAGTGCGCGGGGAGCAGCAGGTCCTCGACCGCATGCGGGACCCCGGCCCGGCGGACCGTCTCCTCCATGGCGCGCTGGCCGGCGCGCTCGCGCACGTAGGTGAGAAGCAGGGACGTCGTCGCGCCGGAGGTCTCGCGGGGCTCACCCGACCGGAACTCGGTCATCGCGGGCATCCCGCGCTCGCGGAAGGGGTCGCTGCGCCCGGGCTCCGCCATTCGGCGGACCCCTCCGGGGCAGTCGAGTTCCCTTCGCGGTGCACGCGGGGAAGATCGGCAGAACGCGCGCGATGCCTGAGCCGGCTGCCCCCTTGGAGGGACGCCTCGCCCGGAGCTCGACGGTCGGCACGCACAGCGACAGCATGGCAGCTCTCCGCAGCCGCTGTGGCCGATCGGGGCGGAAACGGAACGATGCGGTCCGACGTGTCGTCCACAAAGCTCGACGCCGTGTCGGATCGCGTCCGAAAAGCATGCGACCCCGGCCCCCATCGGGGGCCGGGGTCGCGGTGCGTCGCGCCGCCCGTGCGGGGGGCGCCGCGGGTCAGCGGTAGAGCGAGGGGCTACCGCTGGCCATGGTGAGGATCTCGTCCCGCATCGCCGGCGTGGTCGCCCGGGCGAGGGCCTGGCCGAGCGCCCGGCGATTGCGAGCCGCCTGACGCCGCTCGCGCCAGCTGGACGTAACGCTGCTCATCGTGGTGCCTTTCATCGGAGAAACCTGAGGTATGCCCGTAGCAATGCAGGCGTACTGGAGTTTATTCCGACGAAACGCAGCCAGACTTGATAGTTGACCTAGTTTCCCTCACCCCATGGGGTGAGGTTCCTCACCCGGCGAGCACGGCGCGCACCGCCGCGCGGGCGGCGGGCGGGTCCGCCGCCGCCAGGGCCGCCTCCGCGGCCCGCTGACAGGTGGCGAGGTCGACCGTCGCCAGCCGCGCCCCCACGCCGGCGACCGCGGACGCGGCACAGGACAGCGACGTCACCCCGAGGCCGACCAGGACACACGCGAGCATCGGATCGGCGGCTGCCTCACCGCAGACGCCCACCGGCTTGCCCATCCGCTGTCCCGCCTCGGCCGTGAGCTGCACCAGGTGCAGCAGTGCCGGTTGCCACGGATCGGTGAGATCGGCGAGGTCGGCCGAGAGACGGTCGGCCGCGAGCGTGTACTGGGAGAGATCGTTGGTGCCGATCGACAGGAAGTCGACGTGCTCGAGCAGCCGGTGGGCCAGCAGCGCGGCCGACGGCACCTCGATCATCACGCCCGGCACCAACCCGCGGGCGCGCACCAGCTCGGCGAACTCCGCCGCCTCGGCGACGGTCGCGACCATGGGCGCCATCACCCACGGCGCCGAGCCCGTCTCCCGAGCGGCCTGGGCCACGGCGTCCAGCTGGCGGTGCAGCAGGCCGGGGTTGCGACGGGCGATCCGCAGCCCGCGCACGCCCAGCGCCGGGTTCGGCTCGTCGGGAAGGGTGGCGAAGGCCAGCGGCTTGTCCGATCCGGCGTCCAGCGTGCGCAGCACGACCTTGCGGCCCTCGAACGCGGCGAACACCTCCGCGTAGTGCCGGGCCTGCTCCTCGACCGACGGCTCCTCCGCGTGGCCGAGGAAGGCCAGTTCGGTGCGGAGCAGGCCGACGCCCTCCGCGAAGGCGGCGGCCGCGGCCCGGGCCCCGGCGCCGTCCTGCACGTTGGCCAGCAGCGCGACGGCGAACCCGTCGAGCGTGACCGCCGGCCCCTTGTAGGCGGTCAGCAACTCGGCCGCCCGGCGAGCCACCTCGACCCGCCGCTGCGCGGTGTCGGGATCGGGGTCGACGGTCACGGTGCCGTTCTCACCGTCGAGCAGCACCTGCGCGCCCACGGGGACGTCGTCGAGGCCACCGACCGCGACGACGCAGGGGAGACCCAGCTGCCGGGCGATGATCGCGGTGTGGCTGGTCGTGCCGCCCAGCCGGGTGGCCAGCCCGATGATCCGCGCGGGGTCCAGGCCGGCGGCATCGGCCGGAGCGAGGTCGTCGGCCAGCAGCACCGACGGCATCTCGGGGCGGGGCACGCCCGGCTCCCCCTGACCGGTCAGCTCGGCGACGATCCGGTCGCGGACGTCGCGGACGTCGGTGACCCGCTCGGCCATCAGCCCCCCGAGCCCGGTGAACAGGTCGACGAACTGCTGGGCCGCCTCGGTCGCCGCCACCGCGGCCGACACCCCGGCGTCGATGCGTTGCTCGGCGGCGCCCCGCAACGCGCGGTCGCGCGCCATGCCCGCCGTCGTCGTCAGCACCTCGGCACTGACCCCTGTCGCGCCGGCGGCCCGCCCCTCGAGCCGACCGGCGACGACGTCGGCCGCGGCGTGGAACCGCGCCTTCTCCCCCGGGCGGGTCGCCTCGTCGACGGCGGGCTCGCCCCCGGTCGGCAGCGTCACCGCGCCGGACGGGCGGACGACGGGCCCGAGCGCGACGCCCGGGACCACGGGGGTGCCCGTCAGGACGACCGGGCCGGCGGCCGACGGGAAACGCTCGGTGGTGGTGCTGCTGGACATGGGGACCTCGCTCGGGGCCGGAGAGGGATCGATGGTCGGACCGCGTCGTCCTTCGGTGACCAGAGTCACGATTTCCTGTTGACTTGTCAACGGATCAGACGTAAAACAACACAAGCAAACTCACAAACCCACACGGTCGGGCATGCATCCGCCGGCCGAGGACTCCCGCAGGAGGCATCGTGCTCTATCCCGAGGAGCGCCAGCAGGCCATCGCCGCGCTGGTGTCCGAGCGCGGCCGCCTCGCCGTGACCGCCGTCGCCGAGCAGTTCGGGGTCACCACCGAGACCGTGCGGCGCGACCTCGCCGTGCTCGAGCGGGCCGGCCTGCTGCGCCGGGTGCACGGGGGCGCGGTGCCCGCGGGGTCCCTCACCCTCGCCGAGCCCGGGCTCGGCGAGCGGCACGGCACCCGCAGCGAGCAGAAGCGGGCGATCGCCGCGGCGGCCCTCGACCTCCTGCCGGGCGCCGAGGGCAGCATCGTGCTGGACGGCGGCACGACCACGGCCGCCCTGGCCGAGCTGCTCCCCGCCGACCGCCGCCTGCTCACCGTGACCTCCTCGGTGCCGATCGCCTCGCGGCTGGCGGCCGCGCCGGGCATCACGCTGCTCATGCTCGGTGGCCGCGTCCGCGGGGTCACCCAGTGCTCCGTCGGCGAGGTGACGGTCCGCGCCCTCGACGAGCTGCGCGTGGACGTGGCCTTCCTGGGCGCCAACGGCATCAACGCCGCGCACGGCTTCACCACCCCGGACGACGCCGAGGCCTCCGTCAAACGGGCGATGGTGCGGGCCGGCCAGCGCGTCGTCGTCCTCGCCGACAGCAGCAAGCTCGACCGGGAGCACCTGGTGCGGTTCGCCGCGGTGGACGACGTCGACGTGCTGGTCACCGACACCGAGGCCGATCCGGGGATCGTCGCCGAGCTGGAGAAGGCCGGCATCGACGTGGTGCTCGCATGAGCCGCGAGAACAGCGCCCCGATCGTCACGCTGACCGCCAACCCGAGCCTGGACCGCACCCTCGAGCTGCCCGGCCCCCTGGAGCTCGGCGGCGTCGTGCGCCTCGTGGCCAGCGCCACCGAGCCCGGGGGCAAGGGTGTCAACGTGGCGCGGGCCGTCGCCGCCGCCGGGGTGCCCGTCGTCTCGGTGCTGCCCGCCGCCGAACACGACCCCATCGTGCACGCGCTGCTCGCGATCGGGCTCGAGCTGGCCACCGTGCCCGTCGCCGCGGCGGTGCGCACCAACTACACGCTGGCCGACCCCGACGGCCACACGACCAAGCTCAACGAGCCCGGCGCCACCCTGGACGACGCCACCCGCGCGACTCTGGCCGCCACGCTGCACGACCGGGCGACCGGCGCGCGCTGGGTGGTGCTGTCCGGTTCGCTGCCCCCCGGCACGCCGGTGGGCTGGTACGCCGAACTGGTCCGCGGCCTCCGCGGCACCGGCGCCCGGGTCGCCGTCGACACCTCCGAGGCTCCCCTGCGGGCGCTGCTGGCGGCCGGTCCCGACGCGGCACCGGACCTGCTCAAGCCCAACTCCGAGGAGCTGGCGCAGCTGGCCGGCGTCCCGGAGGCCGACGTCCTCGCCGACACGGGTGTCGCCCTGGCCGCCGTCCGCTCGCTGCACGACCGCGGCGTGGCCGAGGTGCTGCTGACCCTCGGCGCCGACGGCGCCCTGCTGTCGACCGCCGACGGCGGGCTGTGGTCGGCGATGCCACCACGCGTCGCCGTCCGGAGCACGGTCGGCGCCGGCGACTGCAGCCTCGCCGGCTACCTGCTCGCCGACCTGGCCGGGGAACCCCCGGCCGAGCGGCTGCGCGCTGCCGTCGCCTACGGGGCGGCCAGCGCAGCACTCCCCGGATCCGCCGTTCCCGCCCCGGCCCAGGTGGACGGCTCCGCAGTACGGGTCACCGCCGGCCCGCCCGGCAGCACCACCGCACCGCCCGTTCCCATCCCCGTTCCGGCCGCCGGCCGGGACGTCCGCTGACGCCACGGGAGACGTCGCCATGCCCTCATTGATCACCCCCGACCTGGTCGCGCTCGATGCCGACCTGGGCGCCGACAAGAGCGCGGTCATCCTCCGTCTCGCCCAGCTGGTCGCCGATGCCGGCCGGGCCACCGACGCGGGGGCTCTGCACACCGACGTCCTGGCCCGGGAGGCGCAGGCCGCCACCGGACTGCCCGGCGGGATCGCCATCCCGCACTGCCGCTCCGCGGCCGTGACCGAGGCGTCGCTCGGCTTCGCCCGGCTCGTGCCGCCGGTCGACTTCGGCGCGCCGGACGGCCCGGCCGAGCTCGTCTTCCTCATCGCGGCACCCGCCGCCGGCGACGCCGACCACCTCACGCTGCTGACGGCGCTGGCCCGGGCGCTGGTCCGGCCCGAGTTCGTCGCGTCGCTGCGGGCGGCGTCGTCGCGGGAGGAGATCGTCGCCCTGGTCGACGACGTCGTCTCCCCCGCCCCGGCGGCGGCCGCCGTCGGCGCCACGTCGGCCGGCCCCGCCCCGGCCGCCGGCGTCCCGGCCACCAGTGCCCCGGCCGGTACCGCCGCGGCCCGGCGCAGCATCGTCGTGGTCAGTGCCTGCCCGACCGGCATCGCGCACACCTACATGGCCGCCGACAAGCTCACCGCCGCCGGTCAGGCCGCGGGCGTGGACGTGCACGTGGAGACCCAGGGATCCTCCGGGGCCACGCCGCTCGACCCGGCCCTCATCCGGGCGGCCGACGCGGTCATCTTCGCCGTGGACGTGGGCGTGCGGGACCAGGGCCGGTTCGCCGGCAAGCCGGTCGTGCAGAGCGGTACCAAGCGCGCGATCAACGAGCCCGGGAAGATGGTCCAGGAGGCGCTGGCCGCCGCGGACGATCCGAACGCCCGCCGCGTGGCCGGCGGCGCGGGTGGCACCGCGGAGACCGCGGGCGGCTCCGGAGGGCGGCCCGGCCTGACGTCGGAGATCCGCCGCTGGCTGCTCACCGGCGTCAGCTACATGATCCCGTTCGTCGCGGCCGGCGGTCTGCTCATCGCGCTGGGCTTCCTGCTCGCCGGCTATCCGATCGCGCAGACCGACCCGAAGAGCGGCGACCAGTGGGCCCACCTCTGGGCGGTGAACAACTCGATCTTCGACCTGCCGACGAGCACCGTCGCCCACCTCCACGGCGGCCTGGCCGGATACCTCGGCGCGATCTGCTTCATGATCGGCGCCGCGGCGTTCGGGTTCCTGGTTCCGGCGCTGGCCGGCTACATCGCCTTCGCGATCGCCGACCGCCCCGGCCTCGTGCCCGGCTTCGTCGTCGGCGCGGTGTCGCTGATCGTCGGTGCCGGCTTCCTCGGCGGCCTCGTCGGTGGCATCATCGCCGGCTTCGCTGCCCTGTGGATCAGCCGCTGGAAGCTGCCGGCCGGCGTCCGCGGCCTGCAGCCGGTGATCATCATCCCGCTGCTCGCCACCCTCATCTCCAGCGGGCTGATGGTCATGGTGCTCGGCAAACCGCTGGCCGCCGCCCTGACCGGGCTGGGCAACTGGCTCAACGGCCTGACCGGCACCCAGGCAGTGCTGCTCGGGATCGTGCTGGGCCTGATGATGTGCTTCGACCTGGGCGGTCCGGTGAACAAGGCGGCCTACGTCTTCGCCACGACCGGCCTGACCGCGGCTCTGTCCGGCAGCGGCGGGCACCAGCAGCTGGTCATCATGGCCGCGGTCATGGCCGCGGGCATGGTGCCGCCGCTGGCGATGGCGCTGAGCACCGTGCTCCGGCCGAAGCTCTACACCGCGGCCGAGCGGGACAACGGCAAGGCGGCTTGGGCGCTGGGCGCCTCGTTCATCTCCGAGGGTGCGATCCCGTTCGCGGCGGCCGACCCGCTGCGGGTCATCCCGTCGATGATGCTCGGCGGCGCCGCGACCGGCGCGATCGTGGCCGCCAGCGGGATCGAACTGCGGGCCCCGCACGGCGGGATCTTCGTGTTCTTCGCGATCAGCAACTTCCTGCTGTTCCTGCTCGCCATCGTGATCGGCGCAGTCGTCGGCGGGGTCGCGGTGACCGTGGCCAAGAGCTTCGGGCGCTCGGAGGCCGACTACGCCACCGAGGACGCGGTCGACCTCGACCACATCCACGCCCCGGACGTCATTCCGGCGCGCGAGGCCACCGTCTGACCGGCAAGCTTCCCCCCACCCTCCCGAGCAGCGAGAAAGAGGATCGATGCCCAGTCAGACAGTCACCGTCGGCTCCCGGATCGGGCTGCACGCCCGTCCCGCGGCCCTCATCGCCGAGGCGGTCGGGAAGGCCGGCGTCCCGGTCACCCTGGCCACCCCGGGCGGCGCCCCGATCGACGCCGGCTCGCCCCTGATGATCATGACGCTCGGCGCGAAGAAGGGCGCCGAGGTCGTGGTCAGCAGTGACGACCAGGCAGTGCTCGACCAGATCACCGGGCTAGTCGAGCAGGACCTGGACGCCGAGTAGCCGGCGCTCCTCCCGGACGACGGCGCCCGCCCCCTGCAGAAGGGGACGGGCGCCGTCTTCGCGTGGTGCGTCAGCTCATCACTGCTGAACCGACCGGGCCATGCTCACAGTCAGCGCAGCATCGCCGCGACG
>Ga0308174_10001280_pt1 | contig 11577 bp, 10 predicted proteins | sample PhyPR2_FD_203894 | JGI IMG/M metagenome (GOLD analysis project Ga0308174, IMG submission 203894) | Soil microbial communities from UC Gill Tract Community Farm, Albany, California, United States - DLSLS.P.R2 | ecosystem: Environmental > Terrestrial > Soil > Agricultural land | place: USA...
GTGGTCGGCATTGCTGCCGCCCGTGATGTAGAGCATGGCGACGTCGTCATCGGCGTCCATGGCCGCGCCGATCTCCTGCAGCGCACGGCGCAGGTTCGTGAGCGTCGCATAGGGCAGGACAGTCACCGTCGCGCGGTTGTTGAGCAGCACGAGCGAGCGGCCGCTGGTGCCGAAGCGCTCGTCGAGCACGTGCTGCGCGCTTTCCACTTCGTCGCGAAAGCCCTCGTGACGTGCATCCGGCGCGAACGCGACGAAATACAGGTCGGTCACCCCGCCCCGCTCGTCTTCGAGCGCGTCGAGCGCGTCGTCGAGCAGCGCGCTCTGCACGGCCAGCACCGGCTCCGACGCCGGACTCGGCGCATCGTCATCGTCGGCGGCGACCTCGTCGCCGACCCACCACGCGGCCGACGGCCCGCCGAGCGGACCAATCCACAACGGCAGGCTCAGCAGCAGCCCGCCCAGGACAGCGCGCAGGAGACGACGCTGCACCGGCGTTTCGCTGACGATCCACATCGAGCGGATGCAGACGGCGAGCATCCACGCGAGCATCGCCACGTCGAACCACGCGCCCCAGTGCTCGGGCCACGCGAGTGCGGCGATCGCCGGCAGCGCGTGCACCACCTGCACGGGCAGGAACGCCGCAAGCACCACGATCGGCAGTGCGATGAACGTGCCAGCGTCGCGATACAAAGCACCGAGCACGCCGCTCGTGATCATCAGGAGGCCGAGCGCGAACAGCTCGCCATCGATTCCGTTCAGCGTGAACGCGGTGCCGGCCTGGGCGCGCAGCCCGTCGAGCGCGATGTCGACGAGCGCCGACACGATGACGATCGCCAGCCACTGTGCAAGGTCCACGCGAAACGCAGCCCGTCGCACGGGCAGGAAAAACGCCGCGCGCGCGCCCGCCAGCAGATTGTGACCAAGTGCTGCAGCGAAGTAACGCAAGGGCGACTGCACCATCATCGGACGTTCAGGCGATCGCGTGCGCGGCGATGTATGCCTTGACGGCGTCGACGTTGGGCGGCAGCACCGTGCGGCGCTGCGGGCGCGCTTCGAGACCGGCGAAGGCCGCCGGCCGCTCCGGCTCGGAGCCGAGCGCTTCGCGGATCGTCGCGGCAAACTTGACCGGCAGCGCGGTCTCCACGCAGATCAGCGGTACGCCCGCGGGCGCGAGCGCGCGGCCCACCTTGACGCCATCGGCCGTATGGGGATCGATCGTCACGCCGTAGCGCCGGTGCACTGCGCGAATGGTCGCGACGCGATCAGCGTGCGTGCTGCGGCCGGACACGAAGCCGGACGCCTTGACGCGCTCCCATTCCGGCGCGCCGGCGAGCGAGAAGCCGCCGTCGCGTGCGAGCGTGGACCACAGCGCACGCAAGCGCGCCGGATCGCGGCCGGTGAGGTCGAACACGAAGCGCTCGAAGTTCGACGCCTTGGAGATGTCCATGGAGGGCGACGAGGTCGCATGCGTCTCGAGCGCGGCGCGCGGGCGGTAGCGGCCGGTGCGGAAGAATTCGTCGAGCACGTCGTTCTCATTGGTGGCCAGCACCAGGCATTGGATCGGCAATCCCATGCTGCGCGCGACGTGCGCGGCGAGGATGTTGCCGAAATTGCCTGAAGGGACCGCGAAGCTGACCTGCTCCGTGTCGCGGGTGGTCGCCGCGAAGTAGCCCTTGAAGTAGTACACCACCTGCGCGGCTACGCGCGCCCAGTTGATCGAGTTCACGGCGCCGATGCGATAGCGTGCCTTGAAGACCGGATCGCCCGCGATGTCCTTGACGATGTCCTGGCATTCGTCGAAGGTTCCCTCGATCGCCAGGTTGTGGATGTTCGGCTCCGCGAGCGCGTACATCTGCGCCTGCTGGAACGGGCTCATGCGTCCTTCGGGCGACAGCATGAAGACGGCGACGCCTGCCTTGTTGCGCAGCGCGTACTCCGCCGAGCTGCCGGTGTCGCCGGAGGTCGCACCGACCACATTGAGCGTGCGATGCTCATCGGCGAGCACGAACTCGAACAGCCGGCCCAGGAGCTGCAGCGCGATGTCCTTGAAGGCAAGCGTCGGGCCGTTCGACACGCGCAGCAAGTGAAGGCCCGGCTCGAGCGTGAGCAGTGGCGTCACGTCGTCGCTGCCGAAGATGCCGGCGTTGTACGTGTCGTCGATCGCCTTGCGCAGCACATCCGCCGGCACGTCGTCCATGAAGCGCGACAGGATGGCGAACGCGAGGCTGCGATAATCGAGCGCGCGCAGCGACGCGAGCTCCCGCGCCTCCAGGCGTGGATAGCGCTCGGGCACCGCCAGCCCGCCGTCCGGTGCCAGGCCTTCGAGCAGGATCGCGCGAAACGGCAGCGGGGCGTCGTGCCACGCGCCGCGCGTGCTGACGTAGCGCATCAGGCGGCCGGCATCAGTTGAGCGCTTCCATCCGGATGCGCACGACCTTGCCGCGCACCGTGGGCAGCGCTTCGATCTTGTCGATCGCGTCGGTGAGCTGGCGCTCGATCGACCGGTGCGTGAGCAGGATGATGTCGGTCTGCTGCTCGCCTTCGGACGGCTCCTTCTGGATCATCGCGTCGATCGAGATGTCGCGGTCGGCCAGGATGCGCGTGATGTCGGCCAGCACGCCCGGACGGTCCTCGACGCGCATGCGCAGGTAATAGCTCGTCTGCACCTCGCCCATGGGCAGGAACGGCACGTCCGTCATCTGGTCGGGCTGGAAGGCCAGGTGCGGCACGCGATGCTCCGGATCGGCGGTGTGCATGCGCGTCACGTCCACCAGGTCCGCGATCACCGCGCTGGCCGTCGGCTCGGCGCCGGCACCAGCCCCGTAGTAGAGCGTCGCCCCGACCGCGTCGGCCTTGACCAGCACCGCGTTCATGGCGCCCTCCACATTCGCAATCAGGCGCTTCGCGGGAATGAGCGTCGGATGCACGCGCAGCTCGATGCCCTTGGCCGCGCGGCGGGTGATGCCGAGCAGCTTGATGCGGTAGCCGAGCTCCTCGGCGTAGGTGATGTCCTCGCGATGCAGCTGCGAGATCCCTTCGGCGTACGCCTTGTCGAACTGCATCGGCACGCCGAACGCGATCGCCGACATGATGGTGAGCTTGTGCGCGGCGTCGATGCCTTCGACGTCGAAGGTGGGATCCGCCTCCGCGTAGCCCAGTGCCTGCGCTTCCTTGAGCACGTCGGCGAACGATGCGCCGCGCGCGCGCATCTCGGACAGTATGAAGTTCGACGTGCCGTTGATGATGCCGGCGATCCACTCGATCCGGTTGGCGGTGAGGCCTTCGCGCAGCGCCTTGATGATCGGCACCCCGCCGGCGACCGCGCCTTCGAACGCCACCATGACGCCCTGCGCATGCGCCGCGGCGAAGATCTCCGTGCCGTGATGCGCCAGCAGCGCCTTGTTGGCGGTCACGACGTGCTTGCCGTGCGCGATCGCGTCGAGGATCAGGTCGCGCGCGGCATCCACGCCGCCGATCAGCTCGCACACGATGTCGAGGTCGGGATGCCGCGTGATGACGTGCGGATCGTTCGTGAGCTCCACCCCGTCGACGCCGCGCAGGCCTTCGCGCGCCCGGTCGAGCGTACGCGTCGCCACGCGCGTGATACGGATGGGCCGCCCGGCACGGCGGGTGATCTCCTCTTCGTTGCGGCGAAGCACGTCCCAGGTGCCGCGCCCCACGGTGCCGAAGCCGAGCAGCCCGACCTGCAGCGGCTTCATCGGAGCACGACTCCCGGCGCTCACAGCAGCCCGTCCTCCCGGAACATCTGCTTGATGCCGCGGATGGCCTGGCGGGTGCGCGCCTCGTTCTCGATCATCGCGAAGCGCACGTGGCCGTCACCGAACTCGCCGAAGCCGATGCCGGGCGACACGGAGACCTTCGCGGCCGCAAGCAGCTTCTTCGAGAACTCGAGCGAGCCGAGCGTCTCGTAGGGCTGCGGGATCTGCGCCCACACGTACATCGAGGCCTTGGGCACGTCGACCTTCCAGCCGGCCTCGTGCAGGCCCTTGACGAGCACGTCGCGGCGCTTCTGGTATTTCTGCGCGATCTCCTCGACGCATTCCTGGGGACCTTCGAGCGCGGCGATGGCCGCCACCTGCAGCGGGGTGAACGTGCCGTAGTCGTGATAGCCCTTGATGCGCGACAGCGCGTAGACCAGGTCGCGGTTGCCCACCATGAAGCCGATGCGCCAGCCGGCCATGTTGTAGCTCTTCGACATCGTGAAGAACTCGACCGCGACATCGCGCGCGCCTTCCACCTGCATGATCGAAGGCGCCTTCCAGCCGTCGAACGTGATGTCGGCGTACGCGAGGTCGTGCACGATGTAGATGCCGTATTCGCGCGCGAGTGCCACCAGCTTCTCGAAGAACGGCAACTCGACGCACTGCGCGGTGGGGTTGGCCGGGAAGTTGACGATCAGCATCTTCGGCTTGGGGACCGACAGCTTGATCGTGCGCTCGAGCTCGGCGAAGAAGTCGACGCTGGGCGTGAGCGGCACCTGGCGGATGTCCGCCCCCGCGATCACCGGGCCGTAGATGTGGATCGGATAGCTCGGGTTGGGCACGAGCACGGTGTCGCCGCGACCCAGCGTGGCCAGCGCCAGATGGGCGATGCCTTCCTTCGAGCCGATCGTGACGATCGCCTCGGTCTCGGGGTCGAACTGCACCCCCCAGCGCCGGTCGTACCAATGGCAGATCGCGCGGCGCAAGCGCGGGATGCCCTTCGAGACCGAATAGCCGTGGGTGTCGCCGCGTTGCACCGTCTCGACGAGCTTGGCCACGATATGCGCAGGCGTGGGGCCGTCCGGATTGCCCATCCCGAAGTCGATGATGTCCTCCCCGCGGCGGCGGGCGGCCATCTTGAGCTCCGTGGTGATGTTGAAGACGTACGGCGGGAGGCGCTCGATGCGCGCGAACTGCGTCTGGGGAAGCGAAGACATGCCGACCTCTGCGTAAGCGCCCGGAACCGTCCGAGCGACGTAGGGCAAAACGTTACAATGCTAGCCAATTCACGGCTTTACCGCAATGCGGAAAGAGCCGCGTGATCGATCAAGCGATGAAATTCCACCTGCAGACCCCAGCCACGGTCCTGGTGACCGGCATTGGCGACGGCTGGATCAAGGTCGGCACGAGCGAAGTGCGGACCAATTGCGTCCTCACGCCCGAGGGCGTCGAGCCCGGCTTTGCGCCCCAGGGCCTGGACGCGCTCACGAGCGCCGACTTCGAGGGGCTGCTGCGCTATCGGCCCGAGATCGTGCTGCTCGGCACGGGTGCGACCCAGCACTTCCTGCACCCGCGCGTGACCCAGCCGCTCGCGGCAGCGCACGTGGGCCTGGAGATCATGGGCACGCGCGCCGCATGCCGCACCTTCAACATCCTGCTGGGCGAAGGCCGGCGCGTAATTGCCGCGCTGGTCGTTTGAGGGCAGTCGAGCGTCCGTCATTCCCCCATCTGCAGGAGCAGCCCCCGGTTGCGCGCATAGCCTACGGCCCAGCGGAACAGCGCGGCGCCGACACCGATGTAGACGAAGTTGAGCACGAAGGCCGTCTGCCACAGCGACCAGTCGAAACGGCCGTCGAGCAGCACGCCGCGCATCCCTTCGAAGACGTACGCCGACGGCAGTGTCCACGCGATCGTCTGCATCACGTGCGGCAACACGGCGATCGGGTAGTACACGCCGGACACGGGCGCGAACAGGAAGATCGCCGCCCAGGCGAGCTCTTCGGCGCCCAATCCCCAGCGCAGGATCAGCGCCGACACCGCAAGCCCGATCGCCCATCCGAACATCAGCAGGTTCACGAAGAACGCGAGCAGCGGGAAGCCGAGCGAGAAGATCGAATAGCGGAACAGCAGCCATGCGAAAAAACATGCGCCGCCGACGCCGATCAGCGTGCGCAGGATGCTCATCGCCAGCTGGCCCGCGATGAGCTCGTAGAGACGCAGCGGGCTCACGAACAGGTTGCCGACGTTGCGGGCGTACATCTCCTCGATGAACGTCAGCGATACGCCGAGCTGCCCGCGAAAGAGCACGTCCCACAGCAGCACGGCGCCGAGGAAGAATCCCGGCGCGCTTTGCAGGACCGAATTGCCCGGCCGCAGGTAGATCGTCACGAAGCCCCACAGCACCATCGTGACGGTCGGGTAGTACATCATCGACACCAGCCGCGGCCACGACTTCAGCAGCAGGTACGCATGGCGCAGGATGAGAGCGCGCACGCGCCGCAGCGACGCCATCGCCCCGGTCTGCCGATGCAGCAGGTCGCCTCGCGCGACCGTCTTCATCGCTCGATCTCCACCGGCAGGCGGTCGCGTGCCGTTCCGCGCGCCACGTCGAGGAACACCTCCTCCATGTTGTCGCGGCCGTAGCGCTCGAGCAGCGCGCGGGGCGCGCCCTGGTCGACGACGGTGCCGGCGCGCAGCATGATGACGTCGTCGCACAGGCGCTCGACCTCGCCCATGTTGTGCGAGGCGAGCAGCATCGTGCAGCCGCTCGCGCGCTGGTATTGCTCGAGGTAGCTGCGCATCCGGTCGCCGACGTCGGGATCGAGCGAGGCCGTCGGCTCGTCGAGCAGCAGCACTTCGGGCTGATTGAGCAGCGCCTTGGCGAGCGACACGCGGGTGCGCTGGCCTGCCGACAGCTCGCCGTAGGGACGGCGCAGGAAATCGGCGAGCTCGAATTCCTGCGCCAGCTCGGCGATGCGTGCGGCCGGCGTGCGCAGCCCGTAGAGATCGGCGAAGACGCGCAGGTTTTCCCGCACCGTGAGGCGCTTCGGCATGTCGACATACGGGGACGTGAAATTGAGCCGCGGCAGCACGCGATAGCGGTGCCGCGTCATGTCCTCGCCGAGCACGTGGATCGTCCCGGCGGTCGGCGTGAGCACGCCGAGCAGCATGGAGAGGGTCGTCGTCTTGCCGGCGCCGTTGCCGCCGAGGAGCGCGGTCGTGGTGCCGGCCGTGACGCTGAACGACACGCCGCGCACCGCCTCGACGTCGACGTACCGCTTGCGCAGGTCGCGCACCACGATGGCCGGCGCCACCGGCTTCAGCACTGCACGGTATTGCGGCAATAGCGGGTGAGCTCGCGCACGACCGTCGTCCCGGTGACCGCTGCGCGCGCGCGATTGGTGCTGCCGTACTCCAGCGCGAGCTTCAGCCCGTATTGCGCGAAGAAAGCGTCGAACTGCTCCGCGCCCAGCGTGCCGGTCGCATACAGCTCGTCGGCTTGCGCGTCGTGGTCGAGCACGATCGCCGCCAGCGGTTGCGGTGCGGGGCCCGCCACCACGCGCGCGCCCTCGGCCGGGTCGTAGACGCTGTGGTCGGCGCAGCAGTGGATGACATGGCCGCCCGACGTTGCGGACCGGTCGCGCTGATAACGAATGAAGGACACGTCGCGCGTGGGGTATGCCAGCTTGTGGGCGCAGATCGCCGAGAAGGCCACCAACGCACGATCGGGCCCGACGCCGCCGCGCCATTCGTACGCCGCCCCGTCGCGCCTGCGCAGTGCGGCGACCGGCTGCACCGGCGCGCCGAGGCGCAGGAGAAAGCACGGCGTGGCCGCATACGGATACTGGAAGACATAGTTCGTGTCCGGCGCCACGTCACGCGCGCGCAGCGCAGCACCGTGCTCGTCCACCAGGCGCACGCGGGCATACGTGCGCGGTGCGCCATCCTGCGCGTGCGCAGCCGTGGCAAGCGCGCTGCCGAGCACCGCACACGCTCCGAGAAAGCTGCGTCGCTCCATCGCCACGAACCTTGCCCGCAGCCGGGCCGCCTACGCCTCGAGCAGCACGCGCACGTGCTCGGTGGCGCTGCGGCCGAGCGCGCCGAGCGCGTAGCCGCCCTCGAGCGAGGACACGATCCGCCCGGCTGCATGGCGCGCGGCCACTGCGACCAATTGGCGCGTCACCCATGCATAGTCGTCGTCGTCGAACTCGAGTCCGGCGAGCGGGTCGTCGCGGTGCGCATCGAACCCGGCCGAAATGAGTATGAGCTCCGGCCGGTGCGCCTCGAGCGCGGGCAGCCAGTGTTCGGTGACGGCCGCGCGGAACGCGTCCGAGCCGCTGCCCGGGGCGAGCGGCACGTTGTGCATGTTGGGGCCGAGCGGCTCGACGCCGCTATAGGGATAGAGCGGGTACTGGAACGTCCCGACCATGAGCACGCGCGGGTCCTCGGCGAAGATCTCCTCCGTGCCGTTGCCGTGATGCACGTCGAAATCGACGATCGCCACGCGCTGCAGGCCGTGAGCATCGAGCGCATGCGCCGCGGCAACCGCGATGTTGTTGAAGACACAGAATCCCATCGCGCGATTGCGCTCCGCATGATGGCCCGGCGGGCGCACCGCGCAGAAGGCGTTGCCTGCCGCGCCGCTCAGCACGAGGTCGACGGCCTGGACGGCGGCGCCTGCCGCGTGACGGGCGGCCGTCAGCGAGTCGGGACACAGCGCGGTATCCGGGTCGAGATAATGCAGTCCCGCATCGGGGCTCGCCGCCTCGATGAGATCGATGTAGTCGGTACCGTGCACGCGCGCCAGCTGCGCGCGCGTGGCGGGCGGCGCCGTGTGCTGCGCAAGCTGCGCGGCAAGCCCCTGTGCCGTGAGGCGCTCGTCGATCGCTGCGACACGCTCCGGGCACTCGGGGTGATACGGGCCCATGTCGTGCAGGAGGAACGAAGGATGCGTGATGTAGGCGGTCGGCATGGCTTGGGCTGCGCAGCGTTCGATCGGCAACGAGCGGTGCGAGGCAGGATCGCTCGGCTGGCGGCGCGCGCTGGCCTGTGAAGCGCGCCGCCGATGCGGCGTGCCACACCCGGGTTCCCCCGCGGAGACGGCCCATCGGGCTCATCCCTCCGTTCGTCGCCGGCAAGTGTAGCGCGCCGTCCGTTCGTCGCCCGGGAAGTGTAGCGCGGCCTCCGGCCGGGTGACGAGGCCGCGTCCGTCCGTTACAGTGAACGATCGTCTCACCGCCGCTGTCATCCTCATCCCATGAGCGTCCGTCCCGCGTCCCAATCGGTTCCGACCGCGCAGCGCATCGCCGGCGTCGCCGCACAGCTGGGCCGCATCGTCGTGGGCAAGGACGACGCGATCAAGCTGGCGATCGCCTGCCTGCTGGCGCGCGGCCACCTGCTGATCGAGGACATCCCGGGCGTGGGCAAGTCCACGCTCGCCCAGGCGCTCGCTGCCACGCTGGGGCTCAAGTACGTCCGCATCCAGTTCACGAGCGACCTGCTGCCGGCGGACGTGCTCGGCGTATCGGTGTACGACGAGCGCATGCAGGCGTTTCGCTTCCACGCAGGACCGATCTTCCACTCGGTGGTGCTGGCCGACGAGATCAATCGCGCGCCGCCCAAGACGCAGAGCGCGCTGCTCGAGGCGATGGAAGAGCGGCAGGTCTCGCAGGACGGCCAGACACGCAAGCTGCCGGACCCGTTCTTCGTCATCGCGACGCAAAATCCGGTCGAGCAGATCGGCGCGTATCCCCTCCCGGAATCACAGCTCGACCGCTTCCTCATGGCGATCGAGCTCGGCTATCCCGACAGCGCGGCCGAGCGTGAGCTCCTGTCCGGTGGTGATCGTCGCCTCAAGATGGCCGAGATCGAGCCTGCGTGCGATCCGGCAACCCTCGCCGAATGGCAGCGCGAAGCGGCGCAGATCCATGTCGCGCCCGCGCTGCTCGACTACGTGCAGGCATTGCTCGCGGCGTCGCGCGGCCATCTCGCCGGCGTGAACGGCGGCGATGCAGGTGCGCGCCGGGGCTTGAGCCCGCGCGCGGGCCTGATGCTGCTCGCCGCGGCACGCGCATGGGCGCTCATCGCGGGTCGACCCATGGTGGTGCCCGAAGACGTGCAGGCCGTCTTCGCCTCGGTGGCCGGCCATCGTCTCGCTGGCGGCGCGCGCGCCGGTGCGCTGCAGGCGCAGGCGCTGATCCGCGCCGTCGCGCTCACCTGAATCGCGGCATGGCAGGCGCGGCCGCGATGCCGCCTGCAGCAGGCCTGCTCGCGCGCTGGCGGCAGCGGCTGTTCCGCGGCGCACCGGCGGACCGCGATCTGGTGGTGCTGCGCCATTCGCGCATCTACATCCTGCCCACGCGGCGCGGCATCGCGGTGATGATCACCCTCTTGCTGATGCTGCTCACGTCGCTGAACTATGCGCTGTCGCTCGGACTGGCGGTGACGTTCCTGCTCGCCGGATTGACCGCTGCCGCGCTGCTGCACACGTTTCGCAACCTCGCCGGCATGGAGGTGAAGCCGCTCGCTGCAGGCGACACCTTCGTGGGCGGCAAAGTGGCCTTTTCACTGGCGCTCATGCCGGGCGCAGCCACGCGCCTGGCCGTGACGCTGTCGGCGCGCAAGTCGCGCGTCATGGCCGACGTGCCCGCCGGCGCGGCACGCACCGTCGCGCTGGAAATTCCGGCGCCGACACGCGGACGCGTCGCGCTCGGGCGCGTCACGCTGTCGTCGACCTATCCGCTCGGCTTGTGGAAGGCCTGGGCGTACGTGCACTTCCCGCTCGTCGGGTTGGCGTTTCCCGCGCCCGAGGCGTCGCCGCCTCCGTTGCCCTTCGGACCGGGCGGCGCCGACGCGGTTGCGCGCGGCCGTGGCGAAGACGCCGATCTCGCCGGCCTGCGCGACTATCAGCGCGGTGATCCGCCCCAACGCGTTGCCTGGAAAGCGGTCGCGCGCGGAGCCGGCTGGTACACCAAGGCGTTCGAAGGCGCAGGCGGTGGGCCGGTCGTCCTCGACTGGCGCACGCTGCCCGAGCACATGGATGTCGAAGCGCGCCTGTCGCGCCTGTCCGCCTGGGTGCTCGGCGCCGAGCGCGCAGCGCGGCCGTTCGCGCTGTCGATGCCCGGCCTCGCGCTGCCCGCAGCGCAGGGTCGGGAGCATCGGCGCGCCGCGTTGAGCGCGCTCGCGCTCTTTCCGGCCGAGCTGCCATGATCGCCGCGTGGCGCAACCGGCCCGAGTGGCTGCACAACGAAGGTGCGGTGCTGCCGCTCAAGGCGCTGCAGATCCGCTGGCTCGGCGCATTGCTGCTCGCGGCCCAGGTGCCGCTTGCCGTGCACCTGCCGATCTGGGTGGCGCTGTTCGGCGCCATGCTCGTCGCGTTGCGCTTCGCGCTGCTGCGCCGTGACCGGCTGCGGCCGCACGCGAAGCCCGCGCGCATCCCGTCGTGGGCGCTCGCATTGTTCGCCGTCGTGCTCGGCATCGCGATCCGCCAGTCGTATGGCGGCTACCTCCTGGGACGCGATCCGTGCGTGGCGCTGCTCTACGTGCTCGCCGGCCTCAAGTTCCTCGAAGCGCGCACGCTGCGCGACGGCACGCTGCTCGTGTGCGTCACGATGGCGCTCGTCATCACGCCGTTCTTCTACGACCAGTCGATGCTCGCCGCGATCGCGGCGCTGCCGGTGATCCTGCTCATGGGTGGCACGCTCGACGGTCTCGCGCGGCCGGGCGCGGACGATTTCGAGTTCGAGGCGTGGGGCACGGCGGTCAAGCGCACGCTCGTCATGATCGCCCAGGGGCTGCCGCTCGCGCTCCTGGCGTTCTTCCTCTTCCCGCGCCTGACCGGACCGCTGTGGGGCCT
>Ga0308174_10001281_pt1 | contig 11571 bp, 10 predicted proteins | sample PhyPR2_FD_203894 | JGI IMG/M metagenome (GOLD analysis project Ga0308174, IMG submission 203894) | Soil microbial communities from UC Gill Tract Community Farm, Albany, California, United States - DLSLS.P.R2 | ecosystem: Environmental > Terrestrial > Soil > Agricultural land | place: USA...
GTTGCAGAATTAGCCGAACTAGCCAAGAAACCGAATGCCAACAGCAAGCCTTTTTTCATTTTGAGTCTTTTAAGCAAGATTCGCTATTGGAATGAGAAGTGAGCCAACTACGCTGAACCCATCTACAAGAAATGTAGCAGAAGCACCACAGAAGACCATACAACAAAGCCCTTGAATTACTCCAAGTTCTTACTCCAAATGCCCTTTGGGCTATGAAGCAAAATCTCAAATAATCAAGGGCTTGCTGCTACTTACTAATTCTGGCGGAGACGGAGGGATTCGAACCCTCGATACAGGTTTAAGCCCGTATGCTTCCTTAGCAGGGAAGTGCCTTCGACCTCTCGGCCACGTCTCCACACGTTGACGGTATTGCATGTCCGTCTGACGAAGTTCCGCATAATAACTTCTGGCGCGGACTTGGTCAATGGAACGGAAGAGTTAAATCAGGCTTTTTCCAGTTCGAATGCCTTGTGCAGCACGCGCACGGCCAGTTCCATGTATTTCTCGTCGATCAGGACCGAGATCTTGATTTCCGAGGTCGAGATAAGCTGCAGGTTGATGCCCTCTTCCGACAAGGTACGGAACATCTGCGACGCGATGCCCACGTGGCTGCGCATGCCAACGCCGACCACGGACACCTTGGAAACCTTGGTGTCGCCAATGATGTTGCCCGAGCCTATGTGCGCCTTGACGCTGGAATTGAGCACTTCCATCGCGCGGTTGTAGTCGGCGCGCGGGACGGTGAAGGTGAAGTCGGTCTTGCCATCTACGCCCTGGTTCTGCACGATCATGTCGACGTCGATGTTGGCCTCGGCGATCGGGCCCAGAATCTGGTAGGCAATGCCGGGCCGGTCCGGGACCTGCATGACGGTGATCTTGGCTTCGTCGCGGCTGAATGCGATGCCGGTGATGGTGGCTTGTTCCATGTGTGTGTCTTCCTCAAACGAAATCAGGGTGCCGGAACGGGCTTCCTCTTCCAGCGGGATCATCGGGTCGGTCAGCGAAGACAGCACCCTGGTCGGCATGCGGTAGTTTCCGGCGAATTCAACCGAGCGGATCTGCAGCACCTTGGAACCCAGCGATGCCATTTCCAGCATCTCTTCAAAGGTCACGGTGCGCAGCCGGCGCGCGTCGCTGACAACTCGCGGATCTGTGGTGTAGACGCCATCGACGTCGGTGTAGATCAGGCATTCGGCCGCCTTCAGCGCCGCCGCCACCGCCACCGCAGAGGTGTCGGAGCCGCCACGGCCCAGCGTGGTGATGTTGCCATCGTCGTCTATGCCCTGAAAGCCGGTGATGATGACAACGCGGCCAGCGTCCAGGTCGTTCCGCACCTTAGCGTCGTCGATCGAGTGGATACGGGCCTTGGTGAACGATGAATCGGTCTTGATCGGCACCTGCCAGCCGGCATAGGACACCGCGTCCTTGCCCAGCGACTTCAGCGCCATGGCCAGCAGCGCAACGGAAACTTGCTCGCCGGTTGATGCCAGCATGTCAAGTTCGCGTGGGTCGGGTTGCGCCATCACTTCCTTGGCCAGGCCGATGAGGCGGTTGGTTTCACCCGACATGGCGGACGGCACGACAACGATTTGATGACCAGCGTCATGCCACTTGGCGACGCGCCGGGCGACGTTCTTGATGCGCTCGGTCGAGCCCATCGAAGTGCCGCCGTATTTATGTACGATTAAAGCCATGGGAAGTGTGGTGGGTGGGCAAACAAGCGGACGATTTTACAGTGCGCAATAACTGCTGACAAGAAGTCGCCTATCGCTCTTCATAAGCACGCCGCCTCAGACGGTTTCCCAGCGCACGACCACAGCCTGCCCCATCACCGCATGGCGCACGTCCATGCCCAGGCCGGCCACGAAGACCAGTTGGCCATTCAGGTACAGCAAGGGCGACCAGAGTCTGCGCCAGGGAGCAATCTCCGCCTCCTGGTACAGGCTTTTCAGGGTGCGTGATGGCCGGTTTGCCGCCAGCTTCAGCCTTTCCTGGCCGGCGCGCGGATGCAGCATCAATATGTGCCTCCGCAATGCATCCGCGCTCAGGCCCAAGCCGTCCGTCGGCTCGAACAGCAGCTTGCCGCGCCAGGCAGGCACCGCCAGTTCGGCTTCGCCATTCCAGCGCAATGCCACCGGCTCCAGCGGCGGCTGGCCGACGCGTGGATGCAATTCCAGCCGGCTGCCAATGCGGCGCAGCGTCATGGCGCCGAAATCGAAAAATGGATGCATATCGCCGGCGGCCTGCAGCATCTGGCTGCGGATTTCTTCCAGCCGCGCCGTGCTGGGCAGTTGCACCTTGTTCCGGTAAAGCCAGTGCCGCAGCAGGTTGTCGGCGCGATGCGGCGGCAGCGCCTGCAGCGCCGGCACGTCCAGCGGCGCGTCCCATCGCTGCGCGTTGCAACCGGCGAGATCGATTTCGGCCAGGTCCTGCAACAGAGCCTGCGCAGCCTGGGCATGGCTGGCACTGCGCGCAACCAGCGCGGCAAAACCCGGGAAATGGCTTTCGATGACAGGCGCAACCGCATGCCGCAGCGCATTGCGCCGGTAGCGCACGTCACTGTTGGACTCATCGGTGATGTGCGCCAGACCATAGCTGTGCCTGGCGCTTTCCAGCGCGGCGCGGCTGACGCGCAGCAGCGGCCGGCCCAGGGAAACGCCGTCCCCCAGCAGTTCATGACGGGCCTGGAACGGCGCCATGCCGGACAGCCCGGGCAGGCCGGCCCCGCGCATCAACTGCAGCAGCACGGTCTCGGCCTGGTCGTCCTGGTGATGCGCCGTCAGCAGCAGGACGCAGCCGCTGTCGCGGCACATATCGCCCAGCGCGCGGTAGCGGGCGATGCGCGCCGCTTCCTCCATTCCGCGTCCGCCCGGATTCGATACATCGACCGCCCTGGACACCAGCGGCGCGCCACAGCGCGCAGCTTCACGCTGGCAGTGCGCCAGCCAGGCATCCGCGTTCGGGCTGAGGCCATGATGCACATGGAAAGCGCTCAAGCTGATACCGCGGCTTTGGGCATACTGGCTGGCCAGGTGCAGCAGCACGGTCGAGTCCAGGCCGCCGCTGAAGGCGACGCCGATATGGAGGCTGGCCGCAGCACCGGAAACAGCAACGCGCGCCAGGATCTCCCCAAGCGCGCGTTCAAATGCCGCCGTGACCTCGCCGTCCTTGTCAGGGCTGCGGGATTTCCTTGAATTTGCCATAGCTCATCAGCTTCTCGTGCCGGGCGGCAAGCAGGTCGCGGGTTGGCATGCCCTGGAACTGGCGCAGGCTGTCGGCCAGCGCCCGCTTCAGCAAGACCGCCATCTGCTTGGGATCGCGATGCGCGCCGCCCAGGGGCTCGTTCACGATCTTGTCGATCAGGTTCATGGCCTTGAGCCGGTGCGCGGTCAGGCCCAGCGCCTCGGCCGCATCGGCGGCGCGTTCGGAAGTCTTCCACAGGATGGACGCGCAGCCCTCGGGGGAGATCACCGAGTAGGTGGCATATTGCAGCATCAGCACCGCGTCGCCGACCGCGATGGCAAGCGCGCCGCCTGAACCGCCCTCGCCGATGATGGTGGCAATCAGCGGCACCTTGAGTTCCGCCATCACGTACAGGTTATGGCCAATGGCTTCGGACTGGCCGCGCTCTTCGGCGTCGATACCGGGAAACGCGCCCGGGGTGTCAACGAAGGTAAAGATGGGCAGGTTGAACTTCTCCGCCAGCTTCATCAGGCGCATGGCCTTGCGGTAGCCTTCCGGCTTGGGCATGCCGAAGTTGCGCATCGCGCGCTCCTTCGTATCGCGCCCTTTCTGGTGGCCGATCACCATGCAGGACTGGCCATTGAAGCGCGCCAGACCGCCGACGATGGACAGGTCGTCGGCATAGCTGCGGTCGCCATGCAGTTCATGGAAGTCGGTGAAGATCTCGTTGACGTAGTCCATGGTGTACGGACGCTGCGGGTGGCGCGCGATCTGCGACACCTGCCACGGCGTAAGCTTGGCGTAGATGTCCTTGGTCAACTGCTGGCTTTTCTTGGACAGGCGCTCTATTTCTTCGGAAATGTCGACCGCGGAATCGTCCTGCACGAAGCGCAGCTCCTCGATCTTGGCGTCGAGCTCTGCGATCGGTTGCTCAAAATTGAGAAAAGTTACCTTGCTCACCGTGGCTCCTTCGGTTTCAACAGCCTGGAAAATTGGGGAAATGTCAGTATTCTACCGGGACTGGCTCGAGGCTACGCCACATATACCAGGTGGCAACGGTGCGCCACGGTTCCCAGTTGGCGGAGACCTCGCGCGCATCGCTGCGCGACACCGGTTCGCCGGAAAAATAATTGATGCTGATGCCACGCAGCAAGCCGACATCATCAAGGGGCAAGATATTAGGCCGCAGCAGGTTAAAGATCAAGAACATCTCGGCGGTCCAGCGGCCTATGCCCCGAATCTGCAGCAGCTCGGCGATGACTTCCTCATCATCCATCTCTTCCCACTTGGCGACATGGACACGCTTGGCCTTGAAGTGGTCGGCCAGGTCGAGGATGTACTCGGTCTTGCGACGCGACAGGCCGCAGGTTGCCAGTTGCTCCGGGCCGGCTTTGAGGATATGGCCGGGCGTGCATTTCTGGCAAGCCGCCAGCAGGCGCTGCCACACCGTTTCCGCCGCCTTCACGGAAATCTGCTGGCCGACGATGGAGCGGGCCAGCGTCGTAAACGGCTCGCCGCGGCCGACCAGATGCAGGTCGCCGAAAAGCGGGATCAGCTTGCGCATGATGCGGTCCCGCTTCATCAGCTCCTGCTTGGCGTCCTCCCAGTAAGGCGGCACGAGCAGCTGCGACTGGCTCGGTATGATCTTGCTCATGCCGGCTAAGCTCTCCGCCACTCGGTCACGCCGCCCGGCTTGTCCTCGAGCACAATGCCGTCGCCCAGCAAGGCCGCGCGGATACGATCCGCTTCGGCGAAGTCGCGCGCCCGCTTGGCCGCCGCCCGCGCTTCTATCTGCGCCTGCACTGCGGCATCGTCGACGCCGCCGCCGTGCAGGAACTCCCGCGCCGGACGGCCAAGCAGGCCGATCACCCCGGCCAGCGCTTTCAGCTGCCGCGCCAGCGCCGCCGAGCGGGTCTTGTTCACTTCATTGGCGAGATCGAACAGCACGGAAATCGCCAGCGGCGTGTTGAAGTCGTCATTCATCGCTTCGGCAAAGCGCACCGCATGGGCTTCGGCCCAGTCCAGCGCAGCGTTGTCCGCCCCGACTTCCTTCAGCGCTGTATAGAGCCGTGTGATTGCGCCGCGGGCGTCGGCCAAGTGCGCATCGGAGTAATTGAGCGGGCTGCGGTAGTGGGCGCGCAGGATGAAGAAGCGCACCACTTCGGCGTCGAAATTGCGCAGCACCTCGCGGATGGTGAAAAAATTGCCCAGCGATTTCGACATTTTTTCATTGTCGACCCGGACAAAACCGTTATGCATCCAGTAATTGACGAACTGATGCCGGAACGCGCCTTCCGATTGCGCAATCTCATTTTCATGGTGCGGAAACTGCAGGTCCTGGCCGCCGCCATGGATGTCGAATTGTTCGCCAAGCAGCTCGCAGGCCATGGCCGAGCACTCGATATGCCAGCCGGGACGGCCGCGGCCCCATGGAGAATCCCATTTGACCGACTCGGGCTCGGATTCTTTCGAGGATTTCCAGAGCACGAAATCGAGCGGATCGCGCTTGCCGCTATTGATGTCCACCCGCTCCCCGGCGCGCAGATCGTCGAGCGATTTGCCGGACAGCTTGCCGTAGCCCTCGAAGTCGCGCACAGAATAATTGACGTCGCCATCGCTTGCCTTGTAGGCCAGCCCGTTGTCCTCGAGCCGACCTATCAGGTTCAGCATCTGGGGCACGTAGTCGGTCGCGCGCGGTTCATGATCGGGACGCTGCACCCCCAGCGCGGCCGCATCCTCGTTCATCGCGGCGATGAAGCGGCCGGTCAGCTGCGCGATGGTCTCATTGTTTTCCACGGCGCGGCGGATGATCTTGTCGTCGATATCGGTGATGTTGCGCACATAGGTGACGTCCAGGCCCTGCGCGCGCAGCCACCGCTGCACCATGTCGAACACCACCATCACGCGGGCATGCCCGAGATGGCAATAGTCATATACCGTCATGCCGCATACGTACATGCGGACCTTGCCGGGTTCAATCGGGACAAAAGTCTGTTTCTCGCGCGCGAGGGAGTTATAGATCTTCAGGGCGGTCATGAATGGATGTTATGGGTTCCGGCATCGGGCTTGCCGCGGCGGCGCAAGGTTGCGTGGCCGGGGCCGGCTCGCGTCAGGGCAATGCCGGCGGTGCCGCTGAAACTTTGCCTGACGCATATTTTGATAAAATGCTGCTTCGCGCGGCAGTATAGCACCGATGAAAAGCCGTTCCGGCTGGGTTTTCCAGCTCCGTTACGGCCGCATCAATACGGCGCCAAACTGACCATCAAACCGACAGGACAAGCATAAGGAAGCATAGATGCATTGCATGCGCCGTTCCCTACTCAGCCTCGCCGCAACCCTTGCCCTCTGCGGCGCCACGGGCATTGCTACAGCGGCTGACGCACCCCACGTCCTGCTGAAAACCAGCATGGGCGACATCACCCTGGAACTGAACCAGGAAAAAGCGCCGAAAAGCGTGGCCAATTTCCTGCAGTACGTGAAAAGCGGCCACTACAATGGCACGATCTTCCATCGGGTCATCAGCAATTTCATGATACAGGGCGGCGGCTTCGACACCGGCATGAAGCAGAAGCCCACCAATGCGCCCATCGAGAACGAAGCCGCCAATGGGCTCAAGAACGAGCCGTATACGCTTGCGATGGCCCGCACCTCGGCTCCTAATTCTGCGACCGCACAATTCTTCATCAACGTCAAAAACAATGCTTTCCTCAATTACCCGGGCCAGGACGGCGCCGGCTATGCGGTGTTTGGCAAAGTTGTCAAAGGCAGCGAAGTCGTCGACAAGATCAAGGATGTGCAGACCGGCCCCGGTGATGTGCCCGTCAAGCCGGTTGTGATCGAATCGGCCAGCATCGTCAAGTAAGCAGCGTCCCGCTACTCATTCACATTACTCACCAAGGAATCATCATGGCTGTCCTTCTTAGCACCAATCATGGCAACATCAAGCTTGACCTGTACGCCGACAAGGCGCCCAAGACCGTTGAAAACTTCCTCAACTATGTCAAGTCCGGCCACTATAACGGCACCATCTTCCATCGCGTCATCGACGGCTTCATGATCCAGGGCGGCGGTTTCGAGCCGGGCATGAAGCAAAAGCCGACCAATCCGCCGGTCGAGAACGAAGCCAAGAATGGCCTGAAGAACGAGCCCTACACCGTGGCGATGGCGCGCACCTCGGATCCGCACTCGGCCTCCGCCCAGTTCTTCATCAACGTCAAGAACAATGCATTCCTGGATTACCCGGGGCAGGACGGCTGGGGCTACTGCGTGTTCGGCAAGGTCGTTGAAGGCCAGGATGTGGTCGACAAGATCCGCGCCGTCAAAACCACGCGCAGCGGCATGTTCGCCGACGTCCCCGTTGAAAACGTGGTGATTGAAAAGGCGGAAGTCGTCTGACTCCGGGCCCGTTCCGTATGCATCAAATGAAGACGCCGGCCCCGGCGACGCCGGCGCGGGAAGCGCAACCGGAAACGGTCGCGCTTTTTATCTCGGATCTGCATTTGCAGCCATCGTCGTCCGCAACAACCGCCCTCTTCCTCGGTTTCCTGGAGCAGCATGCGCGGCGTGCGCGCCAGCTATATCTGCTGGGCGACCTGTTTGAATACTGGGCTGGCGACGACGATATGGAAACGCCTTACCTGCGACGTATCGTGGACGCGCTGCATGCGACCAGCAATGCCGGGGTGGAAATCTACTGGATCGCGGGCAATCGCGACTTCCTTGCAGGCGCCGATTTTGCGCGCGCCGCCGGCCTGACATGCCTGCCCGATCCCTATGTCGCTGAAATAGCCGGCGAACGCGTCCTGCTTACCCATGGCGATGCCCAGTGCACCGATGACCATGATTACCAGGCGTTTCGCCTGCAGGTGCGCAATCCGCAATGGCAACAGGCTTTTCTTGCGCAGCCGCTGGCGCAGCGCAAGGCAATTATCGAAGGCATGCGCAAGGGCAGCCGCGAAGCCCAGCTTGGCAAAAGCATGGAGATCATGGATGTGAACCCGGGCGCCATTGCAGCGCTGTTTGACCAGACCGGCACATCGCTGATGATCCACGGGCATACGCATAGGCCAGCCGTCCACCAGCATGACGGCCGGGTCCGGTATGTGCTGCCCGATTGGGATGGCGATGTCAGTCCCCCGCGCGGGGGGTGGCTGGCGCTTGACGCATCCGGAGCCATCCATCGCCATGATGCGCTAGGCGCCTTGCTGCCCGAGCAGCCGGCCTTGCAGCCAAGCTAGAACGCGGCATGGACCAGTTCAAGCAGATTTCCACATTCGTCGACGTTGTGGGAAAAGGCAGCTTGTCGGCGGCCGCCCGGGCCGAGGGCGTGGCGCCGGCCATGATCAGCCGGCGTCTGGACGCGCTGGAAGCCAGGCTGGGAGTGAAACTGCTTCAGCGCACCACGCGCAAGATCGCGCTGACGCACGAAGGCTCGGCCTTCCTCGAAAGCTGCCAGCGCATACTGGCCGACCTTGAAAACGCCGAAGCCTCGGTCGCCGAGCGCAGCGCCACGGCCAGCGGCCATCTGTCCATCTCCGCGCCGGCCGGCTTCGGCCGCCTGCATGTGGCGCCGCTGCTGCCGTCCTTTCTGGCCGAGCATCGCGATGTCAGCCTGACGCTCAATCTGAATGACCGGATAGTCGACCTGATAGGAGAAGGCGTGGACGTGGCGATACGCATCGCTTCGCTGACAGACTCCGGCCTGATAGGCGTCAAGCTGGCTGATAACAAGCGCGTGGTGGTCGCGTCGCCTGCCTACCTTGAGCGCCATGGCCGCCCGGAATCGCTGGACGATCTGGCTGCGCACAATTGCCTGCCCATCAGCAGCGAAGGCAGCCAGCGCGGCTGGCTGTTCCGCCAGAACGGACGCAATGTCACGCTGAAGGTGTCCGGCAACATGGGATGCAATGACGGCGCGGTGCTGCATGACTGGGCGCTGGCCGGCAAGGGCCTTGCCTGGCGATCGATGTGGGAAGTAGGCGCGGCGATCGAGGCTGGCAAGCTGGTTACGTTGCTGGATGAATTCGCCGCCCCGGGCAACGCGATCTATGCGGTGTTTGCGCAGCGCCAGCACCTGCCGCTGCGCATCCGGGCGTTCGTGGAGTTCCTGCGCCGGGCCTATGCCCAGCCCGACTACTGGCGCCGCAGCCCGCACTCGGCACTCCGCACTCAATGAGACTGCGCGCCGCCGAGATAGGCAGCTTTCACAGCCGGGTCGTTTTTGAGGCTGTCGGCAGGTCCATGCACTGATATGCGGCCGTTTTCCAGCACATAGCCATAGTCGGCCACATTCAGCGCCGCCGCCGCGAACTGCTCCACCAGCAGCATGGTCACACCCTGTTCCTTGAGCCGGGAGATGATGCGGAACACCTCGTCCACCAGGATGGGCGCAAGCCCCATCGAAGGTTCGTCGAGCAGGATGACTTCCGGGTTGAGCATCACGGCCCGCGCCATCGCCAGCATCTGCTGCTCTCCGCCGGACAGCGTGCCGGCCAACTGGTGCTGGCGTTCCTTGAGACGCGGGAACAGTTCCAGCGCCCGCTCAAGGTCGCGGCCGATGTCGCCGCGCGGCCTGGCGCGCGTAAAGCGCGGGAATGCGCCCAGCAGCAGGTTGTCAGTCACGCTCATGGTGGAAAACACGCGCCGCCCTTCGGGCGAATGTGCAAGCCCGGCGCGAGCAATGCGGTGCGAGTCCAGCCCGGTGACATCCCGGCCCGCCAAGGTGACCTTGCCTGTTTTCGGCTTGATCATGCCGGAGATAGCGCGCATGGTGGTCGTCTTGCCAGCGCCATTGGAGCCGATCAGCGTCACTACCCGGCCTTTGGGCACCTCAAGCGAGATGCCATGCAGGACTTCGACCTTGCCGTAAGCCGCATGCAGATTGGATATGGTAAGCATCTCAGCTCCTTGTCATGATTGTCGCTGAAGCGCTGGCCCCGGCTTCCGGCTCGGCGGCGCTGCCGCCCAGGTAGGCTTCGATCACCTTCGAGTCGGCCTGCACGAAAGCCGGCTCGCCCTCGGCGATCTTCTGGCCGAAGTCCAGCACGGTAACGGTGTCCGAGATCGACATGACCACATCCATGTGATGCTCGATCAGGATGATGGTAATGCCGTGCTGACGGATCTTGCGTATGATCGCGACCAGTTCCCTGATGTCCGGCGCGGTCAGGCCGGCAGCGGGCTCGTCCAGCAGCAGCAAGGCCGGGTTCAGCCCCAGCGCACGCCCTATTTCCAGCAGCCGCTGCTTGCCGTAAGGGAGATTGCGCGCCTCTTCGTTGGCCAGCGAGGCCAGTCCAACGAACTGCAGGATCGCGGCGGCCCGCTCCAGCGCTTCCCGCTCCTCGCGCCGATAACGCGGCGTGTGCAGCATCACATCCAGCACATTGCTGCGGAACGTGTGATGCAAGCCCACCAGCACATTTTCGGTAGCGGTCATTTCACCAAACAGCTGCACGTTCTGGAAGGTGCGCGCAACCCCGCCCAGCGCGATCGCCGACGGTGTCGAGCCCGAGATGACGCGGCCATTGAATTCGACCGCGCCATCGGTGGGACGGTAGATCCCGGTCAGCACGTTCATCATGGTGCTCTTGCCAGAACCGTTGGGTCCAATCAGGCCATGCACCGAGCCTTTCACCACGTCGAGGTCAACGCGGTTCAAAGCCTTCAGCCCACCGAATTGCATGAGCACCTGGCGCGCCTGAAGCAAGTGGCCGCCATTGGCGATCGGTGAATCCGGCGCCGCCCATGCGCGCGACTCGTCCGCGGCCACCACCGCGGTGCTTGCGCGCGGCCCTGTACGTCCGACGAGCCCGCGCAGGAAGCCGATAACGCCGTCCTGCAGATAGTAGACAACGAATAGCGTCATCAGGCCGAATATGGTCAGGCGCCAGTCGACAATGTTTTCAAGCTGATAGGAGAAAAGCGCCATGCCTGCCGTGCCCGCCAGCGGCACTGCCACCGCGCGCATGGCACGGCGCTTCTGCGCCACCAGCACCGCCGATGTAAGCACGGTGATCACAGCCGCCGCGGTTGCGATCTGGCGGAACAGCGAGATATCGGCCAGCAGGCTTGGCAACATCACGACGATCAGCGCGCCCAGCAAGGCGCCGCTGCGGGTCTTGCGCCCACCCATGATGACCGCCAGCAGGAACAGGATGGTCAGCTCGAAGTTATAGGTATTGGGCGAGATGTATTCCTCGGAATAGGCATACAGGCTGCCTGCGACGCCGGCCAGGGCGGCGCTGATCACGAATGCATACACCTTGTAGCGATAGACCGAGACGCCCATGCAGTCGGACGCGATCGGACTGTCGCGCAGCGCCTGGAAGGCACGTCCCAGATGCGACTTCAGGATCCGGTGCACGACCGCCAGGGACAGCACCATGATTA
>Ga0308174_10001282_pt1 | contig 11562 bp, 7 predicted proteins | sample PhyPR2_FD_203894 | JGI IMG/M metagenome (GOLD analysis project Ga0308174, IMG submission 203894) | Soil microbial communities from UC Gill Tract Community Farm, Albany, California, United States - DLSLS.P.R2 | ecosystem: Environmental > Terrestrial > Soil > Agricultural land | place: USA...
CGTGAGTCGGCGATGCCGACGACCTCGGACGTGCCGGGACTGGTATACCTCCTCGCGGGCGCCGCGCCCTCGAGCACCAGCGCAGTCGCCCGCGGTTCGAAACGCCGCCCGTCGCGAAGGCGCGACCCGCGAATGGCATCCGACAGCGCCCCGTTGGTGGTGGGCAACACCTCCGTCGCGAGCCACGCGCGCGGCAACGCGCGGCGATTTTCGAGGAGCAGGTATTCGTGTTCGCCTAGCGCATCCTCGTCGACGGTCCGGTCGGTACTCCGCGAGGTGGCGAATTCACGGATGCGCTGCCACCGTCTTGGATCAAGGCCCTGTACGTCGACCAGGTCCCGTCTCACAACCAGATACTTCACCGCGAGCAGGTCGAGCCCGACGTCGCCATCAGCCAGAACTCCCTGCTCCACACGGCCGTTCGACGCGATCCGTTCCACGGCTGCCACGTCCTGCAACAGTAGACTCGTGTAGCCGCCGGCGCTCGGAACTCCCCACGCACGTGCAAACACGGCAGGCACCACGTCATCCCGGAGAGAGTCCGGAACCGACAGGAAGCGCTGCTTCGAGACGGCGAGATCGGCGGCGAGGGCACGAGCGTGAACCCCCGGTTGGACATCGGCGGAATCGACGGTCTCCATCGACAGTCCCATCTTGGTCCACTCGTAAGACGACGACCGCGCCAGATCCACGGCGAGCAGTGCTAGCAACAGAGCGGGGGCGAAGCGCCAGCGCGGGTACCGCCAGAGAAGACTTGCGACGGCAAGCGTCACGACCGCTAACGACAGTTGGCTCCAGACACGATCAACGAGCCATGGCAAGGTCGACGTTTCGTCAATGTGCTCGAACCGGACGGCTTCAGGATGCCGCGCCAACAGAACGGCGGTCCCCGTAACGATGACAATGAACACCGCAGCCGCACTTAAGAACGTCCGCGGCCGCACGCGCCGTTGGAAGATCGCTGTCGCCCCATATGCCGCAAGGACGTTCAACGCCAACGCCGTGAACACGAGGTGCCGTGAGACGATGCGAAAGCGGTCGTACAGCGGAAGCTCGTAGACAACGCGCGCCAGGGGTGTCGCATCACCCGCGCCGAGCATGAGGGTCCCTGCCGCGACAACTATCCAGAAGCCGACGCGCCAGTTCGATCGCACCTGGGCAACACCCACCAGCGCGCACAGCAAGACCGCGAGACCCACGTAGGTGGGTGCCTCTAGTCCGTGGTGCTGGATAGCCGGGAACACGAACGAGAGCATCTGCCACGGCGAATTGGAATAGTCCACAAAATCGGCGAAACCAAGCTTCTGGCGGACCGAGTAGCGGCTCAATTCCGTCAACGGTGCAAGTGACACCGCGCTGATTAGCAACGCCATCACCGCGACTCCGAACAGGCGCAACCAGTGCACGATGCTGGCTCGCTCGGCGAGCAGCGAGATCAGCGCGTAGCCGCCGCACAGGTACGCCGAATAGACCGCGAACTGCGGATGGCCCGCCAGCACACAACTCGCGGCGGCGAAGGTGGCAACGGCGGCCCAGAGTAACCACCGACGGCTGTCTCGCATCCGGTCGATCGCCAGCATGATGAGCGGGACCCAGACGATCGTATGAAGAATGTTCGCGTGCGGAACGCGCTCAATCATCGCCTCGGACAGGACGAACCCCAGTGCGCCGACCGCGGAAGCGGCTGGGGACTTGGTCCTGGTCACAAGATAGGCGTAGGTGAAGCATCCGGCCATCACGTACGCCGAGACGATGAATCCGTTCCACCAATGGAAGCCGTACGCGAACAGGAACCGCACGGGATAGAACGCCGAGTTTTCCGGATCGGCGAAGGCAGGTACCCCTCCGAACTCGAACGACGACCACACCAGGGCGGGCGATCGGAAGAGCGGCAGGTACGAGTCGAACAGGTCCGACTCGGCGAGCAGACGTCCAGTTGCCAGCGGCTGCGCGAACACCCACGCACACAGCAGCACGAACCCGATACTCACGATCGTGGCGCGCCGAAGTCGATTCGGCCAGTCCGCAAGGTCTGTGGACTTGTTCACAGGAAGGGCGTCTTCACCGTGCACCAGCAACGGCTTCCAAGTCACTGAAGATGACGGGAACCGGGAGCAGGCTGCATTCGCTCGCCGCGATTTTCGCGTGCAGCGCCGGAAGCGGCCGCTCGCTCACGTCGGACGGGCCCGGTCGCTAGGACCGCACCATCGCGGGTTCGCCAACCCCGAGCGCTTCAATCGCATCCGCGACGAGCGGTGACACGGGACGATCGAGACCGTTCGGGCGCACGAACGCACGAACGAACGTGCGGAGAGCGGCGCGATCGAAATCACCCGCGAGCGCTGCCGCGAGTTGCCGGCGGTGCTCGTCGAAGTCGGCGGCGAGCGACACATGACCGCCGTGCTCGCGCAGCAGGTAGTGGAAGTGCAGCGTCCCTTTCTGCCCTTCCGCCGCGGGATCAAGGATTGTGTACACCGGACGGCCGACGATGGCAGCCTCGATTTCGGCGCTGGTGTTCAGGCCCACCACGGCAGCGCTGTGATACACCGTGTCAAACAACACCTGGTCGGCGTTCTGCAGAGTCGACGTCATCACCACCGCCTGAGGATCAGCAAACGGCTTGGAGATCGATGCCTTGTCGCGACCGGGCTTCGGCCAGCGCACCACCTCCCGTGGCTCGACGTGCCACTCCTTGACGCCTGCCGGATGCGGCCGCACGATGATCCCGCACTGCGCCAGCGCCGGATCGGCACTGGCGCGCAACGCGGCAATCCATCGACCGACGAACTCCCGTTCCTCACCGGCAACGAAACGCGAGGAGCAGAGATACGTGACGATCGGCCGCTGCGGATTGAAGCCGATCGATTCGCACAGTGTTTGCCTGGGGATGAGCGGCAGCATCTCGAAGAACGCGTCGAACCGCGGGGCACCGGTGACGACGACCCGTTCCGGTGGACATTGATGCAGCGTCGTCGCCTCCTCGCGCTGCGTGTCGTTCCACACGATGACGCGATCGGGCACCTCGTGCATCAGTCCTTTGTTGCTGAGGTTATCCCAGCTGAACACCAGCAGCGCGGAGGGAACCCCTTGCTGACGCGCGCTCTTGACGAAGTCGGCCTGCGAGAAACCGACGCCCACCAGCGGCGAGACCACCAGCAGGTCGGGCCGCTGCGCGGAGACAAACGCGTGGACGTCCGGATCGATCGGGATCGCTGTTTCCAGCTTGGCAAGAACCTTGTCGAGCCGACGCTGCTCCTGGACGTTCATCCCCCGCAGCAGTTCGCCAAAGTGCGTGCTGACCTCGTCTTCACGGCCCGACACCGCCCCGACCATGGTGGTGAAGGCGCGCCGCCGCAGGAGAACCGCCTCGGCGTAGCGCGGGTGCAGGTAGCGGACGAAATCGCGCGTGCGACGCAGCGCCTTTGCCGCATGCGTCCAATCGTCGACGCGCCGCTGCGGCGCCCGCACCGCTTCAATCGACGGATGGTCCAGGGTCTCGCCGAGCCGCAGATCATCCTCCTGCGAGGCGAGCACGACGCGGTGGCCCCGCTCGGCGAGCACGCGGATCGCGCGATCAAAGTGACGCACGTGCGCCATGCGGTTGAGGACGACCAGGATCTTCACGCGGTGAATGCTGGTCAGCCCGCCATGCGGCGGGGCGCGTGCTTGAGGCGGCCGCCGGTCGCGTGCACGGAATGGGCGATGGCAAGCGCCTGAACCGGACGCTCTCGATAGCGATCCAGATCGAACGCGTTGCCGTTCTCGCTCGTCGTGCAGTACTGGACATAAAACACCAGGCGGAACGCGCCGGGGGCGACGCGGCTGCCCAGATGCAGGCACTTCGACGTATCGATCGAGACGCCAGAGCCGCGCGGTCCCTTCAGAGAAACGATTGCTCCGGTGCCGCCGACGGCTGCGACTTCCTCGTCCGTATAACGCCCGACATGCGGCAAGCCCTTCTCGCGGCGCAGCCGTCTGACCTCACGGAGGATCCGCGCACTGGCGTCGGCCGGGATGAACGTGAACGGCCCTTCGGCGTCGCCGACGTCGAAGACGTTGATAAAGAACTTCACCTGCGTGAGCCCTTCGGGATCGACATGGAATAACTGGCTCTTGACCAGGTCCTCGCCTGGCCGCGGCGTCGAATACAACATGTCAATCCGGTTCAGATAAGGGATCGAGCCGAGATAACTGGTCGCAATACCCAGCGCCTCGTCGCTGAGCGCAAAGTCAACCAGCTCCGGATGGCGTCGCAGGTCATCGTCCATCAGGATGTTGCGGAGAAACTGCCGCTTCCCCATCGTCGCCTTCGATTCGCCGATGCGGCGCTCTGGCCCACGCTCGAGCTCGGCGTATTTCTCGTCGAAGATCGTCCGGCACGTCGCGAGGACCTGGTCCAGACCGTCGAAAGTGCCTGGCGACACCGGACCCCAGCCGCCCTGCGCTGTCATCACCGGGTTCGCATGTGTGGCGTTGTAGCCGAGGGCGGCTGCGCGCCGCCGCGCGATTTCCCGCGGGGATCGCATGTACTCGGCGGCGCGCAGCATCGCGAAGCCACGTTCGGTACTGCGCATCCGGTAGTACAGGTCGGCGCGGCGCCGCCGGACGTCGTTGCGAACCTTCAGTACCGACGTGATAAGGCGTCCAGCCAGCGTCGGAGCGGCTTTGGCAGCCGCGCTCACCGCCACATCACCACGCGGTGAATCCCCCGTCGATGCGAAGCTCCGTCCCGGTGATGTACGCCGAGGCGTCCGAGGCGAGGAACTGGATGGGACCGACGAGGTCCGCATGGACGGCCATGCGGCCGAGCGGCACCCGCGCGCAGAACTTCCGCTTGAACTCGTCGTCCTGCGCACCGAGCACGCCGCCGGGCGAGAGCGCATTGACGCGGACGTTGTGCGGGCCGAATGCGGTGGCGAGATACTTCGTGAGGTTGACGATCGCCGCCTTGGAGGCACCGTAGGCCGGCGGTTTCAGGAACGGCGGATCCGAGACGATGTGGTCGTACAGGCGCGGATCGGGTGAGACCGAGGCGTAGAGCGAGCCGATGTTGATGATGGAGCCGCGCCGCGCCTTCACCATGTCGGCGCCGAACACCTGCACGACCTGGAACAGCCCCAGAGTGTTGACTTCGAAGATGCGCCGATTGACGTCGAACGGGATGTCTTCGAGCAGGTAGCCACCCCCGGATGGCGAGGGCGGCTGGTCGACTCCGGCATTGTTGACGAGGATGTGCGCCGCTCCACACATCGAGCGAACCCGTTCGCGAGCGGCCAGCAGCGCGTCTCGATCGGTCACACTGGCCGGCACCAGCGTCAGGCGATTGCCGTCGTGCTGCGACTGCAGCGCCGCGAACGCCGCATTCGGTGCCGCCCCAGGGAGATCCAGTCCGACGACCGACGCGCCCGCGTCGAGCAGCGCTTTCGTCCAGACCGGACCGAGGTTGCCGAACGCGCCGGTGACGATCGCGACGCGCCCCTCGAGGGAGAACTGACTCACACGCGCGCGGCCTGATCGGCGGCGCCGGCGGACGCCGGTTGACCCAGCGCGTCGAGAGCAATTGCATCGTCTGCCCGCAGATCGCGAGCGACGACCATCCCGAGAACCTGGTCGAGGTAGAAAGGTGCCAGCCCGTCGCCGGGGCTCTTGATGGCGATGTCGGCCTTGGTCAGGACGTGGCCCGCGGGGAGATCTTTCGCGGCCACGAGCTTCTTGCCCATCTTCAACACCGGGCTGGCCTCGCTGGCGTACACCTTCTTGCGGCCGTCACCGAGCGCGATCCGGCAGCGCTGCAGATCGCGAATCATCTTCTTCATGCCGACGGGCTCGAGCGAGAAGCGATGGTCCGTGCCGCGCATGGCCCGGTTGAGCGTGAAATGCTTTTCAATGATCCGTGCGCCCAGCATGTAGGCGGCCAGCGGCATAGCGATCCCGTTGTCATGGCCGGAGAAGCCGATGACGACGTCCGGAAACCTCTCGCGGTAGGTCGAGATGACGCGCAGGTCGAGCTCGGCGAACTCCGCCGGGTAGCCGCAGGTGCACTGCATGATGCAGAGCCGCGGATTGAGCGGCATCACCGTCTCGTAGGCGCGCTGCACGTCGTCCATCGTCCCACCACCGGTGCTGACGATCATCGGACGGCCGATCTTCGCGACGTGCTTGAGCAGCGGCGTGTTCTTCAAGTCGCCGGACGCGATCTTGTAGGCGGGGACGTTCAGGTCCGCGAGGAAGTCGGCGCTCTTGAAGTCGAACGCGGTGGCGAAGAACGCCATCCCCAACTGTGCCGATTCCGCCTGCAGCTCCTCGTATTCGACCTTGCCGAACTCGAGCGCTTCACGGTGCTCGCCGTAGGTCGAGCCAAAGCTGTTCTCGTTCTCGTACGGCTTGTCGAACATGTCCCGCGTATACAGCCCGCGGTTGTCGCGTTTCTGCAGCTTGGCGGCGGACACCCCGCATTCGGCCGCGGCCTTGAACAGCTCGATCGCCGTCTTCAGGCTGCCCTGGTGATTGTGGCCAATCTCGGCGATGACGTAGCAATCGCTGTCGTCGCTGATGACGCGGTCGCCGATGATGAGCTGACGAGTCATTGCAGTCCTCAGATAAGTTGAAACTCTAGCCTTGGATGTAGAAGTCACTCACGCTTCTACTTTCCACTGTCGACTGGCTGCTTCTCATAGACCAGCACGCGACCTTTTCCCATCCAATCGATCGTGTTCTCGAGATCCTCGCGGCGGCGGAAACCTTCGAGCACGAACATCAGCCGCAGCAGATCCTTGTTCATCAGCGTGATGTGCGAGGGATCGAGTTCGTCCTTCGTGTTGACGTCGAGCAGCGTGTGCGGGTCCGGATGGAATCTCGTGGTCGCGTAGGCGAAGCGTGATGAGATACGGCAGATATTGCGCACCGCCTCGCGTACCTGCAGCACGGTCATGTGCTCGAAGACTTCGCGGCAGATCACGAGATCGTAGGCGTTGGCGGGAATGTCCTGCGTATCCGCGCCCCCGCGCCGAATCCGATCGCGCACTTCAGCCGGCGCCATCTCGCGCATCCCGGGTGCCGGGTCGACGCCGTCCGCGATGACGCCGACCTCCTGCAACAGATACATCAGGATCCCCGGGCCACAGCCGACATCGAGCACGCGCGTCGGGTTGAACACGTCTTTGACGACCTGCGGATGACGGCCTTCGATCTCGCGCCGCTTGTCGATCGTGTAGACGTTGCCCGCCTGGCGCCACTCGTCTTTCCAGTACGCCTCGTCGTAATGCGTGGCCTCGACAACGTGCTGCGAAAACACCAGGTTCTCGAACGCCGTGAGGTCAGCCTTGCCGTTGCGGCCGGTCTGGAACGTCTTGAGCAGCTGCGTGGACGAATCCCGGACGGTATCGAGGAACACGATCTCGATGCCTGCCTGTTCGCAGATGCGCACCTGCTCGGGCGGCAGCCGGCCCTCCCAGTCCCTGCCTTTGATGTAGTGCGTCGGCTGCAGTTCGCGCAACACCGTTTCGGTATCCACCGGACTGACGTGGGTGTAATCGATCGGCTTGAGCGCATCGATGACCTGCGCGCGCTGCGCTGCCGGCAGCAGTGTTGGATGCTTGGCGACGGTATACGAGTCCGGCGCGATGTTGCACAGCAGCGAGCCACCGATCGCGCGCGCCTGCGCGAAATATTCGACGTGCCCGTGATGGAGCGGGTCGAACGCACCGTCCACCATCGCGACCTGCCGGCGATAGTTCTTGAGATCCCGATACCCGATGATCATGCGGAAGGAACTGAATTTTATCCCGGAAGGGACGGGCGCGCCTCAGCGCGCCATGTGATAGCCCTCGAACCGTGCGCGGCCACGTTCGACGCTGTGGCACACCGCGAGGCGGCGCATCTCGGTGCTCGAGAAACGCTCGACGTCGAACGCGTTGGTCATTTCCCGCGTCGTGCAGTACTGCAGATACAGCATCAGCCGGAACGTGCCTGGCTGGACGCGGCTCCCGAGATGCAGGCAACGCGACGTATCAATCGCAATCGCGGTTCCCGCCGGACCCTGCACCGTGACGAGCGCACCGTCGCCGCCGGCGGCGGTGACTTCCTCGTCGGAATAGCGTCGTGACGGCTCGACGCCCTGGCGCTTCCGCCACGCCGCGACATCGTGCAACACCCGCGCGGTCGTATCGGCTGGGATGAAACTGAATGGGCCCTGGGGCTCGCCGACGTCGTAGATCTGGATGAAGAACTTGACCTGACGCAGGCCCTCAGGATCGAGGTGAAACAGCTGGCTGTCGATGTTGTTCGCGCCGGGACGGGGCAGTGAATACACGAGGTCGACGTGACTGAGGTACGGGACCATGCCGAGATAACGCGTCGCGGCGCCGAGCGTCGCCTCGCCGAGGGCAAACTCGACGAGTTCCGGGGTCTTGCGCAGGTCACCATCGGTCAGCAGGTATCGGAAGAACGACTGCTTGCGACTGAGTAACTTCGCCTGACGGTCGCTCGGCCACGTTTCGAAACCGTCCGGCCGGGATTCCACTCGCTTGTCCTCGAACAGCCGTCGGCACGTGGCGAGCACGGGAGCGAACTCTGGCATGGCGCCGAATGCGATGATCTCGTATCCACGGACGGCGTCCAGCCCGCCGCGAGGCCGCGAGGCAATGTAGGCGGCGGCCGTCCGCCGGCGGCGCGCCCTGTCGCTCGGCGCGCGCAACCAGGCGGCAGTCTCCAGCACGAACTGACCGCCGGCATTCTGTCGCGCCCAGAAATACAGATCCTTCTGCGCCCGCCGGGCGCGCCGCGACACTTCGCCAAGTCCCTTCAATCGTCTCGCCGCCTGCTTGCGAGCGCGGCGCGCGGCGCGGACCACGATGCCGGCAGTACGTCGCAGGAGCGACGGCGATGCCGTGGGTCCAATCGAGTCAGTAGTCGTCGCCACGCTCAGCTCTCTCGTCAGTTATCGCGCCACCGCGGTCAGCGCCGGCTGACCAGCGGTCTCGAGCACCAGACGCAACCAGCCGGCCGCCGCGGTCGGCACGGCGGCGACCGGGACCTGCAGCGTGCGCGCAAGTCGCCACGCCGTATCGAAGTGCGCCGGAATCAGTTCGGAATCCGTGGAATAAAACGAGATCGACGGCACGCCGTAGAAGGGCGCGAGATATGCCAGGCCGCCGTAGGTGCCCACGAACGCACGCGCGCGGCTGATGATCTCGGTTTGCACCTCGAGATTCCGCTCCAGCGCCATCAGGTGGTCCACGCGAAAGATCCGGCCGTCGATCGGATTCAGATCTTCGTGATCATCCAGCCGCAACCCGGTATTCAGCAGCACGACGGCTGTTTCGCGGCTGATCGACCGAATCACATCGGCGGCGAAGCGGCGATTCTCGGGCGTGTCGGGAAACGACGGTCGGAAATAGAACCGCACGGCAACGTAGTCGGCTGGCAGATCCTTGAGCGCCGCGCTCCGCTCCATTGGCAGGAGCGCCTGATATTCCGTATGGCGTGTCAGCAGCCGGACCCCGGCTTTCTCGAACCAGTAGAACCGCAGCAGCCGGTACATCGTTGACGGGTGCAGCAACTGCACGTGCTCGAGGCCGAGATGCCGGGCCGCGCGCGCCACGATATCGTGGTCCATTTGAGCGACGTCGTACTGTTTCTGATGTCCTGCCTTGTCCCAGCGCGCTTCGTTGGCTTCCCGATATTCGGCGAGCGTCAACAACTCGAACACATCCAGGTATTCGGAGGTCAGGTGCCGGTACCACGGACGGGCGCCGCCTCGTGAGACAACGATCAGGCGGCGGGTGTCAAGTCCGTAGTTCTTCACCGCCCAGTTCAGGAAGGGGATCCAGTAGAGCAGCTCGAACCCCACCTCACCCACCCACGGTCCGATCAGAATGGGCCCATCGCTCTTCTGGAGCCGTTCGAGCTCGCGCTGCATCGCCTCCGCATGGGGCGCCGCGGGAATCTGATCGAGTTCCTGTTTCAAGAGCGACGGGATCACCCGCCGTCGCACGAGAGGAATCGCGCGCAGCCACTGCAATAAGGTCAGGCCCGGCACACGCACTGATTCGAACGCGACGGATTTGACGCGCTTCTTGGCGCGAGCCAGCCTCTTCTTCTGCGCCTTCGCGCCGACGTGCGGTTTCATGTGACTCCAGGTCCAGTCATAGACGCCACGTCGCCAGATTTCGCGCGACATCAGGCGGACGCGCCGCTCATGTGGCCGCAGCGGCTCGATCCGTTCGAGGATGTTCTGGCGCAGCGCCCGCAGTGACTGCCACAGGTGGAAGACGCCGCTGAGCGCCAGATACCGAAATGACAGCCACGCGCCGGCGCCCTTGGAGAGCCGCGGCAATCCCCGGCCTTCGATGGCAAAAGTCCAGAACAGGCTGACGCCATGGCTGAACCACCACGGCAAGTACATGTACAGCGGGCGGCGACCGGGGAAGAAGTTCGCGCGCTGCCGGCCGAGACTGAAGATACGCCCGTACCAGCGGCGATACCAGAGCACTTCCGGAACCTGCCGGAATTGCCCGAGCACTGCCAGTTCCGTCATCAGCAGGCGATCGGGAACGAGCACGCGGCGGTAGACGCCGGCAGCGGCAAGTGCCTCGACCCGATAGAGCCCGTACACCATGTTGCCCGCCGACATCTTGCGAACGCTGCGGTTCACGCGCGCCCAGGCGTCGGTCATGCCGAAGGTCTCGAAGGTCCATGGCTTGCGAGCGAGAATCTCGCCAGACCGGCCGATGCGGCGGTTCTTCGGATACGCCAGAACCACGTCCGGGTGCTGATCGAGCGTATCAACCATCTGCTGTAGCCACCGCGGGTGCCAGAGATCGTGGTCACTCGCCCACGCGAAGTACTCCGCACCGGGAAACATCTGCCGCGCCAGCTCGAATGCGCGCACCGAGTTCCCGATCATCCCCAGCCGCTCGGGATTGACGACATACGTGACGCGCTGGTCCAGTGCCGCGTACTCGGCGGCAATCGCCCCGGTGTCGTCGGTGGACCCGTCATCCACCAGGATGACGGCGAAATCCTGGTACGTCTGACCAAGCACCGACTCGAGCGCTTCACGAAGCTCGCCAGCGTGATTGAACAGGATGGCGCCGAATACCACGCGGGGCGATCGCGGTTCACCGCTCATGCACCGACTCCGGCGGCTCGATCGCTCACGCCACTCGAGTTCGTCTCCGGTCGCGCCGGCGCGCGGACCTTCCCCGCTCTGGCCGGCATGAGAGCGGCCAGTGGAAAGAGCACCAGCCGCAACAAGCGGAATCGCAGCGGCAACTGCTCGCGTGCGTCCGCCGGTGCCTGCACGAGCGCTTCGATAGCGTCCACCAGTCGTGGTGTCGCGGCCACGTCAAGCCCGGCGGGACGGACGAATCCCTTCACGAACTCGCGTAATCGAGCAGCCTGCCCCTGATCAGGCCGCACCGCCGTACTGAGCGCCGCCACATGCGCGTCCAGTGTCTCGGACATGTTCAGGAGTCCGCCGCTCTCCTGCAGCAAGTACTGGAAATGCAGCGTGTCTTCCTGCGTCCCCGCACACTCGGGTACGCGCACCGAATAAACGCT
>Ga0308174_10001283_pt1 | contig 11559 bp, 8 predicted proteins | sample PhyPR2_FD_203894 | JGI IMG/M metagenome (GOLD analysis project Ga0308174, IMG submission 203894) | Soil microbial communities from UC Gill Tract Community Farm, Albany, California, United States - DLSLS.P.R2 | ecosystem: Environmental > Terrestrial > Soil > Agricultural land | place: USA...
TTCACCGGCGCCGCGCCGCGGTGACCGCTGAGGAGCGGCGCCGCCTTGACGCTGTCGATGAGGTCGGTGACGTCGACGTCGGTGAGCGGCGGGATGCGGTGCGCGACGTCACCGAGCAGCTCGGTGGGCGGCCCGGCGACGGAGAAGCTGACGACCGGACCGAAGAGCGGGTCCTCGCTGGCGCGGATGACGCAGGACACGCCGGGCACGGCCATCCGCTGCACGACGAACCGGTCGGCCCCGAGAGGCCCGAGACGCTGGGTCAACGAGGTGTGCGCGTCGCGGACGGCCTCGGCGTCGACGAGGTCGCCACGCACCCCGACGAGGCCGGGCTGGTGACGCACGACGGGCGAGGTCGACTTGAGGATCACGGGGTAGGTCAGCTCGTCGGCGGCGGCCACCGCCGCGTCGACACCCGCGACCTCCACGGCCGGCCAGACACGTATGCCGTAGGCACCCAGCAGGTCCCGCGCCTCCTCGCGCGTCAGCGCGCGTCCGTCGGGACTCCCCGCGAGATAGCCCTCGAGGAGCGACTCCGCACGGAGCCGGTCGATGCCCACCGGGGCGACCTGGGTGCCGCGGTCGCGCTGGCGCCACAGGGCATACCGCGTCACGGCGTTGAGCGCCCGGATGCCGTCCTCGGGCATCGAGTACGCCGGCACCGACCGCCGTATGCCGTGCTGCTCGTAGGAGAGACCGTCACCGACACCCCGCATGCCGAGGAACGTTGCGACACAGGGCTTCTCGTGGTCCGCGACGATGGTGCGGACCGCCATGTGCACCTCTTCGTCCTGGGTCACGAGCGGCGGGATGAAGGCGGCGACCACGCTGTCGACCTCGGGGTCGGCGAAGGCCGCGTCGAGCGCGGCGGCGAACTCCTCGGCCGAGGCCTGCGGCGGCAGCGAGACGGGACCGTGCGTCACCCGCAGTCCCCAGCTGACGCACGCGCTCGCGCTCAGCGCGCCGAGTGCGTCGGAGTTGCCGACGATCGCGACGCGGTCGCCCTTCGGGAGCGGCTGGTGGAGCGTCAGCTGCGCGACGTCGAAGAGCTGGTGGACGTTCTCCACCCGGATGACGCCCGCCTGGCGCAGCAGCGCATCGAACGCCTGCGGGGGCACGTTGGTGACGCGCGTGCGGTGTCCGGGCGGGGCGGCGAAGCTCGACACTCCCGAGCTCACGACGACGACGGGCTTGACCGCCGCGAGCGCCCGGGCGATGCGCGAGAACTTGCGCGGGTTGCCCATCGACTCGAGGTAGAGGCCGACGGTGTCGGTCTCCTGGTCGTCGATCCAGTACTGCATGAGGTCGTTGCCCGAGACGTCGACGCGGTTGCCGGCTGACGCGAACACCGAGATGCCGAGGCCGCGGCGGGCCGCCGAGGCGAGCACCGCGACCCCGAGCGCGCCGCTCTGGGCGAAGAGGCCGAGCCGACCCGAGTCGGGGATGACCGAGGCCAGCGTGGCGTTGAGGCGCACGGAGGGGTCGTTGTTGATGAGGCCGAAGCTGTTGGGCCCGACGATGCGCATGCCTGCGCGGCGCACCCGACGACGGAGCTTCTCCTGCAGGCGGATTCCCTCCTCGCCCGCCTCGGCGAACCCGGCCGACAGGACGAGGAGCGCCTTGACGCCAGCCTTGCCGCAGTCCTTGACGACCTCGATGGCCTGCGCCGCCGGGACGACGACGATCGCGAGGTCGACGGGCTCGGGCACGTCGTGGATGCTCGGGTAGGCGGTGAGACCCTGGATCCGGTCGGCCACCCGGTGGATCGGGTAGAGCTCGCCCCGGTAGCCGGCGGCGAGGATGTTGCGCATGACGAGGGCACCGATCGACTCCTCGCGCCGGCTCGCGCCGATGATCGCGACCCGCTCCGGGAAGAGGATCGTGTGCATGCTGCGGGACTCGGCGCGGTGCTCGCGCGAGAGCTGGACGGCCTTGCTCTGCTCGGTGGGCGAGATGTCGAAGGACACCTCGACGACGCCGTCCTCGATGTGGTGCGTGACCTCGTAGCCCGCCTCCTTGAAGACGGTGAGCATCTTGCGGTTCTGCGGCAGCACCTCGGCGACGAACCGGTTGATGCCCATCTCCTGCGCGATGGCGGCGAGGTGCTCGAGCATGACCGAGCCGATGCCCTTGCCCTGGTAGTGGTCCGAGATGTTGAAGGCGACCTCGGCCGACGTCGGGTCGATGCGGTCGTAGCGGCCGATCCCGATGATCTCGCCGTCGAGCGTCGCGACGAGGGCCACCCGGTCGTGGTGGTCGACGTGCGTGAAACGGTGGAGGTCGCGGGCGCTCAGCTCGCGCAGCGGGGCGAAGAAGCGCAGGTAGATCGACTCCTCCGACTGGAGGCTGTGGAAGTGGCGGATGCCGTCGGCGTCGTCGGGCGCGATCGGCCGGACGTGCGCCACGGTGCCGTCCCGGAGCACCACGTCCGCCTCCCACTCGACGGGGGCACCCGTGGCCTGCGCCGAGACCCGCTCGATCGCACCGGTGTCGTCGCTGAGCTCGCCGCCCTCCATGCCCTCATCGTGTCACGTCGGCTGCACGGCCCCGGGAGATGGGAGTGTGGTCGCATGGAGTTCACCGACGTCGTCCGCTCCCGACGCATGGTCCGTCGCTACGACCCCGACCGGAAGGTCCCGCGCGAGGTCGTGGAGCGCTGCCTCGCCAACGCGGTGCGCTCCCCCAGCGCCGGGTTCAGCCAGGGCTGGGACTTCGTCGTGCTGACGACACCGCCCGAGCGGGACGCCTTCTGGGCGGCCACGACGGAACCCGGCGCGGCGAGCGACCCCTGGCTCGACGGCATACGCGCCGCTCCGGTGCTCGTGCTGTGCCTATCGCACAAGGACGCCTACCTCGACCGCTACGCGGCGCCCGACAAGGGCTGGACCGACCGGGACGAGACCCGCTGGCCGGTGCCCTACTGGGACGTCGACACGGGCATGGCCTCGCTCCTCATCCTGCTCACCGCCACCGACGAGGGCCTCGGCAGCCTCTTCTTCGGGGTGCCGCCGGAGCGGCACGACGCCGTTCACGAGGCGTTCGGCATCCCTGCCGACCGCAGCATCGTCGGTGTCGTGTCGATCGGGTATGCCGTCCCGGGACCCAAGAGCCCGAGCCTGCGTCGGCACCGGCGCACCGGTCGCGAGGTGGCCCACTGGGGCCGTTTCGGCGTGGCAGGTGAGAAGGCGTGAGCACCCTGCGCGAAGATGGGGCGTTGACCCGCTAGCGGCAAGGAGCACCACCCGGCATGGCCCGTGGAAAGACCCCCCCGCCTCCACCGGAGGACTTCGAGGAGAAGATCGTCGGCATCGACGTCGAGGAGGAGATGCAGAACGCCTTCCTCGAGTACTCCTACAGCGTCATCTACAGCCGGGCGCTGCCCGACGCCCGGGACGGGCTCAAGCCCGTCCAGCGACGCATCCTCTACGGGGCCAACGAGCTCGGGCTGCGTCCCGACCGTGGTCACGTCAAGAGCCAGCGCGTCGTCGGCGAGGTGATGGGCAAGTACCACCCGCACGGCGACCAGGCCATCTACGACGCGCTCGTGCGGATGGCGCAGTCCTTCACGCTCCGGCTGCCCCTCATCGACGGCCACGGCAACTTCGGCTCCCTCGACGACGGCCCCGCCGCGGCCCGTTACACCGAGGCGCGCATGGCCAACGCGGCGCTGCTCATGGTCGCTGGCCTCGACGAGGACACCGTCGACTTCGTCCCGAACTACGACGACACCCAGTTCCAGCCCGGGGTCATGCCCGCGGCCTACCCCAACCTCCTCGTCAACGGCGCCGCCGGCATCGCGGTCGGCATGGCCACGAACATGCCGCCGCACAACCTCGTCGAGGTCATCGGCGCCGCGCGGCACCTCATCGCCAACCCGACGTGCTCGCTCGAGGACCTCATGAAGTTCGTCCCCGGGCCCGACCTGCCCTGCGGCGGCAAGATCGTCGGCCTCGAGGGCATCCGCGACGCCTACCTCACGGGTCGCGGCTCCTTCCGCACCCGAGCGACGGCGCGCATCGAGTCGATCACGCCGCGCCGCAAGGGCATCGTCGTCACCGAGCTGCCCTACCTCGTCGGACCGGAGAAGGTCATCGACAAGGTCAAGGACCTCGTCCAGGGCAAGAAGCTGCAGGGCATCGCCGACCTCAAGGACCTCTCCGACCGGCAGCACGGCCTGCGCCTCGTCATCGAGATCAAGAACGGCTTCAACCCCGACGCCGTCCTCGAGCAGCTCTACAAGCTGACGCCGATGGAGGAGAACTTCGGCATCAACAACGTCGCGCTGGTCGAGGGCCAACCCCGCACCATGGGCCTCAAGGACCTCCTCAAGGTCTACGTCGACTTCCGCACCGACGTCGTGCGCCGACGCACCGCCCACCGCCTCGCCAAGCGCGAGGAGCGGCTGCACCTCGTCGAGGGGCTGCTCATCGCCATCGTCGACATCGACGAGGTCATCCAGGTCATCCGCAGCTCCGACGACGCCGGCACCGCCCGCGCGCGGCTCATGGACGTCTTCGACCTCTCCGAGGCCCAGGCGACGTACATCCTCGACCTCCAGCTGCGCCGGCTCACGAAGTTCTCGCGCATCGAGCTCGAGAACGAGAAGACCGAGCTGGAGCGCGCCATCGAGGAGCTGCGCGCCCTGCTCGACAACGAGAAGCTGCTCCTCAAGCTCGTGTCGACCGAGCTCGCCGACGTCGCCAAGGCGCACGGCACTCCCCGTCGCACCGTGCTGCTCGAGAGCTCGGGAGCCAGCGCGACCGCGACGACCGCCTCGCCGCTCGAGATCGCCGACGACCCGTGCTGGGTCCTGCTGAGCTCGACCGGGCTGCTGGCCCGCACCGGCACGGCCGAGCCGGTCACCGCCGAGGGCTCACGCGCCAAGCACGACGTCGTCATCGGCGCCGTCCGCACGACCGCACGCGGCGAGTTCGGGCTCGTGACGAGCGCCGGGCGGATGGTGCGCCTCTCCGCGCTCGACCTGCCGAGCCTACCGCCGACCAACGGCTCCCCCACCCTGTCTGGCGGTGCGCCTCTCGCGGCCTACGTCGACCTCGGCAAGGGCGAGGAGCCGGTGACGATCGTGCCGATCGGCGCCGACGCGCCGGTCTTCGCCGTCGGCACGGCGGCCGGGGTCGTCAAGCGGGTCACGTCCGAGGCACCCAAGAGCAACGACTGGGACGTCATCAGCCTCAAGGACGGCGACCGCGTCGTCGGAGCCGGGATCGCCGACCGTGAGGACCTCGACCTCGTCTTCATCACGAGCGACGCCCAGCTGCTGCGTTTTGCGGCGAGGTCCGTTCGCCCGCAAGGCCGTTCGGCCGGCGGCATGGCCGGCATCAAGCTCGCCGCCGGCGCGCGAGTCGCCTTCTTCGGCGTCGCCGACCCCACCCGCGAGGGTGTCGTCGCCACGTCGTCCGGCTCGTCGGGTGCGCTGCCCGGCACCGAGGGCGGGTCGCTCAAGGTGACGCCGTATGCCGAGTACCCCCCGAAGGGACGCGCCACCGGTGGCGTTCGCTGCCACCGCTTCCTCAAGGGCGAGGACACGCTCGTGCTCGCCTTCGCCGGCAACACCCCGGCCCGGGCCGCCGCCGCCAACGGCGTCGCCATCGAGCTGCCGCCCGCCGACGGTCGCCGCGACGGCTCGGGCGTCCCGACGACCGCGGTCATCGCGCACGTCGCGGCCCCACCCGCCATCTCCCAGTCCACCGACGCCGATTCGGGGGTCGCCGTCACGACGGATGCCCTCGGCGACGGCGACGGCGACGCGCCGGCCGACGGCGGCGACGCGTGACCCCGCCTCCCGGCGGCAAGACCGCCCGTCGCGTTGCGGCAGCCGCGGCCGCAGCGACGGCCGCCGCGTCCGCGGCCTCCGCACAGGTGACATCGGTGCTCGATGCGATCTCCGGAGCACCCGCGCCCGACGCGGATCCGCCGATCTCGTCCGAGTCGGCCGGCTCGGTCGGCTCCTCTGAACCGCCGCTGGCAACGCTGTCGCCCGAGCACTCCGCTCCCGAGCACGCCGAGCACCCCGCGACGACCGGCTACGGCACCCCGGCCTCCGACGCGTGCTCGGTCCTCTGGGACCACGACGGCACGAGCGCCTACGGGACGGCGGCCACGGCGCGCTTCTTCGTCATCGTCGAGCAGCCCGGCCCGTGGGGACGCGACGCGGCACGCGAGTCACACCTCGACCGGGAGCTCGGCGCCGAGCTGGAGGGCCGCACGAGCCGGGCCGGTGGGCGCTTCATGCTCATCCGACGCCCGGGCGGACATCCGGCCCACGACGGCCCCCGTCACGTGTTCGTCGCGCACGCCGGTGCGCGTCCCGAGGACGCCTGGCTGCTCGTCGCGGAGGTCGACCACGTCGGCGACCTGCTCGGACTCGACTGGGGCGCCCTCGCCCGCGGCAGCCGCGCCCTCGTGCAGGCCTCGCTCCTCGGCTCACGCCCCGCTGAGCCCACGCTGCTCGTGTGCACCAACGGTCGTCGGGACGTCTGCTGCGCCGTCCGTGGACGCCCGCTCGCCGCCCACGCTGCGCGGGTCGCCCCCGGCCGGGCGTGGGAGGTGTCACACACCGGCGGTCACCGCTTCGCGCCGACTGCCGTCCTCCTGCCGTGGGGACAGACCTTCGCGCGCCTCGACGAGCGGGCGTCGGAGTGGCTCCTCGGAGCGAGCGAGTCCGGGCACCTGCCTGCCGAGCTGCTCGGCCCGCTCCACGACCGGGGTCGCTCCGGCGTCGCCGGTCCGTCGCAGTGCGCCGAGTCCCACGTCCGCGCCGAGACGGGCGAGACGCGCCTCGCCGCCCTGTGGGCCGAGGCCCCCGAGGCGGTCGAGGACGGCTGGGACGTCACCGTGAGCCACGCCGACGGGCGCCGCTGGCACGTCCGCGTGACGCGCGAGCCCGCCGGTCGCACGCGGCCCGAGTCCTGCGGCAAGAAGGCGGTCGAGGTGCACGAGCACCGAGCGGCGATCGTCGAGGCGTGGTTCTAGCCACGCACGGGCCGGGGTCGCTCACCAGGGCTTGGGGACGGTCTGCGACCCGTCGCCGGGCAGGGTGTCGTCGTTGCCCTGCTGCTGTTGCTGGTTGCGCTCGATGGTGTTCTGCCGCTGCTGCTCCTGGAGGTAGTCCTGCTCCTCCTGGCTCGGGGTGTTCCCGGGGTCGGGCGTGGGTGCGGGCTGCTGGCCCCGGCCGGGCTGCTGCTGCGGGTCGGGGGGCTGCTGGTCAGAGGGTGTGTCGGAGTTCTTCTGCTCCATTCGCTGCTGCGCCTGCTGGAGCTGCTCGCCGGTCTGGCCGCCTTCGGGCGCCTCGCAGAGCGGCGGCCGCTCCTTCGTGATCGTGATGCCCTTGTCGTAGTACTGCTTCCACTCGTCGGTGCGCTCGCGCGCCTTCGCGGCGTCGCCCAGCGCCTCGTAGGTCAGACCGAGGTTGACGCGCACCTTGCAGTCGTCGATCCCGCCCTTCGGGACCTGCTCGAAGGCCTGCTCGAACCACGGACGCGCCAGCTCGAAGTGCCCAGAGAGGACGTGGGCGTCACCGATCGCGAAAGGCGACCGGAACTGCTCGACGACATTGACCCACCCCTGTCGCTCGCCCCAGGTCAGGGTGCGTGGCTTGTCGCCGGCCTCGTAGGCGTCGAGCGTCTGTGCGTGCACGAGGTTGAGCGAGATGAGCCTGAGCGCCACGAGGACGAGCAGGACGACGACGGGAGCGGACCCGAGCATCAGCCGCCGGCGTCGCCGACGCAGGTGCGGCGGGAGGGGGCGACGGTCACTGCGGCGCCTGCGGAACCGGCGGCGTACGCCCTCCGGAGGGACGCTCTCCGCGCGTGGCGGTCGCTCGTCGAGGATCGTCATGGGCGCGCCTCCCTCCGGCGGCGAGTCTGGACGAGCGCCGTGATGCCGGCGCCGACCTCCCACGCCGCGATCCCGGCCACTCCGAGCAGCAGCGGCCAGTAGAGCTCCCGGCGGGCGATGACCTTCTGCTTCTCGATCTGCTCGCTCGTGCCGAAGCGCTCGAGGTCGATGCCGGCCACGGCGGGGCCGATCGCGTCGCCCGCCTCGCGGTGCAGGTAGCTCAGGCCGAGCTGGTCGCCGATCGCGCGCAGCGTGTCCTCGCTGATGACGGAGCGGGCGTCCTCACCGGTCGCGGGGTCCTTGATGTAGTCACGAGTCGTGTCGAAACGCGACCGCGTGGCCTTCATCCGGCCGCCCTCGGTGGTGCCGTAGCCGAGGACGGCTCCACCGTTGATGAGCCGCTTGTCGATGTCGAAGGGCGCCGGAGGCTCCTGCGCCGTCTGCTCGCCGTCGCCGAAGTAGAAGACGACCCGTCCGCGCTCGGGAGTGCGCGCGTCGGCCTGCTGGAGCAGGGTCCCCAGGCGGTCGTTCGCCTCGCTGACGGACGTGCCCCTGGAGACCTCGTAGGACTCCGGGAGCAACGTCTCGATCGCCGCGTCGAGAGCCGTCGTGTCGGTCGTGAGCGGCAGCCGCACCCGAGCGTCCTGGTCGAACGTCACGACGGAGTAGCGGGCGCCCGGAAGTGCCTCCGCGATGGCGGAGATGTCCGAGGAGACGCCGTCGATGCGCGGGCGACCGTCGCCGTAGTCCTCGGCGATGATGCTGCTCGTCGTGTCGACGACGAAGTAGACGTTGAGGTTGGCGGCGGTGGTGTCGACCTGTTCACCCGCAACGGCCGGACGCAGCGCGGCGACCCCGAGGAGCACGACCGCACCGGTGAGCCGCCAGTGCGTCGCCCGCGACTCCCCCGGGACCGAGCGCGACGACGGGTTCCACCACACGGCGGCGAGAGCCCCGACCGCGAGGACGAGCAGCACGGGCCAGGGGGCGACGGGCAGGAGGGTCACGACGCCCACCTCCGGCTCGCACCGATGACGCCGATGAGCCCGATCCCAGCGAGCGAGATCGGCAGCGTCGGGTTGTCCGAGTAGAGGGCACGGGAGGCGGCGTCGATGAGCGTCGCCTCCTGTGCCTGGACCGCATCGACGATGCCCTTGATGGCCGCCTGGTCGCTCATCGCGAAGTAGCGTCCGCCGGTGCCGGTGACGATGTCGCGCATCTCCACAGCCTCCTGGTCTGCCCCGTCCTCCTCCGGGTTGAGCCCGTAGACGCGCACACCCTTGGCCTTGGCCAGCTCACCGGCCTCGTCGACGTCGATGATCGGCCGCCCGGCGAGGTGGTTGTCGGTGGCGAAGACGACCGAACGGGCGCGCCGGACGTCGACCTTGTCGAAGCTCGAGACGCAGGTGGCGAGGCCGTCGCCGATCAACGAGGTGCCACGGCCGTTGAAGGTGCCGGCGAAGAAGGAGTCGTACTCCGGGTCGCCCGTCAGCGCACGTCCTGCGGAGTCGAGCTCGCCGTTGATGAAGTCGTAGTCGTCGGTGAGCGGGAAGACCGTGGCGGCCGACGAGTTGAAGATGACGAGCCCGATCCGCTCGCCCTCGAAGCTCGAGACCAGAGTCTTGAACGTCGACACGAGGGTCGCGTCGTAGGCGGCCATCGAGCCCGAGATGTCGAGGCACAGCATGATGTCGCGGCTGCGGGTCTGGGGCTTGTCGATGGTGGTGTCGAGCGGTCGGGCTGCGCCGACGAGGGCCGCCCCACCGAGGAGCACGGCGCTGGACGCGAGCACGGCCATCCGGACCCGGTGCAGGCGCAGCGCCCGTTGGTACTCCGGCAGCTCGGTCAGCGCGCTCGAGTTGGCGACCGCCGCCGACGCACGTGCCTGCCGGCGGGACATGAGCCGGTAGACGGCATACGCGAGCAGGGCCGCGAGGAGCGTCCCGAGGCCGAGCACGCCCGGCCACTTGAGGTCGAGGCCGTTCAGCTCCATCGCGCCACCACCTGCTTGGCGACGGTGCCCGCCCCGACGAGGGTCGCCGTCTCACGCGGGCCGAACTCACCGGGATAGAGCGATCCGACGACCTGCGAGACCGGGGTCAGCCGGGATCCCGTCGCGTTGAGCTCGGTGAGCGTCATCGTCGGGGCGTGGATCCCCGACACCTCCTGGACGAAGTGGCGTACGAGGACGCTGAGCTGCTGGTGCGCCCGGCGCTGGCTGATCTCGCCCGCCGCCGCCCGTGCGAGGACGAGGTCGATCTGCCGGGTGTAGTCGGCGCGCAGGCGTGAGAGCCGGTCCGACGTGATGCGCGGCGGGACCACGACCTTCCTCTCGCGCGTCGACCACCACACCCAGGCGTACCAGGCGGCGACGAGCACGAGCGCGCCGATGCCGACCCAGAGCCACGTCGCGGCATACGGGTCGGGGGCGTAGAAGCCCGGCGGCGGGGCGTCAGCGGCGCGCACGACGCTGCCTCTCGAGCAGGGCGAAGACCGTCGCGACGACCTCGTCGGACGACCCGAGGCGGGCGTGGTTGATCCCGCGGCGGTCGAGCAGCTCGGTGGTGCGCTGCACGCGGTCGGCGACCGAGGCGGCATACGCCGCGCGCACCCGCGGGTCGAGCCGCACCAGCGTCGGCAGCGTGTACGTGTCGGCGACGTCGTATGCCGTCCGGTCCCCCTCGATGACCGTGGGGTCGGCGTCCTCGACCGTGATCCAGAGGATCTCGTGCTGGACGTGGAGACGGCGCAACAGCTCGTCGAGCGCCGGGTCGAGCTCCTTGTCGTCGGCGACGACGAGCAGCACGAGCCGGCGGCGGACGTTGCGGACGATCCAGCGCAGCTGCGTGGCGAGGTTGCTCTGGTCGCCGTCGAGGACGGTAGCCCCGTCCACGGCGCGCAGCAACAGCTCGAGGTGCGCCTCGGAGCCGCGCAGGTCGTGCGCGACCGTCGAACCGGCGGTGCCGCGGACGAGCCCGACGAGGTCTCCGTGGCGCTGCGCGAGGTAGCCGACGAGGCCGGCCGCCGCGATGGCCACCGACTTCTTCGGCTCGCCGCTGCGGGTCGTGGCCGCCATCCCGCGGCCGGTGTCGATGACGAGCATGAGGTTCTGCTTGCGCGTCGCGACGTAGCGCTTGACGAGCGGCGACTGGCTGCGGGCGGTGGCCCGCCAGTCGATGTCGCGCACCTCGTCGCCCGGGACGTAGTCGCGCAGGTCGTCGTAGTCGAGGCTGCGACCGTGGAAGACGGAGGCGTACTCCCCCTCGAGGAGGCTGCGCGACTTGCGGCGCGCGTGGACGAAGAGCTTGCTCTTCACCCTCGTCAGCAGCGTCGTCGTCATGGTCGCGTCCGTTCCCCGGTCAGGGGGTGCGGATCCCGTTGACCATCGCGTCGATGATGCTCTCGACGGCGACCTCGTCGGCAGCCGCCTCGAAGCCGAGCGTGACGCGGTGCCGCAACACCCGGTGCGTCAGCGCCTTGACGTCGTCGGGGACGACGTGGTTGCGGCCGTCGACGAGCGCGCGGGCCCGCGCCGCACTCGTGAAGGCGATGCTCGCCCGCGGGCTCGCCCCGAAGTCGACGTAGCCGGCGAGGCGCGGCTCGATGTAGTCGCGCGGGTGCCGCGTGACGTAGCCGATGCCGACGACGTAGTTGACGATCGCCGGGTCGATGTAGACCCGGCCGACGAGCCCCTGCAGCCGC
>Ga0308174_10001285_pt1 | contig 11547 bp, 9 predicted proteins | sample PhyPR2_FD_203894 | JGI IMG/M metagenome (GOLD analysis project Ga0308174, IMG submission 203894) | Soil microbial communities from UC Gill Tract Community Farm, Albany, California, United States - DLSLS.P.R2 | ecosystem: Environmental > Terrestrial > Soil > Agricultural land | place: USA...
TATCGTCGGCACCTCCTTGCCAGGCAGCGAGCGAAGCTCGGGTTGCGTCGAGCCGAACCCGGCGACGACTTGCAAGACAACGTGCTGATCGACGACTGGTTTCGGCTGCTTTACGCGGGGCGCGTCGATTTCACCCTCGCATGGCGGCGACTCGCCGACGCTGCTGGCGGCAACGAAGCGCCGCTTCGCGCGCCGTTCGCCGACACAGACAGTCTCGATGCGTGGCTTGCCCGCTGGCGCGCGCGCTGCGACAGTGAAACCGGTGCCGCACTGCCGGGGGCACCCGTCGAGCGTGCCAATGCGATGCGCCGCGTCAATCCGATCGTCATCGCCCGCAACCACCGGGTGGAAGAAGCGCTTGCTGCCGCGTCGGATCGCGGTGATCTCGCGCCCTTCCGGCGATTGCTCGACGCCCTCGGACGGCCGTACGACGAGATCGACGAGCTCGCGGCTTACGCCGAACCGGCGCCCGCCGCCACGACGGCATGCTACCGGACTTTCTGCGGCACCTGATCCACTGGCCGCAATCCGCCTGCGCGGTCCATGGACGATAATGACAACGCATTCGCACCCTTCGCAACATGCGCAAAGCGTGGTCCCGGCCCTCGACATGGAAATCCTCATGGAGCACACGCAATGACTTCGATCCGCAGGAGGAGATCGGCTCACCTCATATTCGTCGCCTGTGTCGGATCGTTCATCGGCGCGGCCGCGGCCGCCGGCGTTCAGCCGGCGCCCGCTCCACCGGCCAAGGCTCCGGTACGCAACGTCACCGAGACCCATTTCGGGGTCACCATCGACGATCCGTATCGCTATCTCGAGAACCTGAAGGATCCCGACGTCGTGGCGTGGATCAAGTCACAGGCGCATTACACCCGCGAAGTGCTCGACCGCGTGCCGCACCGGCAGGCGCTGTACGAGGAGATCGCAAGGTATGGCGACTCGGCGTCTGCGCGCGTGACGCATGTCCAGGTCAGCGGCGGCTCCATGTACTACGAGAAGCGCCGCGCCGCCGACAATCTGCCCAAGCTTTATGTCCGGCAGGGCGTGCACGGCAAGGAGCGCCTGCTCGTCGATCCCGAGCGAATGCATGCACCCGCCGGCGCGCATTACGCGATCGACTACTACATGCCCTCCCCGGACAACCGTTACGTCGCGTATGGCATCTCGCTCGGGGGATCCGAGCAAAGCGTTCTGCATGTGCTCGACGTGGCTACGGGCCGCGAAACCGGCGACGTGATCGACCGCGCCAACTATGCATCGCCGTCGTGGCTTCCGGATGGCCGGTTGCTGTACAGCCGATTGCAGGAGCTCGCGCCCGGTGCCCCCGTCACCGACAAGTATCAGAACCAGCGCGTCTATCTGCATCGTCTCGGAACGGACCCCGCGCAGGATATCGCCGTATTCGGTGCCGGCGTTGCCCCGGGCATCGACGTGCGGCCGGTGGAACTTGTATTCGCGGGCCTTGCGCCGGGCTCCGATTACGTCGTCGCAGTCGCGGTGAACGGGACGCAACGCGAGGTGCGTCTCTGGACGGCGCGCCTTTCGACGCTCGACGGCGCGAATACCTCTTGGACGAGCGTCGCGGATACGAGCGACCAGGTGACGGACGCGAGCGTCGCCGGGAACACGCTGTTCGTGGTGTCGCACAAGGATGCGCCGCGATCCAAGGTGCTGCGCTTGGCGTTGTCCGCACCCGACATCACGAAGGCCGACGTCGTCGTCCCGCCCGCCGAGTCGATCGTCACCGGCATCGCGGCCGCGTCCGACGCACTCTACGTGCGGCGAATGAACGGAGGCATCAGCGAATTGCTGCGACTTGCCTTTGACGCGACCGGTCCCGCGAAGGCCATCAAGCTTCCTTACGACGGCGACATCGACGCGCTCGCAGCCGACCCCCGCGTGCCGGGGCTGCTGTTCAGCATGGGCGGATGGACACGCTTCGGCAGCGTGTTTGCGTACGCCGCCAAGTCGGGCCGCATCGTCGATACCGGATTGCAGCCGCAGGGCCCGTACGACAATCCGCGCGACCTCGTCTCGGAGGAAGTCAAGGCAGCCTCCGCCGATGGTACGCAGATTCCGCTGTCCATCGTGTACAGGAAGGGTCTCAAACGCGACGGCAGCAATCCCACGATCGTCTGGGCATACGGCGCCTACGGCATTTCGCAGACGCCGGTGTATGCCCCCACGCTGCTCCCATGGTACGAGCGCGGCGGCATCTTCGCGGTGTGCCACGTGCGCGGTGGCGGCGAATACGGCGAAGACTGGTACAAGGCCGGCTTCCAGGCGACGAAGCCGAACACCTGGCGCGATGCGATCGCCTGCGCGCAGTGGCTCGCCGACCATCGCTATTCTTCTCCTGCGAAATTGAGCGTTCGCGGCGGAAGCGCCGGCGGCATCGTCGTCGGCCGTGCGATCACCGAGCGTCCCGATCTGTTCGCGGCCGCTATCGACGACGTGCCGGTGTCGGACACGCTGCGCATGGAGTTCTCGGCCAACGGCGTTCCGAATATTCCCGAGTTCGGATCGGTGAAGACCGAGACCGGCTTCAAGGCGCTGCTCGAGATGAGCCCGTATGCGCACGTCAAGGATGGCGTCGCTTACCCGGCCGTGCTGCTCACGACCGGCTTCAACGACCCGCGGGTCGATGCGTGGGAGGCGGCGAAGATGGCCGCGCGCCTCCAGGCGGCCACGAGCAGCGGCAAACCGGTCCTGCTGCGCGTCGACTACGACGCCGGACACGGCTTCGGCACCTCGAAGAAATCGGCGTACCAGCTCGCGGCGGATCGCTTCGCATTCCTGCTTTGGCAGCTCGGCGTCACCGGTTATCAGCCACCGTCATGATTTATCCCGGTGGCCGTTGCCCCCGTTAGAGACCGGATTCGCTGGCATTGGCGGGGCAAGCGGGCCTAGAATGTGCTGAATCGGGCCATGAGGTCATACTTTCGTGTCCGCCATCATTCGCAGCCTCGATCACGCCCGCACGCTGGCTCGCGCGCGGCGGTGTCTCTCCCAATGCGCGCAGAGGCTCAGTGCGCAGCAGAAGCGCGTGATGCGCTTGCGGGTGTGCGGCGACGATGTCTTCGACGCCGAACGCTTGCTGCAGACGTTCGAAGATTCGCAACTCGCGGCGATCGAGCATTGCGCGTGGCTGGAGAAGCGACGGCGCGGCTGATATCGAGCGCTACGAGTTGAATCCCCGCCGGTCCCGGCGCCGGGATGATGATCATGTAATCGCCCTTTGCCTTTCCGCAGGAAGGCGCTCCTCGGCAACGCTTCAGCGCGGACCGCGTTCATTGCCCTCCCTCCGCATCCTGCGCACCGATAATGCGCCGGCAATGCTCGCGTGCCCCGGCGATAAGTTTGCGACTCGCTTCCGGCGTGCGGAATGCGGAATGCGCCGAGAGCGTGACGTTCGGGATCGTCGTCAGCGGGTGATCCGCCGGTAGCGGCTCGACGTCGTACACATCGAGCCCCGCGTGCCGCAAACGGCCTTCGCGCAAGGCATCGATCATCGCCGCCTCGTCGACGAGCGCGCCGCGCGCAGTATTCACTAGAATCGCGCCGGGTCGCATTGCGGCAATCCGTGCACGGGAGAGAAATCCGCGCGTGTCGTCATTGAGCAGAAGATGCACCGATACGACGTCGCTCTTGGCGAGGAGGCGTTCGAGAGAAACGAACGTGACGCCGGCATGCGTCTTCGCGCTGCGGTTCCACGCGATGACGCGCATGCCGCCTCCGAGCGCGATTCGCGCGACCTCCGAGGCAATCGAGCCGAAACCGACGAGCCCCAGCGTTCGGCCGGTGAGCTCGATACCTCCGGTGCGCAGCCACTTTCCATCGCGCATCCCGCGATCCATGCCGGCGATGCCGCGCGCCGCCGCCCACATCAACGCAATCGCGCATTCGGCCACAGCGGTATCGCCGTAGCCCTTGATCACGTGCACGTCGATGCCGAGCGCAGCAAGCTCCTCGACGCTCATGTAGCTGCGCGCGCCGGTCCCGAGGAAGATCACGTGGCGCAGGCCGACGCATTGCTTCGCGATCGACGCAGGCAAAGGCGTGTGATCGATGATCGCCACGGCGGCGCCCGCAAGCAGTCCGGGCAACAATTCCGGGTGCACGTCGGGATCGCCATCGATGCGAAACGCGATGCCGTCGACGCGAAGGAGCTCCTGGGCGAGCGCAGCGAGCGCCGGCGTGGCATCGACGAAGACGGCATTCATATGACGAGGTCATTGTACGTTCGCGGCTTCATTCCCGTCGCTCCTTTCGCCCCGGCAATCCAGGGCAGCCGATCGCGCGAAACGCCGTCGGCGGTTCTCCCTCACAAAAACCTCACCAAACTGCTCTGGCGCGGACGCCGGGAGCGGCCATACAGTGACGCCGGGATACGAGCGTCGTGACGGCAACCACATCACCGGCGCCCGCCCCGCTTCCCCACCCTTTAGGGAGAAATGATGAACAGGCTCGCGGGATATCTCGTGGTTTTGGCGCTGGCGGTTTCCGCCAATGTGGCGGTGGCGGCAACGGAATGCAATACAGGACCTCCGGGTAATCCACCGCTTTCCGGCACCATCGTCGGCGGTGTGGTCGTGAACGCCGGCGATTTTTGCATTCTTGGCGGAGCCAACGTATCGGGCGGTGTGCGGGTCAACCAGGGCGGCGTATTGATCGTGTGCGCCTCCGTCATCAACGGTGGCTTCATGGCGAACGGAGCCGCGGGACTGATTTTTGGCGCCGAAGAAATAGACTGTGCAGGTGACGTCATCAACGGCGCAATCAACATAATCAACACTGGCCCAGGTGCCTTTCCGGCGCCCGCGCCGTCCATTGCACTCGAACGCAGCGTCATCAACGGCTCCGTGCATCTGACTGGCAACAGCGGCCCGATCGCGGTTGCGAGCAACACGATCGCCGGTGGGTTGTTTTGCAGCAACAATGCGTTCGATCTGGACAACGAGGGCTTGTCGAATGTCGTCACCGGGGCAATACGATGCAACTTTGGTGACTAGGCATCAGCAGTTCGAGCGGCGGTACTACAGCGGTCCGCGCCGCTGTTGACCAATGCGTATCGGCGTCCCGACGCGACGCACTCGGCGGGACGCCGAATTTTCAGGCGCAGGGAGGATCCATGGCTTTCACATCGCGTCGGCAACGTGTCGTCCATCTGCGCATTGTGATTGCATGCGTTGCATCGTTGATGGTCGCGTCCGTCGCGCGGGCGGAACAGGACCTCGACGGACAAGTGAAAGCCGCGCTGCAAAACGCGGGATTCACGGGTACGATCCAGTTTCAATTGTTGCCGGCGCTCGGTCGACCCCTCGACGCGCGACTTGCCGATCTCGGCAGGCTCCTGTGGTTCGACAAGTCGGGCGGCCTGCACGACGACAATTCGTGTGGCGGGTGCCACTCGCCGAGCCGGGCCTTCGGCGACACGCAATCGATCGCCATCGGCGTCCAGAACAACAACGTCGTCGGGCCCGACCGCAAGGGGCCTCGCAACCAGCGTCGCACGCCGTTCGCGTCGAACACGCCGTTCTATCCGAACCTGATGTGGAACGGGCGCTTCGCGGTGATCTCCGGCGATCCGTTCGATAATTCGCTCGGATTCTCGTTTCCGTTTCCGGAGGGAACCACGCGGTTCCCGCCGAACGATCCGATCGTGACGCACTTGTCGATCGCGCAGGCGCACATGCCGCCGACCGAAATGACCGAGGTCGCGGGATTCACCTGCACGGCCGGCACCATCGCACCGGAATTCGATCAGTTCGACGACGGCAAGGGAGCATGCCTCCCTCCGGCCGACGCGACCGGAACGCGAAACGACCCGATCCGTGCGCTTGTCCTGCAGCGGCTCAACGCAACGCCGGCGTACCGGCAACGGTTCGGCGCCATCTTTCCGTCGGTCGCCAACGGCGGCCCGATCGACTTCTCGATGTTCGCGCGCGCCATCGCGGAGTTCGAATTCACGCTGATCTTCGCCGATGCGCCGGTCGATCGATTCGCGCGCGGCGATCGGCATGCGATGAACGAGGTGCAGAAACGCGGCGCGCTGATCTTCTTCGGCAAGGGGCGGTGCAGTGAATGCCATTCGGTCGGCGGCGAGTCGAATGAGATGTTCAGCGACTTCAGGATGCACGTGATCGGCGTGCCGCAGATCGCGCCCGAATTCGGGATCGGCAAGGGCAATGTGCTGTTCGATGGTCCCGGCCAGGACGAGGATTACGGCCTCGAGCAGGTCACCGGAAATCCGGCCGATCGCTACAAGTTCCGCAGCTCGCCGCTACGCAATGCGGCGTTGCAGGCGGCGTTCTTCCACAACGGGGCGATGACGCGCATCGAGGATGCGATCCGCCATCACCTGGACGTGTTCGAATCCGCGCGCAACTACGATCCGAAACGTGCCGGCGTGGACAAGGATCTTCGCTATCGCCTCGGGCCGGTCGAACCCGTGCTCGCCCGTGTCGACCCGATCCTTCGAACGCCGATCCGGCTTTCGGGTGGACAATTCGAGGCACTCGTCGCGTTCGTGCGCGATGCGCTCCTCGATGAGCGGGCAACGAAGCAGAACCTGTGTCCGTTGATTCCCGCCAGCGTACCGAGCGGCTACTCGCCGATGATCTTCGAGGAGTGTCCTTAGCCAGGCGCGGCTGACGGAGGAAACGACATGCCGCACACTTCGCCCTTCACGCAGGCGCTCCGAACGCGATTGCGTGGCGCCGTCGCAGGCCCTGACGCCGATGAATTCGAGCAACTCCGGCGCGTATGGAACGGCGCCATCGATCGCAGACCATCCGCGATCGCTCGCTGCGCGGACGCCTGCGATGTCCAGGCCGCGTTGCAACTTGCGCGCGAGCACCGCGTCGGCGTAACGGTGCGCGGCGGCGGCCACAATGTCGCCGGTCTCGCCGTGCGCGACGGAGCGCTCTTGCTGGACCTGGGTGCAATGCGCGCGGTGGCGGTCAACCCCGATCTGCGCGCGGCCACGGTGGAAGGCGGAGCCCTGTGGCGCGATGTCGATGCCGCCACGGCGGAAGCCGGTCTTGCGACCACCGGAGGCCTGATCTCGACGACCGGCGTCGGCGGGTTCACATTGGGCGGGGGTGCGGGCTGGCTCATGCGGCGCTACGGCCTCGCCTGCGACAACGTGACGGCAGCGCACGTCGTGCTGGCAGACGGACGCAGTGTGCGCGTGACTGCGACCGAGTACCCGGACCTCTTCTGGGCGCTGCGTGGAGGCTCGGGCAACCTCGGTGTCGTCACGCATTTCGAGATGCGGCTTTATCCGCTGGCGCAGGTTTATGCGGGCCTCGTCGTGTTTCCGGGAGATCAGTCCGGCGCCGTACTACGGCGCTTTCGCGATTTCGCCCTCGACGCGGCGGATGAATTTTGCGGCCTGGCGGTGATGACGAGCGCGCCGCCGTTCCCATTCCTCGATGCGGCGTGGCACGGGCGCACGGTATGCATTCTCGCGCTATGTTGGTCCGGTACGCCGATCGCGGGCGAACGCGTCCTCGAACCCCTCCGCAACACGGGCACCGCGCTTGCCGATATCGTGGGAGCGATGCCTTACGCGCACTGGCAGCAAGTGCTCGATCCCGGCGCGCCTGCGGGACGCTGCTACTACTGGAAGACGGCGAACTTCGCGAGGCTCGGCGACGACACGATCGACCGGCTTTGCGCAGCAGCGGAAGCGCGTCCGTCGCCGTTCACCGAGCTGCACGTCCAGCACATGGGCGGCGCAGTGGCGCGCGTGCCGCGCTCCGACAGTGCGTTTGCCCATCGCGACGCGCAATTCTTCGTCAACCTGATCGGCGCGACGCCCGAGAAAACGCATTTCGACACGACGCGCGCATGGATTCGGGATCTGTCGCTGCAATTGTCGGTGCATGCACTGCCGGGCAAGCTGCCCAACTTCGCCGACCGCGACGACCAGGACATGATTGTGCACTTTGGCAACGACCATGCGCGCCGTCTCGACGACTTGCGCCGGCGTTACGACCCTGACCGGTTATTTTCGGGAACGGGTGACGCCGACGACTCCCGTGCCACGTCGTGACCCTCGGCGACGGCGCGCAGGAATTCGCGCGCTTCGTCGATGACGAGCACGTCGCGTGCCGACGCGCCCGCAGCATGGAACGTGTCGAATTGCCGCTCGCCGAGTACGCGCCGTGCGGCACTCGTCGCCTCCTGGTCGCGGACGACCCAGAAGCTGAACAGCGGAATACGGGTTCGTTCACGGATATCGGCCGCCTTACCGAGCAGGCGCGCACAGAAGTCCGCTCGGCTATTGCGTATCGCAAGGAAGGCAGCGACCTCCATCGCTGCCGACGTCCCGCGCAGATTGTGCGTTCGCAGCGTGACTTGAAGGAAGTCGAGGGAGAACGCCGCGGCCTCGCGCCAATGGCCGAGGCCGTAATGGCACAGTCCCAGATAGACGTCGATCAACTCGTGCTGGTGCAGGTCGAAGCCGACGTGTCGCAATGGTTGCAGCGTATCGACGGCCTCGTCGTACTGACCTCCTCGTATCGCGATCCAGCTCTTCGCCAGGCCCGCCAGCGAGCGCAGCCAGTCGTCCTTCTCGGTGCTCGCAATCTCAGCGGCGACGCTTGCGCGTGCCGTTGCCTGCTCGACACTCCCCTGATGGGCATCCCACATCGCAAGATGAGCACTGGCACAGCCCTGCGCCCACCGATCGCCAAGCCGGCCCGCCAGCGCAACCGCATCGGTGAGACGCAGCTCGATGGCCGGATCCTGCACATAGAGCTTGAACACGCCGCTGCATAGCAGTGCTCGTGCATAGGTGTCCGACATCTGCGGCGCAACCGCGTCCATTGCACGCTCGGCCCAATCATCCAGCAGCCGGAAGACACCGTTGCTTTTTCCATACAGCATCAGCGAGCCTGCCAGGCGCAGCGCCGCTTCATCGTCACGCCCGTTCGATTTTGCCCAAGTGAGGGCACTGTCGATGTTCGCGTGCTCATGGCCCAGGCGTGCCACCCACTCGTCGACGCGCCCGGCCAGGATCTCGCGATGCGAGCACTCGGCGAGCTGCACGAAATGACGCAGGTGCGTGCGCCTTGCGTCCGCCTCCTCTTCGCGGGAACGAAGACGCTGCAATGCGAAATCGCGAACCGTCTCCAGCAGCCGGTATCGGGTCGGCGAAAGCGTCGGATCGACGACCACCAGCGACTTGAGAACCAGGCCGGAATGGAGCTCGAGCAGCGCGGTGTCATCGACGTTCAGTGCGCCGCCCAACGCTTCCGCGGCGTCGATCGTCCAGCCTTGCAGGAATACTCCGAGCCAAGAGAGCAGCCGCTGCTCATCCGCAGACAACAGGGCGTAACTCCACTCGACCAGCGCTTCCATCGTTCGATGCCGCGGTGCACGGCCCGCGCTGTCGCTCGCGAGCAAGCGCAGGCGCTGCGACAGGCGCTCCCGGATCGCGGCCGGCGACAGCATTGCAAAATGCGCCGCCGCGAGCTCCAGCGCGAGCGGCATGCCGTCCAGCTGGCGACAAATCTCGACGATGTCGGCGGCGTTGTCGCGCCCGAGGGAAATCACGGGCTGCACCGCACGGGCCCGCGTGAGCAACAGCGCCACTGCCGGCGTGGAGGCGATCTCGTCGAGCGATATGCGTTCGGCGTCCGATGCGGCCGGCGGCAATTCCAGCGGAGGCAGCCAGATCAGGCGCTCGCCCACGAAGGCCAGCCGCTGCTGTGATGTCGCGATAACTTTCAGATCGGGGCAAGCGAGCAGCAGCTCGTGCACCAGCACGCCGATCTCGCTCGCCAGCCGGTCGCAGTTATCGATCACCAGCAGCGCTTTTCGGCCCGACAGCGCTGCGGCGACACGCGGCAGCAGCGTCGAGGTGCCGGCGGTCGGCACCGACAATGTGCCGGCCACGGCCCTCACCCAGTCCTGGGTCCGCTCGAACGGCGAAAGATCGAAGAACCAGACGCCATCGGGAAAGTCGGCGTGGCATTCCCGGCCCACTTCGAGCGCGCACTGCGTCTTGCCCATGCCGCCCGGGCCGATGAGCGTCAGCGCGCGATGCTCGGACAGCATCCCGCGTAATTGCGCGAGTTCGCGCTCGCGCCCGATCAATGGCTCGAGCTTGGCCGGCAGATGCGCGTTCGGCGGGGGTCCGAAGTGCGTGCCGATCCGCTCGCGGGGCACCGCGACGCGTCGAACCGGGCCGACGAATCGGTACCCGGCGCCATGGACCGTCTCGATGAACCGAGGGCGATCCGGATCGTCGTCAAACGCGCGCCGCAGCAGCACCATCACGCGATTGAGCGTCGCGGGTGTGACATGCCGATGACCCCAGACCGCATCGAGCAGCTGATCGCGCGTGACGAGCTCGCCGGCTCGCGCCAGCAACACGAGCAACGCGGCAAAGGCCTTCGGTTCGAGCGCCACCTCGACCGCGGCACGACTTATTCGCCGATTCGCCGGATCGACCCGCAGGTCGCCGCACTCGTAAACGACGTCGTCCACACCGTGCTCCCCGCATTGCCCCGCGGCGGTCATTTTGCACCACGGGGGGATAGAGCGGTGCACCAGCTGGCCGCTCGCGCTCAGCCCCGCGCGCCTACGGCGGAGAATCGTGAATGACGCAAAGGCCGCTACCGGACGACGGCGCGGCGTCGCCATTCGCCGGTCATCGGCAAACGCCTACGGCGTCTTGGGCGTCTTGTATTCGACTTCCTTCTGGAACGGCTTCCAGATGGTTTCGTAGCCGACAAACCCTTTTTCGTTCGGCGCCTTCTGACGCGTCGTATAAAAGCGCGTGTGGCCGTCGGGGACCTTGGTGATGGGTTTCTGCTCGCTCATGGGTCACTCTTTTTCGATGAAGTCACGATTGCAGGCGCGGGCAACGAAGCCCGATCGTCCGATGTCATTCGCCACGTCCGCTCAAACAGGTCTCATGATCGAGGTGTCGATAGCAGGGGCCGCACCGATCGCGACGCCGGCTCGCGTCTCGTCATCGGTTGCGTCGCGCACGGTCAGTATCGCGAGCCTGAAGACGACCTCCCTGCCGCAAAGCGGATTGTTGCCGTCGACGGTTAGTGTGTCGTCGTCGATGCGCGTCACGATGAAGCTGCGGGTATGGCCCTTGTCGTTCTCCATCAGGATGGACGTGCCGACGTGCCGATACTCGTCGGGCACGTTCTCGATCTGATCGGTGAACACCAGCGACTCGTCCCTCGGGCCGAAGATGCGATTGCCGTCGATCGGCACTTCGATGACATCCCCGGCGGACTTGCCCTCCAGCTGCTGGTGGACGGAAGGAGCCAGGATTTCATTGTGTCCGTGAACGTAGCCCAACGGAAACTCGACGCAGGTGAGCACATGCCCCGAGTTCGCGTCGATGACCTTGTAGGTGAGCTCGACGAACTTGCCGTCCCGGATGACTTCGCTCATGTCGAATCCGGCGCGCTGATCAAAAGATGGACGCGGCAAAAATCCGGACTTCGCCCTCTTCATAGCCGAGGACGAGCCTGCCGAGCCATTCGCCCGGCTTCCTGGTGCTGCGTTGCC
>Ga0308174_10001287_pt1 | contig 11542 bp, 11 predicted proteins | sample PhyPR2_FD_203894 | JGI IMG/M metagenome (GOLD analysis project Ga0308174, IMG submission 203894) | Soil microbial communities from UC Gill Tract Community Farm, Albany, California, United States - DLSLS.P.R2 | ecosystem: Environmental > Terrestrial > Soil > Agricultural land | place: USA...
TCACGTGCCTTGACCGCGGCCTCGTACTTGTACTTGCCGAAGTCCATCAGCTTGCACACCGGAGGCTTCGCCTGAGGTGCAACTTCAACGAGATCAAGGTCGGACTCGGCAGCCAGTCGCAGGGCATCCTCAATACGGACGATTCCTACCTGTTCACCTGCAGGGCCGACCAGCCGCACCTCGGGGACGCGGATACGCTCATTGATTCTTGGCTCGCTAATGTTAAAGCTCCTGTGTTTGTTGTTGAATCCCGACAAATAGAGAAGGCCCCCAATTGCCGGAGCAATCGAAGGCCTCAAATAGGTTGGCTCAGCAACCCACTAAGGGGTTGCACGTGCACAGTCCCGGCAAATGCCGGTCCATGCCCAACCTGGTACCCGGCAACCTTGCGCCCCCTGCAGGTTCCGAAGGAACGCCTGGGACAGCGGCTGACGCGGGTGGGAGAGAACTCCGCTTGCAAACTGGATGCCATTCTACAGAAAAAATTCCCGTCAACGCTGGAACGCGCTGTTGGGAACCTGATCGTTTGGGACAATCTCTGAAATAACGACATCCAGTCGGTCTGTGTCAAGCTTACCAGTATGAGCACCCCAGACAGTAATTCGTACGTCTTTGAGCCCGGTGACGCGGGCGCAGACGTTTCACAACAGGTCCGTGACATCGCGGAGGTCCCCGCCATAGAGGTCATCACCACGGCCGCGGTGCACCTGATGAGCGCCGCCGCGGTAAAGCTTGGCCTCGCTGCGGAAGACAACGCCGCCGAGCTGAAGGACCTGGACGAGGCCCGGAAACTGATCACCGCGCTGGCCGGCCTGGTGACCGCGGCTGCCCCCGAAATCGGCTCGCAGCACGCCGGACCCTTGCGCGACGGGCTGCGGTCCCTCCAGCTGGCATTCCGTGAAGAGTCGCTGATTCCGGATGCTCCGGGCAAGGGCCCGGGTGAAAAGTACACCGGCGCAGTCAACTAAGGAAGAACCTCCCCAAACAGCATCCGACGGCGGGACCGCCTTTTCAGGCCGTCCCGCCGTCGTCGTTTCTCAAGTGACTGTCCGTTTGCTCCTATCGGTTGCCCCAGGTCACGCTGCCCGGCGCCGGCGGTGCTGCTGGAGGGCCAGGCCCACCAGGCACAGCACCACGCCCGCGGCGCCGACCGAAACGAAGCCTCCAGAAGGCCCCATGAGGTCAATGAAGACCCCGGCCAGCGGCGAACCGAGCGCAACGCCGGCGGTCAGTGCCGAGCCGTACCAGCCCATGGCCTCCCCGCGCCGCTCCTCCGACACCAGGTCGGCGACCTTTTCGGAGGCTGCTGAGAGCACGGGAGCGCAGAGCAGGCCCGGCAGGACGGAGACGAAGGCCAGTGTCCAGGTATCGTGCGCAAAAGCCATGGGCAGGCTCAGCGCCGCCATGCCGAGCAGCAGGATGATAGGCGGTATGGGCCGGTGCATGGCGCCGTAGATCACGCCGCCCACAACCGATGCAGCGCACCAGAACAGGAAGACGATGCCAATCTCGCTCTGGTGTCCACCACGTTCCAGGGCTGCAACGATGCCCACGTCGGTGCCGCTCAGGACCATCCCGGCGCCCGCGGCGACGGCAAAGAGTGCCGCCACCGTTGCAGTGAACCAGGAGAACCCACTGGCAAGTCTTCCGCGCAGGCCATCCTGCGCAGCGTCCGGGGCCGCCCCCGCGGGTGCCAGTTCCGCGGCAGCCTCCTGGACGTGGGCCGGCGCGGTGGCGACGACGGCAGCTTCCGCGGCATGCTGCTTATCCTCGGCGCATTCGGCGGTTTGGCCCGGGCTGCGGGTGGGCGGGTTGAACCACATGAGGAACAGTCCGGCGAGGGAAGTGGTCACGCCCACCACGGTCAGGCCGGCAATGGTGAACCCACTGGTGGCCACGATGGCGCCGGCGGCCGGACCGATCATGAACACCATTTCCGTGGTGATCGCGTCCAGGGCGAACGCTGTCCGGCGCTGGTCTCCCTCCGCCAGGACGCCCAGGGACTGCCGGACCACGCTGAAGATGGGAAGTGTTAGCAGGCCGCCCACGAAGACCAGTGGAAGGAGCCATTGGTAGGACACGTGCGGCACGATCGCCCAGATCACCGTCTCCGAGATCACGGACGGGATGAGGGCAGTCCGCAGTCCCACGGTGTCGACGCGCCTGCCCCGCCAGGGTGCACCCAGGGCAATACCGATGGTCATCACGGCTGCGGCAGCGCCGGCGGCGGCATACCCCTGGCCAAGGGTGAGGACGATGTGCAGGGTCAGCAGCACCCCGGCCGCCGAGTGCGGGATGCGGGCAACCATGCCCACCAGCAGCAGGCGGCGGATGGGCCGGATGGCCAGCAACTCCCGGTAGAGAGCGAAATTCACGAAGCAGTCCTTCAGGGTTTACCGCAGCAGTGGCGGGGATTGCCCATCCGGCTGCCGGCTAGTCGGGAGCGCGCCTCAGTTTTATCTCAAGTGAGTCGACGCGCTCCCCAAACAATACATTCCGCGTCCACTCCGCCTGCAGGCCGGCCACCAGTTCCTGCACACCGGCGGCATCCAGGCCGTCCTCCAGGTACAGGACCACCTGAAGCTCCGGCCCGGCGCCGCCGCCGGGGACCACGGCGCCATCGGCAGCGCGGGCAGCTACTCCCCTGCCTGGCAAAAGTTCGATCCTGCGGATGGCGGCAAAGCCGGAGGCGGCGCGGGCCATTTCGCCAGCCAGCTCAGGGTCGTTGTACGAAGGGGTCCAGCCGTGCTGCTTGGCCAGTGCCCAGACGCCCGGGCGGCGCACTACGAACGTCACGTCGGCTCCGGGGTCCAGGACCAGGAGTTCGGCGCCTTCGGCAACGGCGGAGAGGGCCGCCCGGGCGGCGTAGACAGCCACCGGCCGGGCCTCGGGATGCCATGCTGCCAGCGCGGCGGCCGAGGTGAATGCGGGGAGTGCGGTCCTGCCGTCGGCTGCCTTCAGCGTCACCAGCGCCATGTCTGCCTGTTTGTCGGCGTGCAGCCCGTGGTCCGTTTCCACCTCTTCAGCCAGCTGCGCCACGATCGGAATGAAAACCCGCGCCGTCGCCAGCGCTGCAACAACTTCCGCTTCATCGCCGTTCCCCCGACGAAGCGCGCCGACCGCGGCGACGTAACCGGCGTCGGCTGTGCCGTCGTCGTCCTCGAAGTTGTGGATCTTCCCGTCGTCACCGGCAAGGCTTCGCCCTGCCCACGGCTGGCCCGCCGAATCGGTGGCACCGCCGGCACCGGCCAATGCTGCCGCAATATGGCCCGGGAGTTGGCGGGCTGCCGGGCGTCCCGGCTCCTCGAGGTCAGGCATGGAATGAATACGCCGCCCGGCCTAGCGCCGGCCGGCTGCGTCGAGGGCCTCGGGCAAGGTGAAGGCTCCCGCGTACAGGGCCTTGCCTACAATGGCGCCCTCCACCCCCAGGGGGACCAGGGACCGGAGGACCTTCAGGTCGTCCAGGCTTGAGATGCCGCCGGAGGCAACCACCGGTTTCCCGGTCTTTTCCACCATCTGGCGAAGGAGCTCGACGTTGGGTCCCTGCAGTGTGCCGTCCTTGGTCACGTCGGTTACCACGTAGCGGGAGCAGCCGGCCTCTTCAAGGCGGCCCAGCACGTCCCAAAGGTCCCCGCCTTCCTTGGTCCAGCCGCGGCCTGCCAGGGTGGTTCCGCGGACATCGAGGCCGACGGCGATCTTGTCGCCGAAACGCTCGATGGCACGCCGGGTCCACTCGGGGTTCTCCAGGGCAGCCGTTCCCAGGTTGACGCGGGCTACGCCCAGGTCGAGGGCGGCTTCGAGGGTCTCGTCATCGCGGAGTCCGCCGGAGAGCTCCACCTTGATGTCCAGCCGGCCCACGACTTCGCGGAGCAGGTCGGCGTTGGAGCCACGGCCGAAAGCGGCGTCCAGATCCACCAGGTGCACCCATTCGGCCCCCTGTTGCTGCCAGTTCAGCGCCGCTTCAAGGGGCGTGCCGTAGCTGGTCTCACTGCCGGCCTCACCCTGGACCAGCCGGACGGCCTGGCCGTTGACGACGTCGACGGCGGGCAGCAGTTCAAGTACCGGCAGGTCATGTGAGGTGGTCATACTCATCCTTGGTGTCGATTGTTCGGTTCGGGCAAAGGCGTGGTCAGTCAGGCCCCGCGGGAGGCTCCGTCTCCCGACTGGTGGCCAGTTTGCCGGCTGGTGGCCAGTTTGCCGGTTGGTGGTCAGTTGGCCGGCAGCGTCAGCAGATAGGCGGCGAGCAGTGACATGGCAGCCAGGACGTAGAAGGCCACCTGTGTCCAGAGCGGCTTACGCTGCTGCCGGAACGAGATGCCGCCACCAATCAGAATGCCGGCGAGGCCCATCAGGAGTACTGACCACATCTAGGCGTCACTGCCGGCATCCGCTGCCGTCGCACCGGGTTCACCGGCCGAAGGCTTGCGGAGGCCTTCCACCCAGTTGCGCAAGAGGCGCGCCCCGGCGTCGCCGGACTTTTCGGGGTGGAACTGGGTGGCGCAAAGCGGGCCGTTTTCGACGGCGGCGATGAACGGCCCGCCGTGCTCGGACCAGGTGACCAGGGGCGGCGCCATCCGTGGCTGGATGACGTCAAAGTTCCATTCCTGAACGCCGTACGAGTGCACGAAGTAGAACCGTTCGTTTTCGACGCCGGCAAAGAGTTTTGAACCTTCGGGCACCGTGACGGTGTTCCAGCCCATGTGCGGAACCACCTCCGCGCGGAGGGCCTCCACCTTGCCGGGCCACTCGCCGATACCCTCGGCTTCGGTGCCGTGTTCCACTCCGGCCTCGAACAGGACCTGCAGGCCCACGCAGATGCCAAGCACAGGACGTCCGCCCGCCACGCGCCTGCCGATGAGCCGGATACCGTCCACGGCCTTGAGTTCGCGCATCACTGTCTCGAACGCACCCACCCCGGGCACCACCAGGCCATCTGCGTTCAACACATCTTCAGGCTTGGCGCTCAGGATCACTTCTGCGCCGGCACGTTCCAGTGCACGCACGGCGGACCTGACGTTCCCCGAACCGTAGTCCAACACCGTCACCGTGGGCTTGCCCTCGGGTGACGGCAGCCTGCGCGATGCTGTCGGATCGATGATTGCCCCGTCCTTCAGGACCTGCCCGCTCATAGCGCACCCTTGGTGGAGGGGATGCCTTCGACCCGGGGATCGGGTTCGACGGCGGCGCGGAGGGCGCGTGCAAAGGCTTTGAACTGTGCCTCGACGATGTGGTGCGGGTCCCGGCCCGCCAAGACGTTCATGTGCAGGCAGATACCAGCATGCAGAGTGATGGCTTCGAAGACGTGGCGGGTCAGCGAGCCGGTGAAGTGGCCGCCGATCAGGTGGTATTCCTGGCCCGCCGGCTCGCCCCCGTGGACCAGGTACGGCCGCCCGGACACGTCCACTACGGCGTGGGCCAGTGCCTCGTCCAGCGGCACGGTGGCTTCACCGAACCGGCGGATCCCGGCCTTGGTGCCCAAGGCGGTGCGCAGCACTTCACCAAACGTGATGGCCACGTCCTCCACGGTGTGGTGGACGTCGATGTGCGTGTCTCCGGTGGCCTTGACGGTCATGTCGATCAAGGAATGCTTGCACAGGGCCGTGAGCATGTGGTCGTAGAACGGCACGGAGGTATCGATGTCCGATACGCCGGTTCCGTCGAGGTTGATCTCCACGAGCACGGAGGACTCGCTGGTGGCACGCTCCATGCGGGCGGTCCGGTCCGCAGCCGTATTCGATCCGGTTGGACTCATGGTGAAGGATCCTTTGTGGGAGAAGAAGTGGTTCTTGGCGCCCAGCGCCGCACTATCAAGTCTAGGCGGGAAGCGCAGCCTGGCCCGCAAGGATGCGCTCCAGGGAGGTAAGGAAGGCTGTGGTTTCCGCCTCAGTACCCGCAGTAACCCTGAGGTGGCCGGGGATTCCCACGTCGCGGATGAGCACACCGGCGTCCAGCAGTTCCTGCCATACCTGGTGCGGATTCTCCAGGCCGCCGAAGAACACGTAGTTGGAGTCCGATGCTTCCGGCCTGAGGCCCATCCTGGTGAGTTCCGCGACGATACGGTCACGCTGCTGTTTGATGTCCTGGACATCTGCCATCAGGGCTTCGCGGTGTTCGAGGGCGGCCAGGGCGGTTGCCTGGGTGATGGCGGACAAGTGGTACGGGAGGCGAACCAGCCGCAGGGCATCGGTGACCTCCGGAGCCGCGGCCATATAGCCGAGACGGGCGCCTGCCAGGGCGAATGCCTTGCTCATGGTGCGGGAAACGATCAGCCGCTCGCGGCCGGGCAGCAGGGTCAGCGCGCTCGGAGTACCGTCATGGGCGAACTCGTGGTAAGCCTCGTCGACAATCACGATGGCCTGGCTGTCCCCGCCTGCCTCATAGACAGCCTCCACAACGTCCAGCCCAAGTCCGGTCCCGGTGGGATTGTTGGGCGAGCAGAGGAACACAATGTTTGGCTGCAGCTCCTTCACCTGGCGGGCGGCAGATTCTGCGGTCAGGTCGTAGCCTTCGGCGCGTTCCCCGGTGATGTATTGCGTGTCGGTGCCGCTGGCCAGCAGGGGGTACATGGAATACGTGGGGGGAAAGCCCAGGGCGGTGCGTCCGGGGCCGCCAAAGGCCTGGAGAATCTGCTGCAGGACTTCATTGGAGCCGTTGGCTGCCCAGAGGTTGGTCTCGTCGAGCCCATGCCCCAGGTATTCCGCCAGGGCTTTGCGCAGTTCGGTGAACTCACGGTCCGGATAGCGGTTAAGCCCTGCTGCAGCCTCAGTGACGGCGGCGCTGATGGCGGCACGCACGTCTGCGGGAACGCCATGCGTATTCTCGTTGACGTTCAGCAGAATGGGGACGTCCAGTTGGGGCGCCCCGTATGGGGTTAGTCCGCGAAGGTTGCTGCGGAGGGGAAGCCGGTTCAGACGTTCTAGCTGGTCGTTCACCTGAACAGTTTAGTTGCCCCGGCAACTACCGGAAAATGTGACAGTTGCTGTTCGCCTGCGGCAAGCTCTGCCGCGGGCCATTTCCGTCACCATTCCTGCGCCGCGTGCCGGCGAACCGCCCGCTCAGTGCGTGGGGACGAACAGTTGCTGGCCAGGCAGGACTGCCCCGGCAGAGAGGTTGTTGAGCTGGACGATGTCCGCCACGACGTCCCGGGCATCACGGTCCGGAGCAACCGCGCCTGCGATGGTCCACAGCGACTGGCCGGCCTGCACCGTAACAGTCACCGTGGGCGTCACTGCAAGGTCGGCAGCAGAATCGGAGGCTTTGGCCGGCGAGTTGAAGAGTCCGGACAGCGACATCAGCAATACGGCGAGGAGTACCAGCGGCACCCCGACCAGGACGACCCGCCCCCGGCGGGTGAGCCGCAAGGGCGCGGCTGATGCCGTCCGCCGCACTGAAGAGTTCCGCGGCTGCGCGGAAACGTGTTCCGAAAGTGAAACGTGATGAAGCGATATAGCTGACATGAACTGGGCCCTCCTGGACCTGCCGTGCTGCCCGGGTGTCCGTCCAGGCCGCCGCCCCAGCCATTCACACGGGGGCCGGGGACTTCTTCCGGCCACATCTTCGAATGGGGCACGCACTGGTTAGAACACATATTCGAACTTTGCTTGTTAAGTTTTAGCACCTATCAACGAACAATGTCGAGACTCGCTAGAACAAATGTTTGAAAAAGCCATGTGGCTGGCTTAGCTTTGGAACCAAAGAACAACCACCACTGAAGTTGAACAGCAGGGTCTGACAATGACAGTGGGAGTCCTCCCCGGGGCACTGCGGAACAGTGCCAAGCGGAACATCCGGCGGCAAGCGAAAGGCAATGGCGAATATGGCAGCAGCAGCCGTCGGGGGCAGGACCACCCCGCAATCCAAGAGGACTGCCAAGGGTTTGACGGCCCGGCAAAAGAAGATCCTGGAAACCATCCAGCGCTCAGTCAATGAGAATGGGTACCCGCCCTCCATGCGCGAGATCGGGGACATCGTTGGCCTGGCAAGTCTTTCCAGCGTCACCCACCAGCTCTCACAGCTGGAGAAGCTGGGTTACCTTCGCCGGGATCCCAAGCGGCCGCGCGCCATGGAAGTGCTGATGCCCCTCACCCTGGACGGTGCTCCGGGCAAAGCTGGCGGCACGTCTCCTGCCCCACAGGCCGCTGGCGGCGGTGCCACCGTAACTGAGCTGCCCACGGCGCTCGACACAGCCATGGTTCCGCTGGTGGGCCGGATTGCTGCCGGTGGACCCATCCTTGCCGAGCAACTCATCGAAGATGTGATGCCGCTCCCCCGCCAGCTCGTTGGCCAGGGCGAACTTTTCATGCTCAGGGTGGCAGGAGATTCCATGGTGGACGCCGCCATCTGCGACGGTGACTGGGTGGTGGTGAGGCGCCAAGCGGACGCTGCCAACGGGGACATCGTCGCTGCACTGCTCGACGACGAAGCCACCGTCAAGACGTTCCGCCAGCGCGACGGCCACACCTGGCTGCTGCCCCAAAACACGCAGTACGAACCCATCCTGGGAGACCACGCCACGATCATGGGCAAAGTAGTCTCAGTCCTGCGTTCCCTCTGACTTTTCTTCAGCTGTGCCGCCCAGCCCAGGCAGCTGGCTATTTCCGCTGCCCCTGATGCTGGCTGGAACCCTTTACCTGCCGGCCTCCGCGCCCAGCCTGGTCAGGGCGGCCAGCGCCTTGGTGCGGTCCGTGGTAGCCCAGAACGGGGGCAGGGCTGCGCGCAGGAAGCCGGCATAGCGCTCTGTTGCCAGCCGCGAATCCAGAACGGCCACGACGCCCTTGTCCCCAGTCGATCGGATCAGCCGGCCCGCGCCCTGTGCCAGTCGGATGGCGGCATGCGTTGCCGAGACGGACATGAAGCCGTTTCCGCCGGCCTGCGCCACGGCACGCGACCGCGCTGTCATCAGGGGATCGTCTGGCCTGGGGAACGGTATGCGGTCAATCACAACCAGGCGGCAGGAGCCTCCTGGGACGTCCACCCCCTGCCAGAGGGACATGGTCCCAAAGAGGCAAGTGTCAGGTTCGTCGGCAAATTGCCTGACCAGGGCGGTCATGGTCGATTCGCCCTGGCACAGGACGGTCACATCGAGTTTGGGCCGGAGGGCGTCCGCAGCCTCTTCGGCAGCCCGGCGGGATGAAAACAGGCACAGGGCTCCCCCGCCCGATGCTTTGATGAGCGCTTCGAGTTCCTCCAGCGCTTCCGGCGAAACACCGCGGCCGGGCTTTGGCAGGTGGCCGGCCACGTAGAGGATGCCCTGTCGTGGATAGTCGAAGGGCGAACCCACATCCACGCCGGTCCAGCTGGGCGCACCGTCGCCAATAAGGCCCAGTCCACCGGCTGCGGGTTCAAACGCCGAGCCGATGGCCAGGGTGGCGGACGTGAGCACGACGGTGTGCCCGGCGAAGAGGCCTTCCCGCAACCTGCCGGCCACGGACAGCGGTGCGATGTTGATCAGGACCGGCGCATTCTCATCGGGCTGCGAGTATCCCTGCCCGGGATCAAAGGTGCTGGCGCGCGAAAACCAGACGACTTCCCGGTTTTCCCGGGCAGCGACCAGCCGCTCGCACAGTTCCAGGATGAGCATGAGGCGGGACCTGGCGAGCTGACGACCGCCGTCGGCTGTAGTGTTGCTGTCCCCCTTGGAATCGGACAGCGCAGCCCGGCACGCCTCCCGCAGCTGGTCCACACAGTCCAGCTGTTCATCGTTCAGGCCGTTGGGAAGCAGGCCGTTCGGTGCCCCGGCGAGGGCCAGCTCAAGGTTGTCCGCCGCGGCATTGAGGGCGTCAACGGTGATGGCGGTATGTTTCCGCGCGCCGGAAGCGGCAGCGTGGACCATGGCCACGGACAGCTGCCCGGACACGGCTCCAGTGACCCGGTCCTGCAGTTCGTGCGCTTCGTCAACCACCACGACGTCGTATTCGGGCAGGACTGCGAGTCCCTCGAAGGCGCTGACGGCAAGCATGGCGTGGTTGGTCACCACAACATCTGCCTCGGCGGCGTCCTGCCGGGCCAGCTCGCTGAAACACTCAGCGGCCATAGGGCACTTTTGGGCTCCCAGGCACTCCATGGAGGTCACCGAAACCTGGCGCCAGGCACGGTCTGTCACGCCGGGCAGTAGCTCATCCCGGTCGCCGGTTGCTGTCTTCTCCGCCCACTCGCGGAGCCGCACCACTTCCTTGCCCAGCTGGGAGGAGGGTCCGCCCACGGACGCGGCGAAATGCGGAACGCTGGTGTCCTCGCCCAAGGAGAAGAGCTGCCCTTCTGAAGGCTCCTCAGAGGGGAATCCGCCTTCGAGTTTGTGGCGGCAGACGTAGTTGGAACGCCCCTTCACCAAGGCAACCTTGACCGGCCGTTCCAGGGCCGGAGTGATGTTCTTCAGGAGCCGGGGCAGGTCCCTGCCAACAATTTGGGTTTGCAGGGCCAGCGTAGCCGTGGACACGAGCGCAGGCTTGTTGCTTTCCAGGGCATGGGCAATGAGCGGGACCAGGTACGCCAGCGACTTGCCGGTGCCGGTGCCTGCCTGGACCAACAGATGGTCACCGGATTCGATGGCCCGGGCCACCTGCCTGGCCATTTCGTGTTGTCCGGTGCGGCTTTGTCCGCCCATGCCCGCGACGGCACGGTCGAGCAGTTCAATAACGAACTGCTCGCCGGCCGTCTGCGCGGCTTCCCCGGCGGCGGGATCAGTCATTGACGACGAACGGTTCCAGTTCGGACGCCAGGCCCTCCCGGACCTTCACCTCAGCCCTGGTCCCTGCCTCAACGTGGTCCACGCTGAGGATTTCTGCGTCCGACTCATGGAGCTTGCTGATCAGGTCTCCGCGGTCATACGGGATGAGCAGGTCCATCCTGACCGAAGGCCGCGGAATTGCATCGCTGATGGCCTTCAGCAGTTCCGGAATGCCCTCCCCCGTGCGGGCCGAGACCACCACGTGGCGCGGTTCGCGCTGCTTCAGCCGCTCCACCACGAAGGGATCGGCTGCGTCAGCTTTATTGAGGACGATGATCTCCGGCACCTTGCGGGCGTCCACCTCACTGAAGACCTTACGGACGGCCGCAATCTGTCCTTCGGGGTCCGGGTGCGAAACGTCCACCACGTGCAGGATCAGGTCAGAATCCGCCACCTCCTCAAGGGTGGAGCGGAAAGCCTCCACCAGCTGGGTGGGCAGCGAACGGACGAATCCAACGGTGTCGGCCAGGGTGTAGCCCAGGCCGTCAGCGGTTTCCGCCTTGCGGACGGTGGGATCCAGCGTGGCGAACAGCGCGTTCTCCACCAGGACGCCGGCGTCCGTGAGCCGGTTGAGCAATGAGGACTTGCCCGCGTTCGTGTACCCGGCAATGGCCACCGACGGCACTTCATTACGACGGCGGTTGGCCCGCTTGGTCTCGCGTGCAGGCTTCATCGCAGCGATTTCGCGGCGGAGTTTGGCCATCCGGGTACGGATCCGGCGCCGGTCCAGTTCGATCTTGGTTTCACCGGGGCCACGGGAGCCCATGCCGGCGGCGGCGCCACCCACCTGGCCACCGGCCTGACGGGACATTGACT
>Ga0308174_10001288_pt1 | contig 11541 bp, 9 predicted proteins | sample PhyPR2_FD_203894 | JGI IMG/M metagenome (GOLD analysis project Ga0308174, IMG submission 203894) | Soil microbial communities from UC Gill Tract Community Farm, Albany, California, United States - DLSLS.P.R2 | ecosystem: Environmental > Terrestrial > Soil > Agricultural land | place: USA...
GTGAAGGGCGTCGACGCCAGCACGCGCGCGAGCAGCGCGCGGCGCAGCGCCGTGACGAAGCGCTCCATTGCGGCGCCGACGACAGGCGCACGCTCGAGGAGTGCGAGGAACAACGGCTCCCGCGCGAGAACGTCCCATGCGCCGGCTTCACCGCGCTCGATGAGCGGCCCGAGCACCGGATGCGCGCCGAGCAGCGCGCCCGCGGCACCCGCAAGCTCACCCGGGCGCGCCCACGGCACGCGCAGCGCACGTGCCGCAAGATCGCGCAACGCCGCATCGTCGCGCGCGACATTCGCCTTGCGCAGCGCACGCGCAAAGTTGGCGCCGATGGCCGGATCGTCGTCGAGCGCCAGCGCACGGCGATAGCAGTCGAGCGCAGGCTCCGCATGCCCGACCTCGAGGAACACGCCGCCGAGGTTGTTGTGCGCCGCCGCATAGTCGGGCCGCTCGGCCACCGATGCGGCAAAGCTCATCGCGGCTTCCTCGAGCCGGCCTTCCGCATGCAGCGCGTTGCCGCGCGCGAACAGCGCGACGCCGAGGTTCGCGCGCGTGGCCGCATGGCCTGGCGCCAGCTGCAGCGCTGCCCGATAGGCGTCGATGGCATCGTCGAAGCGGCCCTGCGCGAGCAGCGCGTTGCCGAGGTTGTAGTGGTAGACCGGTACGCGCGGTTGCCGCGCGATGGCATCGCGATACTGGATCGTCGCGTCCGAGAGGCGGCCTTGCGCCTGCAGGACGGTGCCGAGGTTGTTGTAGGCATCCGCCTGCGCGGGCGCCGCCGCGATTGCTGCACGATAGGCGGCGATGGCGTCGTCGGCGCGACCGAGCTTCTGGTACACGCCGGCAACGTTGTACTGCGCGTCCGCATGACCGGGCTCGCGCGCCAGCGTGGCGTGGTAGCAATGCAGCGCGCCTTGGAGATCGCCCATCGCCTCCAGCACGTTGCCAAGGTCGTGCTGCATCTCCACGTCGTCCGGCAGCACGCGCAGCGCCGAGCGCACGAGGTCGGCGGCTTGCGCGTGGCGTCCGGTCTGGTAGGACAGCATGCCGAGCTCGTGCAGCGCGTGGGCATCGTTCGGTGTCGCAGCGAGCACCTGGCGAAACAACGCCTCGGCAGCGGCGAAACGGCCCGCGCGATGCTCGGCACGGGCGGCGTCGAGCGTCGGATTGGACGCCTGTGCTGCGCTCATCAGCGCGGCTCCGAGCCGGTCAGCTGGTCGTGGCCGATGTGCGCGGCTTCGATGCGGCCTGGCGCGTCCTCGACGGCGATGTCCTCGTTGCTCGCATCGGCCGTCGGGAGCGCGGGAGCGCCATCGTCGTCCTCGGCACCGAGAAAGCCGCCGCTCTGGTGCGCCCACAGCCGCGCATACAGGCCGTCGCGTGCGAGCAGCTGGCGGTGCGTGCCTTCCTCGACGATGCGGCCGTGATCGAGCACGATGAGCCGGTCCATCGCCGCGATGGTGGAGAGCCGGTGCGCAATCGCGACCACGGTCTTGCCTTCCATCAGCCGATACAGGCTCTGCTGGATCGCGGCCTCGACTTCCGAATCGAGCGCGCTCGTCGCTTCGTCGAGCAGCAGGATCGGCGCGTCCTTGAGCATCACGCGCGCGATCGCGATGCGCTGACGCTGCCCGCCCGAGAGCTTCACCCCGCGCTCGCCCACGTGCGCATCGTAGCCGTGCCGGCCCTTCGCATCGGCCAGGCCCGCGATGAACACGTCGGCCTCGGCGCGGCGCGCCGCCGCTTCCATGCTCGCATCGGTCGCATCGGGACGGCCGTACAGGACGTTGTCCCGCACCGAGCGATGCAGCAATGACGTGTCCTGCGTCACCATGCCGATCTGCGCGCGCAGGCTCTCCTGCGTGCAGAGCGCGATGTCCTGGCCGTCGATGAGGATGCGGCCCGCTTCGGCGTCGTAGAAGCGCAGCAGCAGGTTGACGATGGTCGACTTGCCTGCGCCGGAGCGCCCCACGAGCCCGATCTTCTCGCCGGGCCGGATGACGAGCGAAAGATCGTCGATGACGCGCGTGGCGCCGCCATACGCGAACGTCACGTGATCGAAGCGGATTTCGCCGCGCGTGACCGCGAGCGGACGCGCGCCGGCGCGATCGGTCACCTGGTGGGTGCGCGCGAGCGTGTTGATGCCATCCTGCACGGTGCCGATGTACTCGAAGAGCGCCGCCATCTCCCACATGACCCAGTGCGAGATGCCGTTGAGGCGCAGCGCCATGGCGGTGGCGGCCGCCACCGCGCCGACGCCGACGCGTCCCTGCATCCACAGCCACAGCGTCATGCCCGCCGAGCTCGCGATGAGCGCCATGGTCAGCGCATGGTTCACGATCTCGAATGCGGTGACGAGCCGCATCTGCGCATGCACCGTCCCCAGGAACTCCTGCATGGCGCCGCGCGCGAAGCCCGCCTCGCGGCGTGCGTGCGAGAACAGCTTCACCGTCGCGATGTTCGTGTACGCGTCGGTGATCCGCCCGGTCATGAGGGAGCGTGCGTCGGCCTGCTCCTGCGCCACGCGGCCGAGACGCGGCACGAAATACCAGAGCGAGCACGCATACAGCGCCAGCCAGCCGACGAATGCGCCGAGCAGCCACGCGTCGAAGCCGCCGAGCACGGCCAGCATGGTCACGAAATAGATGGTCACGAACACGATCAGCTCGGCGAAGATCATCCACACGTCGCGCACGGCCAACGCCGTCTGCATGACCTTGGCGGCGATCCGGCCCGCGAACTCGTCCTGGTAGAACGCCATGCTCTGGCCGAGCATCAGGCGGTGGAAGATCCAGCGCAGGCGCATCGGAAAGTTGCCGGCGAGCGTCTGCTGCTTGATCGCGGACTGGAGCGCAACGAGCCCGAGGCTGCCGGCGAGGACCACCGCGAGCAGCAGCAGCGTTCCGCGCTCCCTGGTCCACAGCTCCGCGGGAGCCACGGCACCGAGCCAGTCGACGATGTGGCCGAGCATGCTGAAGAGCAGCGCCTCGAAGGCGCCGATGCCGGCGGTCAGCAGCGTCATGGCGAGCAGGTAACGGCGCAGTCCGCGCGTGCACGCCCACAGGAACGGGAAAAAGCCGCGCGGCGGCGGCGCCGGCGGATCGTCGGGGTACGGGTCGACGAGTCGTTCGAAGAAACGGAGCATCGAAAATGCATGCCGGCGCGCGCACGCGCACCGGCTGTCGGCCTGGGTAAGCCCGCTACTCTACCGTGGCGCGGCGCTGCGAAGGAAGCGTCGCGTCGCCACGCAGCGAACCGGCGCTACTCCACCGTCACCGACTTCGCCAGATTCCGCGGCTTGTCGACGTCCGTGCCTCGAATGACGGCGGTGTGATAGGCGAGCAGCTGCAGCGGCACCACGTGCACGACGGGCGACAGCAGGCCACGGTGCTCCGCGATGCGGATCAGGTGCACGCCGTCATTGGCCGACAGGTGACTGTCGAGGTCGGCGACAACATACAGCTCGCCGCCGCGCGCCCGCACTTCCTGCAGGTTGGACTTGAGCTTTTCGAGCAGCGTGTCGTTGGGTGCGATCGCCACCACCGGCATGTTCGCGTCCACCAGCGCGAGCGGACCATGCTTGAGCTCGCCGGCCGGATACGCCTCGGCGTGGATGTAGGAGATTTCCTTGAGCTTGAGCGCGCCTTCCAGTGCGATCGGATAGTGCAGGCCGCGGCCGAGGAACAGTGCGTGCTGCTTGCGCGCAAAGGCCTCGGCCCAGGCGATGAGATGCGGCTCGAGCGCCAACGCCCCGCGCACCGCGCCGGGCAAATGACGCAGCGCTTCGAGGTGGCGGTCCTCATCCTCGGCACCGAGGCGTCCCCGCAGCTTCGCCAGCGTGAGCGCGAGCAGGAAGAGCGCGACGAGCTGCGTGGTGAAGGCCTTGGTCGACGCGACGCCCACTTCGGTGCCGGCGCGCGTGAGGAACACCATGTCCGTCTGGCGCACCATGGAGCTCGTGGCCATGTTGCAGACGGCCAGCGTGTAGCGATGGCCGAGGGCGCGCGCGTGCTTCAGCGCTGCCAGCGTGTCGGCCGTCTCACCCGACTGCGATACCACCACCACGAGCGCACTCTCGCGCGGCACGCTGTCGCGATAGCGGTATTCGCTGGCGATCTCGACCGCGCACGGAATGCGCGCGAGCGTTTCCACCCATTGCTTGGCGACGAGGCTCGAGTAGTAGCTCGTGCCGCACGCCAGGATGAGCACCGAGTCGACCTTCGGCAGCATGGTGGCCGCGGCGGCGCCGAAGAGCTCGGGCCCGATGCCGGCGACGCTTTCGAGCGTGTCGGCCAGCGCGCGCGGCTGCTCGAAGATCTCCTTCTGCATGTAGTGGCGGTACGGGCCGAGCTCGACGGCATCGCCGCTGCCCTTCACTTCCACGATCGTGCGCGCGACCGGCGTGCCCGCCGCGTCACGGATGACGTAGCCCTCGCGGCGCACGTCGGCGATGTCGCCTTCCTCGAGATATGCGACGCGCCGCGTGACCGACCCGAGCGCAGCGGCGTCCGAAGCAAGGAAGTGGTCGTCGTTGCCGATGCCGACCACGAGCGGGCTGCCCGCGCGCGCGCCCACGACGCGGCCCGGCTCGCGGGTCGAGATGACGGCAATGGCGTACGCGCCTTCGAATTCGGCGACGGCGAGCCGCACGGCCGCCAGGAGGTCGCCATCCGCGGCGCCGTGCCAATGCGCGTGCACGAGATGCGCGATGACTTCGGTGTCGGTCTGCGTCTGGAACACGTACCCCTGTGCCTTGAGGCGGTCGCGCAGCGATTCGAAGTTCTCGATGATGCCGTTGTGCACCACCGCGATCTCGCCGCCGGACAGGTGCGGATGCGCGTTGTGCGGCGTCGGCGCGCCATGGGTGGCCCAGCGCGTGTGCGAGATGCCCGTGGTGGCATGCAGCTGGCGGGCGCTCGCCTGCGCGGCCAGGTCGGCGACCCGTGCCGTCGACACCAGCCGCTCGAGCGCCGGATGGTCGCCGCCGTTGATGACCGCGAGTCCCGTCGAATCGTAGCCGCGGTATTCGAGCCGCCGGATGCCTTCGATCAGGATGGGAACGATGTCGCGATTCGATGTCGCGCCGACGATGCCGCACATGGTGCTATCCGCCTTTCAGCCCTTCGGTTGCTTGCGTGGCCGCTGCCAGCCCGGAATGGCCACCTGCCGGGCGCGCGCCACGGTGAGCGTGCCCGGCGGGACGTCGTCGACGATGGTGCTCCCGCCGCCGATGGTCGCCCCCGCGCCGATCTGCACCGGCGCCACCAGCACGCAGTTGCTTCCCACGTGCGCGTTGTCGCCGATCACGGTGCGATGCTTGTTGGCGCCATCGTAATTGGCGGTGATCGAGCCGGCACCGTAGTTGACGCCGGCGCCGACCTGCGCATCGCCGACGTAGGCCAGATGGTTGGCCTTAGAGCCGCGTCCGAGCGTGCTCGCCTTGACCTCGACGAAGTTGCCGATGTGCACCTCGTCGGCGAGCGACGCACCCGGGCGCAGCCGCGCGTACGGCCCGATGCGCGCCTGCGCGCCGATCTCCGCACCCTCGAGGTGGCAGAACGCCTCGATCTGCGTGTCGCGGCCCACCGTCACGTCGCGCAGCACGCAGTACGGACCGACGCGCGCGCCGTCGTCGAGGCGCACCCTGCCCGTGAATACGCAACCGACGTCGATCGTGACGTCGCGGCCGCAATCCAGCGCCCCGCGGATGTCGATGCGCCCAGGATCGGCGATGCTCACGCCCGCCGCCATGAGCGCCCCGGCCCGCCGCTGCTGCACGATGCGCTCGACTGCAGCGAGCTGCGCACGGTCGTTGATGCCGCGCACGTCGCGCTCGTCGGGCGCGAGCTCGGCGACGACGTCGATGCCGTCGCGCCGCGCGAGCGCGACGATGTCGGTGAGGTAATACTCGTTCTGCGCATTGTGCGGCGTCAGCTCCTTGACCCAGCGGTCGAGCAGCTGCGTGGGCGCGGCGATGAAGCCGGTGTTGATCTCGTTGCACGCGCGCTCGGCGTCGCTCGCATCGCGCTCCTCGACGATGGCACGCACGCTCCCATCGCCGTCGCGGAGCACCCGGCCAAGGCCCGCCGGATCCGTGACGCGCGCGGTGAGCAGTGCCAGGCGTCCATGGCGCGCCTGCGCGGCAAGGGCCGCCAGCGACGCGCCCGCCACGAGCGGAACGTCACCGAGCCCGACGAGGGTCACCCCGTCGCCCGGCAAGGCGGCCAGTGCCACCCGCGCGGCATCGCCGGTGCCGCGCGGCGGGTCCTGCCGCACGAAGCGCAGGTCCGCCGCGGCCAGTGCGCGCTCCACGGCGTCGGCCTCGAAGCCTACGACGATCACGATGGAGCGTGGTGCGAGCGCGCGCACGGTGTCGATGACGTGCCCGACGATGGGCTGGCCCGCCAGCGGGTGAAGCACCTTGGGGCGCGCGGAATGCATGCGCTTGCCCTGTCCGGCGGCGAGGATCGCGACGTTGAGCGGGGACGGCACGGCCGAGACGGGGAGGAAACTGCGGAGCGACGATCGCAAGGAAAACTGCGGAGCGGCGATGATACGCCACCGGCTCCGCCCGGCGGATGCCCGGGTGTCCGCCCTGCGCCGCCGCGCAGCAGGTGCTACAGTTTGCATGCAACAAACGAACGCCGCGACGGCTGCGCGCCGCATCGCCGGCGCAACACAAGTCCAGGGAGGACTCATGCGCACCGGATTGTTCCTGCTCGTCCTGCTCGCCGCCGCCGCGGCGCAGCAGGCCTTCGCCGCCGACGCCTGTGCGTACCGCGGCGAGCTCGACGTCATGTATTGCGACGCCAACAAGGACATGGTCGCCGACGCGCCGGCCGATCCGAAGAAATGGAAGAACCCCTCCACCATCGTCTTCACCTACACGCCGGTCGAGGATCCCGCGGTCTACGAGAACATCTTCAAGCCGTTCACGACCTACCTCGGCCAGTGCCTCGACAAGAAGGTCGTGTTCTACCAGGTGCAGAACAACGCGGCCGAGATCGAGGCGATGCGCTCGGGACGGCTGCACGTCGGCGGCTTCTCCACCGGGCCGACGGCGTTCGCGGTCAACCTGGCAGGTGCCGTGCCGTTCGCGGTGAAGGGCACGGACAAGGAGTTCCAGGGCTACAACCTCATCGTGATCGTCAAGGCGAGCTCGCCCTATCACAAGCTCGCCGACCTGAAGGGCAAGAAGGTCGCGCACACGTCGCCCTCGTCCAACTCCGGCCATCTCGCGCCCCTCGCGTTGTTCCCCGGCGAGGGCCTCGCACCGGACAAGGACTACAAGCCGGTGTTCTCGGGCAAGCACGATCAGTCGGTGATGGGCGTGAACTCCGGTGATTACGACGCCGCGGCGGTCGCCTCGGACGTCTTCCACCGCATGGCCGTGCGCGGCCAGGTCAAGGAAGCGGACTTCCGCGTGATCTATCGCAGCCAGAAATTCCCGACCTCCTCGTTCGCCTATGCGCACGACCTCGAGCCCAGGCTCGTCGACAAGATGCTGTCCTGCTTCTACGACTACCGCTTCCCGTCCGAGATGGTGAAGGCGTTCGACGGCGCCGATCGCTTCTTCCCCGTCAATTACAAGACCACGTGGGACGTGGTGCGACAGGTGGCCAAGGGCTCGGGCGGTGGCTTCGACAAGGCCACGTACGAGAAGGAGACCAAGCGCGAGGCGGACGAGGCGGCGAAGGCGAAGAAGGGTTGATGCTCGAGCTGCGGCAGCTCGGACAAGCGTACGTCGCCGGCAAGCCGGTCCTGCAGGGCATCGATCTCGCGGTCGGTGCACAGGGCATCACCGCGATCATCGGTCCGTCGGGGACGGGCAAGAGCACGCTGATCCGCTGCATCAACCGCCTGGTCGAGCCGACGAGCGGCGCCATCCTGTTCGACGGACAGGACCTGGCGCGGCTCGACCGTGCGAGCCTGCGCCGGGCGCGCCGCCACATCGGCATGGTGTTCCAGGAATACAACCTGGTGGAGCGCCTGACCGTGATGGAGAACCTCCTGTGCGGCCGCCTGGGCTACGTGTCGCCGTGGCGCGCGTGGCGCCGCCGCTTTCCCGCGGACGACATCCAGCGCGCCTTCGAGCTCCTGGACACCGTGGGTCTCGCGGGCTTCGCGCATCGCCGCGCGGACGCCTTGTCCGGCGGCCAGCGCCAGCGCGTCGGCATCGCGCGTGCGGTGATGCAGGAGCCGAAGCTGCTGCTCGCCGACGAGCCGACCTCCTCCCTCGACCCGCGCACGTCGGTGGAGATCATGGAGCTGCTGGCGCGCGTCGGACGCACGCGGGCGATTCCCGTGGTCGTCAACATGCACGACGTGACGCTGGCGAAGCGCTTCGCCGATCGCATCGTCGGCATGGCGGGCGGACGCATCGTGTACGACGGATCGGCGGCCGACCTGCGCGACGACGTGCTGCGCCAGATCTACGGCGGCGAGGACTGGCTGCACTGACGCGCCCATGGCCAGCGTGCACGCATCGCCGGCGCCGCCGGCCCATCCGTTTCCGTCCAGCGTGTGGCCCCGCGTCGCGGTCGTGGCGCTCGCGGCGTACGTCGTCTACGCCTGCACGCGGATGGAGATCTCCTGGGAGCGCGTGCTCGTCGGACTGGAGAACGCGCAGCGCTTTTTCGCGCGCCTGTTTCCGCCCAACTTCGCGCGCCACGACCTGCTGGTCAAAGGCCTGCTCGAAAGCCTGGAGATCGCGATCCTCGCGTCCGCGCTCGGCATCGTGCTCGCGTTGCCGGTAGGCCTCGCGGCGGCGCGCAACCTCATGCCGCCCTGGATCACGTGGCCCGCGCGCGCGCTCATCGTGATGGCGCGCTCCTTCCATCCGGTGATCGTCGCCATCCTCTTCGTCAAGGCAGTCGGCTTCGGTGCGCTGGCGGGCATCCTGGCGCTGACCGTCGCCTCCGTCGGCTTCATCGGCAAGCTGTTCACCGAGGCCATCGAGGAAATCTCCGACAAGCAGGTCGAAGCGGTGCGCGCCACCGGTGCGCCGTTCGCGTCGGTGCTGGCGTTCGGCGTGCTGCCGCAGGTGTTCTCGCGCTTCATCGGCTTTGGCACCTACCAGCTCGACTCCAACCTGCGCAACTCGACGATGGTCGGCATCGTGGGCGCCGGCGGCATCGGCGGCACGCTGTTCGCAGCCTTCCAGCGCTTCGACTACGACTATGTCTGCGCGATCCTGATCTCGATCATCCTGCTCATCATGGCGGGCGAGCTCTGCGCCACGGGCGTGCGGGCCATCTTCATCGACAACGCGACGCTGCGCGATGTCTTCGGCCGCCGCCGGTCCGCACCGCTGGCGCCGCTCGAGGACGACTGATGGAATGGCGGCGCTTCACGGGCGCGCAGCGCACCGCGCGGTTCATGGTCTACCTGGTCATGGTCGCAGCGATCGTCGCCTCGGCGCGCACCGTCGAGGTGATTCCCGAATTCCTGTACGACGCCCCCGAGCAGGTGGGCGACCTGTTCACGCGCATGTGGCCAGTCGCGTGGGCGCACTATCCGGGCGGCGTCCACGACGCGCTCATGGAGACGATCCACATCGCCGCGCTCGGCACGCTGCTCGCGCTCGTGCTGGCCTTGCCGGTCGGCGTCCTGGCCGCGCGCAACCTCGTGCCCTTCACGCCGCTCAACCTGCTGGCCAAGCTGGTGCTCGTCTCGTCGCGCTCGGTGAACTCGCTGGTGTGGGCCCTGCTGTTCGTCGGGATCTTCGGACCCGGCGCGCTGGCCGGCACGCTCGCCATCGCGTTTCGCTCGATCGGCTTCGTGGGCAAGCTCTTCGGCGAAGCGCTGGAGGAAGCCCATCCGGGACCGATCGAAGCGCTCGCCGCGGCTGGTGCGCCCTGGACGTCGCGCATGACCTACGGCTTCTGGCCGCAGGTCAAGCCGGCCTTCTGGTCGATTGCGCTTTTCCGCTTCGACATCAATGTGCGCGAATCGGCCGTCCTCGGCCTTGTCGGCGCGGGTGGCATCGGCATGGCGCTCGACGCCGCCCTCAACCTGTTCCAGTGGGACCGGGTGGCGCTCATCCTGGTGGCGATCCTCGCCGTCGTGGTGCTCACCGAGGTCGCGGTGACCTTCGTGCGGCAGCGGGTGCTGTAGTGCCGGTGATCGCCGTCTTCAATCAGAAGGGCGGCGTGGGCAAGACCACCACGGCACTGAACCTGCTCGCGGCGTTCGCGCAGGGCGGACGCTCGGCAACCGCGATCGACCTCGACCCGCAAGCGCACCTGTCCCGTGTGCTCGGGGTGCAGCCGCGCGGCGCGGAGGACACGCTCTACGGCTTTTTCCTGCATCAGCGGCCGCTCCCGGAGATCACCCACATGACGTCGAGCGGTCTGGCGCTGGTGCCGGCGCATCTGGAGCTCGCCAAGCTCGACTCGCTGCTGGGCAAAGGGGTCAACGTCGTGACGCGGCTGCGCCAGGCCCTGCGCAGCCGGGAAGCGGTGGCCCATCCGGTGGTCATCGACTGCTGCCCGTTGTTGAACGCCCTGTCGCTCAATGCGGTCTTCGCCGCCGACCTGATGGTGATCCCGGTGTCCGCGGACTACCTCTCGCTCGAAAGCGCGCGGCAGGTCGAGCGGGCGCTCGATGCGCTCGAGCCGGTGTTGCGTCGGCGGCTGGACCGCCGGTACGTGCTGACGCGCTACGATTCGAGGCGGAAGATGAGCGGCATCGTGGCCGAGCGCCTCGGCGAAGCGTTCCGGCACGACGAGATCTGCGCGACGCGCATTCGCGAGAACGTGAAGCTGGCGGAGAGCCCGGCCGTGGGCCTCGACATCTTTCGCGCCGCGCCGGACAGCCGGGGCGCGCAGGATTACCGCGCGCTCGCGGACGAGCTAGTGAGTGCCGGCTTTCTGAATTGACCGCGGCCCGGCCGCGATGAGGCTGATGACGCGCTCCATGTCGAGGGTATCCAGCCGGCGGGGCACCGACTGCTCCCGGCAGTCGATGATTTCGCAGTGGAGGTACATCTGGCGCAGCCGGCGCTCGGCGTCCGTCTGCGACCCGGCCATGATGGAGATGTTGTCCACCCGCTGCCCTGTGCGGGTGCGGATGTTGAAGCCGTACCGGATCATGGTGCCGCTCCTGGCCGCTGCGTCGTCGCGGGCCCGATGGTCGTGGGGAACCAGCCCAATGCAAAAGCCGTTCCTCGGCGTCGCTCCGGCCCGACAAAGATGAACGAACGGTCGCCCGTCGACCCGTCAGCGGACTGCCGCGATCTTGCCGTGCTCGACGCGTTGCGCGAGATGGCGCTAGTGAGCGCTTACAGCGACGTTCGGCTGACGCCACTGTCGGGCGGCGTGTCGTCCGCGATCTATCGGGCCGACCTGCCCACCGGCGTCGTGTGCGTCAAGCGGGCGCTGTCGCAATTGCGCGTGGCGGCGGCGTGGCACGCGCCCATCGAGCGCAACCAGCACGAGGCCGCCTGGCTGCGCGCGGCGCACGCGATCGTGCCTGGCGCCGTGCCGGCGGTGCTCGCCGAGGATGTCGAGCGGCACGTCTTCGCGATGACCTGGCTTCCTCCCG
>Ga0308174_10001291_pt1 | contig 11534 bp, 8 predicted proteins | sample PhyPR2_FD_203894 | JGI IMG/M metagenome (GOLD analysis project Ga0308174, IMG submission 203894) | Soil microbial communities from UC Gill Tract Community Farm, Albany, California, United States - DLSLS.P.R2 | ecosystem: Environmental > Terrestrial > Soil > Agricultural land | place: USA...
TTATCCGGCGCGAAGCGTCGCCTGATGCCGTCGGTCGCCGTCATCGGCGGCGGTCTTGCGGGGCTTGCCGCCGCGGCCGCGCTGGCCGAGGCCGGCTTTGAAATCGATCTCTACGAATCGCGAAATTTTCTTGGCGGACGCGCTACGTCCTGGCCCGCAGGCGCCGCCTCCGCTTCGGATGACTCCGAACTGATCGATAATTGCCAGCATATTCTTCTGAAGTGCTGCGTCAACCTGCAGGATCTCTATAGCCGGCTCGGCGTCGAAAATACCATCCGCTTTTACCGCGAGTTCTACTTTCTCGAACCGGGCGGCCGGATGTCCACTCTGAAGCGCGGCATGCTCCCTGCGCCGATGCAGTTCATGGGCTCGTTCCTTGCCGTGAAGTATCTGGGGCTCGCGGACAAAATCGCGATCTCCCGCGGCATGCGGGCCATCCTGAAAGAACGCCATCGCGCGGACCTTGACCGCATCTCGATGGGTGAATGGCTGCGAGAGAAGCGCCAGACGCCTCGCGCAATCGAACGCTACTGGCGGCCGGTTCTGATCAGCGCCATCAGCGAAGAGCTGGATTCGATGGCCGCCGCCCACGGATTCCAGGTCTTCTGGCTGGCCATGATGGCGCGCGCCGATTCCTATGAAATGGGCGTGCCCGCCGTACCGCTGCGGGAGCTTTACGACGAGCGCTCGCTCACGAAACTCGGTAATATCCGGCTGCACCGCCGCTCAGCGATCACGGCGATCGAGACCGCCGGCAGCTGTGTGACAGCGATCCAGTCGCCGGGAGAGCGCCGCACGGCGGATTATTACGTGTCCTGTCTGCCTTTCGAGCGCCTCGAGCCGCTTCTGCCGGATCTGCCCGTCGCCTGGCGCGAGTTCACGCATGCCCCGATTACCGGCATCCATCTCTGGTTCGATCGTCCGATCACGGATCTGCCGCATGCGTCTCTGCTCGATCGCACGATCCAGTGGATGTACAACAAGGATCGCGGCCGCTACCTTCAACTCGTGGTGAGCGCGTCGCGCAGCCTGGTCGAGATGCCGCGTGCGGAGGTGATCGATCTCTCGGTCCGTGAACTCGCGGAGTTTTTCCCTGTCGTAAAAGAGGCGAAACTCGAACGCGCACACGTGGTGAAGGAAGTTCGCGCGCTGTTCTCGGCCAAACCGGGCCTGGAAGCTTTCCGACCGGAGACGATCACTCCGTTTGCGAATTTTTTCATAGCGGGAGACTGGACCCGCACGGGCTGGCCCGCCACTATGGAAGGCGCGGTTCGCAGCGGATATATCGCGGCCGAAGCGATCGCCGCAGCGGCGGGAGCGACGAGGAAGTTTCTGGTGCCCGATATCGCATAATGAAACCATGCGTCGTTTGAAATGCCCTCCTGCGGGGGGAGGGATCGCGATTCTGGCTCTTTGCTTCTCGTTGTTCAGTGTGCCGGCCGGCGCGGCCGATTCGACAAAGCTGACTGTACAGGTGAATTCCGCCGCCACGGGCAAGCCGGTTGACCGCGCGAGCGTGGTGGTTCGATTTCGCCACGGGCGCGGGGTCAACCTGAAAAAAGTCCTGACCTCGTGGGAGACCAAGACCAATCAGGAAGGAAATGTAAGCATTCCTTCGATCCCGCAGGGAGAGATCACAGTGCAGGTGATCGCGGAGAATTTCCAGACCTTCGGGGATGTTTACCAACTCGAGCAGCCGGCGCAGACGATCAGCATCAAGCTCAATCCTCCGCAGAGGCAGTATTCCGAAGACGCGAAAACCAGGAAAGTCCCAAAGTAGGCCAGGGGATTAGCCGCAATCTATAGTCCCGCACAGCGCCGGAATCGACCGGTATTCGGCCAGTTTCGCATCTTACTGAACCCGCGCTGGGACTCTTCGGGGGCCGACCGTGTCTCCAATGTGGCGCGAGCCGGAGGCGATTTCCTGCTCCGGCGCGATCCACTACTTCGGTTCACGGTACCCCAGCTTAGAAACTAAACCGCGCGCCCATCGTGAGGCGACGGTTGTTGGCGGTTCCGCCCGAGGGCCCGTAGCCGCCCGCGAGTCCGTTCGATTGGCCGAACCGCGAAGACTCGAGAATTCCGATCGGCACTGAGGGGTTGACGGAGTTGGTCAGGTTGCGGGCGTCGATCCAGAGCGTCAGGTTGTATTTCCTGCCGGTCGAGGTGTCGCCGAATCCGTGAAAACCGTGGCCATGCATTGCACGGGTACCGCCGAAGCCGCCACCCACCGGACCGCCACCGCCGCGGTTGGATGTTCCTCCGCCAGTCTCCGGCCCGAATCCCCAGGTCCGGCTCATCCGCAGGTTGATCGCGAAGTAGGACGGGCCCGTCGCGTAGTTGCGCGGAATGAATTGGCTGTCGGGACCCGGATGCAGCAGGAAGTGACCATATGGGGTGCAGGCGTAGTCGTTCTTATCCTCGCAGTTGGCGTTGGGCGCGAAGGCCGGCCGGTCATTGAAGATTGAGTCGCCATTCACGTCCTGTCCGGTCGTGATATTGAAGGGAATTCCGGAGCGCGCCGTAATGAACGGGCTGAACCGCAGATTGAACTTCGTGATGATTGAGCCGCCCAAAGCGAATCGGTGCCGTATGTCCATGGCGGAACGGCCATAATCCGCGGCGATGTCGTACGAGTTTGCCGGGAAGGTGCTGGACCCGTCGCTCGTGCTGTTCGCGTAGTTCAGCGTGTAATAAGAGAAGATTGAGAACGCCGAATTGAGCCGGCTGTTGACATTCACAATCAACTGATTCTGGTTCAGCATGCCTACTGATTGATAGGCGTAGATGTTATTCGGTATACCGTATGGGTAGACCGCCGAACCGGGCACGCCCCTGTACGTCCCGGGCAGCGGCGCGTTGATATTGGTATCCAGCAGCTGGTGAACGGCATGCGAGTTGGCGTAGTTGAGGGCCACAGTGGTGTTGCCCGGCAGTTGCCGCTCAACGCCGAAAGCGGTTTGCATCAGGTAGGGCGCCTGAACATCGCGCGAGAGTTGCTGAATGGTGGGATTCGATGCTGCGCCCAGAACGCTGAGCGGCGGCGGCGTGTCCTCGAAAAACAACGGATTCGGAACCGTGTACTGAAGCTGATTGGATCCATTCAGCTTGAGCGCATTGAGCAGCAGGTTATCGCGGACCCGGCTATAGAAGATTCCCCAGCCGCCACGGATCACCATTTTGTTCTTCTTGCCGGGCGACCATGCAAATCCCACGCGTGGCGCCACATTGCTCCAATCGTGGATCTTGGTCTGGTTCTCGTAGCGCAGTCCGAGGTTCACGGTAAGGTTCGGCTTCACTCGCCAGTCGTCCTGAAGATAAAGGCCCACGTCGGTCATGCTCAGATGCGCGTTCGGATTGCCGGCCACGATGCTGAACTGCGAAGGCATACCGCCCAGCAACTGGATGGTGGACGCGGGAAGGCCGGCGCTTTGGAACAGAAGAGTTCTCCGATACTGCTCGAGCGAACTGATGGATGTGCAATTGTCGGGAGCGAGCGCGCCCTGCGGCTGGTTCAGGCAATCGGCGGGATTTCCGATCGGCGTATTGTCAGGGCCAAGGATGGGCGCAAGCCGCCCGGAGAAGGTGTAGGTGCCGCCAAAGTTCTGGGGAGAGATAAGTCCCTCCTGCGCCTCGCGAACCTTGAATCCCGCTTTGAAGGCGTGCGCGCCGGCCGTCCAGCTTGTGAAATTCTGAATCTCCCAGTGCGTTTCGGCGTCCACCGTGCGGCCGATCTGGGCCGCGCCGCCATTGAATTCGCTGAGCACGTTAACGGCGGAGCCCGTCGTATTGGCGAAATCCTTCGTGACGATCTTCATATAGCGGGCGCGAACTTCGTTGACGACTTTGGAATTGATGACGGCTGTTTCCGTCAGCACGGCGCTGTTTTCATCGTTCCGGTATGAATAGCCCTGCGTGGGCAGGTTCAGAAACTGCTGCCCGCCCACGCCCGCGTTCTGCTCGGCCGAGCGGAAATAGTAATAGCGAAGCGAGAGCGTGTTGCTGTCGTTCAACTGGTAATCGAGGCGCGGCCCGAACTCGGTCCGGGTGTTGGGCACGAGAAACGATTGCTGATAGCTATATGGATTGAGACTGTCGTCGAGCAGCGTCGTGTTGACGATTGCGTTGTCCTGGATGTTGCGGCGCTCGAAATCCAGGAAGAACGAAGAGCGCTTGTTGAGCGGCCCGCCGAAATTGGCATCGACCTGGCGCGAGTAGAAATCCGGTTTGTTGGTGACGTACGGGTTGCGCGAGTTCAGCGCGGCGTCACTGTCCGCGAACAACGCCATCCCGTGATATTTATCGCTGCCCGGTTTGGTGAGGATTTCGATGCGTCCGAAACCCACGCGATCGAACTCGGCGGAGAAGGGATTCTGATTGATGCGGATTTCGCGGATGGAATCCTTCGGCGGCATGCGCCCACCGGTAAAGCCGTCAATGAACAACTGGGGGCCGTCGGGCCCTGCGGCGGGTCCTGCGAGGGCTTCAAGATCGGCCTGCAGATCGTCGGGGTCGTCGGGGAGAGCGTCCAGATCCGCTTTGGAAAGAGTCAGCTGGCTCGCATTCTCAGAAGCTTCAACGCCGACCGCCCCGGCAGTTTGCTCCTGAACGGTCACCTCCTGCTTCGAGGCGGCGAGCTGCATGGGAAACGTGAGGCTGACGACCTTGCCCGCGCTCACCTGCGCTGGTTTTTGCAGCGGATCGAAGCCGAACGCGGACGCCGTTACCGTGTAATTTCCGGGGGCGAGGCCGTTCACGGTGAACGAGCCATCGGCTCCTGTGCTGGCCGCCCTCGATGATTTGCCGGCCGTAATAGTGACGGAAGCGCCAGGAATTGCGGCGCCGGTCGCGTCTGTCAGTTGTCCCTTAATCGAGCCTGTGCTTTGCGCAAAAACCACCGCAGAAAACGAGCACAGAAAAGCTGCCAAAAGGCAGCAGAAGTCCCTCAACTTCAACGTTGCCATCCTTCGTTTGAAATGTGATTTGTGTGTTCAAGGCAGCGCTTACTGCATGCCGCCGCCGATATCGCCGAAATTCCAACTTCCGCCCAGCGGGTCCGGTCCGCGGTTCGGCGCCGCGCGCAAAATGGGATCCACGCCTGCAATCAGCGTGATCGCCGTAATCCGGGAAGGGTCCGAGCCGTTGATGCCGGTGATGATCAACGGTTCGTTCGGCTTCAGATCCGCCGCGGTGATGGTCGGCTGCTGCTCGAGCAGTTTGGTCGGATCTACGCGCATCGCGCCACGTCCGCCGCCACCAAATCCGCTGCGCCCCGCGCCCTGCATAGCTCCCATGACTCCCGGTCCGGCGCCTCCGCCGCTCGCGGGAGCGCCACCTTGCGGCGCGGCCTGATTACCACCGCCCTGTCCCCCGCCGCCCGCGCCGCGGCCGCCCCGGCCGCCCTGTTGAAACGTGGGGTTCAGCCGGCGCGCCAGCATCATGGCCGTGTTGTCGTCGAGGCGCTTCATCGTGGTGAAGGGCTTCAGCCCGATGGTGATGGGCTTTTTGGTTTGCGGGTCGATCGCCGAAACAACGTCCCCATTCACGGATTTCACCAGAGCCGGAATCGTTCGAAACGCGCCGCTCTGGATCGCTTCGGCCTTCACCTGCGTGACGCCTTCGTTCTTCTCGCCGAGCACCCGCAGGATATTGCCCGCGGCGATCGAACTGAAATCGCCGGGCTCGTACTTCCCGGTGTCGGCGCTGTAACGTTCAAAGGTCACTTTGCCGCTCGCATCCACAGTGGCATCATGAGGCTGGGCCGTGGGACCCATCCCTCGCACCCGCATGGTGATCGTCTTTGCGGCCGGATCCACCGATTCGACCACGCCCGAGACGCTCTGGGTCTGCCATTCCTCGAGGGTTCGCTGATTCCGTTGCGCGATTTCCGCCTGCTTGTTGATGAAGCAGCGGAGAGCCGGGAGCCCGGTGGGATCTGAAGCGCGAACGCGGGCCAGCATGTGATCGCCCTGGCCGACGTCCGTAGCTTTGATCGGTGTGGCCTTTTTGGCATCGGTTTCGCCCGGAGGCAACTGCATGAATTGCGTCCGGTCGTCGAACTTGATCTTTTCCTCGCCTTTAGCTGTTTTGACGGTAATCGTGTGGGCAGTCGCGTCCACGTTTTCCACCGAGCCGATCACGCTGACGTAGGGTGATTTGGGCTGCGCCGGCTCCTGCGCATACAGGGCCATGAGGCCTGCCGCCAGAGCGAGGCCAAAAAAGGCTGCTGATCTCGTCATTAACACCAGTATGGCGGTTCACCAGGCCTCAAGGTAACGTTCGATGAAAATCCTTGAATCAGGCTATTGCAACCCTAACCAAGGTTGGTGTGGTGGTGATGCAGGAATCGGGGCGTAACTGGACTTTCGACAGGGGTATTAACAGATCGGCGCAGCTTCTGAAGCTGTAAGAACGTCCGGGTGAGCTCGACGTTGGTTCGGGCGATGGTGACTTTTTCCATTCCGATGCATGCCCAGAGGGCGCAAACGGAGACCGTTATCGCGAGCAATCCGGCTCGGGTAATGGCGAAGAATCGCAAAACTTTCCTCGGTCGCCGCAGTTGCGGCTGCGTGGGGGTTGCATGTCGCGCGCCATCCGGCAAGCGACTTAAAACGAGAGACTTACGCGGCGATCAGTGTGAACCGATGGCGAATAGCGGTCAACGCATGTGCGGAAACGACACAGTAGCCCCTTCACGGGGCTTGCATCCGGCGCCCGCGCGCTTCATAAGAAGAGACAAGGAGAAGCGACGATCCTGGCCGGTCTGTGGCGGTCAAGCTGCAGACGCGAGTCTGCCAAGGGAGATTCGAGAACATGAAACGTCTTGCGCTGATTCTGATCCTCGCGGGAACGATTCCCGGCGTAGCGCCCGCGGTGGAATGGGGCCTGCCCTGGTTCCACACGCGTCCGAAACCTGTGTTAATCGATGATCGGGGCGCGCAGCCCGTTTCACAAAAGATGGTGAAGCGAACCGAGTACAAAGGTTCAGTCCAGGACGAGATGTCGCGTCCGGTCTGGGCCGACACTCACCGGTCGCGTGAGATCGTGCGCGGGCAGCCCGCCTCACACCTGGGCAACCGGTCGAACAAAAAGTCGAACAAGCAGGCGACCCCCAACCGTTAACGCCGAATCAGACGGCGGGGATGATGAGGGCTGCTCCCGGCTGCGCCGTCATGGGGAAGACGGTGAACAGCGGCTTTATGCCGCGCGCCGTCAGGGCGTTTTCGCCGCGGTTGAGGACCGTCGTGAGCCGGATGACCGAAACCGCGCCAGAACCCTGGCTTACAACCAGCGCATATTCGCCATCGGGAGTGACCAGCACCACGCCGGGGGTGTCGCCCACGTGAACCGAGGCGGCGAGCTGCCGGGTGTAGATATCGAGCAGCGTCAGGTCTCCGCTTTCGGGATTCGCGACCAGCAGAAGATTTCGCGGAATTGAGACTGCCATGGGGCCAGGTCTGCGGCCGGCTGGAATAGTCTCGTATACCTCATATTGATAAGGAGCGACGATAGCGACGAAATCGCCGCCTGGGCCGCTGACGAACATCTGGCCGCCCTGATCATCGAAGCAAAAGTGTTTCGGCTGAACGCCGACCGGCAGGCGGGCCAGAAGCCGGCCAGTATCCCAGTCGATGTTCACGATCTGGCGCCGGGCGGAATCGCCGGCGAGCAGGGCCTTGCCGTCCGAGCGGAAGCGCAAAGGTGAACCGAACGCGCCGGTTTCGGTCTTGCCGATGATACGGCGACCCGCAAGAGAGATCCGCACGACCGATTGCGTTGCGGGTACGGAAACGGCGGCCTGATCATGCCAGACATCGATGGCCTCGCCGCGTCCGGGGAGCGGAATGCGCCCCAGAATCCGCGCGAGACTCGCATCCGTCACGATGACGCAGTCCGGATCCGTTGCCAGAATTGCGATCTGAGTCCCGTCGGCGGCGGAAACGGCCGAGAGCGGCGTTGCGGGTAAGCGCAGCCGCGACACGATGGACATCTGCGCCTGATCGATGCGAACGGCCAGCGCGGGATCGCGGCAAATGGCGGCTACGCCTGTACTGTTACGCGGCGTATTTATTGATATGAGGGCGCAAGGGGTCGCGTGGAGGCCAATCGTCTCCATCCGGCGGAAGTTCGAAAGATCGGCAACCGCAATGCCGCGTTCCGTAGCGCTCGAGACGAACATCCAACCGGGGTAGCGATTGGCCCGCTTGCGTCCGCATCCTGCGACCACAAGGAGAGACAGCAGCGAACGCCGTGAAATGTGATCGGGAACTGACACGTGCTGAAGCTGAATCGTAGCAGAGAGCAGAATCGACGTAGCGGGCGGCAATTCGGCCGGTGACGGACGTAAGAATTTCCCGGCGCGGAAGACCGCGGGGTGTGAAAGTCCGAAGCGCCGCGGCGCCGTCGCGACAAGTCCCGGTGATTCCGTTTTTTGTAGTACCGGGCACGAGTGGAACTGGTGCCTCTTTAATGATTTCGGTGTAACATATGAACCGATCGCAACCTGTGGCGGCCCAGTTATTCCGAAATTGGAAGAACAGGTGCTGCCGCCGATCGGGCGGGTGGATAAGTGTCTCGGGTAGCGCTCTATAGCGGCTTTATAATTTCTACGATTGTCTGCAGCACTCAGGTGCTGGTTGCGCAGAACGTCATGGAGGGGCTGGCGGTGAGGGGCTCGGTACAACTCCTCAGTTCCGACTCGGCCGTGCTGGATCTGGAAGAAACTCGAAAGGATTTGCCGTGCACGGTCACGTCGGTCAAACCGATGCTCGGCTTCGACCTCCGGTTTCACTCCGGTTATGAAATTACCGTTCCTCTGCACGAGCTTGCGGGCGATGGAAATCTTCTCACCATCATTTTCCGGGTGACTACGCCGGCGAAGGACTCACCGGTTTATTTCTCCCAGAAGTACAACGTGCCGAACATCGACGCGGACGCGAAAGGCGACGCGTATCTCGAGGGCGGTTTCGATGTGGGAGAGGGGACGTACCACGTCGACTGGATGATGCGGGATCGCCTCGAACGGGTCTGCTCGTCCAACTGGGATGTTACGGCATCGCTTTCCGGGAAGGACCAGTCAATGAAATTGCCGATCGCGGCGAATGCGATCGAAGCCTCCGATAAGGAATTTTTCAAGGAAGAGCCGCCGGTCACCCGGATCGAGAACGATCCGCTGAAGGTGAAGATTCTGATCAACTTCGCTCCTCAGGAGACAGGCGCGGCGGCCATGCAGCCAATCGATACCAGCGCGCTGGTTTCAATCCTCCGTAATATTTCCCGCGAGCCGCGCATCTGCAAGTTCTCGATTGTGGCCTTCAATATGAACGAACAGCGGGTGGTCTACCGGCGGGACGATATGGACCAGATCGACTTTCCGGAACTGGGCAAGGCGCTTTCTTCCCTGAAGCTGGGGATTGTGGATTACAGCAAGCTGACGAAGCCGCATTCGGCGACGGACTTCCTGACTTCGCTGGTGGAGAAGGAACTGGGGAACAACCACGCCGACGCCGTGATCTTCGCCGGGCCCAAGGTCATGCTGGATGACCATGTGCCGATGGACAACCTGAAGGAGCTTTCCGGCGTGAATTGCCCCGTGTTCTATATGAACTACGTTCTGACGCCGCAACAGAATCCCTGGCGGGATTCGATCGGGAATGTAGTGAAACGACTGCGGGGCTACGAATATACGATCAGCCGTCCGCGGGATCTGTGGACTTCATGGTCTGACATTATGGGACATATCGTAAAATTGAAACTCGCGAGTACGACTCCCACGTCCACACAGTAGACCAATGAGATACCGCTTCGGTGGGGTGATCACTGTATTTCCGGTAGCGCTGATGCTGGCCGGGATGACGCCCGCCGTTGCCCAGCACTTCACCGATCCCGACACGCTGGCTCCCAACTTCCCCACGCCCCAGACGGTAGTGGAACGCATGCTGACGCTGGCGCAGACGAAACCGGGCGAAACGGTCTACGACTTGGGCTGCGGAGACGGCCGGATTGTGATTACCGCGGCGCAGAAGTTCAAGGCGCGCGCCGTCGGCATCGAAATTCGCAGAGACGTTTACGAAAAGACACTGGCCCGCGTGGCCTCGCTGGGGCTTGCCGACCAGGTGCGGATTGTTCATGGGAACGCTCTGCACTGCGACCTTGCGCCCGCCGATGTGGTGACGCTTTATCTGCTGACCAGCTCGAATGAACGGTTGCGTCCGGAACTCGAGAAAGAGTTGCGGCCTACGGCGCGCGTGGTGTCGCACGATTTCGAGATCCGCGGATGGAAGCCCGTCAAAGTGGACAAACTGATGGTGGAGGGTCGGCCGCACATCATCTATCTCTACTCGGCAAGCCAGCACTAACGGGCTGGCACCGGCTCCCGTGGCGCTGGCCCGACCCCGGGAATCGACTTCATCGCGCCGGCCGCAATCTCGAATGATCGCAGCCGCAGTCGGTGATCATACACATCCGAAGTAAAGATCAACTCATCGACCCCGGTCTCATCCAGGATGCGGGCGAGTTTATGGCGCACCGTATCGGGACCACCAATTACCGCGACGCTCAGTCTGGATTCCACGGCGTATCGCTCGGCCTCGCTCCAGAGTCCGTCCATCGTTTCCACCGGTGGTGGAACGAAAATCGGTGCGCGGCGAATCAGCCGCAAGTGCCGTTGTAGTAAAGATGTCGCGAGTTTTGGCGCTTCCGCGGCCGATTCAGCAGCAACAAGCGGGATGCCCGCCATCGCGTACGGTTTTTCGAGGAACTTCGAAGCCTTGAACTCGGAACGGTAGATATCAAGCGCTTCGAATAAAAGGGCGGGAGCGAAATGGCTGGCGAAGGCAAACGGCAGGCCCAGCGCTGCCGCGAGTTGCGCGCTGTAAGTGCTCGAACCGAGCAGCCAGACCGGTACGTTTGAGCCGGCCCCGGGGTATGCAACCAGGGGCTGGCCGGGTCCCGCCGGCGCAAGAAAAGCCAGCAACTCGCCGAGCTGCCCCGGAAACTCTTCATCGCTCGTCCGATATCGCAGCGCGCGCGCGGCCGCTCCGTCCGAACCCGGCGCTCGGCCGACGCCCAGGTCAATCCGCCCGGGATAGAGGCTTTCGAGGGTGCCGAACTGCTCGGCAATCACGAGCGAAGCGTGATTCGGCAGCATGATGCCTCCCGAGCCCACGCGGATCGTCGAGGTCCCGGCTGCAACGTGGCTGATGAGAATGGACGTCGCCGCGCTCGCGATTCCCGGCATGTTGTGATGCTCCGCGAGCCAGAAACGCGTGTAGCCCCAGGTCTCGGCGTGGCGCGCCAGATCGACCGTGTTGCGATAGCTTTCCGAGATGCTTCCGCCCTCGCGTACGGGGGCGAGATCAAGAACGGAGAAACGCGGAGGCGAGCCGGCCATGACTTTATTGATGATTCAGGAAAGCCGTGGGGTTCCGCGAAGCCACTCCGCTCATCCGAGCGCCGGATTGCATATTGTCGATAGTCGAGGTATATTGTCGATCATCGAGGTATTCACATGCCCAAACCTTCGGATCTGCTGC
>Ga0308174_10001292_pt1 | contig 11532 bp, 11 predicted proteins | sample PhyPR2_FD_203894 | JGI IMG/M metagenome (GOLD analysis project Ga0308174, IMG submission 203894) | Soil microbial communities from UC Gill Tract Community Farm, Albany, California, United States - DLSLS.P.R2 | ecosystem: Environmental > Terrestrial > Soil > Agricultural land | place: USA...
GACCCCGTCCGGGTCGACGAAGTCCCGCAGGTTCTGCACGAGGTCCTCGGCCTCGCGCGCGGTCGCCGTGACGGCGAGCACCGACCGGCCCTCGCGGACGAGCCCGGCGACGACGTACGCGCGCATCGCCTCGGGGCCGGTGAGGTCGAGGGCGCGGACCGTCGCCGCGCGGGCGTCGGTCAGCGCCTGGGCGAGCGTCGGGTCGGCGAGGACGGCATCGGCCAGGCCGGAGAGGTGCACGGCGGTCCTTCCAGGACACGGGGGTCACCGCAGCGGCGGACCCGGGGACAACACGAGCGCCCCCGGACCGGGGTCGGCAGGGGGTGCGCCACCGAGTCTACGAGCCGCGTTCAGGGACGGCTCAGTCCTCGTCCACCGGGTCCCGCGGCCGCGGACGTCCGCGCCACCGCAGGTGGCGCGGGGCCCCGATCTTGGGGATGCCGCCGGCGGCGCTCCTCGTCCATGGTGTGCACGGGTTGGCCGAACCGGCGAACCGCTCACCAGCCGTTGCGTCGCGCGAGGGAGGGAGATCCGGCTGTGGTGCCGCGCTGTCCCCCACCGTGACACGCAGCCTCGACCTTCGTGCCCATGGCACCCGTCAGCCGGGTGGCCGGCGCGCGGCTGGTGAGCCTCCGGGATCCTCCCGGAGGAGCTGCGCGGCTCCGATCGCCCGGCCGGGGCGGTCGGGGGCACCGGTCACCAGCCTGACCCGCGCCACCGGCGTCCCGCGGAGGCCGCCTACCAGCCCCAGGCCTCCCGCAACGGCAGGCCGTGGGCCCGCTCGAGTGCCTCGATCTCACCGGCCAGCGCCGTTCGGACGGCGCGCACGTCGTCACCGTGCGGGCGGACGACCTGCCGGTCGATGGGGCGGTAGAGGGCCCGCTGGACCAGCGGGGAGCGCTTGACGTGCCCGACCAGCGTCGCGCCGTCGTGCTCGCGCACCCAGTCGGCGCTGCGGCGGGCGACCGAGGCCACCCGGACGGAGCGGGCCCGGGCCGCGGGCAGCCGGGCGGCGAGGTCCTTGCCGTCGAGCGGCAGCCGGTCGATCCCGAGGAAGGTGGTGACCCCGTCGAGGAACCGTTGCGGGTCCGCGACCAGGTCGTCGAAGAGGGCGACGTGCACCATCTCCCGCGGGAGCACGGCGAGGAACCGGTCCAGGCCGGTGGCGTAGCGGCCGTGCTCGAGCAGCTCCGGGCGGGTGCGGAGGGCCTCGGCGAAGGTCTCCGGCCCGATCCCGTGCTTGCGCATGTAGAGGTAGGACGACCACGCCCGGTCGACCGGGTCCCGGAGGCAGACCATCACCCGAACGGGTCCGAGCGTCTCGAGGATCCGAGCCGCCGCCTGCGGGTGGAAGAGGTAGTCCTGGCACACCTCGCCGACGATGGCCTCGTCGCGGGCCTCGCGGAACCGGGCCGCGTACCAGGCCGGCCCCCGGTCGTAGTACCGGTCGAAGTAGTAGAGGTCCTTCGCCGGTGTCAGGTAGGCGTCCGGGTGCTTGAGGAGCACCTCGTGCAGCCAGGACGACCCGGCCTTGTCCGGGCCCACGTAGAGGAAGTTCGGGAGCCGGCTCACGACAGGCCCCGCCCGATCCGGCGGGCCGCCGACAGCACGCGTTCCGGCTCGACGCCGGGGCCGGCCATCACGAGGGCGAGCCACGCGTGGGGCGCGGCCGGGTAACGGCACAGGGCCCGGCCCGCGATCCGCGCGCCGCGGCCCCGTTGACCGGCCGCCGCTCTCGCGAAGGCGATCTGACCGAGGATCCGTGCGTGCCCTCGCCGCCGCTCCCGGAAGTCGGGGTGCTTGTCGAGCAGGTACTCCAGCGCCGTGGCGGTGTTGAGGGAGCGGCCGCGGAACCACGACGGCACGTCCTTGCGGATGTCGGCGAGGATGCACTGGACGGCGCCGACCGAGCCGACCTTGCTCGCCCGGAGCAGCCAGTCGTAGTCCTCGCCGTACCCGTGGGGCAGTCTCTCGTCGTAGAGACCGACCAGGTCGAAGGCGGTCCGTCGCATCATCAGGGTGGAGCTGTGCAGCTCCTTGACCCGGTTCTCCAGCAGTCGTTCGTGGGCGATGACCGGCTCCCGGGCGGGCCACTCCACGTCACCCCGTTCGCCCATGAGCAGCCGGATGCCGGCACCCACCGCGAGCAGCGACTGGTCGGAGCGCAGGCGCTGCACCTGCCGGTGCACCTTGGCGGGGTACCAGAGGTCGTCGTCGTCACAGCTGGCGACGAACTCCCCCCGCGACGCCAGCAGCCCGGTGTTCCGGGACCCGCACAGGCCACCGGTGCGGGTGTTGACCACGGGACGCACCTCGCGGCGCGGCCGGGAGAGGGAGGCCAGCGTCGGGTCCGGGTCCTCGCGGTCGTGCACCACGATGATCTCGAGGTCGCCGGGGTAGTCCTGGTCGAGGACGGTCCCCAGCGTCTCCCTCAGCAGGGACGGACGACCCCGGGTGGGGATGACCACGCTGACGGTCGGATGGGTGGTCGTCTGCATGTCAGTTCCTCGCCTCGTGTGGGCCGTGCAGGGTGGGACCCGCCGGGGCCCGGTCGCCGGCGTGCGCCGGATAGCCGTAGGCCCGCAGCAGGGGCAGGGTGAGAGCGGTGACGACGGCACGCTCGCGGACCGGCATCTGCCCGACCCACTGGTCGTCGCGCCGCAGGACGACGCTTCCCGACCGGAAGCGGGACGGGTTGCCCGAGAGCCCGTGGCTCGGGTCGAGCCGGACCGTGGTCCCGCCGACGACCGGGAGGTCCGCTGCCGTGAGCGGCACCCCGAGGGCGGCGGTCGCCGCGCCGAGGGTCTGGACGGGGTCCGCCACGAAGTCCTCGTAGCGCATCCGGGCCGATCGCACCCGGGCCGAGCGCACCCGCCCGAACCTGGCGATGGCCTCCATCTCCAGCTGGAGCGCGCTCCACTGCGCCGCGCTGCGGTGCGCCGGGATCCGCCACATCTGCTCGCTCCCGCTGCCGGCGTGCGGGCGGTCGACCCGGCGGCTCCAGGACCAGGCCACGGCGCGCGGGTCGCGCACGACGTCGAGGAGTCGGACGTCGAGGTCGTCGCCGCTCGCGAGCGCCAGGCCGAGGGCCGGACCCTTCGACGCGTCGACCACCACCCGGGCGCCCGTCACCTCGGCGACGGCGCCGTAGATCGCGCGGTACGCCGACCTCAGGTCGCGCAGCGCGGCCGGGGTGGTGCGCCGCGACAACATCGCGGGCAGGTGGCGCTGGCGCGCCGCGGCCCTCTGCAGCGCGACCAACCGGCCCAGCACCACGTCGTCCCACCCGCCGAACGCCAGGTCGCCGACCTGTCGCCACACCGGGCAGCGGGAGAACGGCAGCCCACAGCCGCACCGCTCGTCGGCCGGGGCCACCGAGCGCGCCAGGTCGACGAGCTCCCCCACGTTCGCCCAGCCGGGAGCGGCGCCCAGGACGCGCTCGACCAGCGTCGAGCCCGAGCGGCCGAAACCTCCGAGGTAGACGACCGTGGGCGGCTCAGACGACGTCATGGCGCCGCCGGCGTAGACCGTGCGGTCGCACGGCGGTCATCACCTCGGTGAGCTCGACGGCCGCGCGCGCGCGTGCCGCCTGACGCGCCTCGAGCACAGGGGCCGGGCCCTGCGCCCGCCCGACCAGCAGGGCCGCGTCCAGCTCGCGCTCGAAGCCGGCCGGGTCCTCGACGAGGCGGACCACCCCGACGCTGCCCATCATCGCCGCGAACCGCTGCTGGTGGCCGTCGACGTGCTCGCCGAGGCGCGGGTCGCGGGGCACGCAGAGCGGCACGTGACCCGCCTCCCGAGCCTCGGTGATGACACCCGGGCCGCCGTGGGAGACCACCGCCGACGCCTGGTCGAGGAGCTCGCACAGCAGGCCGTGGTGGAGGAAGTCGTGCGCCTCCGCGTTGACCGGAGGGCGCGTCATCCCGTGCTGCACCACGAACCGCACCCCGGGGCGCCGGTCGGCGGCCGCGTCCGCCCACTCGACCAGCCGGTCGAAGGGGTGGTGGTCGGTGCCGAGCAGCACCACGACGAGCGGGCTCACAGCAGCGGCCCGACGAGGTGCGCGTCCGGGTAGAACTGGAGCTGGCTCTGCCACTGGACCATGCGTCGGGTGGTGAAGGGTCCGCAGAGCCGGCCGGTCAGCGTCGCCGTGTCGACCCGGTCGTAGACCTCGATGAACACGGTGGGAATGCCGAGCAGCCAGGCACCCACGAAGAACGGCACGGCGACGCCGGCGCCGGCGCTGACCAGCACGGCCGGCCGCTCGCGTCGCAGCAGGCGGAGCGCGAGGACCGCGTTGCGCGCCAGGTTGGGCAGGTGGCGGGTGGTCGGCGAGTAGGACCACACCACCCGCTCGTCGACCAGCCGGTCGCGGACGTCCGGGGTGGACGGACACACCCACAACCGGTCGCGCCCTTCCCACCACTCGCGCAGCGCCAGCAGATGAGCGAGGTGGCCGCCCTGGGTGCTCACCAGGAGCACCGGGCCGGTCCCCGATCCAGTCGGAGGGTTCATAGCTCCCACATCGTGGACAGCCGCCCGGAGCCCGGGTCCGCCACGGTCGCCGCGTCCCCCATTTTGGGACTGCCTCTCCCCTATTGGGGGTACGTCCCGGAGCCGACACGCCAGGTTCGGCTCGGGACCATACGGTCGTGCCATGCCGACCACCCGCCGGGACCTGCTGCGACTCGCGGCGGGCGCCGCGATCTCCGCCGCGGTCACGTCGTGCAGCGGCGCCGGCACGGACGCCGGAGGGAAGGGTCACCGCACCTCCCCGGCGACCACCCGGCCGGCGAGCCCGACCAACCCGCCCGCCGGGCCCCCGCGGGACTTCGCGGGTCGGCCGCGCCCGGGCGAGCTGTACTACGGGGCCTCGCTCCCGGCCGACCGGTCCCTGTCGCAGTGGGAGCACCTGCTGGGGGCGCCGCTGGCCCTGCACCGGTCGTACTTCACCCCCGACCCCGACGAGACCGCGCAGATGTCCCGCCAGTGCGACGACGACCTGACGGCGGGACGGCTGCCACACGTCTCGATGAAGCCGCCCGGGACCTGGGCGGACGTGGCGTCGGGCCGGTTCGACGACTGGCTGAGGGGGATCTTCGGGTCGCTGGCCCAACCGGGCCGCCCGATCTTCTTCACGCTGCACCACGAGCCCGAGAACGACGCGGGCCCGCCCGGCATGCAGGCCGCGGACTTCGTCGCGATGCAGCGCCGGGTGATCGGGCTCGGCGGCGACCTGGCTCCCGCGGTGACGGTGGTTCCCGTCCTCCAGCACTGGACGTTCGACCCGCTGCACGGCGGCGCCGACCCGCGGTCGTGGATCGTCGAGGAGGCCGCGGTCCTGGGCGTCGACGTCTACAACCCCTGGTCCCCGACGAACGGCAAGCTCTGGCGGACCTTCGGGAGCCGGGTGGACGAGGTGACCAGGTGGGTCGGCGACACCCCGCTCGCCATCGGCGAGTACGGCTGCCGGCAGGACCCCGCCGACCCCGGCAGCGTCGCGGCCTGGCTCCGGGATGCCGCCGACTACGCCCGCACGCACGACATCGTCTCGATGTCGTACTTCAACTCCGGGCAGAACTCGCCCGACGGCTCCACCGAGCTCTACGGTCCCGCCGAGCAGACGTTCGCCGAGCTGCTCGGCTCGACGTGGGTCGCCCGGCCGGACTGATCCCCCCTGCCCGACGAGCCGTCAGGTGGTGGACCCGATGCGCAGGAAGACGTCGTCGATCCGCCCGTGGAGCCGGTCGTCGTCCCGCACTCCGGATCTACCCCATCTGGGGGACGCCGCGGTCGGATCCGCTTTTCGGTCCGACCCGGCCCCTAACGTCCGACCGGAAGCCCGGCGACCGGGCTTCGTGACCGGGACGATCGGGTGGGGGGCCTGCCGTGAAGGTGCTGTACATCGCCGGGGTCGGCCGCTCCGGCAGCACCCTGTTGGAACGCATGCTCGGTGCCCTCCCCGACTGTGTCAACACCGGCGAGCTGAACGCGATCTTCAGCCGGGTCGCGCTGCAGGACCAGCGGTGCGGCTGCGGCGAGCCGTTCTCGGCGTGCTCCTTCTGGAGCGAGGTCGGCGACCGGGCGTTCGGCGGCTGGGCGTCGGTCAGCGCCCGGGTGGCCGCCCTGCAGCCGCGCGTGGTCCGCCAGCGGCACCTGCCTCGGATCGTGACCGGCGCCGCCGGCGCGACGTACCGGCGGGAGCTCGCGGAGTACCTCGACGCGCACCACCGGCTGTTCCGCGCGGTCGCGGCGGTCTCCGGCGCCGAGGTGGTGGTCGACGCCAGCAAGTCGGCGGCGCAGCTGGCCGCGCTGAGCCGGATCCGCGACCTCGACCTGCGGGTCGTGCACCTGGTGCGCGACCCGCGCGGCGTGGCTCACTCGTGGAACAAGTCCGGCATCCGCAAGCCGCAGTCCCGCACCGGCGACACCATGGGCACCTACGCACCGCATCGGCTCGCCGTGCTCTGGTCGGCGCTGGAGCTCGAGTGCACCGCCCTGGCGGCGGCCCGGCCCCACGCCGCGCGGATGCGCTACGAGGACTTGGTGGCCCACCCGCGGGAGGCCCTCGCACGGACCCTCGAGGCGCTCGGGCTGTCGAGCCACGCACGCGGGCTCGACCACGTCGGTGACCACAGCGTCGTCCTCGGGCCGAGCCACGGGGTCGCCGGCAGCCGGAGCCGCTTCGTGTCCGGCCACATCGACCTGCGGCTGGACGACGCCTGGCGCTCGGCGCTCCCGGCGACCGCCCGCCGGGTCGTCACCACCGTCACCCTGCCCCAGCTCGTGGGCTACGGCTACATCGGCCGCCGGCCGCGCGCCGCGCGCGGAGCCGCCTGATGTCGCACACCGTCACGCCGGGAACGAGCCCGACCCCCGCCATGCCCCCGGCGCCTTCGGGTCCCTCGGGGCGCCCGGTGGGTGCCCGCCGCATCCTGGGGCCGGGCTGGCCGCTGGGCGTGCTCTACCTCGGGTTCCCGCTCTGGTGGGCCCTCGGGTTCGCCCAGGTGATCTTCTTCGCCATGGCCGCGGTCATGGTCGTGCACCTGCGACGGCAGCGGCCGCTGCGGGTGCCGCACGGCTTCACGCCCTGGCTGCTGTTCCTGGTGTGGATGCTCGCCGGTGGGTTGCTCTTCCACGCCACCGCCCCCGGCACGCTCCCGGGTGGTGGGCTCGGTCGGATCGCGAACTTCGCCATGTGGGCCGCCTGGTACTTCGCGATCACGATCGCGATGCTCTACGTCGCCAACACCGCCCGGACGGTCTCGACGCAACGGATCGTGCGGCTGCTCGGCTGGATGTTCCTCGTCACGGCGGGCTTCGGGGTCCTGGCCGTCCTGCGACCCACGCTCCAGTTCGAGTCGCCGGTGGAGCTGGTCCTCCCCCACGGGCTGGCGTCCAAGGCCTTCGTCCGCACGCTGGTGCACCCGTCGCTGGCGTCGAGCAGCGACTTCCTGGGCTACGTGCAGCCGCGACCGACCGCGCCGTTCCCCTACTCCAACGCCTGGGGCAACAACCTGGCCCTCTACCTGCCGTTCTTCGTCCTCGGCTGGTTCGGCCGGGACGCCGGCTGGCGGCGCAAGGTGGCACCGCTCGTGCTCGTGGCCGCCGTCTTCCCGATCACCTTCTCCCTCAACCGCGGGCTGTGGATCTCGCTGGCGCTCGCCGCCGGGTACGCCGCGGTCCGGCTCGCCGTCAACGGCCGAGGGCGGGCGCTCCAGGCGCTCGTGGCCGCCGTGCTCATCGGCGGCATCGCGTTCACCGCCTCACCGCTCTACGACACGCTCGTCCTGCGCGTGGAGACTCCGCACAGCAACGACCGCCGGGCCGGCACCGCGGAGACCGTGGTCTCCACCACCGCTCACGGGTCGCCGCTGGTCGGCTACGGCACGACGCGGACGATGACCGGCAGCTTCAGCTCGCTGGCCGGGGGTGAGACGGCCTCCTGCCACCAGTGCGCGGCCCCGCCGCTGGGGACGCAGGGCTTCATGTGGCGCCTGGTGCTGACCACCGGGCTCGGCGGCACGGTCCTGTGCCTGTGGTTCTTCGCGCAGCAGTTCCTGCGCCGGGCCCGAGGTCCGGCACCGCTCGACGTGACGACCTGCACCGTGCTGCTCGTCGCGGTCGTGTGCTTCTTCGTCTACGACTCGCTCGGCTCGGCGATGTTCACCGTGATGATCGCCGTCGGGCTGATGGCCCGGTCCGACCTGCCCGACGACGAGGTGGCGGCATGACGGCGGGAGAGTCCTCCGCGGCCTACGCCGTCGAGGTCGCGCGCCTGCTGTGGCCGTCGCCCTGGGCGGCGCCCTACGTCACCCGCCGCCGGGCGCCGGTGGGCGCCGGACACCGGGACGCCTACCTGTTCCCCGGGCCCCGGAACCCGCGGCTGCTCGTCCCCGTCGACGTGCCGGGCTCGGCCGCGATGCTCGAGCGGCTGGGTGGTGGGCGGGGGCTCGTCGGCCCGCGGGCCCGGAGCCTGCTCGAGCGCTCGGTGCGGTCCCGGGCCTTCGCGCTCAGCCACTGGCCGGTGCTCCGCGTCCCGGCACCCGCCGACGACGGGATGGAGTCCATCGAGTCCTACCTGGCCGGTTGCCTGGGGACGGAGGTGCGGGTCGGGGTGATGCTGGGAACCCGCCGGGTGAACCAGAAGCCGGTGCTCCCGGTGTTCGACCGCGAGGGCCGGCTCCACGGCTACGCGAAGGTCGGCCACAACGACCTGACGCGCGCGCTCGTGCGCCGCGAGACCGACTCGCTCACCACGCTCGACCGGCACGACCTGCACCGGCTGCGGGTGCCACGGGTCCTGCACCACGGTCGCTGGGGTGCGCTCGAGGTCCTGGTCGTATCGCCGCTGACCACCGACCGCCGCGAGCCGGTCAGTCCCGCCGTGCGGGCGGCCGCGGCACGGGAGCTGGCCCACCTGGGCGGCGTGACCCGCTCCGCGCTGACCGGCACCGGCTTCTGGGGGCGGTTGACGGATGCCGCCGACCGGGTGGTCGGGCAGCCGGACGGCCCGCGACTGGCCGCCGCGGCCCGGCGCATCGAGGCGGACCACGGCCGCGACCGCGTCCGGCTCGGCGGCTGGCACGGCGACTGGGGCTCCTGGAACATGGGCATGCGAGACGGCGTCCTGCACGTCTGGGACTGGGAGCGGTACGACCCCGAGGTGCCCGTCGGTTTCGACGGCCTCCACTTCGCCGCCCAGTCCGTCCGGCCCGGCGACCGCGAGGCGGCGCGGCAGGAGGCGCGGTTCGTCGCGTCGGTGCCGCAGCTCCTCCTCGACGCCGGCGTGCCGTCGGCCGAGCACGGCCTCACCCTGCGGCTCTACCTGCTGGAGATCGCACTCCGGTACGTCGAGGCGCTCCGGCACGGCACCACACCGGCGCTGCGCCGCCGCACCGCCTGGGCGCTCTCGCTGATGGAGCGGCTCGCCGAGCGGCCGCTGCCCACGCCCCTCACGGAAGGACGATGATGACCGTTCGCGCCTCACTCCCCCTCCCCGTCAAGACCGCGGGACGGGCGGTGTCCGTCCGCGTCGGCACCGCCACAGCGGGCCGGCGCCAGCTCCCGTCGTTCATCCTCGCGGGCGCCCAACGAGCCGGGACCACCTCGCTCTTCCGGGCGCTGATGTCGCACCCGCTGGTGTACTCGGCCAACTACCACAAGGGCGTCAACTACTTCGACGTGAACTACCACCGCGGGTTCTCCTGGTACCGCGGCCACTTCCCGACCACGACGGCGCTGCGCCAGCGCACGCGAGGCGGAGGGCAGCCGGTCACCTTCGAGGCGAGCGGCTACTACATGTTCCACCCGTGCGCGGCCGAGCGGATCGCCCGGCACCTGCCCGACGTACGGATCGTGATGATGCTCCGCGACCCGGTCGAGCGCGCCTACTCGGCGTGGAAGCACGAGCTGGCCCGGGGGTTCGAGACCGAGACCTTCGAGCGGGCCCTCGAGCTCGAGGACGAGCGCCTGGCGGGCCAGGCGGAGCGGATGGTCGCCGAACCGGGCTACCAGAGCTTCAGCCACCGCCACCACGCCTACCGCCGCCGGGGGCACTACGACGAGCAGCTCGCCCGGCTGCACGGCCTCCTCGGCGGCGACCGGGTGCACGTGGTGGACAGCGAGTGGTTCTTCACCCGACCCGAGGCCACCTACGAGGAGCTGCTGCGCTTCCTGGAGCTGCCGCCCGTCCTGCCGGACCGCTTCGACCGCTGGAACGGCCGGCCCGGCTCGCCGATGGAGGAGTCGACGCGGCGCTCGCTGCGCGAGCACTTCCGCGACCACGACGAGAGGCTGGCGGCGATGCTCGGCAGGAGTCCCGCGTGGACGCCCTGACCGAGCCGCGCGGGCTCCCGCTCTGGTCGGACTACCCCGCGTTCGTGCGCCGCCGCTACCGGCCGATCGCCCTGCTCACCGCGATCGGGCTGCTCGTCGGGATCGCGCTGTTCTGGACCCGGCCGGTCACGTACTCGGCGACCGCCTCCGCCGTGCTGACGCCGGTCCCGAAGTACCTCACGCCGTCGACGACGACGCTGGTCCCACCGCCCGTCACGATCGACACCGACGCCCAGCTGCTGCACAGCCCTCAGGTGCTCCGCGCCGTCGCCGGCGCGGTGGGCGGCAGCATCGACGCGGCGGACGACCACCTGAGCGTGACCGCCTCGCCCAACAGCGACGTGCTGCACGTGTCCGTCTGGGCGCACTCGCCGGGCGCGGCCGCCGCGGCGGCGAACGCGGCCGTCGCCGCGCTCTCCGGCGTACGGCGGTCGAGCCTCGGCCCGCTGCGGCTCGCTCAGGTCCGCGAGCTGCGGATGCTCATCGACTACCAGGAGCAGGCCCTGGCCAAGGAGCAGGCCCAGCAGGTGGTCGTCCCCGCCTACGGCGGGCTGGCCGCCGACGTGCTGCAGCTGAGGACCGACCTGCTCGACCTCGAGGCGGCCCGCGCACATCCGCTCGACGTCATCGACGCCGCCGCCCCACCTCGGCACTCGGACTACCCGAACGCGGAGGTCCCCATCGTGTCGGGCGCGATGGTGGGCCTGCTGTGCGGCTGTCTCGCCGGCGCCGCCCAGGACCGGTCCCGACGGGTGGCGCGCCACCTGGCCGGGCTTCCCCGACGCTCACATCCGCTCACCGGTCTCCTGCAGACCGCCGCCATCGACGAGGACTACCACCATGCCGTCTGACACCGTGCACCCGCAGAGCCGCCCGTCCGGGTCCGAGGTCGTGCGTCGCCACCCCGTCGTGCTCACGTTGTTCGTCCTGCTCGGCCTCCTCGGTGGCTGGTACTACAGCGGCTCCGTCCCCACGACGTACACCTCGACCGCCCGGGTCCTGATCAATCCGTCGGTCGGGAACCCGTTCGTGCCGACCCCCGCGGCGGTGCGCCAGGACGAGCTCACCAGCATGGAGACCGAGGCCCAGGTGGCGCTCTCGAACGAGGTGCTGGGCGCGGTGAGGGTCCCGGGCGTCACCCTGACGACCTCCGCCCTCCAGAAGGGCCTCCAGGTCGCCGTGCCGCCGAACACC
>Ga0308174_10001293_pt1 | contig 11532 bp, 10 predicted proteins | sample PhyPR2_FD_203894 | JGI IMG/M metagenome (GOLD analysis project Ga0308174, IMG submission 203894) | Soil microbial communities from UC Gill Tract Community Farm, Albany, California, United States - DLSLS.P.R2 | ecosystem: Environmental > Terrestrial > Soil > Agricultural land | place: USA...
CTCGAGCAGCGCCCGGCTCAATCCCTGGAGCGATCCGCCTTCGAGTTGGTTGCGCAATCCGTCGGGGTTGGAGATCGGACCCGAGTCGTTCGCAATCACGAATCGCGTGGCGACGATTGAACCCTCATCCTGGTGGACCTCGACCTCCGCGACGAGTGCGCAATAGCCGTTGTCGCCCTCGTACAGCACGCACGAGATCCCCCGGCCGCGAGCGACGCCGCCGCGCGGATTTCCACGTCCTGGGGACGGACGCGTATCCCAGCCAGCCTTCGCTGCGGCGGCTCGCACGACCGCCACGAGGCGCGGATCACGCAGATGCTTCAGCCGGTAATCAACCGGATCGGCCTTGGCGAACGCGGCGACCTCATCGATGAATGACTCGTGCGCGAAGGTGTTCTGCAGGCGTTCGGGCGACCGCAGCGGTCCGGTGAGGAACGTCGATCGCACGTTGTGCGACAGGACGCGCTGGGTGGCGACCGTACCTGTGCCCGCAGCGATGCCGTTGACAGTCCCCGTCACGTACGGCGGCACGGCGTTGCTGTTGTTGCCGTAGCTGGCGGGCGCCGGTGCCGGCGAGCGGGCCTGGAACGCAGCCGGCTCGAAGCCGGCGAGCCAGCCGGTCACCAGGTTGCCCGGAGTACCCGGTCCCGGGCGGCCACCCAGCGTCGGCGACCAACCCTGGTAGTCCCACGCCACGATCGAGCCGGCCCGATCGAGTGCTGCCCGCTGATCAATGACGAAGGCGAGGCCATAGTTTTCCCAGGCCATCTCGTCGCGCCGCGACAGTTGCACGCGGACCGGCCGTCCTGCCGCCTGCGACATCAGCGCCGCGTCGTAGGCCACGGTGTCCGCGCCATTGATGCCGTAGCAGCCAGGGCCCTGCCGGAAGATCACGTGGACGCTGTCGGCCGGGAGTCCGAGCAGCTGCGCGGTCGAGTTGCGCAAGGGAAACACAGCCTGCGACGCTGCCCAGATCGTGGCGCTCCCGCTCTGCACGTCGGCCACGGCGCAGGCGGTCCCCATCGACGCATGCATTTGGTACGGATATGTGTAGGTTGCGCGGACAATAGATGTGGCGCCACCCATGACCGCGTCGACGTCGCCAGCGTCGACTAGCCGGGTGTCGCGCGTCGGTGTCTGCATTCGCAGACGGGTATGGAAATCGCGCGCAGGCGGCAGCGGTGGACCCGCCGTCCAGTTCACTTTCAGTCGGGCCGCCGCCTGCATGGCCTGCCACGGTTTCTCCGCCACCACGCCAATGAAATTCTTCCGGACCACAACGGTCACCAGGCCGGCAACGTCCCGCACCGATCCCTCGTCCACGCTCGCCAGCGTCGCGCCGACTGCGGGTGGACGGACCACACGCCCGTGCAGCATGCCGGGGACTCGCACGTTGTGGACGAACTCGAAACGGCCGGTGACCATCGCCGGAATCTCGACACGTGGCACCGGGGTCCCCAGCACCGTCCATTCGCTGGCAGGCTTCCGCTTCGCCGCCGGATCAAGCGCAAGGCTGAAGGTGCGGCCGCCGATCAGCTCTCCGTACGACACGCGGCGCGAATCATCGTCGCGCCGGCGAACCACGCCGTCGCGGACGACCAGCTGCCCAACCGGTGCCTCCAACCGGGTCGCGGCCATCGACAGCAGCGCTTCTCGCGCGGTCGCGGCGGCCAGCGCCAGGTCCGCCTCGTTGAAGTTGGTCGGATGCGACTGCGCGCCGGACGTGGTTCCCTGGTCGGGTGTCAGGTTGGTGTCGCACTGGATCAGGGTGACACGCGAGAACGGCACGCACAGCTCCTCCGCCACGAGCTGCGTCTGCGCGGTGTAGAGGCCATGTCCGAGCTCGCACTTGCCGGTCATCGCGGTGACGCTGCCGTCCGCGTTCACCCTGATCCAGCGATCGAGCTGAGTGCTGCCAGCCCCGTTCAACCGCTGCGCCGCCGCGTCCGCCGGCGCCAGGCCCAGCTCGGACGCAAACCGCGCCATCCCGAAACCGACGATGAGCGCGCCGCCGGCGTGGAGGAAGCCGCGCCGGTTCACGCGCGGGTTCCTCGCGAGTACCGGACGACCGCCGTGATCATCCGGACATGGACAGCACAGCGGCAGAGCACGCCCGAGAGCGCGCCGCGAATCTGTGCCTCGTCCGCGCCCGGGTTGCGATCGAGAAACGCCTTCGCGGTCATGATCACGCCGTTGACGCAGAAGCCGCACTGGACGGCCTGCTCGTCGATGAACGCCTGCTGGATGGGATGCGGCTTCTCCACCGTCCCGAGCCCTTCGAGTGTCGTCACCTCGCCGCCAGCAACCGTCGACACTGGCGTGATGCACGAACGCACCGCCTGGCCCTTGATGATCACCGTACAGCAGCCGCACTGACCGAGTCCGCAGCCGAATTTCGGGCCGTTCAGCTGCAGGTCGTCACTGAGCACATACAGGAGCGGCGTCGCGGGATCGACATCAAAGTGGTGCGACTGCCTGTTTACGGTGAGGGTGATGGCCGCCATGGGCGGATGGTAGCAAAGTCGTTCGAATCGTTCGAGGCGTTCGACAGGTTCGAATCGTTCGAATCGTTCAGACGGGGTGGAGCATCGCGATACAACGTTGTTCCAGCTCGCCGAGGCACCGCTCGAGCTCCCGCCGGTGGCTCTCCAACTCGTCCGCTGTAGCTTCGCGGGGTATGTACAGCGGCTCGCCGATGGCGACCGCGACATTGGTGAAGGGCCTCGGCACCTGTGTGCGGTCCCAGCTCTTCGCCGTCCAGTGCGCGGCCGATTCGATGTGGAACGGCAATACCGGGTTGCCGCTCGCCCGCGCCAGCCACACGGCGCCGGGCTGCGCGACGCGCGCCGGCCCTCGCGGTCCATCGAGCGTGAACGCGGTCGGCTTCCCGGCTTCCATGTCGCGCACCAGCTTCAGCATCGCCTTCAGTCCGCCACGTGAGGAGGACCCGCGCGCGGTGCCGTAGCCGAATCGCTCGATGATGCGGGCGATCCATTCGCCGTCGAAGTGTTCGCTGGTGATGACGATGATGCCGCGGTCGCGGAAATACAGGGTGGCCGGCAGGATTCGGCCGTGCCAGAAGGCCATGATCGGCTGCCGTCCCGAGCTGGCCACCGCATCGAAGTGCGGCTGCCCCTCAACGCGCCAGCGCAGCGTGCGGCCGAGGGCGTTGATCAGCGGGTAGCCAAAAGCACTGATGAGCGCGACCTGCGCTCGCTTGCTCCGTGATGCTCGCCAGTCGCTCATGACTCCCAACGCGCGACTTCCAGCTTCCAGCTTCCACGGCCTCGACTGTGGGAGTTGGGAGTTGTCTCGTGGGGAGTTGTGTCACATGCCATTGTATTGCGGGCCGCCACCGCCTTCCGGCGGCACCCAGGTGATCGCCTGATAGGGATCCATGATGTCGCAGGTCTTGCAGTGGACGCAGTTGGAGGCGTTGATCTGCAGGTGCGGCGTCCCCGCGGCGTCGTGCTGGATCTCGTACACATTGGCCGGGCAGAAGCGTACGCACGGGTGCCCGTACTCGGGCCCGCAGATCGTGCTGCACACGTCGGTCTCCACCAGCAGGTGCGGCGGCTGATCCTCGTCGTGCGCGGTGCCGGAAAAATGTACGTTCGTGACTTTGTCGAATGTCAGGCGACGGTCGATGGTGGTGGCGTTGCTGGCACCGGCGGCCGCCTTGTCGATGCCGTAATACCAGGCCAGCGTCCGCATCTGATCATGATCGGCGTGGCCGGGCAGATCGTCGAGCACCGCGCCCCTGGTCACGAGAGCGGCGCCCGACAGCAGGAGGCCTGGAATCAGCCCCTTGCTGAATGCCTGGTGGACGCTGCGCACCGGATACAACTCCTCGCGGACGGCGCTGGCATCAATGCGGCGCTGGTATCCGCTCAACGCGGCCTGCGACGTATCGCCGCGGCGAACGGCTTCGAACGCCGTTTCGGCGGCCAGCATTCCCGTGCGCATGGCCAGATGGATTCCTTTCAGCCGCATCGAATTCAGAAAACCGCCCGCGTCTCCGGCGATCAGGCCGCCGTCCATGTAGGTTTGCGGAATGGTGTTCCAGCCGCCCTCGGGCAGCGCCTTCGCGCCATACCGCACCATCTGGCCACCGGCCAGCAGCCCGGCGACGAACGGGTGCTGCTTGAAACGGTTGAACGCCATGTGCGGATCGAACAGCGGGTCGTGATAGTCGAGGCCGACGACGAACCCGACGGAGAGCTGGCCGCCGGGCATCGCGTAGATGAACGCGCCGCCGAACTCCTCGTGGCGCAGCGGGTAGCCGAGCGTGTGGATGACGGTCCCGGCGGCCAGCCGATCGGCGGGCACTTCCCACAACTCCTTCAACCCGACCGCGAACTGCTGCGGCTGACGCCCGCGCCCGAGTTCGAGCCGCCGCAGCAGCTCCTTGGTCAGGTTGCCACGCACACCATCGCAGAAGATGGTGACCTTGGCCTGGACGTCGACGCCGGCCTCGAACGTCGGCTTCGGCTGGCCGTGCCGGTCGATCCCGCGATCGCCCGTCCGGACGCCGATCACCCGGGCGCCGTCCATCAGCACATCCTGGCCGGCGAAGCCACTGAAGATGTCGATCCCTTCAGCCTCGACCTGCTGGGTGAGCCACTGGGTGAACCGGTTGAGCGAAATGATGTAGTTGCCGTGATTCCGCAGCGGCGCCGGAATGATCGGAAACGGCAGCTTCGAGCGCTCCGTCAGGAGGTAGACATGATCGTCCGTCACCTGCGCCGCGAGCGGCGCACCCTTCGCCTGAAAGTCCGGAATCAGATCACGAAGGGTGGACGGGTCCAGGATCGCACCCGACAGCTGGTGGGCTCCCCCCTCGCGGGCCTTCTCCAGGACCGCGATGGAGAGCGGCGGATCGCCCGCCGCCTGCAGTTGGGCGAGACGCAACGCTGCGGACAACCCGGCGGGCCCCCCGCCCACGATCAGGATGTCGACAGCGAGCGTCTCCCGCGTCAACTCTTCTCGAGCTCCGCGGCGATGGCCGGCGCCAGCTCGAAGAGATCGCCGACGATGCCGTAGTCGGCGACTTCGAAAATAGGCGCATCGGCGTCCTTGTTGATGGCGACGATCGTGCGGCTGCCCTTCATGCCGACGAGGTGCTGGATGGCGCCCGAAATGCCGAGCGCCACGTAGAGCTTCGGCGCAACCGTCTGACCCGAGCTGCCGATCTGGCGTGCCATCGGGAGCCAGCCGCTGTCGCAGATCGGCCGCGACGCCGCGAGTTCCGCACCCATCGCCCTGGCCAGGGCCTCGGCGAGCGGCAGGTTCTCCTGGCTCTTGATGCCGCGCCCCACCGCCACGATGCGCTCGGCCTGGCCCAGGTCCACCGCCTGCTTCGCTTCCTGGAACGGCGCGTCCGGTTTCTGGCGGATCGCGGCTTCGTCGATGTGGACGTCCACCTGCGTCACGGCAGCTGCAGAGCCTCTCGCGACGGCGTCCGCCCGATAAGCGCCGACCTGAATCGTGATGAAGTACGGCCCATCGCCCTGCGGACGGACCTCCGCCACCAGCTTTCCCTGGAACATCGGCCTGGTGAAGCGAGCATCGATCCCGGTGCCGCTGATGCCGACCACGTCGGTGATCAGTGGTTTGCGCAGCCGCGCGGCGAGCATCGGCGCGAAGTCACGCGCCTGGTAGGTGTGGGGCAGCAGGACGAACGCCGGAGCCGCCTCTGTGACAATCGCCTGCAGCGCCTGTGTCCAGCCGTCGGGCGTGTACTGCGCCAGGGCCGGGTGCTCGGCCACGAGCACATTCCCGATGCCGGCGGCCGCCAGCTCCTGCGCCACCGCCGTCAGGCCCGCGCCGGGAATGGCGACAGTGATCGGCATCGACGCGCCGCTCAACGCCTGCGCCGCCGCCAGCGTCTCCCAGGTGGCGCGATTCAAGCGTCCGGCGCGTTGTTCGGCGATGACGAGAATCACAGGACCCTCGCGTCCTCTCTGAGCCGCCGCACCAGCTCCTTCGCGGCTTCAGGCGCCGAGCCCGCGATCATCTGCGTCTGCTTGGACCTGGTCGGAACACTCAGCGATAGAATCTGCTGCGCCGGCTGAAGATTCGCGGGCATCGCCACCTTGCGGATCTCCTTCTTCTTCGCCGCCATGATCCCCTTCAACGTCGCGTATCGCAGCTGGTTGATGCCGCTCTGGATCGTCAGGAGCGCTGGCAGGGGCATGACGATCGATTGAAACCAGCCGCCTTCGAGTTCGCGCTTGACGCGGACGGATGCCACCATCGCGTCGGTCGCGGGCTCGACCTGGACGTCCATGATGATCGTCGAGTGCGGGATCCCGAGACGCTCCGCGAGCACCACGCCCATCTGCGCATGCCCCTGGTCGTCCGACTGCAGGCCGGTGAGGACGAGGTCGAATCGCTCCTCGGCCATCGCCGCCGCGAGGGCCTCCCCCACCATCGACGCGTCCGCCGCGGCGAGCGCGCTGTCCTCGACGTGAATGGCGCGGTCGGCCCCGCGCGCCAGCGCCTCGCGAATCACCTGCTGGACACGTGACGGTCCCGCCGAACAGACCACCACTTCACCGCCGTGCTTCTCGCGGAGGCGCAACGATTCCTCGAGGGCGTACGCGTCTGGTTCGTTCATCTCCCAGCCGGCGTCCTGCTCGCGGATCCACGTCCTATCGTCGGTCAGCCGCGGCTGCCACTCGCGGGTGGGGACCTGCTTGATGCAGACGGCAATCTTCATGCGGTTTCACCCACGAATGACACGACCGCCGCGACCACCACGAGGCCAGCGCACAGCATCTTTCGTGCCTGTCGTGCCGTCGTGATCCGTCGTGGTGTTCGTCGTCAGTCCTCGTATCGCTTGAACAGCAGGGTCGCGTTCGTCCCGCCAAAGCCGAACGAATTGGACAGGGCGTAGCGGATCGACATCTCGCGCTTCGTGTGCGGGACGTAATCGAGATCGCACTCCCGGTCGGGATGGTCGAGGTTGATTGTCGGCGGCACCACGCTCTGCTGGACGGCGAGCGCGGTGATGCCGGCCTCGAGTCCGCCGGCGCCACCGAGGAGGTGCCCGGTCATCGACTTGGTCGAGGAGATGACGACGCGGTAGGCGTGGTCGCCGAACAGGTTCTTGATCGCCAGGGTCTCGAGCTTGTCGTTGTACGGCGTCGACGTGCCGTGCGCGTTGATGTAGTCGATCTCGTCCGGTCGGATGCCGGCCTTCCGTACCGCCATGGCCATGGCACGCCGGGCGCCATCGCCATCCTCGGACGGCGCGGTCATGTGGTACGCATCACCGGTCGACCCGTAGCCGACCAGTTCCGCGTAGATGCGCGCGCCGCGTGCCTTCGCGAATTCCAGTTCCTCGAGAATCACCACGCCCGCGCCCTCGCCGATGATGAAGCCGTCGCGGTCCTTGTCGAATGGACGGCTGGCGCGGCCCGGGTCGTCATTGCGCGTCGACAACGCCCGTAATTGGCCGAAGCCGCCAAGGCTCATCGGCGTGATGGCCGCTTCGGAGCCGCCGGCAATCATCGCCGACGCGTCGCCGCGCCTGATGATCTCGAACGACTCGCCGATCGCGTGCGCCGACGCCGAGCACGCCGTGCAGGTGGCGAGGTTCGGGCCCTTGGCGCCGAAACGGATCGACACCTGGCCGGACGCGAGGTTGATGATGGCTGACGGAATGAAGAACGGCGACACCTTGCGGGGCCCGCCGTTCAACAGCGCCTCGTGTTCGCGCTCGATGGTGATGAACCCGCCGATGCCGGATCCGATGAACGCGCCGATCTCGGGCGCGACATCCGGCGTGATCGTCAGCGCGGCATCGTCCACCGCAAACTGCGACGCCGCGATGGCGTACTGGATGAAAAGGTCCATCTTCTTGACGTCCTTTTTCTCAATCCAGTCGAGCGCGTTGAATCCCTTCACCTCGGCGGCAATCTGCGCCGCATACGCGGTGACGTCGAACCGCGTGACTCGACCCACCCCGCTCTGCCCGGCCAGCAGTCCCGCCCAGGTCTCACGGGTGCCAATGCCCAGCGCCGACACCAGGCCGATGCCGGTGATTACGACCCGCCTGCTCAACACTCCTCCGTGGGTATCCGTCTCCGGGGCGCCCGGGCTACTTCTTGCCCTTCGCGTGCGCCTCGATGTAATCGATGGCTTCCTTGACGCGGGTGATCTTCTCGGCGTCCTCGTCCGGGATCTCAATCCCGAACTCCTCTTCGAACGCCATCACGAGCTCCACCGTGTCGAGCGAGTCCGCACCGAGATCGTCCACGAAGGACGCATCGGGCGTGACTTCCTCTTCATCCACTCCGAGCTGCTCGACGATGATGCTCTTCACCTTGTCTGCGACTGCCATCTGTCCTCCAGTAGGTAGTAGGTAGTAGATAGTAGGCGGTGGTCGGCGGTAGGTAGCCACGACAGCAGCCAACCACCTACTACCCACCACCTGCTACCGACAGCTGCTACATGTACATTCCGCCGTTGACGGCGAGTACGTGACCCGTAATATACGACGCCTCATCCGAGGCAAGGAAGCACACCGCGGCGGCTATGTCCTCCGGGGTACCGATGCGGCCGAGCGGAATCTGCGCGGCCCAGTCACCCTGCGCCTTCTCGGCGACTGCCCGGGTCATGTCGGTTTCGACCAGGCCTGGCGCCACCACGTTCACGGTAATGTTCCGCGACGCGAGTTCGCGCGCCAGCGCCTTGCTGAAGCCGATCAAACCGGCCTTCGACGCGGCGTAATTCGCCTGGCCCGCATTGCCCGTCTGCCCGACCACCGAGCTGACACTGATGATGCGGCCGGCACGCTGCCTGACCATCGGCTTGATCGCCGCCTGGACACAGGTGAAGGCCGCCGTCAGGTTGGTGGCGATCACGTCGTCCCAGTCGGACCGTTTCATCCGCAGCATTAACTGGTCCCTGGTGATGCCGGCGTTGTTGACCAGGATGTCGATGCGCCCATGCGCAGTCAGTGCGCCGCCAATCATCGCGTCCACCGAGGCCGCGTCCGCCACGTCGACCGATGCCCGCTCCGCCTGGCCTCCGGCCGCCGTGATGGCCGCCACGGTGTCACCGGCGTTCTCCCCGCGCGCGCCCGCAATCACCACCGCCCCGCGCGACGCCATCATCGTCGCGATCGCGCGGCCGATGCCGCGTGACGCGCCGGTGACGATCGCTACTTTTCCGTTGAGATCGAGCATGCCGCTACGACCGCCGCGAGATCCTCGGGCGATCCGAAGTGAGTGACGTGGGCATCCTTGTGGATCTTCTTGACGAGACCGCTGAGCACCGTTCCGGGGCCCACCTCAACATACGTGGTGACGCCTTCTGACGCAAGGCGCTGGATGACCTCTTCCCAGCGGACTGGCGCGGACACCTGTTGCACCAACGCATCGATGGCCGCCCACGCTTCGCGCTTCAACCGCGCGTCGACGTTGGCGACGATGGGGACGCGCGGCGTCCGCGCATCGAGATCGCGCAGCTCTGGTTCGAGCCGCGCTTCGGCCGGCTTCATCAGCGCACAGTGAAATGGCGCGCTGACCGGCAGCGCGACGGCCCGTTTGGCGCCGAGCGCTTTCGCGCGATCGGAGGCCCGCCCGACCGCCGCCGTGGTCCCGGCGATCACGACCTGGCCATGACAGTTGATGTTCGCCGGGCTGACGACGTCGCCCTGCGAGGCTTCTTCACACGCGCGCCGAACCGTCTCAGGATCCGATCCGAGAATGGCGGCCATCGCGCCGGTGCCGACCGGAACAGCTTCCTGCATGTAGCGACCGCGACGCTGGACGACGCGCACCGCGTCGACGAACGACAGGGTGCCGGCGGCGACGTTGGCCGAATACTCGCCGAGACTATGACCGGCCACCAACGCCGGGTACAGACCCTGCGCGGTCAACACCCGATACGCGGCGATGCTGGTCGTGAGAATCGCCGGCTGCGTGATCTCCGTCAGGCGGAGCTGCTCTTCCGGACCGTTCCAGATGATGTCGGTCAGCGTGCGCCCGCCGGCGGCCGCCGCCGTCCGATCGAAGGCGCCGTCGGCTTCGGTGAAGGCCGCGCGCGCATCCGGATAGGCCTCGGCGAGCGCCTGTCCCATGCCCACCGCCTGTGAGCCCTGACCAGGAAAGAGGAATGCAATCATCGTCTAATTTGCGAGCTCGGACACGCGCGCCATGTCGCGCTCGACGCGCGCGACAAAATCGCCCGCGGCCAGCTTGTACGCCATCGCGATCGCATTGCGGACAGCCTTCACCGACGAGCGGCCGTGACCGACGAGCACCAGTCCGGCGACACCGAGCAGCGGCGCGCCACCGAACTCCGAGTAATCCACACGCCGCTGGAACCGGCGGAACGCGCGCCGCGAGAGCAGGTAGCCGACCTGGCTTGAGAACGTCCCCTGCAGTTCATCACCCAGCAACGCCGCCACCGTCTCGACCAGGCCTTCGCTCGTCTTCAGCACCACGTTCCCGGTGAAGCCATCACAGACGATCACGTCCGCGACCCCGCTGTAGATTTCGCGCCCCTCGACATTGCCGATGAAGTTGAGGGGTGACGCCTTCAGCAGGCGATGCGCTTCCCGCGTCAACTCGTTGCCCTTGCTCGCCTCTTCGCCGATGGACAGCAGCCCGACGCGCGGCCGCTCGATGGTGAGCGCCAGACGTGCGTACACGCTCCCCATGATCGCGAACTGCAGAAGATGCTGGGGCCGGCATTCCACGCTGGCGCCCGCGTCGAGGAGAACCGCCGGCCGTGCCCGCGTCGGGATCGTCGTCGCCAGCGCCGGTCGATCGACACCGGGAATCATCCCGAAGGCGCCGTGCGTCGCCATCACTGTGGCACCCGTGTGCCCGGCGCTGACCAGCGCGCCGGCATCGCCGCTCGCGACCAGCTCCGCGGCCACACGAATCGACGCGCGCGGCTTCCGCCGGAGCGCCGCCGCGGGCGTGTCCGCCATCCCGATCACGTCTGGTGCTTCGACAACGGTAATCGGCAGAGTCGAGGCGTCCGGATGCATGGCCAGCGCCTCTTCGAGGACGGCCGTCGGCCCGACGAGCGCCAGCTCGAGATCGAGATGGCGCGCGGCCGCGAGTGCCCCGTCGATCATGACCGCCGGCGCATGGTCGCCGCCCATCGCGTCGATCGCTATGCGAACCATGTCACTGGTGAATAGCGATTCGCGGGTCGAATCCTATTCCTCGCTGACCGGCCGGACCTGCCGCTGACGATAGTAGCCACAGTGCGGGCACACACGGTGCGGTGCCTTGGGTTCGTGACACTGCGGGCACAAGTTCACAGCGGGCGGCGTCAAGGCGTCGTGAGTCCGGCGCTTGGCCGTGCGGGTCTTCGAATGTCTACGCTTGGGATTCGGCATGGGGCTCTCTCGTGGTCGGTTTCAGCGGGACGAGTCTGAGTACAGGAACTAAGACTCTTTCTTCAACTGTTTCAGCGGCGCCAGCCGCGGGTCGTGCCAACCGGCGTCACAGTCACACGTCCCGGTATTCAGGTTCGTGCCGCACTGCGGACACAGGCCTTTGCAGT
>Ga0308174_10001294_pt1 | contig 11530 bp, 6 predicted proteins | sample PhyPR2_FD_203894 | JGI IMG/M metagenome (GOLD analysis project Ga0308174, IMG submission 203894) | Soil microbial communities from UC Gill Tract Community Farm, Albany, California, United States - DLSLS.P.R2 | ecosystem: Environmental > Terrestrial > Soil > Agricultural land | place: USA...
TATGGCGCCCTCTATACGAGATCATGAACCTGCGTAGCGGTTACGGCCGCTTGTATGGCGCTGCCGGTACACGCTACGGGCCGGCGGGATACACTCCGCCGCGATACTGAACAATTGACCTCGGGCATTGGCTCGTTCGCTCGGATTTTCTTCAATGTCTCGAAGGCGGGTAACAAACCCTGTAGTGTGACCTCCCAATCGGCATCACGGATTCTCATCTTTTCTTCCCCGAAGATCAGCGCTGCGGCAAGCAGCTCCGGCAGTTAACGTGCACTTTTGGTTTACAGTGCGTTCTCAGTTCACAGATTGCACGCTCCCGCACCAGCTAAACACCTCAACGGGGACTAAGTTTGAGGCCGGTGAATTCTGCCGGATGCTGTCGATCGCGATTGAATAGGATTTCTCCTTAATGGCCTCCAAGATAAGCCTGATTCCATCGTTGTAATAGATTTCTTAAGCTGCAGGAAAGCACGCCCTTTCCGTTTTGCGACACAACCGGGCAATCGACCATAACGGTAGAGGGGCGATGGAACCGGGCGTGCCGCCTTACCGACATTACGATACTGCCGCATGGTTAATGTCGCGAATCCGTTTGAGGAACGGCGTAATATCGATCGACTTGCGGCGTGCTGATGCGGCGGTTCGCGTCGGGGCAGTGAACATCGATTGATTGCGGCGCCTTGCGGGTACCCAAACCGATCAGCACTCGCGGGTCTTGGGAAGACAGGTAACTACCTCCCGCAGTAACGAATCGATGTCCACCATCCCAATCGATGGTGCATCCGGCCGTAACTCCGCTGAGGCCGATCCAGTGATTTGCCCCACCCTTGTTGTGCAGGACCAGTGGTGTTCCGCCATTCGAGGCAATGATCACGTCGGGCCATCCGTCGTTATCCAGATCGCCCACTGCGAGACCCCGAGCGGCCAGCTCTCCGCTCGGAATTATCGCCTCCCGAAACAAACCTTTTCGATTTTCCAGAAGCAGGACGTGTTCTTTCCACTTCAGTCCCGTATGAGACTCCTCAATGAGATCGTCGGGGTGTCCGTTCGCCAGAATCAGATCGAGAAGTCCGTCATTATTAAAATCGAAAAAGCGCAATCCCCATCCGGAGTAAAGGTAAGTGGCATCCCCCACCTTCGCCGGGCCCGCGAGATCTTCGAATTGCAGATTCCCCGTATTCCGGTAAAGGGAAAACCGCTCGCGATTTAGGTTGGCTACAAATAAATCGGGTCGCCCGTCCCGGTCGTAATCGGCTGCATCGACTCCCATGCCGCTGCGCGCCACCCCATTTTCGGAATACGCGACACCTGCTTCGAGGCCGATCTCCTCGAACGTTCCGTTTCCTTTGTTGTGAAACAGGAAGTTGGGAACAGAATCGTTCGAGACAAACAGATCGACAAAACCATCGTGGTCCAGATCGACCGCGACTGCTCCGAAGCTCTTACCCGGATGCGACGCAATCCCGGAGGGGACGCTCACATCGGTAAAAGTTCCATCGCCGTTATTTCGATACAACCTGGATGGTGAGGGATCGTAGCTTGCGGGATAGCAATAGTGATTCACGCCCGCCGTCCTGCAGTCCTTTTCCAGCGCTTTGGAATATCGGACGAAGCCGGCGAGGAAGAGATCTGGACGGCCGTCGTTGTTGTAATCGAACCATACGGCGGAGGTGAAGAATCCCTTAGCGTCGAGCCCCGCACGCCCGGTCACATCCTCAAACGTACCGTCTCCGCGATTCCGATAGAGGATGTTGTGATCGTAGCCGGTCACGAGAAGATCGGTAAAACCGTCGCCGTCATAATCCGCCGCCGCTACGCCAATGCCGAAAGTTTTGGCAAGCGCAAGGCCCGCGTGATCGGTGACATCAGTGAAATGACCGCCGCCATCGTTGTGATAGAGGGCATTACGCGGAGGTTTCGCCGGGCTGTAAAAGTCGCTTGGACCGCTGTTCGGAAAAAACAGATCCATTCGGCCATCGTTGTCGTAATCGAAGATTGCCACACCGGGGCCGACAGACTCCGGCTGGTAACGCCGAGGCGAGAAGGCGTTATCGTGACGCCAGACGATCCCGGTTTTCTCAGGCGCCCAGATTTCGAACGGACTTTGCCCATATAGTTTTTCGAGATTCATCCGCGCCGCCTGATTCAGAAGATCCGATTCGAGAGCCCGGTTCCACAGATTCTCCGCCTCGGGCGCGCGTCCGGCTTGGGCGTAAAGCGTGCCGAGATTGACGAGTGCCGTAAGGTTGTAGGGTTCGGTTTTCAGTGCCGCTTCGTAAAGCGCGGCCGCCTTTATTGAATTCGCCTCGTATGCCGCCAGGCGGACCAGAACGGGTGCGTCACGCGGCGTAGCACGCGTAAGCAGATCGTGCGCCCGAGGATCGTTAAGTTCGGCGTAGGCGAGGCCGAACTCCCGTTCGCCCGCGGTGCCGATTAGGGCCACCAAACGCGGAGTTGCGTTCTTTTGCGGCAACCTGCTGATCGTATGGTCGGTAGTTACACCGTGCGTCACATCCAAAGCCTGCACCTTTGGCATGTGACACGATGCGCATGACAGATCCTGGTGGTGTCCCGAAGGATGGCAGCCGACACAGGCCGCCTGCGTGCGGTTCGCGTTTGTGTGCGGCTCATGGCATGTTCCGCACCAAAGCGTGCCGGATGCTTTGCGGCATGCGCTATTGGCGAGGCTCTCAAAATGGCTCGTCACGCTCTGCGCGGGAATGGGTGGATCCTGAACGAAATAGGTGACGTAATCGGAAAGCATGTCGCCCGCGCGATACTCCGCAAATTTTCGGTTCGGCTTTTCGACGCGTGCCTCTCCCGTCAGGTGGCATTGAGCGCAAACCGAGTCGCGCGCTTCGCCCATCAATTGAGCGGGATTGACCATCCTCGCGCTGCGCGGGTTTCTCACATGATCGCCGCCCGGACCATGACAGCGTTCGCAGGAAACACCATCATCAAGAAAAGGCCGGTCCGCATACCGGCTACGGGTGCCGTAAATGGGCTGCAGCCGGCTCGCGTGGCACGAGAGACAGGTGGTGTCGATCGCGCGGTCGAGCTTAATACCCGGCTCATGCTCATAGCCGGGAGATGCTTCCCAGGCCTTGAGGTTCTGATACCAGGTAACAGGCAATTCGTAGAGATAACGATTGCGCGAATAGAGGTAGGCACGCCCATGCGTGTTCGATCCCAGGAAGTAATCGAACAGCGCGCTGCCACCTTCGAAAGTGAGCGCGCCGTTCACGATTCGATACGAGTGATCACCTGTAGTGAAAGACGCCGCCGGCAGGTCCGTCACAGTTCCGGAAGTCCGAGCCATCGGCGTTTTCGCATATGCGGCGGCGATCGCCGGATGGCAGGGCTGGCAAGCTGCATTTCCAACGAACGCCGCGAGAGCTAGCAGCATCAGCGGACCAGCGGCTGTGGCAGCTTCTCGAAAGCCGCGCGATGGCGCGCCGCATTTGCACTGTCACCCGACTTCAGATAGGCGCGGATTAACAGATATCGAATCTCGCGCTCGGAAGGCGCATCTCCGCCGGCGGCGAGCGCGCGCTCTCCGAACTGGGCCGCCTGGGCCGCGTTACCGGACGCCAGAAGTTCCTGACCTTTCTCATAAAGCGCTTCGCGGCTCTCCGGTTCGTTCGCAAGCGCCTCATCGATCAACCGAGCCGAACCCCCGATATCGCCTTCTTTCCTGAGCAAGCGCGCCAGTGCAAGCCTCGGCTCGGCCGACTTGCTCATCCCGATCGCCTGAAGATACAACGAAACGGCGGTTTCCCGCCTTCCCAGTGCTTCATTCGATAGAGCACGGTAGAGAATCACCCTCGCATCGGAGGAATCGGCGGGCGCAAACGTCTCGAGAGCGGCCTCGAAATCGTTCTGTAAATACAAACAAAAGCCCAGCAGGAATCTTATACTCGCGTCGCCTTCATGCGCGGCCAGTCCCGAACGAAGGCGTTTTGACGCGGCATCCAGATCGCCCGATGCCATTTCGATGCGGGCCATCAGCGAGATTGCAGGGGCAAAAGAAGGATCGGCGGAAAGAGATCGCTGTGCTGCATTTGCCGCGCCGCGCAGGTCTCTTTCCTCGAGCCGTTTCACTGCCTCACGATACTCCGCCCGCGCGCTGGAAGCGAGCAGGAGAATTTGTACCATCTGACTCAACATCGCGTGTTGCCGCTGGAACTTGATTCCATTCTCTGATATATTTTGCGCCATGCCAAAAAGGGGACTCGCTAAAATTGCGCTTTTCGTCCTGACCGCTGGTTTTTTGTTCGCGCAGAGCGATCGCGGAACGATTACGGGCACGGTTCTCGACGCAACCGGGGCTTTGATCCCAAATGCGAAGATCACGCTTACCAACACCGAAACCGGCACTGTTTCTGAAACAGTATCGACCTCAACCGGCAACTACACGATTCCTTCGCTGACTGTCGGCACATATAGCCTGAAGGTCGAGAGCCCCGGCTTCGGCAGCGCCGTTGAAAACGGAATCAAGATTCAGGTTGCGGTGACCACGCGCGTGGATGTCACCCTGCAGGTGGGAACTTCGGCTCAATCGGTAGATGTCAGTGCCGACACAGCGTTGCTGAAGACGGAAAGCGCGGAGCAGTCGACTACGATTACCGGCGACACGATCAATGACCTGCCTCTGAATTTTTCGATCGGAGCCGGCGCCGTCCGCAACCCGCTTTCTTTTGTCCAGTTAACCCCGGGCGCCACAATTTCCGGGTGGAACACCATCAAGGTAAATGGCAACCCTACGGGAACCTTTCGCATTCTATTCGAAGGACAGGAGTCATCGAGCGGTCTCGATCCGCGTGTATCCGACGAGGTTCAGCCCTCGGTTGAAGCCATTCAGGAGTTCACGATTCAGACCTCTAACTTCGCCGCCGAATTCGGTCAGGTGGCTGGCGGACTCTTCAATTTCACCTCCCGCAGCGGGACGAACGACCTTCATGGCAGCGTGTATATGTATGCTTTCAACGAAGCGCTGAATGCGGGTATTCCCTTCACCGACAATGGCCACGGGGAACATGTTCGGCCGGCGCGCAAGGTCTATGACGGCGGATTTTCGGTCGGCGGACCCGTGTACATTCCGAAGGTTTACCACGGGCGCAACAAGACCTTCTTTTTCTGGAACTGGGAGAAGTATGAGGACAAGAACCGCGCGACGTTCGGCGTGACTACGGTACCGAACAGCGCCCTACGCTCCGGTGATTTCAGCGCGCTGCTTACCGGGAAACAGATCGGCACGGATGTCGCCGGTAGAGCCATCTTTCAGAATGTGATTTACGACCCGGAGAGCCAGATCATGAATTCGGCGGGACAGCTCATCCGGCAGCCGTTTACGGGCAACATGATTCCCGCCAGCCGCATCGATCCGGTTGCGGCAAAAATCCTTGGCACCTTTCCCCTACCGAATATTGCGAACACTCTGGTCAACAACTACCAGCCGAGTTCCCCTTTTCGGAAGATCCAGACCATTCCATCGTTGAAGATCGATCACAATATCAACGACAAGTCGAAGATTTCGGGCTATTGGTCGCAGGAGAGCACTACCAAAGACGTGGGACAGGACGGCTTGCCAGATCCCATTTCCATCCGCCGCGATCTTTTCATCAAAGGCCGGAACCTCCGCGTGAATTACGACCAGACGATATCCCCGACGCTCCTGTTGCACCTTGGCGCCGGCGTGCAACGATACGTCAATCCCGACACAACGCCACCCAATATTGCAAACTATGACGAGGCTGGCATTCTCGGGATCAAAGGCGCGCCAGGAACAGGCTATCCCCGTATAACCGGTCCGGGCAGCAACGGCGTCGGCGATAACACGTACGGGGGCATGGCGCTGCGCGTCGGTCCGGTCAACCGGGGCATCTATCTTCAGGTGAAGCCGACCGCGGTCTCGCAGTTGACGTGGATTCGCGGCAATCACACCTACAAAGCGGGCGCCGAATGGAAGATCGATTCGTTCACGAATCGGTCCAGTATCGGGCTGAGTCCGCTGTTCAACTTCAGCGCGGCGGAAACAGCCCAGGCCCTCTACGGTTCGACTCTCGCGGGAGGAACGACCGATGGCCATTCTTTTGCCAGCTTTTTGCTGGGCTATTTTGATAGCGCCTCGATTTCGAACACTTCCGACCCGCAGTACCGGAAGTCCTCGTGGGGCTTCTTCGTGCAGGACACGTGGAAAATTACCCGCAAGCTCACGCTCGATTACGGCATTCGCTACGATCTGCAGTTGCCCGAGCGCGAACTATGGGGAAGAACGAGCGGTTTCAACCGCGGCGTCATCAACCCCAACGCGAACGGTTTGGCTGGCGGAGTGATTTATGAGGGCTCTGGCGCCGGCCGTTGTAATTGCACACTCGTTCCGGCCTACCCTTACGCTATTGCTCCTCGGCTGGGAGCCGCCTATCAAATCGATGCGAAGACCGTGCTGCGCGCCGGCTGGGGACTCGTCTACAACACTTCCAATACTTTCGCTTATATCGGCGGCGGGAACAGTCAGGGCATGGGCTTCAACACGATCAATTTCAACTCCACCGGGAACGGTGTGCCCGCCGGCAAACTCGCCTCTGGCCTCACATGGGACCCGAACGCCCTCTATGGCGCATCTTACAATCCGGGCCTTTTAGTAACACCGGGCGCGGCAGTGCAGGGCGCACCCGCGGTTGTCGATCCGAATGGCGGACGCCCGCCGCGCGTGAACCAGTGGAACATCTCTTTGCAGCGGGAAATCGTCAAGGATCTCGTGGTGGAAGCGGCCTACGTGGGGAATCGCGGCGTTTGGTTCAACGCGAACAATCTGGTGGCGTACAACACGGTCAGTGCGGCCACGCTGACTGCTCTCGGGCTTGACATCACGCAGTCGTCCGTTCGTACCCTGCTGACCTCGTCGATTGTTTCTCCCGCGGCCATGTCGGCGGGATTTAAGAAGCCGTACCCGAACTTCCCCGATACCGGTACCGTAATTCAGAGTCTTCGCCCGTTCCCGCAATACGGAACCATAGGCGCGCTATGGGCGCCGCTGGGCAAAACCTGGTACGACGCTCTTCAGATCAAGGCGACCAAGCGTTATTCGCATGGGCTGGATGCCACAGTGTCCTATGCCTACTCGAAGAATCTCTCCAACTTCGACGCGAACGGAAACGTGTATGATCGTTCCAGTTTCAAAGGACTATCTGCCCAGGATCTGCCTCAGATTCTGACCATCGCACTTGATTACCGTATGCCCGCGTATGGGTTCATTGGCACTCACCGGTGGGCACGGGCCGCATTCGCCGACTGGACTATTGGCGGCGTTTTGCAGTATACAAGCGGCGTGCTGTTGCAGGCGCCGCCTTCGAGCAACAGCCTCGGGACTTATTTGCCTGGCCAGAGTACACGGCAGGTTCGGGTTCCGGGACAGTCGCTGTATCTCAAGGATCCGAATTGCGGTTGTATCGATCCCACGGTCGAGACCGAATTGAATCCCGCGGCATGGATGGACCAGGCCGCGGGGGTCTGGGGTTCATCGCAGAATTATTACGGTGACTTCAGAAGCCAGCGCCGTCCCAGTGAGTCGCTCAGCATCGGAAAGCGATTCCCGGTCTGGAAAGAACGCATGGCCTTCAGTGTGCGTGCCGAGTTCTTCAATGCGTTCAATCGGCTTGTGTCGCTGCCAAACCCGGTGACGTCCGTAGCGCCTTCGCTGCCGCCAACTCGTCAGAATGGGATTCTTACGGGCGGCTTCGGTTATATAGCGTTCAACCAGATCTCGTCGAATAACCAGAACAACACCTATCCATCGCCTCGTACCGGACAGATCGTTGCCCGTTTCGAGTTCTGATGGGCGGTCAGGGAGCGGTTGCGTTCGACCTTGCCTTTCTCCACGCGGCACGCACGTGACAGGCGCGCGGGATGAAACTGCATTCGCGCGCGAAAGCAAGCTAGCGCGGATGAAAGCGAACGAGATTGCCCTCGTGTTCAGCGACAGCCGTAGCCATGATGTCTCCAGCCAGACTTCGCGGGCGCAGCCGCCGAATTCCGCAGCCCAGCGCCTTGTTCATCGTGTTCCAGGTCATGCGCTGATAGTCGGGCGGGCCGTCCAGAGATTCGCGCAATTGGTCCTCCTCCGCTGTCGCCGCGACCCTGCCGGCGAGTTGCGCGACGGGGGCCAGAAGGGGGGAGATTTGGGTAATTCTGTTCACCCCGCGACGCACGTCGCCCGGCGTGACCGTGGCGTCATGTGGGCAGGCGAAACATTTATCAGCGAACGATACCTCATGGGTATCGGCATAAGCGACGACGTTCAGGGTATGGTCGATGTCGGGCTGACCAAAGCGACGACATCAGCAGACAGCCGCAAGCGGACGCGCAACAAGGCCATGAACAATCACGGGCGTTACCGAACTACGCTTATGGAGGCGTGTCTTTTGCCAACGCCGTTTATGTGGCTCAGTCCAAACTGCTCTGTTCTTTAATCCCGCCGACGTGGGAAAACGTTGTCCAGCGCCCATATTGCTTCAGTCTGCCGTTCCACTTAAGTCGCAATATTTTGGTGAATCATGGACGTGGAGTTTCGAGGGCCACAGCCCGTACAACGTCGCCGGGGATACGATAAGAGCAATTCCCTGACGTGTAAACGCCAGAAGACCATGGGGAGAGCCATCTTGAACTCGAAGTCGAAGCAAACTACAGCAATCAGCCGCCGCCGGGCAGTGCTTTCGGCTACAGCGGGTGTAAGTGCCTTGGCCGGAGCGGATTCTTACGCTTATGCCGAAACGGCACCGGCAAGCGGCGCGAGTTGCACGACACCGCGATCCGCCGTTGCGAAGACACAATACGGAAAGGTACGCGGCTACGTCGATGACGGAGTGCTGACCTTCAAAGCCGTCCCATACGGCGCAAACACCGGCGGTGAAAACCGCTGGCTTCCAGCCAAACCGCCCACGCCTTGGGATGGCGAACTTCCCACTCTCATTTACGGGGCCAACTGCCCGCAGCGCCTGCACACCTGGACGCAGGAGCAGTCCTTCCTCTATCAGTGGACCGATGGATGGCAAAACGAGGACATGCTCAAGGTGAACATATGGACGCCCAGTCTGAGCGGCAAGCGCCCGGTGATGTTCTACATCCATGGCGGCGGTTTCACTTTCGGCTCCGCCTACGAACTCGCCTCGCAGGATGGCGCCCAAATGGCCCGGCATCACGACGTCGTGTCGGTTACGGTAAACCACCGGCTGAACTCGCTCGGATTCCTTGATGTGTCATCCATCGGTGGCTCGGCCTACGCCTATTCTGTGAACGTCGGCATGACCGACCTCGTCGCGGCTCTTCGGTGGGTACGGGACAATATCGCCAACTTTGGCGGCGATCCGAACTGCGTCATGATCTATGGACAGTCCGGCGGAGGATCTAAGGTGACCACGTTGTTGGGAATGCCCTCGGCAGAGGGCCTGATTCACCGGGCCTCGGCGCAGTCGGGCGGCGGCGGCAATCCTCCCGACGCCGAAGAATCGAAGGAGTGCGGCAAGCGGGTGATTGCAGAGCTTGGGGTGAAGAGCATCGCCGATTTACAGAAGGTCGAGTGGGCAAGGTTGAACGAGGTAAGCAATGCAGTTGCCGCCAAGATGAACCCGCCCGCGGGACTTGGTGGACCAACTCCGGCGCCCGGCACAGCCAGGCCGCGTGTCGGCGGTGGGCCGACTGTCGACGGCCGCACTATAACGGTCCGATCCTTCTACGATGTTGCGCCGGAGATATCGAGGAACATCCCGATCCTGTTTGGCTCGGTGAGCGAGGAAGGTAATTCTATGTCATCCCGTCCGACCGAGGCTCAGTGGCTCGCCACCCTTACCAGGAACTACGGCGAGGCGAAGGGCAAAGCGCTGGCGGACGCACTCAAAAAAGCACATCCGGAAAAGAGCATCCGAACGCTGTCTTATATGTGCGGAGGCAGCGGACTGAACAGCCTCGCCATGCGCAACAACGTGACCCGCATGGCCACCATGAAGCACGCGCAAAAAGGCGCGTCGGCCTATGCCTACTACTTCACCTGGCAATCGCCGATGCTTGAAGACGCGGGCGCCTGGCACACTGCTGAGTTGGCCTTTTGCTTTGACAATACAAAGCGTTGCGACCAGGGAACCGGCAACGGTCCGCCAGCCCAGGCGCTGGCCAGGAAGATGGCTACGGCCTGGGCCAATTTTGCTCGCAGAGGCGATCCCAGCCAGCCCGGGTTGAAGTGGGATGCGTTTGAGCCTGAGCGCGGCCAGACGATGGTCTTCGATAACAAGTGCCGGATGATGGACGATCCCGAAGGCGAAGTGCGCAAAATCTTACTGACCTGATCGCGGGCGAACGGGTTTTTACGCAGACCGGATCTCAAGCACGATCACGTCGAAGGGCGCCAGGTCGAGCGTAAGATCCCTTCAGCGCGGAGATTTTTCTCCGAAAAGCGGCCGCTGAACAACCTGTCGTTGAGAATACACATCAGAGCACCCGTTTCACCGTCAGAATCGTGAGATGCGCAGACGCGATATCGCACGACGTCAGCTCTGGGATTACAACTCCGCCACCTAGGCAGGAAAGTTTCTCGATGAATGGTGCCGGCGGGTGATGCGCTCCCGCATCAAACCATTGAAGAAGATCGTCCGCTCACTGCGCGATCACCGCGAACTCATCCTGAACTATTTTCGTGCACAAAAACTGCTTTCCAGCGGCATCGTCGAGGGTCTGAACAACAAAGCCAAAGTCACTATGAGAAAGTCCTACGGCTTTCGCACCCTTCCGTTGCCTGACGACTCCTCGGTGTCGGCCAACCCGCCCGCCCGGGCAGGCGCATGGGTCGTCGCCTTAGAAGATGGCATCAACGGCAATTGCACTGAGGCGTCCCAAGGCGCTGCCATTGAATGTCCCACACGTCATCGTGATGGTTCCTGAAAAAGTTCCCCAATCCTGAAGAGTAAAATCCGACAGGTTATTCCCTGGTATCGCTTGCAAGTCAAAGTCTTCGGGGCTGGTGCTAAGAAGACATTGTGTGGGTTGGCTATCCGAATCATGGTTAAAGATATGCGCCGTTCCGTGAAGCAGGTAATTATCCGGCGGTACTGTGATAGATGCGACAACCACCTGAGTGTTGTTGCTAGAGGAATAGCGATGCGGGATGTATATACCCGGCTTGTTCCGCTGGATCCGGCCGGCCCTTGCGCGCCCTGTAGGCCTTGTGCGCCCTGAGAACCCACGGGCCCAACCGGCCCCGCTATTCCCTGGGGGCCCGCGGGACCCAGCGGTCCGATTAATTCCGCACGATTGTGAACCACGGAGTTGTCCGGAAAGATCATCGTTTATCCTTGGAGGGTGGGGCGGGATGTCTTCGACAATTGGGCGCGCCTCCAGGCCGAGATCGAGCAACTGCGCGTCGATTTCATTCGAACTGAAATGGAAAGCTGCCGCACGTTCGCAAGTCTTGCGGCCACCGAACTCCAAATAGGGGATCGAGAGGCGGCGGAACACTGCACCAGAGAGTCGAAAAAGGCCT
>Ga0308174_10001296_pt1 | contig 11525 bp, 10 predicted proteins | sample PhyPR2_FD_203894 | JGI IMG/M metagenome (GOLD analysis project Ga0308174, IMG submission 203894) | Soil microbial communities from UC Gill Tract Community Farm, Albany, California, United States - DLSLS.P.R2 | ecosystem: Environmental > Terrestrial > Soil > Agricultural land | place: USA...
TGGGATCGGTCAGCACGGAATCGACGGCGGCCGTGGCGCCGTCGATGCGCAACTGACCGGACGCCACGACCCGGCCGTTCTCCCGCACCACCAGGTCGGTCACGGCCACGACCTGGTCGTTCAACCGCTCCCGGCCGATCAACTCGGCGACGACCCGGTCCAGCTTCGGCCCCGACAGCGGCAGGACCTGCCGCCACGAGCGTTCCCAGAACTCGTGCACGGCGGACTGGTCGACCACCTCGACCCGCTCGTCCGCGGGCATCCGCGCCGCGCGGCGCGCCATGAGCACGAATTTCTCCGCCTTCCAGCCCCGCGCGTCCAGGTCGGCGGCGACGTCGGCGGCGCCGGGCCACAGGAGCGCCGCGGTCTGGTGCGGCCACCCGGCGTTCCCCGCGACCTCGGCCACCGCCGCCTCGACCGTGGCCGCGTCCAGCGGCTCGGTGAGCAGCAGCCGGTTGTTGTCCCGGGAGTTCGGCACGTCGGGGTCGAGGATCGCCACGCCTCCCGGCACGTCGCCGATGCCCACTGCCCGCCGGATCGGCAGGGAGGTGGCGTACGCCACCGCGCGGCCGAGCCGGTCGTCCGGGGCCGGCAGCCGGACGGGTGCCGGCGGCCGGTAGGGGACGACGGCGATCACCGCGGTCACCGGGAGCGGCCCGTACAGGTGCGGGAAGCGCATGCTTGCCGGGTCCGACGGCATCCCCGGCTCGAACCGGACCGGGGCGCGGAGTCTCGCCGGATCGACGACGAGCAGCACCATGTCGCGGCGTCCCGGGTACAGCGCCTGCGCCGGCAGGTGCACCTGTTCGGGGGTGGACAGGTGCACGAACCCGACGTCGGCCAGCGAGGGTGGCCGCACCGCGCCGTCGGCGAGTGCCGCCCGCCAGGCCGCCGGTTCGATGAGGTGGACGAGGACGCTCGCGGGCATCCTGCGATCCTGCCTGCGTGACCCACGACGAGCAGCGAGGCCCCACCGACTGGGGGACGACGGTCGGTGTCGGCCCCTGGGAGGGGCCGTGGCCCGAGGATCCGCGCCTCGATCCGCAGCTGCTGGCCGACGGCGACCGGCGCAACGTGCTCGACCGCTACCGGTACTGGACGGTCGAGGCGATCGTCGCCGACCTCGACCGCCGGCGGCACCCCTTCCACGTGGCGATCGAGAACTTCGGTCACGACCTCAACATCGGCACGGTCGTGCGCACCGCCAACGCGTTCCTCGCCGCCGAGGTGCACATCGTCGGCCGCCGCCGCTGGAACCGGCGGGGAGCGATGGTCACCGACCGGTACCAGCACCTGCGCCACCACCCCGACGTCGCGGCGCTGCTGGCGTTCGCGGCGGGTCACGGGCTGGCCGTCGTCGCGGTCGACAACGGGCCCGGGGCGGTCCCGATCGAGACCGCCGAGCTGCCCCGCGCGTGCCTGCTGCTGTTCGGCCAGGAGGGGCCGGGCCTGACCGCCGAGGCCCGCGAGGCCGCCGTCCTGACGGTGTCCATCGCGCAGTTCGGGTCCACCCGGTCGATCAACGCCGGGGTGGCCGCGGGCATCGCCATGCACGCGTGGGTGCGGCAGCACGCCGACCTGGCGACCGCGGAGTAGGTCAGGCGTTCGGCGGGTCCGGATCGATGCCCCGTGCGGCGAAGGACGCCTCGATCGCCTCGCAGACGGTGCGGATCACCTGGACCCGGGCCAACCGCTTGTCCTCGGCCGCGACGATGTGCCAGGGCGCGACCTGGGTGTCGGTGCGCGCGAGCATCTCCTCGACCGCCTCCTCGTAGGCGGCGCGCTTCCCGCGGTTGCGCCAGTCCTCCCGGGTCAGTTTCCACGCCTTGAGCGGGTCGTTCCGGCGGCGCTCGAACCGCCGGAGCTGTTCCTCGGGGGAGAGGTGCATCCAGAACTTCACCAGGATCATGCCCTCGGCGGCCAGCGTCGTCTCCAGGTTCACGATCTCGGAGTACGCCCGCCGCCACACCTCCTCCGGGGTGAGGCCTTCCACCCGTTCCACCAGCACCCGGCCGTACCAGGTGCGGTCGAGCACGGCCATCCCGCCCCAGCCGGGGAGCGCCGGCCAGAACCGCCACAGGAAGTGATGTCGCAGCTCGTTGTGCGAGGGGGCCGCGAACTGGGCGACCCGGGCGTGCCGAGCGTCGAGCTCCGCGACCAGCCGCTGGATCGCCCCACCCTTTCCCGACGCGTCCCACCCCTCGAAGAGCACGCACAGCGGCGGTCCGGGCTGTTTCGGCCCGATCTGGCCGCCGAGCAGCAGCCGCAGATGCACCAGTCGCTCCTGCGCCGCCTTGAGCTGCCGCTTCCCGTCCTTCTTGGACAGTCGCTGGCTCAGGTCGACGTCGTCCAGCCGGTTCATGCGCCCGAGCTTGGCAGCCGCCGGGCCGGCCCGGGTGAGATCGGTCTCCGGATCACTCGTCCGCGGCACGGCAGTGGGACCATGGACGACGCCATGACTGCCCTCCCGCTCGTCTTCGACGCCCCGCGCCGTGGAACGCCACCGCGCCACCTCGCCGACCTGACCCGCGAGGAGGCGCGCGCGGCGGTCACGGAGCTCGGCCAGCCGGCGTTCCGTGCCGACCAGCTCGCGCGGCACTTCTACCGCGGCGTCACCGACCCCGCGCAGATGACCGACGTGCCGGCCGCCGTCCGGGAGAGCCTCTCCGAGGCGCTGCTGCCGGGGCTGCTCACCGTCGTCCGGCACCAGACCGCCGACAACGGGCGCACCCGCAAGACCCTGTGGCGGCTGCACGACGGCGCGCTGGTCGAGAGCGTGCTCATGCGCTATCCCGACCGCGCCACGGTCTGCATCTCCAGCCAGGCCGGGTGCGGCATGGCCTGCCCCTTCTGCGCGACCGGTCAGGCCGGGCTGACCCGCAACCTCTCGGCGGCGGAGATCATCGGCCAGGCGGTCGCGGCCGCGGCCGCGATGGCCAACGGGGAGATCGACGGCGGCCCGGGCCGGCTGTCCAACGTCGTCTTCATGGGCATGGGCGAGCCGCTGGCCAACTACGCCCGGGTGCGCAAGACGCTCGACGCCCTGCTGACCCCGGCCCCGCACGGCCTGGGCCTGTCGCAGCGGGCGGTCACCGTCTCCACCGTCGGCCTGGTGCCGGCCATCCGCCGGCTCACGGAGGAGGGCCGCAACGTCACGCTCGCGGTGAGCCTGCACGCCCCGGACGACGAGCTGCGCGACACCCTGGTGCCGATCAACACCCGCTGGAAGGTGGGCGAGGTCGTGGCCGCGGCCGACGCCTACGCCGAGCGCACCGGCCGGCGCTACTCCGTGGAGTACGCGCTGATCCGCGACGTCAACGACCAGCCCGAGCGCGCCACCCTCCTGGGCAAGCTGCTGGCGGGCAGGCTGGCGCACGTGAACCTGATCCCGCTCAACCCGACCCCCGGCAGCCCGTGGGACGCCAGCCCGTTGCCGGCCCAGCGGGAGTTCGTCGCGCGCCTGCGCGCCGCCGGTGTGGCGACGACGGTGCGCGACACCCGCGGTCAGGACATCGACGGTGCCTGCGGCCAGCTGGCCGCGGCCGACCGGGTGGACGGCGTCCCGAGTGTGGCGCTGCCGACCCCCTCGGTCGAGCCGCCCGTACCGCTCGGCGCCGAGAGCGACCCCGACGAGGAAGGACGTGCATGAGCGAGACCGAGGCACTGACTGACGCCGAGGCCCACGACCACTCGCACGCCGACATCTCCGGCGGCTGGCTGCGCGCCGCCGTCTTCGGCGCCATGGACGGTCTGGTCACCAACACCGCGCTCGTCGCCGGCGTCGGCGGCGGGGGCGCCAGTTCGCGTGCCATCGTCCTCGCCGGGGTGGCCAGCCTCGTCGCCGGCGCCATCTCGATGTCGTTGGGCGAGTACACCTCGGTGCAGACCCAGAACGAGCAGCTCGACCTGGAGATCGCCAAGGAGCGAGCCGAGCTCCAGCGCAACCCCGCGGGCGAGCTCGCCGAACTGACCGAGATGCTCCGGGTGCGCGGGGTCGAGGACCGGCTCGCCCGCGAGGTCGCCACCCAGCTGTCCGCCGACCCGGAGGTCGCGCTGCGGCTGCACGTGGTCGCCGAGCTGGGCCTGAGCCCCGAGGACCGGCCGTCGCCCTGGGTCGCCGCGGTCTCCTCGTTCCTGACCTTCGGCACCGGCGCGGTCCTGCCGCTGCTGCCCTACTTCTTCGGCGTCTCGCTGCTGTGGGTGGCGCTGGTGTTCGGCGGCGTGGGCCTGCTGGCGGCCGGCGCGCTCTCGTCCCGCTTCACGCCGCGCTCGTGGTGGTTCGCCGGGCTGCGCCAGCTGGTCTTCGGCGCGGTCGCCGCCGGGGTCACCTTCGGGATCGGTGCGGCGATCGGTGTCGGCGTCGCCTGACCGGGACCGCCGGCGGCCGCTGACCCGCAGGGGTCAGCGGCTCCGGTCGACGGTCAGCGGCCGCGCCAGGCGTTCTTCCGGCGGCGCCAGTCGAGCAGCAGCATGATGATCATCACCAGGGCGATGCCGGCGATCCAGAGGTCCTCGACCTTGCCCTGGTGATTGCCGAAGACGAAGGCGAGCAGGACCAGCGTCGCGACGACGGCGCCGATGCGGCCCTTCTTGCCGGTCTCGCCGTGCCAGCCCCAGTCCTCGGGCCGCTCGTGCTCGACCGGGTGCTCGCCCGCGCGGACGAGGGCCTCTTCGCGACCAGGCTGGTTGACCCGCTGCGTGTCACTCACGCCGACATTCTGGCAGCACCGGGCCGAGAGGACCGCACGAGGGAGGACGGGCGCGGCGGGTCGTCCCGTCAGGGAGGATGCAGGCGTGGATTCCCCGCGTGAGGTCACCGTGCTCGGCTCGACCGGTTCGATCGGCCGGCAGGCGATCGCCGTCGCGCAGCAGAATCGCGACCGGCTGCAGATCACCGGCCTGGCGGCCGGGGGAGGGGACGTCGCCCGCCTGGCGGAGCAGGCCCTGACCCTCGGCGTCCGCACCGTGGCCGTCGCCCGGGCCACCGCCGCCCAGGATCTCCAGCTGGCCTTCTACGCGGCCGCCTCGCAGCGGGGCTGGGCGAAGGGTGAGTACGCGCTGCCGGAGATCCTGGCCGGTCCGCGGGCCGCCGAGGAGCTGGCCGCCCGCCCGGCCGACGTCGTCCTGAACGGGATCACCGGGTCCATCGGCCTCGGGCCCACGCTCTCGGCCCTGAAGGCCGGGCGCACCGTCGCGCTGGCCAACAAGGAGTCGCTGGTCGCCGGTGGTGACCTGGTGACCGCGGCCGCGGCCCCCGGTCAGCTGGTGCCGGTCGACTCCGAGCACTCGGCGCTGGCGCAGTGCCTGCGCGGGGGTGCCCGGAGCGAGGTGGCGCGGCTGGTGCTCACCGCCAGCGGCGGCCCCTTCCGCGGCCGGACGGCCGCCGAGCTGGACGGTGTCACTGTCGAGCAGGCGCTGGCCCACCCCACCTGGGACATGGGGCCGGTGGTCACCATCAACTCGGCGACCCTGGTCAACAAGGGGCTGGAGCTGATCGAGGCGCACCTGCTCTTCGGCGTCCCCTACGCCGACATCGACGTCGTCGTGCACCCGCAGTCGATCGTGCACTCGATGGTGACCTTCGCCGACGGGGCGACCCTCGCCCAGGCCAGCCCGCCCGACATGCGGCTGCCGATCGCGCTCGCCCTCGCCTGGCCCGATCGGCTGCCCGACGTCCAGCCGGCGCTGGACTGGTCGACGGCGAGCACCTGGGAGTTCGCCCCGCTCGACGAGACCGCCTTCCCGGCCGTCCGCCTGGCCAGGTCGGCGGGGGAGGCCGGTGGTGTCGTCCCGGCGCTGTTCAACGCGGCCAACGAGGAGGCGGTGGCGGCCTTCGTGGCGGGTCGCCTGTCGTTCCGGGGCATCGTCGACCTGGTCGCGCGTACCCTCGACGACGCGCCGGACCTCGGCGTCCCCACCTGCGTCGACGACGTGCTGGCGGCGGAGAAGTGGGCCCGGGAGCACGCCCGGGGCGTCATCGCCGGAGGCTGAACTGACCGGGACCCTGCTGACCATCCTGGGCATCGTCGCGTTCGCGTTCGGCCTGCTGTTCTCGATCGGCTTCCACGAGGCCGGGCACTTCTACTGGGCCCGCCGGTTCGGCATGCGGGTGCCCCAGTTCATGGTCGGCTTCGGGCCGACGATCTGGTCGCGGCACCGTGGCGAGACCGAGTACGGCATCAAGGCGATCCCGCTGGGCGGCTACATCCGCATCGTCGGCATGATCCCGCCCGCCGAGGAGGGCGAGAGCAAGCGCGCCACCCGCATGCGCAGCTTCATCGCCGAGGTCCGCGGGCAGGCGCTCAACGACGTCCTGCCCACCGACGGCGACCGCGTGTTCTACGGCAAGCCGTGGTGGCAGCGGATCATCGTGATGTTCGCCGGGCCGTTCCACAACCTCGTGCTCGCGGTCGTCTTCTTCACCGTCATGCTCACCGTGTTCGGCACGGGCGTGGTGACGACGACGCTGCGTTCGGTTCCCGCGTGCGTGCTGCCGGCCGGCGCCGACGCCAAGGCGGACTGCACCACCCCGGTGACGCCGCAGGGGAAGCTCTGCACCCTGGGCACCGCCGGCTGCGCCATGCCGGACGCGAGCCCTGCCGCCAAGGCGGGGCTGCGGCCGGGCGACCGGATCGTCGCCGTCGGCGGTGCACCGCTCGAGCCGACCGCCTTCGACAGCTGGACGGCGGTGCAGGACGCGATCCGTGGCCACGCCGGCCGCCCGCTCACGCTGACCATCGAGCGGCAGGGCCAGCAGCGGCCCGTCACGGTCACCCCGATCGAGAACACCGTCTACACCGACGCGACCGGCGAGAAGACCACCACCGCGGGGTACCTGGGCGTCAGCCCGGTGATCGGCTTCGCCCGGCAGTCCTTCAGCGACGTGCCGGCCTACTTCGGCATGGTCGTCTCCCAGTCGGTGCAGAAGCTCGTCCAGATCCCCGAGCGCATCCCGCAGGTGTTCCGCGCGGCCTTCCTCGGCGCGAAGCGCGACGTGAACGGCCCGATCGGTGTCGTCGGCGTCGGCCGCATCTCCGGGGAGGTCTTCGCCCTCGGCAGCGTCGGCGTGGCCGAGAAGGTCAGCCTGTTCTTCCAGATGCTGGCCGGGGTGAACCTGGTGCTCTTCCTGTTCAACCTGCTGCCGATCTACCCCCTCGACGGCGGGCACGTGGCCGGCGCGCTCTACGAGAAGCTGCGCGGCACGGTGGCGCGGGTGCGCGGCCGGCCCGACCCCGGGCCGTTCGACATCGCCCGGCTGATGCCGGTGGCCTACGTCGTCGCGGGTGTGTTCCTGGTGATGTCGGCCCTGCTCGTCGTCGCCGACATCGTGAATCCCATCACCCTGGGCTGACCTGGGCGGTCTCCGCGCCGGTGGCGAGCCCCCGTTCGGGGACGGCGCCGCGCACGGATCCGATCGCGGGGGATACTGGCGGTCATGGCGATCCCCGTCAGTCTCGGCATGCCGGCTGCGCCCCCTCCCGTCCTCGCTCCCCGACGTCAGACCCGTCAGCTCGACGTGGGCGGTGTCGGCGTCGGCAGCGACTTCCCGGTCAGCGTGCAGTCGATGACGACGACGAAGACGGCGGACATCAACGCCACCCTCCAGCAGATCGCCGAGCTCACCGCCGCCGGCTGCCAGATCGTGCGCGTCGCCGTCCCCGACACCGACGACGCCGAGGCCCTGCCCGCGATCGCCAGGAAGTCGCAGATCCCGGTGATCGCCGACATCCACTTCCAGCCCCGGTACGTGTTCGCGGCCATCGACGCCGGCTGCGCGGCGGTCCGGGTCAACCCCGGCAACATCAAGAAGTTCGACGACAAGGTCGGCGAGATCGCCAAGGCGGCCAAGGACGCCGGCATCCCGATCCGCATCGGCGTCAACGCCGGCTCGCTCGACAAGCGCCTGCTCGCCAAGTACGGCAAGGCGACGCCGGAGGCCCTCGTCGAGTCGGCGCTCTGGGAGTGCTCCCTGTTCGAGGAGCACGACTTCCGCGACATCAAGATCTCGGTCAAGCACAACGACCCGGTGGTCATGGTCCGGGCCTACGAGCTGCTGGCCGCCCAGTGCGACTACCCGCTGCACCTCGGCGTCACCGAGGCCGGCCCCGCGTTCCAGGGCACGATCAAGTCCGCCGTCGCCTTCGGCGCCCTGCTGTCCCAGGGCATCGGCGACACGATCCGCGTCTCGCTCTCGGCGCCGCCGGTCGAGGAGGTGAAGGTGGGCACCCAGATCCTCGAGTCGCTCAACCTCCGCCAGCGCGGCCTCGAGATCGTCAGCTGCCCCTCGTGCGGGCGCGCGCAGGTCGACGTCTACAAGCTCGCCGACGAGGTCACCGCCGGGCTCGAGGGCATGGAGGTGCCGCTGCGGGTCGCCGTCATGGGCTGCGTCGTCAACGGTCCCGGTGAGGCCCGCGAGGCCGACCTCGGGGTCGCCTCGGGCAACGGGAAGGGCCAGATCTTCGTCCGGGGCGAGGTCATCAAGACCGTGCCGGAGTCGCAGATCGTCGAGACCCTGATCGAGGAGGCCATGCGCATCGCCGCCGAGCAGGTCGACTCCGGCGCCCCCTCCGGCCCACCCGTCGTCACCGCCGGCTGACCGGCGCCCCGGCCAGCGAGGTCCCCGTGCTCCGAACGCCGACCGCGCGCGTCCTCGACGAGACCGACGAGGACGCCGTCCACCGGCTGCTGGCGACCGATCCTGTCGCCGCGTGCGTGCTCGCCGGGCGCGTCGAGACCGCCGGCACGGCACCGATCTCCCTGGGCGCCCCGCTGTGGGGGCTCAAGAGCAGGGGAGCGCTGGAGGCGGTGTGCCTCGCCGGGGCGAACCTGATCCCCTTCGCCGTCCCGGGCGCCGAGCGCGCCGCGGCCCTCGCCTTCGCGGAGCGGGCCCGTCGCGCCGGTCGCCGGTGCTCGACGATCGTCGGTCCCGCGGCGTCGGTGGAGCCGCTGTGGGAGCTGCTGGCGCCCTACTGGGGCCCCGCCCGCGACCACCGGCCGCAGCAGCCCCTGATGGCCATCGACGGACCGCCGGCCGTCGCGCCCGAACCGCGGGTGCGCCCGGTCCGGACCACCGAGATCGACCTGCTGTTCCCGGCGGCCATCGCGATGTTCACCGAGGAGGTGGGCGTCAGCCCGCTGCGCAGCGACGGCGGCGCCGGCTACCGGGCCCGCGTCTCCGAGATGGTCCGCGCCGGCCAGTCGCTCGCCTGGTTCGAGGACGGCGCGGTGATCTTCAAGGCCGAGATCGGTGCCGTCTCCCGCTCCGTGTGCCAGGTGCAGGGCGTCTGGGTGTCGCCGTCCCACCGCGGCCGCGGGGTCGGCACGGCCGGCACCGCCGCGGTCGTCGAGTACGCCCGGGCCGTCATCGCCCCCGTGGTCAGCCTGTACGTCAACGACTTCAACGCGCCTGCCCGGGCCGCCTACCGCCGGGTCGGCTTCCGCGAGGTGGGCCGCTTCGCGAGCGTCCTGTTCTGAGATCGTGGTACCCGTCTGACAGGCTTCCGGCGTGCGGACGCGACGGGCGGGAGCCCTCTTCACGGCGCTGGTCCTGACTGTCCTGGTTCTCGGCGGGTGCTCGACCTCCGAGGGTGACGTCCGGAACGCCGCGCAGGCGTTCCTGACGAGCTGGTCCGCCGGGCACCTGCCGGCCGCCGCCAAGGCGACCACCGACCCGACCGCGGCCGCCGCGCTGCTGAAGCAGACCGCGGCCGACCTGCCGGGGGCCGAGCTCGCCCCCGCCCTGGGCGCGGTCACCGTGAAGGGCAGCAACGCCACCGTCGGCTGGCGCGCGACCTGGCACCTCGCGGCCGCCCCCGACTGGAGCTACGCCGCCACGCTGAAGCTGCGCGACTCCGGTGGCAGCTGGAAGGTGGTGAGCGCGCCGACGGTGGTGCATCCGCAGCTGGGCGCGGGGCAGCACCTGAAGCTGGTCCGCAGCCTGCCGGACCGGGCCGCGATCACCGACGCGAGCGGCGCCCCGCTGTTCACGCCCACCGAGGTGGTGAACGTCGGCGTCGACACCGCGAAGGTCACCGACCTGCCGACCCTGGCCGCCGGGCTCTCGGCGGCCACGGGCATCGCCGCGGCCGACATCACCAAGGCCGTGACGGCGGCACCCAAGGGCCAGTTCGTCCCCGTCATCACCCTCCGCCGCCCCGACTTCCAGGCCATCCGGGCGAAGGTGTTCGACCTGCCCGGGGCCGTGTTCCCCATCAGCACCCGGCTGCTCGCACCGAGTTCCCGCTTCGGCGTCGCCCTGCTCGGCCGGGTCGGCACCGCGACCGCCGAGGTGCTCAAGGAGACCGAGGACCACGGGAAGCCGCGCTACGCGGCCACCGACCAGCTCGGCCTCTCGGGGCTGCAGCGCGCGTTCCAGCAGCAGCTCACCGGCACCCCCGGCTTCACGGTCGCGGTGGTCAGCACCGACCAGAGCACCGGCGACCAGGGGCGGCAGATCGCCGCGGTGGCCCCCGTGCCCGGCAAGCCCGTGCAGACGACGCTCGTCCCCGCCCTGCAGAACGCGGCCGACGCGGCCGTGGCGACCCAGCAGCTGCCCACCCACCTGGTCGTCGTCCGGCCCGGCACGGGGGAGATCCTGGCCGTCGCCTCCAACGCGGCCGCCACCCCCGGCAACGCGCTGGCCGGCCGGTTCCCGCCCGGCTCGAGCATGAAGACGATGACGGCGACGGCCCTGCTCACCGCCGGCAAGGTCACCCCCACCACCCCGGTGGCGTGCCCGGGCACCACGACGGTCGACGGCCGCGAGTTCGAGAACGAGAACAAGTTCGACCTCGGCACCGTGTCACTCACCGAGGCGTTCGCGCAGTCGTGCAACACCACGTTCATCCAGCAGGCGCTGACGCTGCCCGACGCGGCGCTCGCCGACGCGGCCCACTCCTACGGGGTCGGCAGCGACTGGAAGCTGCCGGTGGGCATCTTCAGCGGCAGCGTGCCCGCCGACGCCACCGGGACGACGAAGGCGGCCGACGCCATCGGTCAGGGCCAGGTGCTGATGAGCCCCGCGGCGCTGGCCCTGGTCGCCGCCGGGATCGCCAGCGGGAAACCCGCCGCCCCCGTCGAGGTGGTCGGCGCGCCACCCGCCGGCCCGGCGCCGCAGGGCCCGCCGCAGCCGGTGCTGGACGCGCTCCGGCCGATGATGCGGCAGGTGGTCCTCACCGGCACGGCCCGAGGGGTCTCCGGCCGCGGCGCGGTCTACGGCAAGACGGGCACCGCCGAGTTCGGCAGCAAGACCCCGCCCGACGCCCACGGCTGGTTCATGGGGTACCGGATGGGCGGCCCCGGGGGCGACCTCGCGTTCGCCACCCTGGTGGAGGGCGGCCAGTCCAGCGGGGTCGCCGTCCGCGTCACCGACGCGTTCCTGGGTGCCCTGGGCTGAGCTGCGGTCCTACTTCTGCTGGGGGAGCCCCGGCAGCGCGCTCGTCACCGGCGTCTTGCCGGCGGCGACCCGCCAGGCGACCGCGCGCACCTCGGCGGCGCTGAGCAGACCGACGGCCAGCTCCCGCGTG
>Ga0308174_10001297_pt1 | contig 11524 bp, 10 predicted proteins | sample PhyPR2_FD_203894 | JGI IMG/M metagenome (GOLD analysis project Ga0308174, IMG submission 203894) | Soil microbial communities from UC Gill Tract Community Farm, Albany, California, United States - DLSLS.P.R2 | ecosystem: Environmental > Terrestrial > Soil > Agricultural land | place: USA...
TACCGAAAGTCCGCCATCCCCCCGAACTTTCGGTACCGAAAGTCCGCCAACGGAGGACGACGATGTCCAGCCCGCGCATCCACACCAGCGAGTTCCCGCCGGTCGAGATCCCCGCGACGCCGATCCACGAGACCGTGCTGGCCGGCGCCGCGGCGCGCGGCGACCACCCGGCGCTGGTCGACGGCATCACCGGTCAGACCATCACCTACGCGCAGCTGGCGCACATGGTCGAGCGGATGGCCGCCGGGTTCGCCGAGATCGGCGTCACGCCGGGGGACGTCGTCGCGCTGCACAGCCCGAACACCGTGCTCTATCCGGTCGTCTTCTACGGGGCGAGCCGCGCGGGCGCCACGGTGACCACGCTGTCGGCGATGACCACGGCCAAGGACATGGCCAACCAGCTCGACGACAGCAAGGCCGTCCTGGTGGTCACCGTCGGCGCGCTGCTCCCGGTCGCGGTCGAGGCTGCCGGCGACCGCCCGGTGTGGACCTGCGACCAGGTCGACGGCCACCGCAGCGTGCAGGAGCTGCTCGCGTCGACCGGGCCGGTGCCCGAGGTCGCCACGGACGCCGCCGAGGACGTCGCGGTGCTGCCCTACTCGAGCGGCACCACGAGCCTGCCCAAGGGCGTGATGCTCACCCACGCCAGCATCGGCGTGAACCTGCGGCAGATCGCGGCGCTGCGCCCCATGACGCCGGAGGACCGGATCATCGCCGTCCTGCCGTTCTTCCACATCTACGGCATGACGGCGCTGATGAACCTGCCGCTGCAGGCCGGCGCCACGATCGTCGTGCTGCCGCGGTTCGACCTCGAGCAGTTCCTGGCGGTCCTCGAGCGGGAGCGCATCACCAAGGTCTTCGTCGCCCCGCCGGTGGTCGTCGTCTTCGCCAAGCACCCGGCCGTGGCCGGGCACGACCTGTCGGCGGTCACGTCCATCGTCTCCGCCGCGGCGCCGCTGGACGCCGAGGTGGCCGGGATCGCCGCCGAACGCCTGGGCGTGCCGATCACCCAGGCCTACGGGATGACCGAGCTCTCGCCCGGCACCCACCTCGTGCCCATCCCCCAGGAGGAGGCCGCCCCGCCCGGAACCGTCGGCAAGCTCGTCCCGAGCTCCGAGGCGCGGCTGGTCGATGTCGCCACCGGGCAGGACGTCGCCCCGGGCGAGGAAGGCGAGATCTGGATCCGCGGCCCGCACCGGATGAAGGGCTACTTCGGTCGCCAGGAGGAGACCGACACCCTCATCGACGCCGACGGCTGGCTGCACACCGGCGACATCGGCGTGGTCGACGAGGACGGCTGGTGGTTCGTCGTCGACCGGGTGAAGGAGCTGATCAAGTACAAGGGCTACCAGGTCGCGCCGGCCGAGCTCGAGGCGCTGCTGCTCACCTCACCGGACGTCGCCGACGCCGCGGTGATCGGTGTCTACGACGAGCGCGGGGACGAGGTGCCCAAGGCGTTCGTCGTCCGTGCGCCGGGCAGCAGTGCGACCGAGGACGACGTCCTGGCCTTCGTCGCCGAGCGGGCCGCGCCGTACAAGCGGGTGCGCCGGGTCGAGTTCATCGAGGCGGTGCCGAAGTCGGCGAGCGGCAAGATCCTCCGCCGGGAGCTGCGGGTGCGGGAGGCCTAGGAGCTGTCCTCGGTGTCCTCGCCCTCGGCCGGTTCCTCGCTGTGCGGGGTGCGGCCGCCGGTCTCCTCGTCGCCGGGCTCGTCGCCCTCGGCGCTCTCCGTGGTGTGCACGCGGTCCGGCTCGGTCATCGCGTCCTCCTCGATCCGTCGTCGAGCCTGTGCCCGTCGTCCGCCGCCGGAAACCCCGGTCAGTCCACGGGAACGACGTCGGGCACCTGCGGCAGCAGCGCACGGACGGCGTCGTCGTCGGGCAGGGCGCCGCGCGCGCCGGCGCCCGTGGTCGACAGCGCCGCGGCGGTGACCGCGTACCGGACCGCGGGCCCCAGGTCCTCGCCCCGGGCCAGCGCCTGGGCCAGCGCGCCGCAGAAGCAGTCGCCGGCGCCGATGGTGTCGACGGGGGTGACCGGCGGCGGGGCCTGCAGCAGCACGGCGCCGTCCGCCGGCACCACGAGGGCTCCCCGCGCGCCGAGAGTGACCACCACGGAGCCGGAGGCCACCGAGCGGGCCAGCGCCACGAGCTCCGCCGGCGGCCGCTCGCCGGCCGGCACGCCCGCGAGCTGGGCCAGCTCGTGCTCGTTGGGCACGAGGACGTCGACGGCGGCCAGCAGGTCGGCCGGGAGCGGCTGCGACGGCGCGGGGTTGAGGACGACGGTGCCGGTGGTGGCCCGGACGGCGGCCCGCACCGTCTCCAGCGGCACCTCGAGCTGCAGCAGCAGCACCGTCGCGCGTTCCACCGAGTCGACGTCGGCGTCCTCCGGGCGCAACTCGGCGTTCGCCCCGGGGACGACCACGATGAGGTTCTCGCCGGTGCCCTCCTCGACGGGGATGGTCGCGCTGCCGGTCGGCACGCCCGGGGTGCGGTGCACGCGGCTCACGTTCACGCGGGCGTCCGCGAGGGCGGCGAGCTGGCGGTTCCCGGCCGGGTCCTCGCCCACCCGGCCGACCATGTGCACCCCGGGACCCAGCCGGCCGGCCGCGGCGGCCTGGTTCGCGCCCTTGCCGCCGGGCGCGATCTCGACGCCGTGCCCGATGACGGTTTCGCCGCGCCCGGGCAGCCGGCCGACCGCGACGAGCACGTCCTCGTTGAGACTGCCGACGACGGTGACGGACACGAGACCTCCAGAGTGGGGCTGGACCGGCGATCATGGAGCGGTGACCACGATCTCGCACCGGTTCGTGGGCACGGCTCCATGATCGCGGACGGGCTGCAGCGCAACGATCCCGCCCAGTACGACGGGTTGGCCGACGAGTGGTGGCGGCCGCAGGGCGGGTTCGCGATGCTGCACTGGTTCGCGGCGTCGCGGGCCGAGCACATCCCGCAGGCACCAGCCGGCGGCGTCCTCGTCGATCTCGCGTGCGGGGGCGGCCTCATGGCGCCGCACGCCGCCCGCCTGGGTTACCGTCACGTGGGCATCGACCTCGGGCTGCCCGGCCTCGAACTGGGCCGCGCGCACGGGATGCTGCCGGTCCGGGGTTCCGTGCTCGCCGTCCCACTGGCCGACGGATGCGCCGACGTCGTGGTGGCCGGGGAGATCCTCGAACACGTGGACGACGACGTCGCGGTGCTGGCCGAGTGCGCCCGGCTGCTGCGCCCGGGGGGCACGCTGGTCATCGACGCGATCGCCGCCACCTGGCTGGCCCGGGTGATCGCCGTCCGTCTCGCCGAGCGGATCCCGGGTGGCCCGCCCCCAGGCATCCACGACCCCGACCTCTTCGTCGACCGCGCACGGCTCCTTGCCGCTGCTGACGAGCTGGGACTCGACCTGCGCCTGGTCGGGCTGCGGCCCTCCCTGCGGGACGCGGTCGCCTGGCGGCTGGGCAGACGGGCGGCGGTGCGCATGAAGCCCGTCGGGACCACCGCGGTCATCTTCGCCGGCTACGGCCGCAAGCGATGAGACGGCGGAAGGGCAGGCCGGGACGTACCGTCGGAGGCATGACGCCGAGCCGGTGCGCCCCTGAGCAGCCCGCATGAGCGGCGCCGTCATGACCGGGGCCGGCTCCGCGCTGCCGGCGACGCTGGAACAGGACGCCGTCTGGGAGGGCTACTTCGCCCGTCACTACGAGGGTGTCCGCGCCGCCCGGCGGATCTTCGCGGGAGCCGGCGTCCGGCGCCGCCACGCGGTGGCCAGCCCCCTCGACGAGGACCTCAGCGGGTGGGGCACCGGCGCCCGCATGGAGCGCTACGTGCAGGAGGCCCTGCCCCTGGGCAAGCAGGCGGTCGCGGGGGCCCTGGACGCCGCGGGCCTCTCGCCGGGCGACGTCGGCCTGTTCGCCGTCGCCACCTGCACCGGCTACGCCACCCCGGGCCTGGACATCCGGCTGGCCGGCGACCTCGGCATGCCGCCGGGACTGCAGCGGCTGCTGGTCGGCCACATGGGCTGCTATGCGGCGATCCCGGGACTGGCCGCGATCAGCGACTTCGTCACCGCTCGCTCGCGCCCGGCCGTGCTGCTGTGCTGCGAGCTGACCAGCCTGCACGTGCAGCCCGCGCAGCCCGACCTCGAGCAGGTCGTCGCCCACGCCCTCTTCTCGGACGCCGCCGCGGCGGTGGTGGTCCAGCCGGATGCCTCCCGTGGCCGCCGGGTGGCCGGCGTCGTCGCCCGCACCGACGCCTCCACCGCCGACCACATGACCTGGGACGTCACCGATCTCGGGTTCCGGATGGGTCTCTCGCCCCGGGTGCCGGACGTGCTCTCCCGCCACGTGGGCGGCGTCGTCGAGGAGTTGCTCACCGGGGCGGGACTGCGGATCGAGGACGTCGCCGGCTGGGCGGTGCACCCCGGGGGGCCGCGGATCCTCGACGTCGTCCGTGATGAACTGGGCCTGGCCGAGGAGCAGATGGCGGCTTCCCGGAGCGTGCTCGCCGAGCACGGCAACTGCTCGTCAGCGACGGTGCTGCTCGTCCTGCAGGAGCTGGCCGACGTGGAGGGCCCGGTCGTGGCGATGGCGTTCGGGCCGGGGCTGACCCTCTACGCCGTCCTGCTGATGCCCGCGTGAACGTTCTGGTTCCGGAGAGGGCCGGAAGGCCCTAGTGTCCAATTTGCCTGGCTCCCCGCGTGCCGGGAGGAGGCCGGCGCATGGACCCTGTACCACCGGTGGTCCGCGCCTTCCTGGTCGACGACCACGAGGTCGTGCGCAGGGGCGTGGCCGAGGTTCTCGAGGACGACCCGGGTATCACGGTGGCCGGCGAGGCGGGGTCCTGCGCCGAGGCACTGGCCCGGATCCCAGCGGTCCGGCCGGACGTCGTCCTCCTCGACATGCGGCTGCCCGACGGCGACGGCGCGACGCTGTGCCGTGACCTGCTCCAGCGGATGCCGGGGCTGCGCTGCCTGGTGCTGACCAGCTACTCCGAGCAGGACGCCCTCGACGCCGCTGTCCGGGCCGGCGCGGCGGGCTTCCTGCTCAAGCAGGTGCGTGGGCCGGCCCTGGTCTCCGCGGTGCGCACCGTGGCGTCCGGTGGCAGCCTGTTCGACGACCTCGCCCCGGCGGCACCGCGCAACCGGGGACCAGCGGCCCCGGGCAGTGACCGGCTCGGCATGCTCACCGACCAGGAGCGCTCGGTGCTGCGGCTGATCGGCGAAGGGTTGACGAACCGGCAGATCGGCGACCGGATGGGGCTCGCGGAGAAGACGGTGAAGAACTACACGAGCCATCTGCTGGCCAAGCTGGGGCTCGAGCGGCGGACCCAGGCGGCCATCCTGGCCACCCGCCTGCGCGACCCCACGCGCGGCTGAGCTCAGCGGGCAGTCGGCAGGGGCACGACCCAGCTCACCTCGGTACCGGAGTCCCCGCTGGTGGTGCTCATGTGGCCGCCCCGGCGCTCGGCGCGGTCGGCGAGGTTCGCCAGGCCGCTGCGCACGATGATCGACGGCAGCCCGCAGCCGTCGTCCGTGACGACCAGGGACACCGTGTCACCGACGGTCACCGCCACGGTCAGGCGGGACGCGCGGGCATGCCGGACCACGTTCGTCACCAGTTCCCGGACGACCGCCACGACGTCGTTCACCAGGTCCGGGGGGAGGTCCTCCACCTCGTTGCGCACCCGCAGGACGGGGCGCAGGTCGTGCCCCTCGCTCACCGACCGCACGACTTCACCGATGCGCCGCCGGACCGCCACCGCGGAGGCGTCGTCGGCCTCCTGCAGCTCGAAGATGGACGAGCGGATGCGAGCGATCGTGCCGTCCAGCTCGTCGACGCGTTCACCGATGCGGGCCGCCACCTCGGGGCTGGTCGCCTCGAGGGACCGGCTGATCCGGTCCAGGGCCAGGCCGGTCGCGAAGATGCGCTGGACGACGTGGTCGTGCAGGTCGCGGGCGATGCGGTCCCGGTCCGCCTGGACCTGCAGACGACGTTCGCGCTGCTGAGCCCGGGCCAGCTCGAGGACGACGGAGGCCTGGGCTGCGAACGAGGACAGGAGGTCGAGGTCGTCGGGCGAGAAGGGCTCGCGGCCCGCGGAACGCATCACGACGAGCAGCCCCTGGCCGGGGGCATGGCCCAGCGGCGCGGTCATCGCCGGCCCGTAGCCTGCGGTCACCTCGATGGCCGCGGGCGAGTTCAGGCCGAGCAGCGGCGTGACGCTGACGTCCTCGATCAGCCGGGCGGCGCCCGACTCCTGCAGCTCAGCGAGATAGCTGCCGCTGCTGCGGGGGAACCGAACGCCTTCGACCTCTCCGGAGGAGGGGCCCACCGCCGCGACGATGGTCATCGTGTCGTCGTCGTCGACGCTCGGCGCGAGGACCCCGGCCATGTCGGCGTTGCAGAGCGCGGACACCTCCGTGGACACCGCCCGCAGCACGTGGTCGGGGTCGGCCCCGGACAGCAGGGCGGTGGCCATCTCGGTGGTGGCCTGCGCCCACCTCCGGCGCGTGTCGGCGCGTTCGGCCAGGCGTGCGTTCGAGATCGCCATCCCGGCGACCGCCGCCAGCGCCTGCGCGACCTCCACATCGGCGGGGGTGAACGGCCCGCCGGGGCGCTTCTCCGTGAGGTAGAGGTTGCCGAAGATCGAGTCGCCGACCCGCACCGGAACGCCCAGGAACGAGTGCATCGGAGGATGGCCGTCCGGGAAGCCGGTCGACCCCGGGTGCTCCGTGAGGTCGTCGAGGCGCAGCGTCGACGGCTCGGCCACGAGCAGGCCGAGGATCCCGTGGCCGGCCGGCGGCTTCCCGATGCGATCGCGGTCCTCCGGACCCATGCCGACGATCACGAACCGGTCGAGTCGCCGGCCGTCGGGGGTCAGCACGCCCATCGCCCCGTATCCCGCGTCCACGTGCCGGACCGCCGCCTGGACGATGTCGTGGAGGGTCGCCTCGAGCTGGCTGCCGGAGGCGGCCGCGCGCAGCGCGGCGGTGAGCACGGGGGCCACGCGGACATCCGTGGAGGGAGCCGGGGCGGGGCGGTCGGGCGGGGTCACGGCCCGACGGTAGGAGGCTCGAGTGGCGATCGGTAGCGGTTCCGGGGCGACCGGCCGGACGTCGGCAGGGCGGGGCGCCGGTCAGGCCCCACGGGCCAGTCGCCGCCAGGACGGTGGGCGGGGCACTGCCTGCCGGAGCAGCGTCTTGCCGCGCGCCCCGACGAACACGAGGTCGGCGCCGCCGGTCGCGGCCGCGAGCGCCTCGAAGACGGGCCGCTCGAGTACGGCGGTCTGCGTGCGGCCGTGGACGTCGGTCTCGGCGATCGCCCGGAGGACCTGGGCCTCGAGGCGCTCGTGGGCGGCCAGGTGGGCACGCACCAGCGCCCGCCCGGCTCCCTCCAGCGGATCTCCGTCCGGCGTGTGCAGGACGGCGACCGCGACGACCGTCGCCTCGCGTCGCGCGGCCTCGCGCATCGCCCACACCAGGGCGCCGTGACCGGCAGCCGAACCGTCCACCTCGACGAGCAGCCAGGGGTTCTGCCGGCGGGGGAGCAGTGGTGGGAGGCGCAGTGGCTCGACGCCCTGGTCGTGTCCGGTCGTCAGCTCGGTCGACGGGGGCTCGGTCGACTGCGGCTCCGTGTCCGGGGCCGAATCCGGCTCCGGGGCAGGTCGGATGTCGCTCATGAATGGATCGTCGCGGCCGTTCCGGGAGTCCGGCAGGGACCAAGGGCCCGGCCTGCAGGTTTGGAATGCGTTACGGGACTGTTTCTCTCCGTGCCGACTGCGTGTCCGTACGGAGAGTGACGACGGGAGCCTTCCGTGTCAGCTGCCGCCCCTGCCTGGCTGCAAGCGTGTGCATTCCCGGCACTGAGCGTGGGCATCGACCCCCGAAGGGGTGGGCCTGGCGTTCAAGAGATGCGCGCCACGTCCCGATGGAAGGGCATGGGGACCCTCCGTCGGCTGCGCGGCGCGAGCATGCTGATCCGCTTCGGCGCGATCAGCCTGCTCCTGACGCTCGCGGTCGGCGTGGTGCTGTCGTCGGTGCTGAGCACGGCCGTCTCGGAGCGGGCCCGGCAGCAGGCCGAGTCGACCGTCATCGTCGCCGTCCGGCTGGGGCTCATGCCGCAACTCACCCCGGAGGACTTCAGCCGCGGGTTCGACGCGGAACGGCTGGCCGGCGTCGAGCGGGCGATCAACGTGGCCGGATCCCAGCTGCAGACCGGCGGCGGCCGGCTCGACGACCTCGACCCGGTCGAGCTGAACATCTTCAATCGCGACCGCACCGTCGTGTACTCCGGTGACCACGACCTGATCGGCATCACGTCGACCTCGGACGAGCTGGACGAGGCTCTGGCGGGGAACGTCGTGTCCGGCTTCTCGCACACCGCCGACGAGTCAGCCGGTAGCGAGACCGGCTCGCGCCAGCTGCTCGAGGTCTACGTGCCCGTCCAGTACGAGGGCTCAGCCCGCCCCGACGGCGTGGTGGAGCTCTACCTGCCCTACGCCCCGGTGGCCGCGGCGGTGAGCCACGACGTGCGAACCCTCGTGCTCACGCTCGCCGTCGGGCTCGCGGTCTTCTACGGCGTGCTCTTCCGCTTCATCGCCTCGGCCTCGCGCCGGCTGCAACGGCAGAGCGAGGAGCTGCGCGTCTCCGCCGTCCGCGACCGGCACCAGGCCACGCACGACGCGCTGACCGGCCTGCCCAACTGGGAGCTGCTGCGCGACCGGCTCGAGCAGGGGTTGGCCGCCGCCACCCGCTCCGAGAGCGAGATCGCCCTGCTGCTGATCGACCTGGACCGGTTCAAGGAGATCAACGACAGCCTCGGGCACACCTACGGCGACAAGCTGCTCTGCCAGGTCGGCCCGCGGCTGCAGTCCGTCCTGCGCGACGGCGACACCGTCGCGCGCCTCGGCGGCGACGAGTTCGCCGTCCTGCTCCCGTCGGTGGACGGCGTCGCCGAGGCCAAGGCCGTCGCCGAGCGCCTCCGCCTGGCCCTGCACCGCCCCTTCGACGTCGACGGGGTCGCCCTGGACGTCGAGGCCAGCGTCGGCATCGTGCTCTCGCCGTGGCACGGCACCGACACCGAGGAACTGCTGCGCAACGCCGACATCGCGATGTACGCCGCCAAGGAGCTCAAAGCCGGCGCCGTGGTGTTCGAGGCCGATCAGCACGTCACCGCGCCATGGCGGCTGACGGTGCTCGGCGACCTGCGCCGCGCGCTGGAAGGCACCGCCGAGCTCTTCCTCAACTACCAGCCGAAGTACACGCTCGACGGCGAGCGGATCGAGGGCGTCGAGGCGCTGCTGCGCTGGCAGCACCCGACCGAGGGGCTCATCCCGCCCGGTGACTTCATCCCGGTCGCCGAGGGCACCGGCATCATCCTGCGGCTGACCGAACGGGTCCTGAACATGGCGCTGGCCCAGATGCGCCGATGGCTCGACTGCGGGCACGCGGTCCCGGTCGCGGTCAACCTGTCCACGCGCTGCCTGCTGGACGCCGGCCTGCCCGAGCTGGTCGAGCGGCTGCTCGCCCAGTACCGGGTGCCGGCCGAGCTGCTGCGCCTGGAGGTCACCGAGAGCGCCGTGATGGGCGACGCCGCCCGCTGCATGGAGGTCCTCGAGCGGCTGCACGACCTCGGCGTGAAGCTGTCGATCGACGACTTCGGGACCGGCTACAGCTCGATGGCCTACCTGCGCCGGCTGCCCGTCGACGAGCTGAAGATCGACCGCTCGTTCGTCCTGGGCATGACGACCGCGTCCCAGGACGCCGTCCTCGTGCGCACCGCCATCGACCTCGGCCACAACCTGGGCCTCACGGTCGTGGCCGAGGGCGTGGAGGGCGCGGAGCACGTGCACGCGCTGCGGCAGCTCGGCTGCGACATCGCGCAGGGCTACCACTACGCGCGGCCGATGCTCGGCGAGGCGCTCACCGAGCTGCTGGACCGGGTCGGCACGATCCACGACCCTGAGGGCACGGTCCGCACCGGCTCCTGACCGTGACGATCGGCGGCATGGCTCGTTGACGTCGCATGCCCGAGCTCTCCCGCCGTCAGCTCGTGTCCGGTGCCGCCGTCGCGGCGGCCGGCGCCGTGGTGCTCCGCCCTACGTCCGCCGCGGCATCGCCCGCCGGCGACCGCGTGGCCAGTGCGGACGTCGTCGTCGTGGGGGCCGGCCTCGCCGGCCTGACCGCGGCCCGCCTGCTCACCGCGGCCGGTCGCCGCGTCGTCGTCCTCGAGGCTCGTGACCGGGTCGGCGGCCGCACCCTCAACCACGCGCTGGCCGGGCGCCACGTCGCCGACCTCGGCGGCACCTGGATCGGCCCGACGCAGAACGCCGTCGCCGCGCTGGCCGCCGAGCTGGGCCTGGCCACGTTCGCGCAGGTCGACGACGGTCAGGCGGTGTACTACCGCGACGGCGTCCGGACGACGTATCCCAGCGGCGGGCCCACCGGCGGGGCGCCGCCGGACCCGACGATCCTGCCCGACCTGGTCGCGGTCATCGCGCTGGTCGACCAGCTGTCCACCGAGGTGCCGGTGGACGCCCCGTGGACCGCCGACAAGGCCGAGGAGTGGGACAGCCAGACGTTCGACACCTGGCTGCGCGAGCACACCGCCTCGCCGCAGACGCGCAAGGTCGCGGCGGCCGCGTTCAACGCACTGTTCGGCGGCGAGGGCCGGGAGATCTCGCTGCTCTACGCGCTCTGGTACATCGCCTGCGCGGGCGACGAGAACAACCCCGGGACCTTCGAGCGGCTCATCGACGTGCAGGGCGGGGCCCAGGAGCGGCGCTTCGTCGAGGGCGCGCAGTCGCTGTCGCTGCGGATGGCCGCCGCGCTCGGCGACCGGGTGCAGCTGTCGACGCCGGTGCGGAAGGTGGTCCAGTCGGCGGACGGCGTGCAGGTGGTCAGCGACCGACTGACCGTGCGAGCGGCGAGGGCGATCCTGGCTCTGCCGCCGAACCTGGCCGCCCGGATCGACTACGACCCGCCGCTGCCCACGGCGCGCGACCACTACACGCAGCACAGCCCACAAGGCCGGCTGATCAAGGTCGAGGCCCTCTACCCGCGGCCGTTCTGGCGCGACGCCGGGCTCTCCGGCGCCGTCGTCAGCGACACCGGCCCGGGCAAGATCTGCTACGACGTGACGCCGGCCGACAACAGCCTCGGCGGCCTGCTCGCGTTCGTCGGAGGCGACGAGGCACGGAAGTGGGGCGATGACCACGAGGGGCTGAAGGCCGAGGTCGTCACGCAGTTCGTCGCCTTCTTCGGGCCGCAGGCGGCGACACCGACGGACGTCGTCGTCCAGGACTGGAGCGACGAGGTCTGGAGCCGGGGCGCTCCCGTGCACCTGCTCGCACCCGGGGCGCTGACGCAGGACCGCGAGGCGATCTGGGCACCGGTCGGCCGGATCCACTGGGCCGGCACCGAGACGGCGACCTTCTGGCACGGCTACATGGACGGCGCGATCTCGTCGGGCCGGCGCGCGGCCACCGAGGTGCTTGGCGCGCCCCGGTGACCGGCCTGCCGGCGGTCGATCGCACGACCGGGC
>Ga0308174_10001298_pt1 | contig 11521 bp, 10 predicted proteins | sample PhyPR2_FD_203894 | JGI IMG/M metagenome (GOLD analysis project Ga0308174, IMG submission 203894) | Soil microbial communities from UC Gill Tract Community Farm, Albany, California, United States - DLSLS.P.R2 | ecosystem: Environmental > Terrestrial > Soil > Agricultural land | place: USA...
GCTTGTAATTAAAGCGCTTAACCACCCCCCTTAAGCGGCAAAGGTTCCGGGGGGAACATCCGTGAAAGACGAAACACCCGATTACTACCGCATGCGGGCTCGGGCGGAGTGCGAGGCTGCGCTCAACGCTTCCTGTCCCGAGGCGCGCCACGCCCACGCCGAATTGGCCAGGGCCTACCAGCACCTCGCCGAGATCGGCGAGCTCGAGCAGCGGGGGGAGCTTCCTCCGGGCAAGGTCACGACGCTGACCGACGCGCTGCGCGACCGCGACGACGCCGAACGCGGCGGCCACGCTCCCAAGCCGCCCCGAACCACCGGCGACAGCGCCGGGGCAGTGTAGGAGAAGGCGATCGGCGCCGCGAGGGATTGCTCCCGCGCGACGCCTCTCTCCCCTACTCCTTAGCGCTGACCGACCACGCCGGCAGCCGGGCCCGCGACAGGCATCGGAGCCTGCTGCGCTACCGGCATCGACAGCGGCACATCCTCATCGACGAAGCTCTTCACGGTGGTGCCAGCGGCAACGTGCGCACTGGTGCCGGTCATGAAGAAGCCCGCCGGCGCGAAGACGATTGCCGACATCGCAACGGCGCCGATGCCACCCGCAACACCCTTGTCGTCGAACGCGCCGCTGAGGCGGATCTGACGGCCATTGACCGTCACATACAGGATGCGGGCGGCGAGATGGCCCGACTTGCCCCACATGCCCTTGTTGCGAACGTCGGTGATCTCACCGACGGCCGGGCTGCCGACCGGGATCACGTTGACGCCCTGAACCATCACAGGCTCAGCCGTCTCGAGATGGAAGCGGTTGCCGACACGGAGCTGCTTGCCTTTGGTGGTCAGCTCCTGCGTCAGACGCAGCGGCACTTCGGTGCCGACGCGCAGGACGGCGCTGGTGAAGGCGGGCGTTGCAATCGGTGAGGCCGCAGCGGGTGCAAACTGGACGGCTGCTTGCGGAGCAGTAACCGGCACCGCGCCTCCGCCTGCCAGCGCCTGCTGAGCCTGGGCGTAACCTGCCGCTTGTGCCTGCGCAGCATCGGCCTTGGCGTGCGGCGCAGCAGCCTGTGCCGCGGCGGCGGCGGCGGCGGCGGCAAGTACGAGAACTGAAAATGACATTGAAGACTCCCCTGAGAACACGCCCGCTCCCCCGAACGGACGGCCTCCCCAATGCCGCAGCTTGTTTAACGATCGGGGTAACGAGCGTGGTTAAATGCGCACTCTCAGGGCCAGTCTGGTGTCATCGGGGACGGATCGCCGGCCGGCGAGATAACTCAGCAGCTGCCCGAGGGCTCGTCCTGGCCCTGCCGAGGCTGTTCTTCCAGGCGCTCAGCCCTTCAGCTTTTCCGCCGCAGCATTGAGTTTGTCGCGGTCGTTGCCGACCCGCTCGATCAGCTTGCGCGCATCGTCGCGGCTGATCCCGTGCTTCGTCGCGAAATAGCCCAGCTCGTACCCTTGGCCAGCGGCCACCCGGCTGCGGTCGCGTCCGCCGCCGTTCGTTTTGCTGTCTGCCATCACGCACACTCGTGTTCGTTGCCGTTGCGGCACGAACGCCGCTGCGAGTCGAGCTGTTCCACATTGCGCGGGGACTGTCGTTCGATCCGCAGGTCGGGAGCGGCCGCTAATCTGGCTGCGGCCGATGCGGATAGTGCTTCAGCCGGCGCTGTCCGCGCGCCTCCAGACTTGCCTCGAGAAGCCGCTCGGAGGTCTCCTCCGCAGCCTCGACGGTCAAGGTGACGTCCACCGAATCGGGCCCGTCGACGTCGACACAGCCCTTGATAGCCTTCACAGCGCTCGGCTCGTCATAAACGGTGGACTTGTCGGTCATCGCGCGTCCGCTCCTGGTTGTTGGCCTGGCGCTGCGCCACGCAACTATTGCACAGCAGCAATCTCAACGCAGTGGGAGGACGGCTGTTTCCTCCCGTTGCATTGCCTGAACGATGGACGGTGATGGAGTTCAGTTCGAGCTGCCGCTCTCTCCGCTGCCGAGATAGTGGTTGGCGTCGGCGTTGGGGTCGGTCGCCGGGCGGGTTGCGTCATATTGCCGCCACTGCGCCATCTGGCCGCGCTGCTCCTCCGACAGGTGCGCTTCCCACTGCGCCTCTGCTTCGCCCGCACCGAGCCCCGCAATCCCGGCAGGCTGGCCCTGTTCGATTTGGGCCGCGAGCTGCTTCAGCAGCGGCTTGAACGTCAGGTTGAACATCCAGTCCGGAGCGTAGCCGAGCCGCGCCTTGTTGGTGCCCGCAAGCACCGGGCGCAGGACGGCGCGATCGGCGTGGATCCGGGTCGTTACCAGCGTGCTGTTGCCGCCGTCCTGAGGAGTGAGGTCGATATCCGCCTCGGCCCCCTGTTTGCCGGCGAACAGCAAGGTGACGACGAGCTTCTGGTCCAGCGTCCGGTCGATCTTGATCTCGTAAGGAACGGGCGTGCCGCCCTCGAACGAGGTCGTGCCGCTGGTCCTCATGTTCGTGAGGGCCTGCTCCAGGCCCGCATAGGTCACGCTCGGGCTCTTGTGGACGAGCTGCTCGGCATCGGAGCCGTAGTAGCTGCCGGCAGCATAGCCGAGGCCGGTCACGACCGGACCGATGAGGAACTTGAGCATGCACACTCCCGCGAGAAGCCGAGCGCGAGCGGCGATAAACGACTGCAGCTAAGGAGTGCTTAAGCCTGCGCTTCAGGCTCGACCTTCACCAGCACCTGGCCCTCGGTCACCTGGACACCGGCGGAGGCGTTGAGCTCGGCGACGGTGCCGTCAAACGGCGCGGTGAGGGCATGTTCCATCTTCATCGCTTCGAGCGTCAGCAAGCGCTGCCCTGCGGAAACCTTTTCACCCGGTGAAACTTCGACCGCGGTGACCTTGCCCGGCATAGGCGCCTCGATCTCGCCGTCGTGGAGGCCGTGCGTCGTGCCGGTGCCGCGAGCGACCAGCGCGAACTCGTAGCTCTGGCCATTCTCGAACGCGACGACCCGCTCGCCGTCGCGGAAGCCGGAGACTGCGGCCATTGGCTCATCGCCGCTGAGATCGATCGTCCGGAACTGTCCGGCTCGACCGAGCGCAATGCTGTGCCGGGCGGGAGCGTTCAGGCGGAAGCCGGCGAGCGCGGCCAGCGGCGCCTCTTCTTCGTCCAGCGTGGTCGCGATCGCCGCGGCGCCGCGCCAGACCGCCTCATCGGGCTCGGCTGATGGGACAAGCTCAGCGAGATGCTGTTCGATAAAGCCGGTGCTGACCCGGCCTTCGACGAAGTCGTCTTCGAGCAGAGCGTTGAACAGGAACGCGGCGTTGGTGCGGACGGGCCAGATCTCGGCGCCAGCAACTAGGCCGGCCAGCGCGTCGATCGCCGTCTCGCGGTCCGGGCCGTGGACGATCAGCTTGGCGATCATCGGGTCGTAGAAGGAGGAGATCGCATCACCCTCTTCGACGCCCGCATCGACGCGCCATGCGACGCCGTCCACGAAGGATCGGCCGACGTCGAAATGGTCGAGCCTGCCGACGCTCGGGAGAAAGCCCTTTGCCGGGTCTTCGGCGTAGAGCCGCGCTTCGACCGCGTGACCGGTAATGGTCAGTTCGTCCTGCTTCTTCGGGAGCGGCTCGCCCGATGCGACGCGCAGCTGCCACTCGACCAGATCCTGTCCGGCGATCTGCTCCGTCACCGGATGCTCGACCTGCAGGCGCGTGTTCATTTCCATGAACCAGATGCGGTCGGCGCGTAGGCCTTCGGAGGCGTCGGCGATGAATTCGATCGTGCCGGCGCCTTCGTAGCTCACCGCCTGCGCTGCGCGGACGGCGGCGCCGCAGACTGCCTGGCGAGTTTCCTCGTCCATGCCCGGCGCCGGGGCTTCCTCGATCACCTTCTGATGGCGACGCTGCAGCGAGCAGTCGCGCTCAAACAGGTGCACGACATTGCCGTGGCTGTCGCCGAACACCTGCACCTCGACGTGGCGCGGCGAGAGGATGTACTTCTCGATGAGCACGCGGTCGTCGCCGAAGCTGCTCCGCGCCTCGCGCTTGGCGCTGTCGAGCGAGTCGTCGAACTGCCCGGCATTGTCGACGCGGCGCATGCCCTTTCCGCCGCCGCCCGCGACGGCCTTGATCAGCACGGGATAGCCGATCGCGTCGGCTTCCGACTTGAGGTGTCGCAGGTCCTGGTTCTCGCCGAGATATCCGGGAGTGACCGGCACGCCGGCCTCCTGCATCAGCTTCTTCGCGGCGTCCTTGAGGCCCATGGCGCGGATGCTGGCCGGCTTCGGCCCGACCCAGATCAGGCCGGCGTCGATCACGGACTGCGCGAAGTCCGCGTTCTCCGAAAGGAAGCCGTAGCCGGGGTGGATCGCCTCGGCGCCGGTCTGCTTCGCCGCGGCGATGATCTTCTCGCCGACGAGGTATGACTCGCGTGCGGCGCTCGGACCGATGTGCACCGCCACGTCCGCCATGCGCACGTGCAGCGCCTTCGCGTCCGCATCCGAGTAGACAGCGACCGTGCGGATCCCGAGCCGCCGCGCCGTACGGATGACGCGGCAAGCGATCTCGCCACGATTGGCGATGAGGAGCGACTTCAACATGCTCGAAACGCAGCAATCGCAGCGAAGCTACGCGCGCTCGCGCGGACTTGGCATCTTGCGCGTCCAAAGGATGACGAGTGGTGAGCTAATCGAAGCGTAATCACGAGAGCGTCCTTAGCTCAGCTGATCGTATGTAGGACACAGCGGCAATTCACATCCGGAACACGCCGAACTGCGGCCGGTCCGGGATCGGCGCGTTCAGCGTCGCGGCGAAGGCCAGCCCGAGGACGTCGCGGGTTTGGGCGGGGTCGATGATGCCGTCGTCCCACAGGCGTGCTGTCGCATGCCAAGGACTGCCCTGCGCTTCATAGTCGTCGCGGATCGGTTGCTTGAAGGCCTCGGCTTCTTCCGGAGTCCACTTGGCGGCGTCACGGTGGACGGTAGCGAGGACCGAGGCCGCCTGCTCGCCGCCCATGACGCTGATGCGCGAGTTGGGCCAGGTGAAGAGGAAGCGCGGGCTGTAGGCGCGGCCGGACATGCCGTAATTGCCCGCGCCGAAGCTGCCGCCGATGAGCACGGTGATTTTGGGCACGCTGGCAGTGGCGACTGCGGTGACGAGCTTGGCGCCGTGCTTTGCGATGCCCTCCGCCTCGTACTTCCCGCCGACCATGAAGCCGGAGATGTTCTGCAGGAACAGCAAAGGCGTGCGGCGCTGGCAGGCAAGCTCGATGAAGTGCGCGCCCTTCAACGCGCTTTCGCTGAACAGCACGCCGTTGTTGGCGAGGATCGCGACGGGCATGCCCCAGATGTGCGCGAAGCCGCAGACGAGCGTGCTTCCATAGAGCGGCTTGAACTCGTGGAACTCGCTAGCATCGACGATGCGGGCGATGATCTCGTGGACGTCAGAGGGTGCGCGGACGTCTTCGGGGATGATGCCGTAGAGTTCTTCGGCGTCGTAAGCGGGAGGTCTTGGTTCCCTTAATCCGTTCGTGCTGAGCGAAGTCGAAGCGCCCCCTTCGACTTCGCTCAGGACGAACGAGGTTCGGAGGGTGGAAACGATGTCGCGGACGATGGTCAGCGCGTGCTCGTCGTTCTCGGCGAGATGATCGACGACGCCGCTCTTCTTCGCGTGGAGGTCGCCGCCGCCGAGGTCCTGGGCGCTGATCTCCTCGCCGGTCGCGGCCTTCACGAGCGGCGGGCCGCCGAGGAAGATCGTGCCCTGGTTTCGGACGATGACGCTCTCGTCGCTCATCGCCGGAACGTAGGCACCGCCGGCGGTGCAGCTCCCCATCACGCAGGCGATTTGGGCGATGCCCTTCGACGACATTTGCGCCTGGTTGAAGAAGATGCGGCCGAAGTGGTCGCGGTCGGGGAACACCTCCGCCTGGTGCGGCAGGTTCGCGCCGCCGCTGTCGACGAGATAGACGCACGGCAGGCGGTTCTCGATCGCGATCTCCTGGGCGCGGAGATGCTTCTTGACCGTCATCGGATAGTAAGTGCCGCCCTTCACCGTCGCGTCGTTGCAGACGATCATCACCTGCCTGCCCGACACGCGGCCGACGCCTGCGATCATGCCCGCGCCGGGCACCTCGCCTTCGTACATGTCGCAGGCGGCGAGCTGGCCGATCTCAAGGAATGGGGATCCGGGATCGAGCAGGCGTTCGACGCGCTCGCGCGGGAGCAGCTTGCCGCGTGAGACGTGGCGCTCGCGGCTCTTCTCGTTGCCGCCCTTTGCCGCGTCGGCGACATCCGCGCGCAGCTTCTCCACCAGCGCTCGATTGTGCGCGGTGCGGGCGCGAAACTCCTCGCTGTCGATCGCGATCTTGCTCTCAATGCGCGGCGCGCTCATGCGGTCTTGCAGTCCGTTCGTCGAAAAGCCCTGCCGCTCGCCTAGCGACTGCTGCAGGCCTTGGCAAAACACATGGGAAGGTGTCCGAATGAAGCGTCATGTCCTGATCATTGCTGCATCCACGATCGCGCTCGCCGCGTGCCACTCCAACAGCGAGAACGGGTCAGCGCAGCAACAGCAGGCGGCACAGGGCACGCAGTCGGGGATCGACAAGACGCTGATGAACACATCGGTGAAGGCCGGCGACGACTTCAACGAATATGCGAACGGCGCGTGGATGAAGAACACGGAGATCCCCGGCGACAAGTCGAACATCTCCGTCTTCTCGGTGATCAACGACGAGGCGCAGAAGCGCGAGGCGGCGCTGATCAGCGACATCGTCAATTCGAACCCGGCCGCTGGTTCGGACGAGGCGCGGATCGCGAACTTCTACAAGGCCTATATGGACACCGGCGCGATCGAGAAGCGCGGCCTGTCAACGATCAAGCCGGACCTCGACCGCATCGAGGCCATCGGCGACAAGGGCGCGCTGGCCGAGGCGATCGGGCACACGCTCCGCGCCGATGCCGACCCGCTCAACGCGACCAACTTCCATACCGAGAATCTGTTCGGCGTGTTCGTCACGCAGGGGTTCAATGACCCAACCAAGACCGTGCCGTACCTGCTGCAGGGTGGGCTCGGCCTGCCCGACCGCGACTATTACGTGTCGTCGGATCCGGCCATGGCGAAGCTGCGCAGCGACTATACGCCGTACGTCGCCAAGATCCTCACGCTTGCAGGTTTCCCGAACGCGCAGGCGCGGGCGCAGAAGATCGTCGCGCTCGAGACCAAGCTGGCGCAGGCGCACGCGACCCTTCAGACGAGCCAGGAAAGCACCACGGCCAACAACCCGTGGAAGCGGGCCGACTTCGACAAAAAGGCACCTGGCGTGGACTGGGGCCGGCTGCTCGGCGCGGCGCAGCTCAGCAACCAGCAGGATTTCATCATCTGGCAGCCGGGCGCGGTCACGAAAACGGCGGCGCTGGTCGGCTCGGAGCCGCTCGACGTGTGGCGCGACTGGCTGGCGTTCCACCGCATCAATCAGAGGACGTCGGTGCTGCCCAAGGCGTTCGACGACGCGCACTTCGCGTTCTACGGCACCCAGCTCAACGGACAGCCGCAGCAGCAGACCCGCGACAAGCGTGCGCTAGCTTCGCTCGACGCGTCGGTCGGCGACGCAGTCGGCAAGCGCTACGTCGACAAATATTTCCCGGCCTCGTCGAAGGCCGACATCGACGGCATGGTGAAGAACATCAAGGCGGCGCTCGAGAAAAGGATCGACGCGCTCGCGTGGATGGCGCCCGCAACCAAGGCCGAGGCCAAGAAGAAGGTCGCGACGATGGTCGTCGGGATCGGCTATCCCAATAGGTGGCGCGACTATGGCTCGCTCGACATCCGCGCCGACGACGCGTTCGGCAACCTCGATCGCGCGCAGCTCGCGAACTACCAGTACCAGCTGTCGAAGATCGGCAAACCGGTCGACCGGAACGAGTGGTGGCTCGAGCCGCAGACGGTCAACGCGCAGAACCAGCCGCTGCAGAATTCGCTCAATTTCCCGGCGGCGATCCTCGATCGCGGCTTCTACGATCCGGCGGCGGATGCGGCGGCGAAGTATGGCGCGATCGGGTCGGTGATTGGGCACGAGATCAGCCACAGCTTCGACAATCTCGGCGCGACCTTCGACGCCACCGGCAAGCTCCGCAACTGGTGGACGCCGGCCGACTTCGCGCACTTCAACCAGGCCGGCGCGGCACTCGCGGCGCAGTACGACGCCTATGAAGCGCTGCCCGGCCTGCACCTCAACGGCAAGCAGGAACTGGGCGAGAACATCGCCGACGTTGCCGGACTCGCTGCGGCCTATGACGCGTGGAAGGCCTCGCTCGGCGGCAAGCCCTCGCCAGTGATCGATGGCCTCACCGGCGACCAGCGCTTCTTCCTCGCCTACGCTCAGTCCCACCGCGGCAAGCTGCGCGACGCAGCGCTGCGCGCGCGGATTGCGACCGACGTGCATGCGCCGGGCCCCTGGCGCGTGCTGACCGTGCGCAACATCGACGCCTGGTACCCGGCCTTCAACGTGCAGCCGGGGCAGAAGCTCTACCTCGCGCCGGGCAAGCGGATCACGGTCTGGGGCAGTTAAGCCCCGATCACCTCGCGGCCGATGAGCATGCGGCGGATCTCGTTGGTGCCGGCGCCGATGTCGAGGAGCTTGGCGTCGCGGTAATAGCGTTCGACCGGCCAGTCCTTGGTGTAGCCGGCGCCGCCGAGCGCCTGGACCGCTTCGTTGGCGACCTTCACCGCGCTTTCGCTGGCAAGCAGGATGGCGCCTGCGGCGTCGTAGCGCGTCGTCTTGCCGGCGTCGCACGCCTTGGCGACCTGGTAGACGTAGGCGCGCGCCGAATTCAGGGCGACGTACATGTCGGCGATCTTGGCCTGCATCAGCTGGAAGGAGCCGATCGGCTTTCCGAACTGCTTGCGGTCCCGGACGTAGGGCAGGACGACGTCGAGACACGCTTGCATGATGCCGATCTGCATGCCGGCGAGGATCGTGCGCTCATAGTCGAGGCCGCTCATCAGCACCTCGACGCCCCTGCCCTCGTCGCCGAGCACATTTTCGGGCGGGACGAAGCAATCGTCGAACACCAGTTCGGCCGTCGGCGAGCCGCGCAGGCCGAGCTTGTCGACCTTCTGGCCGATCGAGAAGCCCTCCATGTCCTTCTCGATCAGGAACGCGGTAATCCCCCGGCTGCCTGCTTCCATGTCGGTCTTGGCGTAGACCACGAGCGTGTCGGCTTCGGAGCCGTTGGTGATCCAGAATTTGGTGCCGTTGAGGCGATAGCCGTTGCCGCTCTTGTCGGCCTTCAGCTTCATCGAAACGACGTCGCTGCCCGCTCCCGCCTCGCTCATCGCGAGCGCACCGACATGCTCGCCGCTGATCAGCTTGGGGAGGTATCTGCGCTTCTGCTCGGGGTTCGCCCAGCGGCGAATCTGGTTGATGCAGAGATTGGAGTGCGCGCCGTAGCTGAGGCCCACCGAACCCGATGCGCGCGCGACTTCCTCCTGCGCTACCACATGTTCGAGATAGCCGAGGCCAAGGCCGCCCCACTCCTCCTCGACGGTGATGCCGTGCAGGCCGAGCTCGCCCATCTGCGGCCAGAGCTGGCGCGGGAACTCGTCCTTGGCGTCGATCTCGGCGGCGATCGGCTCGATCTTGTCCTTCGCGAACCGGCGTGTGCTGTCGCGGATCGTGTCGGCCATCTCGCCGAGGTCGAAATCCAGGCCGGGGTCGGACATTGCAGATCTCCTGTCGCAAGCGCCGCTAGCAGAGCGCGAAGCGTTTGAACAAGGCGGCGACAGTGCCTATGTGCACTGCAGCAAACACCCGTTCGTCCTGAGCGGAGCGGCAACGCCGCATCGTCGAAGGGCGCACTGCACGATCGCTGTGCCAGCGCCCTTCGACCACGCTCAGGACGAACGCTCTTTGGAGCATCGCAAGACCATGGCCACGCAAGCTTCCGACCCGACCGTCATCCTTTCGATTGCCCGCACGCCGATGGGCGCGATGCAGGGCGCGCTCGCGGACGCTTCGGCAACCGACCTCGGCGCGACGGCCGTGAAGGCGGCGGTCGAGCGCGCAGGGATCAGCGGCGAGGACATTGACCGGATCTACATGGGCTGCGTGCTTCCGGCCGGCCTCGGCCAGGCCCCAGCTCGCCAGGCGGCGATCAAGGCCGGGCTGCCGAAGTCTGTGCAGGCGACCACGGTTAACAAGGTTTGCGGTTCGGGCATGCAGACGGTGATCATGGGCGACGAGGCGATCCGCACCGGCAACGCCGACGTGATCGTCGCGGGCGGCATGGAGTCGATGACCAACGCGCCCTACCTGCTCAAGAAGCATCGCTCGGGCGCCCGCATCGGGCATGACACCGCCTACGACCACATGTTCCTCGACGGCCTCGAGGATGCCTATGAGGAAGGCCGCGCGATGGGCAGCTTCGCGCAGTGCACCGCGGACGAATATCAGCTCACGCGCCAGCAGATGGACGATTACGCGATCGAAAGCCTGCGCCGGGCGAAGGACGCGATCGACAAGGGCGGGTTCAAGGACGAAATCGTGCCGGTCACCATCAAGAGCCGCGCTGGCGAGACGCAGGTCGACACCGACGAGGCCCCGGGTCGCGGCCGTCCGGACAAGATCCCGCAGCTGAAGCCCGCGTTCGCCAAGGAAGGCACGATCACGGCGGCGACGTCATCATCGATCTCCGATGGCGCGGCGGCCGTCGTGCTGACCAGCGAGTCCAAGGCTCGCGCGAAGGGCTTGCAGCCGGTCGCGCGCATCGTCGCCACCGCGGCGCACGCGCAGGAGCCGGCGCAGTTCACCGTCGCCCCCATCGGCGCCATCCACAAGGTGCTGGAGAAGGCCGGCTGGAAGGCTGCCGAGGTCGACCTGTGGGAAGTCAACGAGGCGTTCGCCTGCGTCGCGATGTTCGCGATGAAGGACCTCGGCATCGGCCACGAGAAGATCAACGTCCACGGTGGCGCCACCGCGCTCGGCCACCCGATCGGCGCCAGCGGCACGCGCATCTTGGTCACCCTGATCAACGCGCTGAAGCAGACCGGCGGCAAGCGGGGCGTTGCGAGCCTCTGCATCGGCGGCGGCGAGGCGACGGCCGTGGCGGTGCAGCTCGTCTAAGCGCGCCACTCGCGACTGCTGATGACTCGTGGTAAACGGCGCTCCCTCTGAACGGGGAGAAAGCCGATGCGTGTCCCACTTTGCGCAATTGCGTTGACGTCTGTGCTTGCCGGATCGAGCCTTATTGCGAAGCCGGCCGCGAAGCCCGCTGAGTTCCAGCTCAACGAGACCAGCTGGACCTACGTCGATCCCGACAAGAAGGTGAAGGCGATCGAGTCCATTGATGCCAGCGGCAACTACATCGAGAACGCCGTCAGCGGGAAGCACATCGATCACGGCACCGCCGCCATGAAGGATGGCAAGGCCTGCTTCACCAGCGCGATGACCAAGGAAGGCGAAAGCTGCTGGACGACGCACCAGACGAAGGTCGGACATTCCATGAAGACGACGAGCGACAAGGGCCAGAAGCTGACGGTGACCCGCGTCGCCTACAAGCCGATGTCGAT
>Ga0308174_10001299_pt1 | contig 11521 bp, 9 predicted proteins | sample PhyPR2_FD_203894 | JGI IMG/M metagenome (GOLD analysis project Ga0308174, IMG submission 203894) | Soil microbial communities from UC Gill Tract Community Farm, Albany, California, United States - DLSLS.P.R2 | ecosystem: Environmental > Terrestrial > Soil > Agricultural land | place: USA...
CGGTCAGCGACTCGTCAGCGTGACCTACGACTAGACCGGGCCGTGCGCGTCCGTAACCCGGCCGCCGGCACGCCGTTGTCCCCGGTGCAGTTCGACGGTGGGACGCCCGGGGTCGACCCGGGCCGGCGCGTGGAGGGTGAGCGATGGGGCTGGCACTGATCTCGGGGGCGCCGCTGCTCGGTTGCCTGTTGATCGTGGCCGTGGACCGGGTGCTCGGCGCTCGCGCCGCCTCGGCGGCCGCGGTCCGGCGACCGGCAGCGACGCCGCCTCAGCCGCGCGTGTCACCGGTCGCGACGGCGCCGGCGTGCTTCGTCCCCGCGCCCGCGACGGGAAGTACGCCGGTGCGGCGGCGCCGCCGGACTCCCGAGGAGCAGGTGGCGGAGACGATCCTGGGGGTCGGCTGCGACCGGGAGGTCGTCGACCGCGTGATGGCGCGGGCCGCTGCCCTCGGCATCGACGGGTCGACGATGTGGCTCTGGACGCACGTGCACGGCGTGACCGGCCTCGTGCTGGCCCTCGACGCCGGCCTCCGCCACGAGGAGCTGTGCGAGCACCTGGACTCCGGTCGTGAGCCGGACTGGGGCGCGCTGAGCGTGCTCGCGGGCCTGGCCGCCGACCTGAGGTCGACGGAGTCGTGCCTGGCCGCGTTCGATCGCGACGAGCGCGCCTGAGGGACCCCGACCCCCACCTTCCGCCGAGCCTGTCCGCCGGGCACCGATCGCGGCGACCGACGTCGGGATGGCAGCGTCCGAGCAACCCGGCGTCGCGCGGACCAGCCGGCGAGCGTCCCTCGGACCACGCCGTCGTTCAGGTTCACCAGCCGCGCTCGCGCCACTCGGGGAGGTGCGGGCGCTCGGCGCCGAGCGTCGAATCGTTGCCGTGGCCGGGGTAGAACCAGGTCGCGTCCGGAAGCAGGCCGAAGAGCTTGGCCTCCACCTCGTCGATGAGCTGGGCGAACGCCGCCTCGTCGCCGAAGGTGTTGCCGACGCCGCCGGGGAACAGCGAGTCGCCGGTCCACAGGTGCGGGTGGCCTGCAGGGTCGTCGTACAGCAGCGCGATCGAGCCCGGGGTGTGGCCGGCGACCGGGATGACGCTGAGCGTGCAGGACCCCACGGCCACGGTGTCGCCGTCGCCGACGCGCCGCGTCACGTCGACGCCCGTCTGCTCCGCAACGGCGTCAGCGTCCGGCGCCCCGACCACGACCTCGGCGCCGGTCGCGGCCACGACCTCCGCCAGCGCCCGGTGGTGGTCCCAGTGCTGGTGCGTGGTCACCACGGCGGTGAGCCCGGCCTCGCCGACCAGCGGGAGCAGGGTGTCGGCGGCGTCGGCCGCGTCGATCAGGACCTGATCGCCGGTGTCGCGGCAGCGCAGGAGGTAGCAGTTGTTCGACATCTTGTCGTCGACAGCCACCTTGGTGATGGTGAGGTGCTCGAGCTCGCGCACGTCGGGCCCGCCGCCCGGAGCCACCTCGCCCGTGTAGCCGCTGCCGGTCACGTCCGTCATCTCACCAGGCTCCGATCCGCGGCAGCTCGCCGCCCTCGCTCGTCAGTCCCTCACCCGTGCCCCGTCCGGTCACCCACCAGGCGAGGGCCGCGGCGGTGCCGGTGACGACCGGCGCGGGGTCATCCGCGCGGGCCGGCGTCGACCGGTCGGCGCCGGCGATCGTCCAGGCCTCGTCGAGGTCGCTGGCGCGCGCCGTGAGCGGCGCGTCGGTCGCTCCGCGGCCGGCCATCGCGTCGAGCAGGTGGGCGGCGAACGCGGGCGACCAGTCCCGCGGGCCGTAGCCGGCCGCCAGGTCGGCGTGGTGGATCTCGACCTCGCGCCACCGCATCCACGCGACGTCACCGACCCGGAACCTGCGGTCGCCGGGCGTCCGCTCCAGGACCACGCCGTCCGCGTCGTCGGGCACGGCGGCCGCAGCCTCGGCGAAGACGGGTCCGCTCGCGAGCAGCCGGCTCCGCAGCTCGGCCGGCCCCGCGGCGGCGAGCGCGGCGATGTCGTCGTCGCGCGCCTCGGGCGTGCGGTACATCGGGACCGGCTCGCCGGCGACCACGCCGCGCAGGGCCCCGGCGAGCCCCTCGGCGTTGAGGGCGAGATGCGCGACGACGTGGGCGCGCGTCCATCCCGGCAGCCCGCTCGGCGCCGTCCAGTCGGCGTCCGCGAAGCCGTCGACCGTGCGGACCAGCCGGCGGTCGGCCTCGGGCAGGTGGTGCTCGAGCACGTCGTGGCGGCCGGGCCGTCGGGCGGACCGGTCGGCCGGGGGAGTGACCTCCGTCATGGGCCCCATCCTGCCGCACGGCCCCTGCCGCGGCTGCGGCCGCGCGGGAGCGCCGTACCGGCCTCACGGACCGGCCTGTCGAACCGGCCGTCGGTGGCTCGTGGCAGGGTGATATGGACGGCACTGGAGCGGGAACAGGCACGTCCACCAGGCCGTTGACGATGATGCTGTCCTCGGCGGCCCGAGCACGTAGGATGGCGAACGCACGTTCGAAGCGAGGGGAACCTGTGTCGGAGCAGCAGCTGATCATCCGAGGTGCGCGTGAGCACAACCTCAAGGACGTGTCGCTCGACCTCCCACGGGACTCGCTGATCGTGTTCACGGGCCTGTCCGGCTCGGGGAAGTCCTCGCTGGCCTTCGACACCATCTTCGCCGAGGGCCAGCGGCGCTACGTCGAGTCGCTGTCGGCGTACGCCCGCCAGTTCCTCGGCCAGATGGACAAGCCCGACGTCGACTTCATCGAGGGCCTGTCGCCGGCGGTGTCGATCGACCAGAAGTCGACCTCGAAGAACCCGCGGTCCACCGTCGGCACGATCACCGAGGTCTACGACTACCTCCGCCTGCTCTACGCGCGCGCGGGTCGCCCGCACTGTCCGGTCTGCGGCGCCCCCATCGAGCGGCAGACCCCGCAGCAGATCGTCGACCGCGTGCTCGCGCTCGAGGACGGTCGCCGCTTCCAGGTGCTGGCGCCGGTGATCCGGGGACGCAAGGGGGAGTACGTCGAGCTGTTCAAGCAGCTCCAGACGCAGGGCTTCTCGCGTGCCCGGGTCGACGGCGAGACGCTGGCGCTCGACGCGCTGGCCGGCGGCGAGCCGAAGCTCGACAAGCAGAAGAAGCACACGATCGAGGTGGTCGTCGACCGGCTCGCCGTCAAGGAGTCGGCCAAGCGCCGGCTGACCGACTCGGTCGAGACCGCGCTGCAGCTCTCCGGGGGGCTGGTGCTGCTCGACTTCGTGGACCTCGACGCGGCCGACCCCGGTCGAGAGCTGCGCTTCAGCGAGAAGATGTCGTGCCCCAACGAGCACCCCATCGACACCGACGAGCTCGAGCCGCGCACGTTCTCCTTCAACTCCCCGTTCGGCGCCTGCCCGGAGTGCCACGGCCTCGGCACCCGCATGGAGGTCGACCCGGAGCTGGTCGTCCCCGACCCGACGGCGACGCTCGGCGAGGGCGCCATCCAGCCGTGGAGCCAGGCGCACGTCGCCGACTACTTCCTGCGGCTGCTCGGCGCGCTCGGCGAGGAGCTGGGCTTCGACCTCAACACGCCGTGGGACGCCCTGAGCGCCAAGGCGAAGCGGTCCATCCTCGACGGCCATTCCACCAAGGTGCACGTGGTCACCCGCAACCGCTACGGCCGCCAGCGCGCCTACTACGCCGAGTTCGAGGGCGTGCGGGGCTACATCGAGCGTCGCCACCGCGAGGCGGAGTCCGACACCAGCCGGGAGCGCTTCGAGGGCTTCATGCGGGAGGTGCCGTGCCCGGCGTGCCGGGGCAGCCGGCTCAAGCCGGTGTCGATGGCGGTCACGCTCGGGCCCAAGGAGGCCGGCGGCCTCAACATCGCCGACCTGTGCGCCCTGCCGATCAACGAGACGGCCGACTACCTGCGCAACCTGGACCTGACCGCCCGGGAGCGGCAGATCGGTGAGCGCGTGCTCAAGGAGATCCAGGAGCGGCTGAACTTCCTCCTCGACGTGGGCCTGGACTACCTCTCGCTGGACCGGGCCTCCGGGTCGCTGTCGGGCGGCGAGGCGCAGCGGATCCGGCTCGCGACGCAGATCGGCGCCGGTCTCGTCGGTGTGCTCTACGTCCTCGACGAGCCGTCCATCGGGCTCCACCAGCGCGACAACCACCGGCTGATCGAGACGCTGGTGCGGCTCAAGGAGCTCGGCAACACCCTGATCGTCGTCGAGCACGACGAGGACACCATCCGGGTGGCCGACTGGATCGTCGACATCGGTCCGGGTGCGGGTGAGCACGGCGGCCAGGTCGTCCACAGCGGCACGGTCCCGGCGTTGCTCAGCCACCCGGACTCGATGACCGGGCAGTACCTGTCCGGACGTCGCGAGATCCCCGTGCCGGAGGTGCGCCGACCGCGCACCAAGGGCCGCGAGCTGACCGTCCACGGCGCCCACGAGCACAACCTGCGGGACGTCGACGTCTCGTTCCCGCTGGGGCTGTTCGTCGCCGTGACCGGCGTGTCCGGCTCCGGGAAGTCGACGCTCGTCAACGACATCCTCTACACCTCGCTGGCCAAGCAGATCTACAACGCCCGCTCGGTGCCGGGGCGGCACCAGAAGATCACCGGCCTCGAGCACGTCGACAAGGTCATCCACGTCGACCAGTCGCCGATCGGGCGCACCCCGCGCTCCAACCCGGCGACCTACACCGGCGTGTTCGACCACATCCGCAAGCTGTTCGCGTCGACGCCCGAGGCGAAGATGCGCGGCTATCTCCAGGGCCGCTTCTCGTTCAACGTCAAGGGCGGGCGCTGCGAGGCGTGCGCCGGGGACGGCACGATCAAGATCGAGATGAACTTCCTGCCGGACGTCTACGTCCCGTGCGAGGTGTGCCACGGCGCCCGCTACAACCGCGAGACGCTCGAGGTGCACTACAAGGGCAAGACGATCGCTGAGGTCCTCGACATGCCGATCGAGGAGGCCGTTGAGTTCTTCGCCGCGGTGCCCGCGATCGCCCGCCACCTCAAGACGCTCGTCGAGGTGGGGCTCGGCTACGTCCGGCTCGGCCAGCCGGCGACGACGCTGTCCGGCGGCGAGGCGCAGCGCGTCAAGCTGTCCGCCGAGCTGCAGAAGCGGTCCACCGGCCGGACGGTCTACGTGCTCGACGAGCCGACCACCGGCCTGCACTTCGAGGACATCCGCAAGCTGCTCCTGGTCCTCGGCCGGCTCGTCGACCAGGGCAACACCGTGCTGGTGATCGAGCACAACCTCGACGTCATCAAGACCGCCGACTGGCTCGTCGACATGGGCCCGGAGGGCGGCTCGCGCGGCGGCATGGTCGTCGCCGAGGGCACGCCGGAGGTGGTGGCCGCCGTGCCCGAGAGCTACACCGGCCAGTTCCTCAAGCCGCTGCTCGACGGTCGTGAGGCCAAGCAGCAGCCGATGCGGAAGGCGCCGGCCGTCGTCGACGCCCGGACCGGCGGCAAGGCGACGAAGTCGACCGCCGCCAAGAAGGCCGCCGCGAAGCGCACCGCGGTCAAGCGGGCCGGCTGACCTCAGTGCCGCGGGGGTCGTCGGGGGCTCCGACACGGCCCCGGCACGCCCCCGAGTTCCCCGTCCGCTCCGGATGCGATCCGGCCGGTTGTCGGGGCCGGGGCTGAACCCCGGGGGCGCGCCGCCCGTGGTTACCGTTGACAGTCCCGACCGGAAGGAACCGCCGCTGTGACCACCGAGGGCATCACCCGCCGCCACGCCATCGCCGGAGCGGCCGCAGCCGGCATCGGCGTACCGCTGCTCGCCGCCTGTGGCGGCGGCAACGGCGGGGGCACCAACCAGCCGGCGCCGGCGCCCGGGCAGAAGCTCGGCCCTGCGTCGGGGGTGCCCGTGGGTGGCGGGACGATCTTCGCCGACCAGCAGGTCGTCGTCACCCAGCCGCGCCAGGGCACGTTCGAGGGGTTCAGCGCGGTGTGCCCGCACGCCGGCTGCCTGGTGTCGACCGTCGACAACGGCACCATCAACTGCACCTGCCACGGCAGCCAGTTCTCCATCCAGGACGGCTCGGTCGTCACCGGGCCCGCGTCGTCGCCGCTGCCCCCGGTGAAGGTCGCCGACAGAGGCGGCGAGATCACCACCGCCTGACCCAGGGATCAGCGGCTGAACCCGGAGATCGGCTCCGGGCCGGCGACCGCCTGCTCGCGAGGAGCCGTCAGGAACCCGTCGGGACCGGCCGGCAGACCGCGCGCCACCGGGCGTCCCGGGGACTGTGCCGCCGGTCCAGCCGGGCATCGAGGACGGCCCGCGCCTCGTCGTACCGCTGCGCGCGCAGGAGCGCGGCGATCCGCACCTCCTCCAGGATCTCGCGCTGGGCGTCCGAGCCCCCGAGCCGGCGCTCGACCGGCTGCAGCGCCCGGAGGGCGTCGGCGGCGGCCGAGCACCGGCCGTCCGCCATGGCGCCGAGCGCGCGGGCGAGCGGCGCCACCACCTCGCGCTGCGTCGCGTGTGGGTGGGACCCCGCCCAGGACTCGAGGTGCGCGAGGCCCGCGCGGTCGTCGGTCGCCAGCATCACGACGGCGGCGTGGAGCGCCAGGAACGGCGTGGCCGGCCGGCGGAACGTCTCCGGCGCGGTCGCCGCGACCACGACCTCGACCGGCGGCACGTCGCGGGCGTCGGGCGTCAGCGCCCACCGGATGAGCAGGGAGCCGGTGTCGACCAGCGCCCGGCAGCCGAGGCCGGCGCCGAACCCGGCGTCCGGGTGCAGCTGCGACTCGTACCGCGCGCGGACCGCGTCCAGGTCGCCCATGGACAGCTCGTGCAGGGCGGCGTGCCACGAGAAGTGGCTGAGGCTCTCGGTGGCGGAGCCGTCGCCGATCACCCAGCCGTCCATCCAGGCCAGGCCGGCGCGGTGGTCACCGGTCTCGTAGTGCGCGTGCGCCCGCGCGTGGGCAGAGTGGCCGGCGGCGGGCTCGACGGCGAGGGAGCGGCAGGAGAGGTCCATGGCCTCGTCGAACCGGCCCTGCTCCTGACGCACGAAGGCCAGCAGGCCGACGAACCACCAGTCGTCGCCGTACGCCGGGACCGCGGCCTCGACGATCCGCCACGCCTCCTCGGGCACCTCCGTGACGCCGGCGAACGCGATCGTGGGCACCGCGACGGAGAGCAGCACCGCGTCGCGGGGATACCGCTCCAGGTGACGCACCAGCGGCTGCGAGTCGCCTCGGACGTGGGCGGCGACCGCGTGGACGTGGCTGCGCTCCCGCTCGGTGGCGCGCGGCGCGAGGGTCAGCGCGTCCCGCAGCCGCGCCGCCACGTCCACCGGGGCGCACATCTCGTGGCCGAGCAGCGCCAGCGTCACGTGCCCGAGCGCGAACGTCGGGTCGAGGGCCACCGCCGTGGCGACCTGCGCGGCCGCCCCGTTGCGCAGGCGCAGCAGGTCGGCCACCCCCCGGTCGTAGGCCGTGGCGGCGGCGGGGGAGCACGTGAGCTCGTAGCCGTAGCGGTCCCGGCAGCGCATGAAAGTAGAGTAGACCACTAGGCATTTCGGACGCGGTCGTTCGAGCCCCGTGTCGTGGGGCGCCGCAGGGCCGGTCGCCGCCGGCGCTGTCCGGAGCGCCACGTAGGGTTGCCGCGTGACGCCCGCACGACCCTCCCGCACCCTGCGCGGCGTCGCACGGGACCCCCAGTCCTACCGGCCGCAGCCCGGGTCGATCCCGACCCAGCCCGGCGTCTACCGGTTCCGCGACCCCAAGCGCCGCGTGATCTACGTGGGCAAGGCCAAGAACCTGCGCGCCCGCCTGTCGTCGTACTTCCAGGACGTCGGCAACCTGCACCCGCGCACCGCCACCATGGTCACCACGGCGGCCAGCGTGGAGTGGACGGTCGTCAACACCGAGGTCGAGGCCCTGCAGCTGGAGTACTCCTGGATCAAGGAGTTCGACCCGCGCTTCAACGTCAAGTACCGCGACGACAAGTCCTACCCGTGGCTGGCGGTGACCGTCGGCGAGGAGTTCCCCCGGGTGATGGTCGGGCGCGGCGCCAAGCGCAAGGGCACCCGCTACTTCGGCCCCTACAGCCATGCCTGGGCGATCCGCGAGACGGTGGACGTCCTGCTGCGGGTCTTCCCGATGCGCTCATGCAGCAACGGCGTCTTCAAGCGGTCGCAGCAGATCGGCCGGCCGTGCCTGCTCGGCTACATCGACAAGTGCGCCGCACCGTGCGTCGGCAACGTCGGTGCCGAGGAGCACCGGCGCATCGTCGACGACTTCTGCGACTTCATGGGTGGTCAGACCCGCACGTTCACGCGCCGCATCGAGCAGGAGATGTACGCCGCCAGCGACGCGCTCGACTTCGAGAAGGCGGCGCGGCTGCGGGACGACCTCGGTGCGCTCAACCGGGCGCTGGAGAAGCAGGCGGTGGTGCTCGGGGACGGCGCCGACGCCGACGTGGTCGCCTTCGCCGAGGACCCGCTCGAGGTCGCCGTGCAGGTGTTCTACGTCCGGGGCGGCCGGATCCGGGGCCAGCGCGGCTGGGTCGCCGACCGGGTCGAGGAGGGCGGCACCGCCGAGCTCGTCGACCAGTTCCTGCTGCAGCACTACGCGGGCGACGGCGACTCGATCCCGCGGGAGATCCTGGTCCCGGCACTGCCCCCGGACGCCGACACCTTCGAGCAGCTGCTCGGCGACCTGCGGGGGTCGCGGGTGTCGATCCGGGTGCCGCAGCGCGGTGACAAGAAGGCGCTGCAGGAGACGGTGGCGCAGAACGCCCGGCAGTCGTTGGCCCTGCACAAGACCAAGCGGGCCAGCGACCTGACGACCCGCAACCAGGCGCTGGAGGAGATCCAGGACGCGCTCGGGCTCGACGAGGTGCCGCTGCGCATCGAGTGCTACGACATCTCGAACCTGCAGGGCACCGAGGTGGTCGCCTCGATGGTGGTGTTCGAGGACGGCCTGGCCCGCAAGAGCGAGTACCGCCGGTTCGTGATCCGCGGCGTCGACGGCCAGAACGACGTCGCGTCGATGCACGAGGTGATCACGCGCCGGTTCCGCCGGCTCCTCGACGAACAGGCCTCCAGCACCGAGGTCAGCGGCGAGAACGGCCCGATGCTGGTCGATCCGGAGACCGGGCGGCCGCGGAAGTTCGCCTACGCGCCGGGGCTCGTGGTCGTCGACGGCGGGCCGCCGCAGGTCGCGGCCGCCCAGGCCGCCCTCGAGGAGCTCGGCGTCGTGGACATCCCCGTCTGCGGCCTGGCCAAGCGCCTGGAGGAGGTGTGGCTGCCGAGCCAGGAGGACCCGGTGATCCTGCCGCGCACGAGTGAGGGCCTCTACCTGCTGCAGCGGCTCCGCGACGAGGCGCACCGGTTCGCGATCACCCACCACCGCTCCCGCCGGTCGAAGTCGATGGTGGAGAGCGTGCTGGACGACGTGCCGGGCCTCGGCGAGGTGCGGCGCAAGACGCTCCTCAAGCACTTCGGCTCGCTGAAGAAGCTCCGGGCGGCCACGGTCGAGCAGATCGCCGAGGTCCCGGGCATCGGCCCCCGCACGGCGGGGTCCATCAAGGATGCGGTGGCCCGGTCCAGCGGGAAGACTGGGGTCAGCGTCAACACCGCGACCGGTGAGATCGAGGAGGGCTAGGTGTCGCACACCCAGGAACCGGGCCGTCGAGGCCCGGCGCCCGCGGGCACGCACCACGGTGAGCTGGTCGTGGTGACCGGCATGACCGGGGCCGGCCGCAGCACGGCTGCCAAGGAGCTGGAGGACCTCGGCTACTACGTCGTCGACAACATGCCCCCGAGCCTGCTCCGCGAGGTGGTGCGGCTCGTGGACGAGAGCCGCGGCGTCGAGCAGCCGATCGCGGTGGTCGTCGACGTCCGCTCCGGTTCGTTCTTCCAGTCGCTGCAGGCCAACCTCGCGCAAGGGGCCACCGGCCGGCACGCCACGCTGGTGTTCCTCGAGGCCAACGACGAGGTGCTCGTGCGCCGCCAGGAGGCCGCCCGCCGACCGCACCCGCTGCAGGGAGCCGGCCGGCTGCTCGACGGCCTGCAGCGGGAGCGCAGCGTGCTCGCCGACCTGCGCAGCGACGCCGACCTGGTCATCGACACCAGCGGCCTCAACGTCCACCAGCTCACCGACCGGATCACCGAGGCGTTCGGGACCCCCGACACGACCCGGCTGCGGGTGGCGGTGACCAGCTTCGGCTACAAGTACGGCATCCCGGTCGACGCGGACTTCGTCGCCGACATGCGGTTCCTGCCGAACCCGCACTGGATCCCCGAGCTCCGGCCCGGCACCGGCAAGGACCAGCAGGTGGCCGGCTACGTCCTGGCCCAGGACGGCGCCGCCGAGTTCCTCGACGGCTACGTCCCGGTGCTGGAGGGCGTCGCCGCGGGCTACCTGAGTGAAGGCAAGCGGTTCATGACGGTGGCGGTGGGCTGCACCGGCGGCAAGCACCGCAGCGTGGCGATGGCCGAGGAGATCGCCCGCCGGCTGGCCGCCTCCGGCTACGAGGTCCGGGCCACCCACCGCGACCTGGGGCGCGAGTGACCGTGGGCGGACCGTCTCAGCGCGCCACGCCCGGCCGCCCCGAGTCCGACCGCGCCCAGTCGGTGGTGGCGTTCGGCGGTGGCCACGGCCTGGCCGCGACGCTGCAGGCGCTGCGGCGGCTGGTCGCGGACCTGGTGGTGGACGACCTCACCGCCGTGGTGACCGTCGCCGACAACGGCGGGTCCTCGGGCCGGCTGCGCTCGGAGTTCGGCGTGCTCCCGCCCGGGGACCTGCGGATGGCCCTCGCCGCGCTCTGCGACGACCGGCAGTGGGGCGACACCTGGGCCCGGGTCCTGCAGCACCGCTTCGCCGGCCAGGGCGAGATGAACGGCCACGTGATCGGCAACCTGCTGATCGTCGGGCTCTGGGAGCAGCTCGGCGACCCGGTCGCCGCGCTGGACTGGGTCGGCCACCTGCTCGGCACGGCCGGCCGGGTGCTGCCGATGGCGTTGACGCCGCTCGACATCACCGCGGAGGTCCGGGGCCTCGACGCCGCCGCACCGGACGCGCTGGAGACCGTGCGTGGTCAGGTCCAGGTCGCGACGGTCGAGGGCGTCATCCATTCGATCGCGCTCGACCCGCCGGCGCCGGAGCCCTGCCCGCAGGCGATCGAGGCGGTCCGGGCCGCCGACTGGCTGGTGCTGGGGCCCGGGTCGTGGTTCACCTCGGTCATCCCGCACCTGATGGTGCCGGCGCTGCGCGAGGCGATCGTCGCGAGCGCGGGGCGCGTCGTGGTGACGCTCAACCTGACCGAGCAGCCGGGGGAGACCCGCGGCTTCGAGGCGGCCGACCACCTGGCCGTGCTCGCCGAGCACGCTCCCGACCTGAAGATCCACACCGTGCTGGCCGACGAGCGGTACGCCGGGGCGGGCCTGGCCGACCTGCGGCACCTCGTCGCCGCCAGCGGTGCCGAGCTCGTGCTGGCCGAGGTGGCCTCCGACGACGGCACGGCCCGCCACGACCCGGAGAAGCTCGCGGCGGCGTACGCCTCGATCATGGAGCGCGGCTGACCCTCGCGGCCCCAAGCGGGT